>Ga0180433_10009495_pt1 | contig 11898 bp, 7 predicted proteins | sample SS_ome_8_FD_132980 | JGI IMG/M metagenome (GOLD analysis project Ga0180433, IMG submission 132980) | Hypersaline lake sediment archaeal communities from the Salton Sea, California, USA - SS_1_D_1 metaG | ecosystem: Environmental > Aquatic > Non-marine Saline and Alkaline > Hypersaline > Sediment... | reverse complement strand
TCAAAATTAAAATTTTATACTTTAACGCCTTTTCCTTCTTTTTGCTGGCCTTTCTCGACACTCATGACCCACAGAGCCATGACCAGTATCTGACCTATCTCTTTTTTTTCCCCAACAAATATCACTTAAACTTGGAAGTTGTACAGGCGAAGATCCCAAAGAATCGCTCGAACCTCTTCTTATCGGGGACAAAACCTGCCCATGTACAGGAAGCGTTGCTGCTAAAGATAGAGCAGCTAGAGCTGATTGACGAGCTCCTGGCATCGCGGCTTGTTCTGGCATTTCAACCATGCTAGACATGAAAAATTGTTGAGCAAAAATTTCTCGTGGCTGAGCCTCAGGTACTGGAGCTGGAGCCGGGAGAAGTCTTGCAATTGTAGGCCCCATAACAGGTCCTTGTGTAGCAACAACCAACGCTGCTGATTGCATTGGACTTTCAAAACGCAAACGTACAGAATCTTTAACTCCTTCTAAACTTGTAAAGTCTTGTTCCCGTATTGGCTTAGAGATATCAACACGGTGTCTCAACAGATGCCTCTTTATATTTCTGAATGAATAAAGCTTCTCACAATAGGGGCATAAAACCTTTCCATTTGAATCTCTCGGACATCCTCTCCCACCTCCATCACGTTTTATGTGGCCAAAGTCAACGTAGTGATCCAGACTAAACTTCTTACCTCTCGAAGGTCTCGCAAAAGGTCGTTCAACATAATTATAAAAAGAAAGACCTCTCTCAGTTTTTTCCCTTTTTATTTCTATGCCATGGGCAGACAATAGGTGACCAACAGAATTATTATAAATAGACTCATACCCTTTATCGCAAAGTAGACACTTCCAACTTGTTTTACTAAACACCTTTACAAAATTTAAGCTTTCTAAAAAAGTCACTAATTTACTTCTTTGAGGCATAGCATGATTTACAAAAATCTTGTGTCTGGCCAAATGACTACGTTTATTGGCGATGTCATTGGCGATGACTGTAGAACATATTAAGCACTCCGCCTTACCACAATCCAAATCCGCAAAATACTCCGGCACATCACCAAGTTCAATTATTTTGTTAGCAAAAAAACCACACCTCATAGCAGAAACATTGTTTGACAAAATTATTGCAAGCGAAAACAGAAAAAAAGTTTTTAAGTACCGTTCCATTTTTATCCTCCATAAATAAAAAACAATATGAAAACACTCACATTAATAACAGTATAGCATATTCGTAGCTATTTTCAACCACAAAGAATAGTTTTTTTCTATCTGAAAACTAAAAGTGTTTGATTTCAACAAAGAAAGGTTCCAGCCTATCTTTTGAGGTAATCAACCAGATCTGACTGCAATACTTTTTCAGAGCTTCCAGTAAACATGTCTTTAACTGTGACTTTTTTCTCTTTCTGCTCATCTGGACCGACAATCAATACATACTTTGCGCCCATCTTATTTGCTTTACGCATCATGCTTTTTATAGAATCACCTTCTAAAAGCACATCCGCACACAAACCCGCATTTTGCAAATTGTCAGTAATAAGCAGGGCAAGAGCATCTTGCTCGCTTTCAATTGGCAAAATAACACTTAATACAGGTTCTTGAGGCAAAGACAAGTTATCCTTGGCCATCTCTAGCAACAACAATACGCGTTCAATGCCCATTGCAGCACCTATAGACGGCTGATCTTCTTTTCCTCCAAGCTGTGAAACTAGCTTATTATACCTTCCACCAGCACAAAAAGCGCTTTGAGCTCCCAAATTTTGACTCACAAATTCAAAAACAGTTTTGCTGTAGTAATCCAAGCCTCGTACCAATTTTGGCTGTACTGCAAAAGAAACCGACAACAATGTCAGCTGTTCCTGCAAAGAATTCCACTCTTTACCGCACTCGTCACATAAATTATCTGTTATCTTCGGTGCATCTTCATAAAGACTTTGGCAATTTGGGTTTTTGCAGTCAAACACACGTAGTATGTTTTTTTCTTTTCTTTTTTTGCATTCAGAACAAAGCTGATCAATAATGCCATCTAAAAATTTGTCTAAAATATCCAAAAAAGAATCTCTATCACTAGAGCAGCCTAAGTAATTGATCAATAAAGCATAGTTATTGATTTTTAATTTTTCGTGAAAAAATCTGTCCAACATCTTAATAAAATGCGCATCTTGAGAAACTGCCAGAGAACCCACGACCTCTATGCTACACTGATGAAACTGTCTGTACCTCCCTTTTTGAGGACGCTCATACCGAAACATTGGCCCCCACGTATAAACTTTCCACGGCGTTTGTTGCACCCTATTTTCAATAAATGCGCGAATAACAGAAGGAGTCGCTTCTGGACGCAAACATATTTTATCCTCATCCTTACGTGCTTCAATTGTAAACATCTGCTTTGTAACAACTTCTGTTTCTTCACCTGTAGATCGCTTGTACATTTCTAGCGGTTCCAAGATAGGAGTAGCAATTTCTGTAAAGCAATAACATGATAGATGCTTTTTGACCTGATCAATAACAAAATTAAATAACGTTAAGTCTAAAAAATCCTGCGTACCTTTAATTTTTCTAAACATAATTCTGTTCACCCACTTATTAACAATTGACGTAATAACTTAAACCAATTTTTATATCTATGATAACACGGATAAAAATTTTTATAAAAATTTCAACTAAACAATTGACTTTGGCAAAATCAAAATGATACAAAGAAATGGAAGATATTTTTTAATCCTAATCAAAAAGGGGAGAATATGAGGAATCACACAAAGTTACTACTATCAATACTTATTTTGACATCGCACACAATAATGCCTGCACCGCACAAATGTGAATGCCGTTCAAGTACAGAAACGTGTGGATATAGCTCGTCAAGTTGTTGCGACTGCTGCAGTGACTCTTGTTGCAATTACTGCTGCGACGACTGCTGCTGCAACTCATCAAAAAGTTGTTGCGACTGCGAGTGTAGGGTTCACGCTCACACAACATTTGTGGTAAGACCACAGTTCCAAGTCAGCTCGCCGGAGTACTTAACAGCATTCAGAGACAGAATTGATGCAAGAAAAGATGGTCGTGGCGGAGCCTTACAGCTCACTTTATTCGGCGGTAGATCAACAAAATCAGGAAAATTAGCATCATACTTCACACCACATTGCAAAACATGCCTTTGGACAAAAAGCACAAATCCTGACGGAAAAACGGATTTAATCGCACAACACTTTAACGTAGACTTGCAAGAGCAAGATGAAGAAGAACAACTCTTTGCAAGTAGAATATCTCTTTGCCCAAGAATAGAAACAATCGGTCTTGGCATCGTATATCGGCACAACTTGCACAAGGCATTTAGCGACGATTATGACCCAGAAGAAAGACATGCATGGATTGAAATATCAACTCCTATAACACGCGTAGAAACAACAATGGGCCTTTCAGAATGCATCACAACAAGCGCAACACGGGAAGCTAGAAAAGTTGAAGACCTTAACCAAAAATTTTATTCCAGCATGAAATGTGCATTTAATCAAAATGCATGGTGTTATGGCAAAATAAACGGCTGCTGCAAATGCTCAAAAACCAGACTTGCAGATATCACACTGATGCTCGGATACGAGGTAGTAAAATGTGATAAATGCCTGATAGAATCGTACCTTGGATTCCTTATTCCAACAGGAAACGCAAGATGTGCAAAATACGTCTTTGAGCCTGTCGTTGGACATGGAAAACACTGGGGATTTGTAAAAGGAAGCCATATCATGGGAACATTGTGGGAAGACGAAGAGGAAGAAAGGTTACTGCAACTTGCAACAGACATCCACGGACAATACCTCTTTAAAAATGAAGAAATGAGATCATTCGATCTTAAATGCAAACCATGGAGCAGGTACATGGAGGTTTACAAAAACCTAGAACAAGCTCAAGAAGCCGCTGACCTACAAAGAACCGATGAGGTAGCCGCAGCGCTATTGTCCACACCCGGCATAAACGTATTCACAAAATGTTTGTGCGTAAGACCAAAACTTTCACTTACAGCTAACACTTCTTTCATTTTCTCAAGTAAAAAGTTTAGGGGTGAAGCTGGTTACAACTTCTATGCAAAACAATCAGAATGTGTACAACTATGCGGATGGAAAGAAGGCCCAGCTATAAAAGCAGCAAGAGGACAGGGGCGCACCAACGGCTTTAGAACAATAAATGTTAACATGGACGCAAGCGAGCTGGATCCAAGACCATGTCATGACCAATTTGATACAACACAACCTGTCGACAGATACGAATGCAACGTTATAAAAGCATGCGACATAGACCTAGAATCAGCAACGCATCCTTACTACTTCTCTAATACATTCTATGCATCTTTAGGCGCTCGTTGGGATGATAGAGAATATCCTCTGTTTATCGACTTTGGCGGATCTTACGAATTCGGTTGTGAAAACATGGTATTAAACCGTTGGACCGCATGGGCCAAGTTTGGAGCCTCATTCTAAAAACATTAGAAATTTTATGTGAATAAATTCTAAAAAAAAAGGGAATTCATGAAAATAAAAAAATTAACACTGCTGGTATTAGCTTGCGGCTTTCTTGTAAGCCAATACTCATATGCCATGCAAAGCAAGGTTACATCGGTAAAAAAAGCAAGAACTGTTTCCACAAGAGCCAAAAGATATATGGCCTTAATGGACGAAATAGAGAAAGAACTTAATGCAGGAAACGTAGTTCCTCGAAATATTATCGATGACACAAAAGCAATAATAAAAAAATATACATATCGTTATAAGAAAGAAATTTTAGACAGAGCAGAAAGAGTACTCAGGACAGGACCAGAACCGCGCCCAATACCGCCAACACCCCCAACACCACCAATACCGCCAATACCGCCAACCGGACTAGTACCACCAACACCGCCAGTACCGCCAACAGGACTAGTACCACCAACACCGCCTAAAAAAGATAAAGATATTGAATACGAGCAAAAAGTAAGAGACTTCTCAGATAAAAAACTCCTCGACGAGTTCCAAACGGTTTGGGAACTTAGATTATTATGGCCCAAGAAGCTCTACCAGTCACATATGAGAATAATTAGAAGGGAAATGAAAAAACGAGGATTAAAACCTCGACGCCCAGTAGAACCAAAACCAACAGATCTAACAAAGGCAGAGGAAGAACAATTAAAAAGACTTAAAGCACGATTTTCAAGACTAAAAAATAAAGAATTCCTAGAAGAAGCCGAAAAAATTTACGCCATGAAAAAAGGAGCCCTTCGCGACAAACTAGCAGATGCTTTCAGGGAAGAATTTGAAAAAAGACAGCTTAGGTTAAAGAAAGAGACACTATATGACGTTTTGGGAGTTGCCAGAGACGCTGATCTTAGAGAAATAAAAAAAGCACGCCGTAGACTTTTAATGATGTACCACCCAGATAGGCTCCCCCTAGACGCCACAGCCGAAAAAAAGGCTCTACATACAAAAATGACTAAAAAAATAATCAAAGCATTTGAAGTTTTAAGCAAACCTGGCAAGCGTGCAAATTACGATCGCACACTTTAGAACTATTTAGAACCGAATTCGTAAGAGCTGCCGAGCATATCGGCAGCTCTTACGAATTCGGTTGTGAAAACATGATATTAAACAGATGGACCGCCTGAGCTAAGTTTGGCCTCATTCTAAAAATATTAGAAATTTTATATGAATAAATTCTAAAAAAAAGGGAATTCGTGAAAATAAAAAAATTAACACTGCTGGTATTAGCTTGCGCCTTTCTTGTAAACCAATACTCATATGCCATGCAAAGCAAGGTTACATCGGTAAAAAAAGCAAAAACTGTTTCCACAAGAGCCAAAAGATATATGGCCTTAATGGACGAAATAGAGAGAGAACTTAATACAGGCAATGTAGTACCTCGAAATATTATCAATGATACAAAAGAAATAATTAAAAAATACACGTACAGATACAAGGCAAACCTTATAGATATAGCAGAACGAGCACTCAGGACAGGCCCAACAACCCGCCCAATACCACCAACGCCTCCGACACCACCAATACCACCTACAAAGCCAACAGTACTAATTCCACCAACTGAATTTGTACCTATGCCCCCAGGACTCACGAACGCAAAAAAACGACAAAAAAGACTTGAAGCAATAAAAAAGCTTGAAGAAAAGATAGAAAAAAAACGGAAAAAAGATAGAGAACAGTGGATTAAAAATCTAGAGAAAATTTTTGAAACAATATTTGGAAGAAAAATATCAGAAGTTTTGAAAGACCTTGAGATAAAAGATTCTAAGCAAAGAAAAGGATATAGAATTCTCATACTTAATGAGATGGAAAAACATGCAGGAATATACCCAGAAAAAAACCAAAAAATGGCACGTAACATGATTGCCAATAAAATCCTCGATACATATAATCAAGACGAGCCAAGCAGAAAAAAGAGGATACAACTATACAAAACTCTTAGAAGAAAACTTCCACAATTAGGATACGACATAGAAAAAATTGATTTTCTTGCAACTGTAAAGCGGCCAAAACCACCGAAACCAACAATAAAACCTCTTGAAGCATACAAAAAATATATACAAAAACTTTCTTTCCAAGCTTTACAAAAAGAATATGCCGAAATTACTAGGTCTAGAAAAACAGCTACCAATAAAAAGATGCTTCGATTGCTCACAGAAGAAATCAAAAGAAGAAAACCAAAAAAACCATTACCAAAGCCTATACCTCTAACGGGGTTAGTGCCACTTACAGAGGCAGAAAAACAAGCACTCAAAAGATTTAAAGCACGATTTTCAAGACTAGGAAATAAAGAACTCCTAGAAGAAGCTAGAACAATTTACATCATGAAAAAAGGAGTACTTCGCAGGGCAATAATAGATGCTTTCAACGAAGAAATCGAAAAAAGAGGATTTAAGATAGAAGAACCAGCACCAGAAACAAGAGAAAGACTACCTGAAACACCTCGCCCAACTCATAGATACGTGGGCAGACCAATTATGCCAGTACCTCAGAAAGAGTTGACTCCCTTGGATAAATTAGTCAGGCAGGAAAATACAATCAGAAGGCAAATGAGAGGATACAGAACACGAAAACAAAGAATCCCAGCCAGTCTGAAACAAGAATTAAAACAACTTCAAGACCGAATAAGCAAAATGAGAAGAGAACTTGCAAAAGAATGGATGGCAGAAAAGGGAATCTGAACACAAATTAAACAGCACACAAGCACCCAAGAGGTACTTGATTACCTCTTGGGTGTTCTTTTTTTGTAAAAATTTTTTAAATGATCTACCATACCTAAAAACAACTAAAAAACATTGGAGAAAAAATGAAGCCAACAATTTTGATCACCGGCGGAGCAGGGTATATTGGATCTCATACTGCGTACATGATGAAACAAAAGGGATATGAGGTTATCATAGTAGATTCATTGGAGCATGGACAAACATTCAATCACACGTGGGCAACTTGTATTACATCTGACTTTGCAAATGAAAAAATCTTAAAAAATATATTTGAAACCTACAACATAGAAGCTGTAATACATTTTGCAGCGTTTATTGAAGTTGGAGAATCAGTAAAAAATCCACTGAAATTTTATGACAACAACGTTGTAAAAACAATCAAGCTGCTGAAAACCATGATCGATTACGACATTAAAAAATTTATATTTTCATCAAGCTGCTCGGTGTATGGAAATCCTCAATGGCTACCGCTTACAGAAGATCATCCTAAAAACCCTATAAGCCCGTACGGAAAAAATAAACTAATTGTTGAAATGGCGCTGCAAGATCTCCAAAAAGCATATGGGGTACAATATGTTTCATTACGGTATTTCAACGCAGCAGGCGCTATGCCACAGTATGGATTAGGGGAAAACCACAACCCAGAAACTCATCTAATCCCACTTGTACTTCGCGCCGCAATAGAAAAAAATCCGTTTTATGTTTTTGGAACAGATCATAAAACAAAAGATGGTTCATGCGTGAGGGATTTTATTCATGTCTGGGATCTTGCTCAAGCCCATTTGCTTGCTTTAGAATATTTAAACAATGGAAACTTGTCAGACTGCTTTAATTTGGGAACAGGAAACGGCTTTTCTGTAAAACAGATATGCAAAGCCATAGAAAAAGTTTGCGCTCTTAATGTACAAATGTTGCACAAAAATAAAAGGCTCGGCGATCCACCAATATTAATTGCAGATCCAGCAAAAGCTAAACAAATGCTGGGCTGGCAAGCCCAATGCTCCGACCTTGAGCACATAATCAAAACGGCATATGAGTTCATTGTCCAATGTAGGCCCAATTTCACCAAAAAAGCTCTAAAGTCAGGCGAATTTCGACATTTTTCTGACAAAATTTGATCTTTAAAACCCGCCCTGGAAAGGCGTATTGAAAAAAAATAAAAAAATTTTTTAAAAATTCTTGCAATTTGAGCTTCAGCCTTGCTACTATGAAGTTGAGGATAAACAGATAGCGTAAACAAATAAAATTGAAATAATTTGAAATAATAAGCCCGCCTACGCCAATATGTACAACAAAGTTTTTGTATAAACACGACGCAGGCTACATCGGGTTGAGAACTTTTCTCTTTTGTTACTCTTGAGGAAAAGCTCTAATTTCTAGATTCGTAAGGATCTAGAAGATCATCTTTCGTCTGGGTTTCGACCTTTTTGTAAGATGACCCAGGCTTAATCCTTAAGACAACAAGGGAGAAAAATCGACGGAGTTATTCTTGCCATATACGGTCTGAATAGCTCTGTCGTTTTTTTTTAGGCTTACCCTATTGTATTATTTCATGCAGCATTTTTTGAATTTTTTGCCCGAACCACAGGGGCAAGGATCGTTACGACCAACTTTCTCCTCGACAACCCTTTGTTCAACAGCCCCACCTTCTTGAGCTGCCTCTTGAGAAATCATATTCAATTGCTCAAGTTCTTTTTCACGACGTTCCTCAAAACCATGTGAATCGAAGTGCTCAAGGTTTATGTGGAACAGATGATGAACAACATCACGCCTTACGTGTTTCATCATGTCTTGGAACATAGCAAAAGATTCACGCTTGTATTCGATGAGAGGATTTTTCTGTCCCCATCCGCGCAAACCTATACCTTCTTTGAGATGATCAATATTGACCATATGTTGTTTCCAGGCCTGATCGATAGTTTCTAGTATCATCCATTTTTCGGCTTCTCTTATAACTTCTTCTTTTTGTTGTTTTCTAAACATTTCGTAACTTTTAAGAAGAAAATCTATCAAATCTTTTTTTAGAACTTCACTGTTGGACGTATCAAATTTTTGTTTTTGTAAAACCTCTACAGGAAAACCTACCATTCGAGAAACTGCCACAAATAGATCAGCAACTTCGCTTTCCTTTATTTTTCTTGTAGAACAATATTCCGCTACCAAATTTTGAATAGCTTTTACGATAAGATCACGTATCAAATCATAAATGTTGTCCTCTCCAGCTAATACAGAAAGTCTAAATCCGTACACAACTTTTCTTTGCTGGTTCATAACATCATCATACTCAAGCAAATGTTTACGGATATCGAAGTTATGTTTTTCTACTTTCTCTTGAGACTTCTGGATTGTTTTTGATACAAATTTGGATTCAATAATTTCATCTTCCTTCATACCAAAAAACTTCATACGATTTTTTAATGTCTCACCTGCAAAAATACGAATAAGATCATCTTCCAGCGAAATATAAAATCTTGATTCTCCGGGATCACCTTGACGACCAGCACGACCACGTAACTGATTATCAATACGTCTACTTTCGTGCCTTTCTGTGCCTAAAATATACAAACCACCGGCTTTTAAAGAATCGTCAGTCAACTTAATATCGGTACCACGCCCAGCCATATTTGTCGCAATTGTAACATGCCCTGGCTCACCCGCATGTGCAACAATGTCTGCTTCCCTTGCATGCTGCTTGGCGTTTAAAACTTCATGAGGCACCCCATTGACTGTAAAAATATTACTCAAAAGCTCTGATGTTTCAACCGCAACCGTACCAATAAGTACCGGCTGCCCTTTTTTATGTCTCAACTTTACATCTTCCACAATCGATTTGTATTTTGCATTTTTTGTTAAGAAAATGTAATCAGACTGATCTTTTCTTATTAGTGGTCTATTTGTAGGAATAGAAAGAACATCTAACTTGTAAATTCTATGAAACTCTTCTGCTTCTGTAACAGCAGTACCAGTCATTCCTGCTAATTTTTTGTACATTCTAAAATAATTTTGCAACGTAATTGAGGCCAACGTGTGACTTTCTTTTTCTATGTCAACGCCCTCTTTTGCTTCCAACGCTTGATGCAACCCGTCACTGTAACGCCTTCCTGCAAGAATACGGCCAGTAAATTCGTCAACGATAAGAACTTGCCCATCTTTGATAACATAATCAACATCGAGCCGAAACAATGAATGCGCCTTTAACGCCTGGCTTGCATGGTGCAAAATACTTAAATTTTCTACGTCATACAGATTATTGATCGAAAAGAAATCTTCAATTTTATCAACACCAGACTCATTTATGTGAACAGCACGAGCTTTTTCATCAACTTCAAAATCTTCGCCTTTTTTCAAGCGCCTTGCAGCTTTATCTGCACGAACATAAAGACCGCTATCTTCTTCTCCCGCACCAGAAATAATTAAAGGGGTTCTGGCCTCATCAACCAAAATGGAGTCAACCTCGTCAACGATAGAATAATTAAGATCTCTTTGTACATAATCTTCAAGTCTAAATTTCATGTTATCACGAAGATAATCAAAGCCTAACTCGTTATTTGTCGCGTACATGATATCTCGCTTGTAGAGATCTTTACGCTCATGATCATGCGTGGAATTTTGCAGTGCGCCAACTTCTAAACCTAAGAAAGTATAAATTGGCCCCATCCATTCAGCATCACGCTTTGCCAAATAATCGTTAACCGTAACAAGATGTGCACCTTTTCCCTCTAAAGCATTCAGATACAATGGCAAGGTTGCAGCTAGTGTTTTACCTTCACCAGTTTTCATTTCGGCGATCTTACCCTGATGAAGTACAATACCACCAATCAGCTGAACATCGTAATGCCGTTGCCCCAACTGCCTTTTGGCGGTCTCTCGCACTACTGCAAATGCTTCTGGCAATATATTATCAAGCTTTTTACCCTTATTAAGTTGCTCACGAAACTCATTCGTTTTTAACGCAAGATGTGCATCAGGCAAGCTGCTAATATCCTTTTCTAACTCATTAATTTTATTCACTAACGGCTGCAAACGTCTCAATTGCCGAGCATTGTTCGTACCCATTATTTTTGCTAATATTTTCGCAATCATCTTGTTTACTCCAAAAAATCTATTACTCACTTCAGTTTTAAACTTAAATCGATGGGGGATGAAAAGTAAATCACCTACTAGATATTATAGCATAATAGGCACAGTTTGTAATTAACTAAGGAAAATTTAAGAATTAGGTCAAACAAGCCACGGTCATTTGGCGCCCAGAATCCTCACCAGTACGGCGATATGAAAAAAGTAATGGGTTACAGACGGTACAGTCATTGTAATTCAGGTTTATAGCATCTTTTTTAACGCCAAGCTCCTCTAGCAGGGCAATATTAAACGCTGGCAGATCAAAATATACACCATTTGATCTACGCTGAATAATTCGATCTAGAAACTCAAATTCTTCAAAGTTTTCAAGAAAATCATCTTCCACTTTGTAACAACAAGATTTTGCGGAAGGACCCAAAAAAACCCTAAGGTCCTCAATTTTTGTATTAAAAGATTTCTGCATTCGATCTATCGTTTTTGAAGCTATCTGCTTTAAAGAGCTTCTCCACCCTGCATGCGCTACTGCAACAACCTGATTTCGTTTGTCAAAAATCACTATTGGCAAGCAATCGGCAGTCATAATCCCAATGCCAACACGCTTTACATTG
>Ga0180433_10009494_pt1 | contig 11898 bp, 10 predicted proteins | sample SS_ome_8_FD_132980 | JGI IMG/M metagenome (GOLD analysis project Ga0180433, IMG submission 132980) | Hypersaline lake sediment archaeal communities from the Salton Sea, California, USA - SS_1_D_1 metaG | ecosystem: Environmental > Aquatic > Non-marine Saline and Alkaline > Hypersaline >... | reverse complement strand
GCACTTTAACCAGATGGCACAGGCTATCGAGGATCACATTGCAGATATTGAAACCAGCCGTAGGCGAGTAGAGGAACTGAACACAAGCTTTGAAGACCGGGTAAAAGAGCGTACTGCCGAACTGGCAACGGCAGTTGAAGATCTCAAGAAAACCCAGGATGAACTAATCCAGTCAGACGCCTTTTGAGGTCTTGTCGAAAGAGCAGGTGGCTGATTATTTTCTTGGAGAATATTCGTCATCTGAGGTAATCACTACACCATTTGACCGTGACGATTTCGTATTGAAAGGACGTTTTTATCGCCAGGTAGCCAGTATGTCGTTGAGCCGGACAATCAATAACACCTGTTTTTTATTTCCAGACCGGTTTGTGAAGGTATCTTCCAGTTAGCAGTATCTGGCAACAATTATTCCTTGCCCCAATGCTCGGTTTCTATGCCATCACCCAGGTCTGCCGCAATCAGTCTTCTTCTGACTTCAAGTAAATGTTCAATCAACGCCGGTTCGGTTTGCGCATAAGCGTCAGCATCCGGTTCACGTTTTACCACCACGCCTAATAGTTCAGTGATGGCGTTACCGATTGAGTTCTGGCTGATTGTGACAATTAGCTTGCCTTCATCATTACGATAAATCAGTTGTTTAAACGCCGGTTGCCAGCGGATCGAATTTGCATATTTAGCATCGTGGATGCACTGGTCCCTGACTTTTTTTGCTGTACTTAAAAAGTCATTATCAAACAGCAGGATGTCGTCGACGGCGTCCGGAAAATAAATATCACGGGGCATGGCGGCGTTGCGCGTTGAAACCTGTGAAAAGAAACTGCGGTAGAAGTCGATAAATCCTTTCAGGATAAGATCATATTCATTCCAGAAACGGATTTCCTTCAACGAATCAATGCCACCCTGAATTTCCCAGCATGGCAGGCCCTGTGGATAGCCTGTCAGGTTCAGGTTGGACTCATGAGAATGGATAGGCTTGAGAATATCAAGATCAAGTGCAGTGTCGAAAAACTTGCGATAGACATCACGCATATAAGCCTGGAAAAGGCTGTGTTGACCACCATCGGTCAAGTTCGGGTTATTTAAATCCGCCAGTGGTGCATTGGTCAGCGTGTCCATTGGGAACACGATAAAATGGTTGTGCAACATGCGAATACTTGGGACACCGGGTGAGGTCAGGGGCCAGGTAGCATCGAGACTGGCTTCTCCGGCAAGTATCAGGTGTTCAGCTGGCTCCGGAAACTTTTCGATCATGTATTCGATGATAATCTGGTTCATGCGGTTCCAGACGCGACGCACATCATCAGGTACCTGGGTTCTTCTTACCGGTCTACCCAGAGGATTAAGAACACACTGGGAAGTGTTATAAATAATTGAGGTATCGAAGGTATTGCTGTGTCCGAGCGCCTTGCGATACAGCAGTAAATTTTCCGGGTTGGACAACAAGCCATTGTTATGAACCAGGTCATTGAGGTTTTCAGTGCTGTTGAAAAACTCGTTGGGTTTCATGCCCTCGGGTACATCCAGTGGGATGGGTCTAAAGGGGGTGACTATTTCTCGAGGTCCTGTTTGCATACTTCTTTTTACTCCCAGGTATTTAATTGATATTTGATTTTTGGAGCACGATCTATGAATTCACTAAATTAACTGAATATTTGGTGGCCGTTAAAAACCGGTCCGTCGACGCAGACTCGTTTCATATACGAGCCTTCATCGGTATTAACTTCAACGACACAGCCTGCACATCCACCAACAGCGCAAGCCATGAATTCTTCAAGCGATACCTGTACCGGCAGATCGTAGTCTCTTGCGACGGCCACGACAGCTTCAAGCATGGGATGTGGCCCGCAGCTGAAAATTTCCACTTCGTTGCGTGCCTCTCCATCCAGAGAATCCAGCCAGTGTCTGGCAAGGTCGGTGACATAGCCATCATGGCAGCCGACATACCCCTGCAGACTGGCAAGTCGGCTGGGGATGTTCCAGTCATCCAGTAACGGCATGGAAGCTATAACGCCATCCGGCAGGCCTTCTACTACAATCTGGGATGGCCTGGCATCAAATGGAAAAGGGACTTCCGAACCGAGAATGACAAGCGGCTTCATATCCCTGTTATCTTTCAGGGCTTCAGCCAGAAATATCATCGGTGGCATGCCTACACCACCACCAATGAGTAAAGGACGTTTGCGGGTGGGCGCAAATGGCTGGCCGATAGGGCCAAGCATGCTGAGCGTTTCGCCAGCTTTTCTTTTGGAAAGTAATGCTGTTCCACTGCCAACAACCTTGTATAACAAATCAACCCAGCCTTCAGTTGCAGAAACGCGCATGATGGAGATCGGGCGGCGCAGGGGCTGAAGGTCATTTACGGTAATGTGCACGAACTGACCAGCCTGTGCATGAGCAGCACATTCCGGTGCCTTGAGGCGCATGACACATTGGTAACCCTCAAAAGCTTCGTGAGACAGGATTACGGCTTCTTCCTGAAATATGGTATCGCGGTTTTCTTTCATGTTGATTCGTCTAGCTGGTAGGTAATGCGGCCTTCAAACAGGGTATGGGTTACCTGGCCGGTAAATTCCCAGTTGATAAAGGGTGTGTTTTTGCCCTGACTTAGCAGGTTGTCTTCATTCAGTATCCAGTGTGCTTCCGGATCAAAAATACAGATATCGGCTGAACTTCCTGCATCCAGTCTTCCATAAGGCAGTCCGGCAATTTCTGCAGGACCTGCTGTGAGTCGATGCAAGGCTTCAGGAAGGCTCATGACTTTTTCCTGGACCAGTTTCAGTGTTAATGGCAACAGGGTTTCAAGCGCAGAGATACCCGGCTCACTATCAGGAAATGGGTGTTCCTTGGCATCAGGTTCGTGTGGCTGATGATCGGAGCAGATGGCTTGTATGTCACCCCTGGCAACAGCTTGTCTTAGAGCTTCACGGTCGCGCAATGTACGTAATGGCGGATCGACATGACAGGCGGTATTAAAGCCATCAGCATCCATTTCAGTCAGGTGTAACTGGTGGGCTGCGACATCCATGCTCAGTAAAATACCATCATGGCGGGCTCGATTGATCTTGCTGACGCTTTTGGCTGTTGAAATACGCTGAAAATGCAGCTCTGCTCCGGTTGACTCAGCCAGGGCAATGTCCCTGGCAACGGCAACGGTTTCGGCTGCTTCCGGAAAACCGGGCAGGCCCAGTCGGGATGCAATAATGCCTTCATGCACGCATCCGTGGTTGCGCAGATGGCGGTCTTCAGCCTTGAGAAAAACCTTGATGCCAAAAGTCGAGGCATATTCAAGGGCGCGCTTTTCAATCAATGTGTTACCCAGTGGTTTATAGGCATTGCTGACACCGACACAGCCTGCTTCGGCAAGTTCTGCCATTTCACTCAGTTCCTTGCCTGCCAGTTTCTTGCTGATCGCCGCAGTGCAGAGTACGCGTGCATAACCAGATTGCTTGGCTTTGCGTCTGATAAGTTCCATCACCGCGGGGGTGTCGATGACCGGGTCAGTATCAGGTGCACAGATCATGGTGGTAATGCCGGCTTTTGCGGCAGCACGTGTTTCACTGCCGATGGTCGCCTTGAATTCCAGTCCGGGTTCGCGCAGGCGGGCACTGAGATCGACAAGGCCGGGACAGACGACTTTGTCAGTAGCATCAATAATCTGTTCAGCCTCGAAACCGGAAGGTTTTTCGCCGATAGCCAGAATCGTGCCCTGACTGATATGAATGTCAGTGACTTCATCGATATTATTGGCAGGATCGATCAGGCGGCCGTTAATAATGCTGATAGAGGAAGACTGGACTGTCATGCGCTTGCCTCCATGTCGGCATCCTGTTGTGCGCCGAGACACATCGACATGATGGCCATGCGAACCGCAATGCCGTTGCTGACCTGTTCGAGAATCACTGAATGTTCTCCATCGGCTACCGCCGATTCCATTTCCACACCCCGGTTAATGGGGCCGGGATGCATGACAATGACATCGTCTTTGGCATGTTTAAGCTTTTCTTCTGTCAGGCCATAAAGATTAAAGTATTCAGCTTCAGTAGGCAGCAGTGCGCCAGACATGCGTTCTTTTTGCAAGCGCAGCATGATGACCACATCGACATCGCTAATGCCTTCGATCAAATCGTGATAAACATGTATTCCAAGAGCACGTGCATCGTAAGGCAGCAGGGTTCTCGGTGCTATTACGCGAACTTCTGATACACCCAGTGTATTGAGTGCAAGAATCTGGGAACGGGCAACACGCGAATGCAGGATATCACCAACAATAGCAACGCGAAGAGGTGTGAAGTCTGCCTTGTGCTGACGTATGGTCAACATATCGAGCATGGCTTGCGTGGGATGAGAGTGACTGCCATCGCCTGCATTAATCACACTGATATGGGGAGCGCAGTGCGTGGCAATGAAATGTGCAGCTCCCGAGCTGGCATGGCGCACGACAAACATGTCGCAATGCATGGCTTCCAGGTTGTGCAGCGTATCAAGCAGCGATTCACCCTTGGAGGTTGCCGAGGTGCTGATATTGAGATTCAGTACATCTGCCGATAGACGTTTGGCTGCAAGCTCAAAGGTTGTGCGCGTTCGTGTGCTGTTTTCAAAAAACAGGTTGGTAATGGTTTTACCACGCAGTAACGGCACTTTTTTAACTGAACGTCCCTGCCTGGCCAGCGAGGTAAAACTTTCAGCATTATCGAGAATTTCAACCAGCAAATCGCGCTTCAGACCATCGATACTGAGAAAGTGTTTCAGCTGGCCCTTGCTGTTGGTCTGGCGGTTGCCTTTCATCATGTCAGTTTTTGTCCCTCGCTGTCTTTTGAAGGTTTGCCGATGACCAGCGTGAGCGGATCAGGGCCTGTCAATGAAATGTAGTCACCCTCTTTGAGGGTAGGCTTCATGCCTACGACATCAGCAACGATGGGTAATTCGCGTCCATCTTTCTCGATCAGTGTGGCAAGAAGAATGGACGCCGGGCGCCCAAAATCGAATATCTCGTTCATCGCAGCTCGAATGGTGCGGCCAGTCTGCAGAACATCATCAACCAGGATGATATGACGGTTTTCCACTTCAAACGGAATGTTGGAAGGTTCAACCTGCGGGTTAAGCCCGATACGTGAAAAGTCGTCGCGGTAAAAGGAAATGTTTAACGTGCCAAGTTCTTCGCTGATGCCCAGGGTCTGGTGCAACTGTTTGGCAACCCAGACGCCGCCGGTATGGATGCCGATCATGACGGGATCACTGATACGGCCTTGCTGCAGTCGTATTTTCAGTTCTGTCGCCATGCCGTCGATGAGGTCGACGATGGCTTGCTGCTGCATGAATTCTGTCGGTTTCACTTGTTTAACCAGGTTTCAAGTATGAGTTTTGCTGCCATTGAATCAACCAGGGTGACATCCTTGCCGGCTTTCTTTCCCAAGCGGTTACTTGCTTCGCGAGACGTCAGGCGTTCATCCACCATCTCAACCGGCAAATGAAAGCGTCCATGAAGCTGTCGGGCAAACTTTTTTGCCCGCTCTGCCAGTTCGGCCTCTTCGTCATCCATCTGGTATGGCAACCCGATGACAAGTGTATCAGGTTTCCACTCACTGATAATACGTTCAATGCCATCCCAGTCAGGTTTGTGTTTGACATAGGACAGGGTTGTCAGAGGTGTTGCCGTGGCCGTGACGGATTGTCCGACGGCAATGCCGATTTTATGGCTGCCGAAGTCAAAACCCAGGCTGCAACTCATGTCAGGCGTGTCCGCTGGTCGTTGACAGCAGGTTGAGGTCGACACCAATTTTTTTAGCAGCTGCCGCCCAGCGTTCTGTGATGGGCAAATCAAACAGGATACTGTCATCGGCGGGGCCGCACAGCCAGGCATTGTCTGCGATTTCCTGTTCCAGTTGACCTTTTTCCCAGCCGGCATAGCCCAGTGCAATCAGGCTTTTTTCCGGGCCTGTATGGTTGGCTATGGCCTCGATAATATCGCGTGACGTTGTTATGGCCAGTTTGTCGGTAATTTTCAGGGTTGAATTCCAGGTTTTATCAAACGGGTGCAGTACAAAGCCGCGTTCATTTTCTACGGGCCCACCATTGAAAATGGCCTGGGATTTTGTGGTGGGGGGATCGTGTTTGATCTCCATATGATCGAACAGTTCTTGCAAAGAGAACTCAACCGGATGGTTGATGACGATGCCCATCGCACCCTTGTCACTGTGTTCACAAATGTAGGTGACTGAATGAAAAAAGTTCGGATCTGCCAGCGTGGGCATGGCAATGAGAAAGTGATCTGTCAGGTTGGATTCATTCTCCATGAGTACAAGTATCCAACGTTGACTGAATTTGTTCAAGCAAGGGATGCTCAGGGCGACTATGCTACGGGTTGTCGGAGCAATTTATGCTAGAGTTTTAAGTATAAGAAGGCGATTTATAAAAGGAGAATAACATGCCTGAATTTATCAAAATCAGTTATCCACGAGAGCGTGTGGTTGAGTTGAGACTGTCCAGTCCTGACCAGGAAAACAGGATCAATGGCGAGATGGTCAAAGAACTGATAGATATCCTGCGAGAGCTGGAAGAAGATACTTCCATTCGCGTCCTGGTGTTGACCGGAGATGGTGATATTTTCTGTGGTGGAGCCGATGTGGACTGGATCAAGAATGCCCAGGAACATCCCACCATGCCGCACCTTGACCCGGGTAGCCGTATCGTTGATGCGCTGCATGAACTGGATACCTTTCCGCGTCCGGTGATAGCAAGAGTCAACGGTGATTCATTTGGTGGTGGTGTTGGCCTGATGGCATGCGCTGATATTGCCATCGCAGCTGAATCCAGCAAAATGGGCTTCCAGGAAATTACTTTTGGTATGGTACCGCTCGCTGCAGCGGTGTTTGCCTCCAATGCGATTGGTCTGAACCAGTCAAGCCGCTGGCTGTTGACCGGCGAGGCTATGAGTGCAAAAAAAGCCATGGAAATCGGCCTGGTGCATGAAATGGTGCCCGACGATCAGCTTGATGCTGAGGTCGACAGGCAGATCGACATGCTCATGAAGGGGGGGCCAAGGGCTCAGCGTGAAACCAAAAAGCTTTTGCGCCAGCTTTCTGAAAGAGACAAGTATCAGACCCCGGGTTACCGTACAACCTTTGGTCATGTTTTCCAGCGCTGTCTGTCATCCAATGAGGGCAAGCGTGGCGTTGAAGCGGTGCTCAATAATGAGCCAGCCCCCTGGGCTGTCAAGAAAGACTAGCCTCTCAGGGTTGAATACTGCCTCCAAGCTCACGCTGTTTTTCAATACTGTTGCGCAGTGACCTCTCGGCCGTGGTGCAGCCGAGAGGTACGATCAGTAGTGTTAACAGCGTGGTGATCAGGGCGCCGAATACCAGGGATATCGCCATGCCCTGGAAAATGGGATCGAAAAGAATTGCACCTGCTCCCACCATTAACGTCAGGTTGGTCACCCAGATCGGACGCATGCGCACGTGTCCGGCATTGAGTACGGCCTGCTTGATATCAATATTGCGTGCCAGCTGGTATTCGATGTAGGCCACCAGCAGAATAGAGCCGCGTACGTTGATGCCTGCCAGGGCGATAAAGCCGATCAACGAGGTTGCAGTAAATTCAGCATCCAGTAGCCAGTGACCGGGAATGATGCCGATCAGGGTCAATGGAATGGGCGACATGATTACAAAGGGCAGGATAAAATCTTTAAACTGTAAAACCAGCAACATGTAGATCACCACGAGGGCGACTATAAAGGCTATGCCCATGTCCCGGAAAGTTTCATAAGTCACAACCCATTCACCGCTCCATTCAAACCCGGAATGCAAATCGTCCTCGGGCGGGCCGGTCAGGGTGCCACTCATGACGACACCATCGGGTGTCGTGTAGTTTTCCAGGCGTTTTTCCACTTCAAGCATGCCGTAAATCGGCGCACCCAGGCGGCCTTCCATTTCGCCGACGACGTATTCTATCGGGCGCAGATCCTTGCTGTAGATGATGTCTTCCTGCGCAACCTTGTTAAATTCACCCAGTTCCGACAGGGGGATCGCCTGTCCCTGCGGGGTGAGTATTGGCAGGTTGCCAACGCGCTGCAGATCGGCGCGCACGATTTCGGGTAATTGTGCGACAAGGTAAATGGGTTCACGCAGGCTATGTCCTTTAACATCTCCCAGTTTGAATCCACCCATAGCCATCATGATATTACGATTGATGGTTTCAACCGAGATGCCAAGGCGCTTGGCTTTTTCCAGGTTAATTTCAAACTGCCAGCGATCATGTGCTTCACTCAGGTAATTGTCGACATCGACCAGATTGGGAACATCTTCAAAGATGCGAGTCATTTCCCACGCCACTTCTCTACGGGTTTGCGCATCAGGGCCATAAATTTCAGCGACAACGGTCTGTAAAACCGGGGGGCCGGGCGGACGTTCAACCACGGCAATGCGGGCACCAAGTTGCTTTGCTATAGGTGTCAGTAAGCGACGAACATCGGTGGCAATCTCATGGCTGCTGCGATCGCGATCGTGCTTGTTGAGCAGCATGGTGTGGATATCAGCCTGCCAGGGCTCCTGGCGCAGATAGTAATGGCGTACCAGTCCGTTAAAGTTAAATGGTGAAGCGGTGCCGGCATAGGTTTGCAATGCTGTCACTTCGGGTACTTTCTTGAGTTCTTCTGCCAGTTTTTGTACCACGTTGGCTGTTTCCAGCAGGGTGGTGCCTTCAGGCATGTTGATGACAACATTGAATTCAGACTTGTTGTCAAACGGCAGCATTTTTACCGGAACGGCCTTGGTGTAAAGCATCAGGCTGGAAAGGGCAAATGCCGTGATGATACCTGCCAGCAGAATTTTGCCACGGTGATGGTAGGTGTCTTCGAGCAAGGGTAACAGAAATGGCTTGTAGAAACGTCCTGTTCTGTCCTGGATTTTCTGTTCCCTTTCTTCGGCACGTGCCATATGTTCAGGGCGTGGCTTCATTTTTACCGACCACCAGGGCGTGAACACAAAGGCAGCGACCAGAGAAAACAGCATGGCCACAGAGCCAAGCACCGGTATCGGTTCCATGTAAGGGCCCATCATGCCGGTCACAAAGCCCATCGGAATCAGTGCCGCGAGAATGGCAAAGGTGGCAATAATCGTGGGGTTGCCGACCTCGCTGACCGCCGAAATAGCCGTTTTCAGGCTGGTAGTATCTTCTGCCAGCCAGCGCCGGTAAATATTTTCGACCACCACGGTAGCATCATCGACCAGGATGCCAATCGAAAAAATCAGTGCAAACAGGCTGACACGGTTGATGGAATAGCCCATCAGCCAGGTCGCCCAGATGGAAAACAGGATGACGACCGGTACCACGCTGATAACAACAAATGACGGTCCTGCAGCGATGGTAATGAGGCATAACAGGCTCACCACGACGGCAGCAATCAATAATGCCTCAAGTAATTCGTTGACCTTTTCATTAGCCGACTCGCCATAATTACGGGTTACCTCGACCTGGACGCCATCAGGTATCAGTCGATTGCGGATTTTGTCGAGTTCAGCCTGTACCGCGTTGGCAACATCGACACCGTTTGATCCGTGTTTTTTTGCAATGGCAATGGTGACTGCAGAGGCATTATTGATGTCAGGAACTCCTGGGGCGCGAGCAGCGCCGGAGTAATACCAGACTATATTGTCAAATTCAGACGGCCCCATTTGTACCCTGGCAACATCCCTGACGTAAACCGGTTTACCGTCGCGCACGCTAATCACGACCTGCTCAACATCGTTTACCGTTTGCAGAAAAGAGCCTGAATAAACCCGGAATTCGGAAGCTCCCTGTTTGAGATTGCCATAGCCTTCTTCCTTGTTGGCGCTGTTGATGGCCTGTACGATCTGGTCCAGGCCGAGTCCATAGCCTTTCAGACGTTCCGGTAATACTTCTATTCGCAGCTGCCGCGGTCTGCCGCCAACGACAAATCCATTGCCGCTGTCTGGAATCCGCTGAAAATGATGCAATAGCTGGTTGGCCAGGATACGCAGTTCCGAGTCATTGGCCTGCTGCGACCATAGCGTGATAGTGATGACCGGTACATCGTCAATGGTGCGCGGTTTGACCAGCGGCATGGAGACCCCGGGTGGCAGTTTATCCATGTTGGACTGCAGTTTTTCGTGCACCTTGACGACGGAGGGAATAATGTCTTCACCGACTTTAAATCGCACGGTAACAATGCCCTGGCCGCGTTCAGATGCGGTATAGGTGTGCTTGACGCCGGGAATTTCGCTCATGATCCGCTCCAGTGGATCAATCGCCATATTGGATACCTGTTCGGCAGAAGCACCCTCGTAGCTGATAAAAATATCCACCATGGGAACGGATATTTCCGGGTCTTCCTGGCGGGGTGTCATCAGCAGGCCGAGCAGACCGGCCAATAGTGCCGCCATGTAGAGCAAAGGAGACAGCGGCGAGTCAATGAAGGTTCTCGCTATTCTGCCGGCAATGCCAAGTTCGTTAACCATAGAGCCGCTTTGTGCGGGTGAATCAGGGCATGCTTCTTTGTCAGTTTCTGATAAGTCCTTGTTCGACATGCATGAAATTCTATAATAGAAGAAGGGTATCCACTAATTTTAGCAGGTTACAGACCGAATGAAGTTGATCGAACAGGGCACGGCCAGAGTTAAATTGATGGCATTGTTGTTGACCATGGCAGGCTTTGTCTCGGCTGAAGGGGGGCAAAACCAGGTAATTCCGGTCACCAGCAGTCAAAGTCTGTATGCCATGATCCCGATTGGTGGAAAGGTGGCTGCACGTAAATCGGTCATGTTGTCGGCACAGCTGCCGGGACGCATTGTCAGAATTTACGGGCAGGAGGGCGATTATTTTGAAAAAGGCAGCATTTTATTGGCACTTGACGAGTCAGAACTCAGGGCCAGGCGCCGTGAGGCCGAGTCGCAATGGCATAGCGCCAACGCCGCACTGTCCAACGCTATGGTTCAGCGTAATCAGGTGCTGTCTTCTCCTGGTTCTTCACTGGATACACCTGGCGGCATGGGCATGCCGGGGCTGTTTGACCAGATGTTTACCAAGCCCATGTCAGGCATGTTTGGCAAGCGTGATTATACGGTTGAACGTGGTGCCAGGGTTTACTCAAGCAGTACCCAGGTGACGCAGGCTGGCCAGGCACTGCAACAGGCAAACGCCGCTATTGAGCAGATTGACAGCAAACTGCGTGATTCCCGGAGTATTGCACCATTTGATGGTGTTATCGTCGAAAAGCATGCTGAAGAAGGTGATACTGTCCAGCCTGGCCAGCCGTTATTGAGCTTTGAGGACATCAGTCTGCTTCAGATTACTGCGGATATCCCGGTAAAACTGGCCCATGTACTGCGCGAAGGCGATCAGTTGCTTGCCAGAATTGATGTCAGTGATCTGTTGACCGGTGTGGTGGTGGATAATATTTTTCCCAGGGCTGATCCTGCGCAGCACACGGTAACAGTGGAATTTAATCTGCCCGAAACCTTGCAAACTGCCACAGGAACTTATGCGGAAGTCTATCTTCCCGATCCTGACGTCAATACCGATGCAACGGTGATCGTGGTACCGGAGACCGCGATAACCACGCGTGGTGGATTACCGGTTATTTTTGTGGTGGATGAGACCAGAATCGCTCAATTGCGCCTGGTGCGCCTTGGTCGAAGGCTGGATAACGGCAGCCAGATCGTCGATTATGGCCTGACGCAAAATGACCTGGTGGTCGATCACCCGGCATCCTGGCTGGTATCAGGCAGTAAACTTGATGCCAGTTCCTATTCCGTCAAGCCTGCTGGCGATAGCGCTGATACCGTGCAGGCTAAATAGCCTTTATTTACTTTTGAACAAGGTATGACCGCTGACGAACTGCCATGTCCGGGTTATGACAAGTTCGTCGGTTTCCTTGCGGAT
>Ga0180433_10009493_pt1 | contig 11903 bp, 12 predicted proteins | sample SS_ome_8_FD_132980 | JGI IMG/M metagenome (GOLD analysis project Ga0180433, IMG submission 132980) | Hypersaline lake sediment archaeal communities from the Salton Sea, California, USA - SS_1_D_1 metaG | ecosystem: Environmental > Aquatic > Non-marine Saline and Alkaline > Hypersaline >... | reverse complement strand
TGAATGATTTTGAGCTCGAATTTCGGGAACTGCTGAAAAAATACGCGAACCATCAGTGGTTAGTTGGAAATCCAATACTTCTACGGCATATCCTGATTGCCTGACAAAATTCGAACACGTCCTCCCAACGACGCAGAACATGCTATACTTTCCTGAATCCTGCTTATGAGCGTCGCATCCAGACTGATAACCCCATAGAGGTGGCTATTTCAGTCTCCAGATCAAGTCTCGAGCAAAGGCTTCGAGCGACTGCTCTGGAGCGCGCAAGATCACTGTTGTCTCTTTGGCATCATCGATTTTTTCATGTCTATTACCCCATATTGCTGCTGTTTGTAGTGCGTGCAAACCCTCAAAGCTGGTAGCGATTTGGCCGTGTTGCGCCACGACCTGGCGCAGTAGTCTGTGAACGCGCGGGTCAGTTTCTAGCCTGGATAAGCCTTTTCTCCCTTCGAGTAGGATAATCACGCTGATAGACATGGTGTTGATCAAAAGATCGAGATCGGTGAGGGTCAAGTCGGGCATCAGCCACGCCCCATGAGCACTGCCAATCAAGCCGCTGGTAAGCCCTACGGTTTTGACACATAGACCTGCCTCTCGTAATAGGCTGATAAAATCAGTCACCGCTGTTTCCTCAAACCCGTCGGCGATGACGATGATGGCATATTTCTTCCGATTGTTGTTTTCAGGTAACAAGATGATTGCCCTTTCTTGTCGCTTTGTTCAAACCACTTTTACGGTGTCTTGTCACACCATATCCAGCCAATTTCAGTGTTGACGCAATACCTGAAGGGATTCCGCAATAATTCGACGCGACACTGTGAACCACATATAGGCCGACAAGTTGCCGCGTATCGACAAAGCTTAGGCACGGCGTGTTGACCTATTGAGCCTCACACGAGAAAATCCCTAGCACAACCCAATCATGCCCCGATACAAGGCCAGGAAGCAGTCCGTAGCGTGGATTGGGCGGCTTGTGTTTTGTCTATAGTTCCGAAACATCTGTTTTGTTTTTGTCTGAAGGTCCGAACAAGTCCACGAAAAACGAGAGAGCGATACCTGCATACCCAGATACAGTTACCCAACCACCATAAAGAATCTCCATTGCTCCACCTCTTTGCTCGACGTTGTACCAAATGTTGAGCAACGGCAAGAAGCCCACAAGTCCAGCAACGAGTCTCGCAACTGCTGCACTTGTTCTCGCACGCACACTGTCAGTTCTGACCAGAAGGAGCAGTAACAGACAAAATGCTCCTGTCAATAGTGTAAGCCAGTAGATCCAAGCGTCTTCAACTTGTCCAGTACTATTAGTGGCAATATCGTATCCAGTTAACTCTCGATTACAGGCTTTGACCCAAGGCAAGAAGAAAGCTACTACAATTACCAACCCTGATATAGCGCCCAACTTGCTACCGCTCGACCGATTCGACATGGCAACCTCCTTGATTGTGATTAAAATAGGTGCTGGGTTTCACTAGAAACGTATGTTCTCCATACCCCACAAGACTCCGATAATGACGCCAACTATGAGGGCGATACCGCCAATAACCATACAGACTTGACCAATACCAGTGTTGAGTTTGTAGGCCTGGTAGCCAAAGAAAATCGCCAATCCACCGAAGAGAAATGGAACTATCCCTAAAGCAACGACAGAGCAAATAATGGATGCTATAACCCATCCAATAGGTTTATGACTTGAATTTGACATTTGTAGTCTCCTGTGGCCGCCCAATCCACGTATATGAGGATCAAGAACTTGTTGACTTCTTGGAAAACTCGCTTACCCTCTGGGTTGAGTTTGTGATTCCGAAGATCCAAGTCACAGAAAGTTCCTTCAACGGTTTTAGCCTACAGGTGCGGCTTTTTGTGCAAGAAACTTTCTGTCACCTACTTGGGAGATCACACTGGATCAATCCTTCATATCTGATGTCCAAAAATTGGAACTCCGGAATTCACTGATTCAGTGAATTTGCAATAACACTCACTATAATATATAATGCAAAATGATGCTCATTTCTTTCACTCCACAACCCGATTTTAGCTAATTTGGTTCATTTCTCGTTAATTTACACGACTCTTTTAGAACCCAGTTCACAATTGGGCAAGTTAGCACAATGTTACAGATGCCGCCTACTCGCTCCAAACTCATAGCCGTGAGTTCGCAGGCCTTGAAACGGGTATGGGACAACGACGGTCCTATCCCCTCAGAAGATAGGCAAAGAGTACATATTGAAACCGTCAGTAACATTCTTCAGACCAATCTATCCAATGGACGTGCGCAATACGCAATTGGAAGTGATACAAGGGGGATCACTACTAGCTGTTTGCAGCAATACGGGCTCCGCGTGGCGACACATTATTGGGCGGAACACAAGAGGATAACGGCTCTTGTCGCTGGGGATGAGAAGTTGTGGGAGGAGTTGCGTCGACGGCTTATACATCGTGCCTACCACATGCTTTGTACACATGCTGGGCTGCCGTCTGCTGCCGCCTATGAGCAAGCTCCTGATCACGCGCAGGAAGCATGCCAACGAATACTTCGTGGTCGTTATCCCTACGATGTCCCTTTCTATGCGTGGGCGACCCGTATCTTGATCAATTGCGTCCTGAAACGTCTGAAACGATCAAGTGACCTGCTAGATCGAGGTTTGTTTGTCGAACTTGATGTAGAGAATCCCTTTACCGTAGATTGGTCGAGTAAGGATCACGGTGAGAATTGGCAGACATTGAACACTCCTGAAAGCTTTTCTGAGAACATCGAAACCCGACATTTGATGCTCGATGCGATTGAACAGTTGCCCAGCGAAGCACAACGTCAGGTCATCCTTTTGGATTTCTTCTATGAATGGGAGGATACCAAGATCGCCGAGGCGCTGGACAAAACCTGCCAAGCTGTGTACAATCTGAGGTATCGGGCGCTACGCGGACTGAAAGAGATTCTGGAACACCAGGAAGGACTTTTAAAGTGGACAGACAATTTCTGAGAACGGGAAATAGCGAGAAAGTACCTTCATCAGCCGAGTTGCTGCAGCAGATCAGAACTCAGATGTCAGAAACTGCGTCATGGTCTGAACGGTTTGGGAGACTTGCGCGCTCTGTCGCTGAGGTTGACGTACTTGAAAGTCAAGAGAGGGCGGTTCCTTGCCAGCACAGCCAGGAAAATCTCGAACTCCTGGTGACTGCCGAGATGGCAGGGCTTGACGTCCGTCAGCGATATTCGACTTTGCTCGCGCATCTGGCAGAGTGTAGAGATTGCCAAATCGCCTATTCGCTGCTGCGGAGCACGTTGCGGGCCGAGAGAGAAGATCGCCTGATCCCTGTCCCCACGTCTCCGCCTGAATCATCTCCTCTCCAATCCCCGGTCAAACGCGCGCCTTGGCGTCGTCAGTCTGGCCGTTCTCCTGCTCCGTTTCCCCTGACATTCCACGTCGCCCGCGATTTCCTCGGCAAGGCGCTACGCGGGCCGCAATTGGCGTTTGCGCGTGGCGAGGCAGCAGAGGATAGCGAGCGCGATATACTATTGCTTGCCGATGTCGTACCAACTGAACAAGGCGACTTGATGGCAGAGGTCACAATCCATCGTCGCGTTGACCAGGTAGGCTCGATTGACCTGGAAATCCAGCTTGTCAGCGACTGGATATTACCTGATGGTCTTTTGGCAAACCTCTCTTGGGCTGGCACCCAGCGTTCAGAGCCGATAACCGACGACGGCAAAGTTTACTTTCACAATCTTTCCCTCTCCAACTTGACTGGACAAGAGAGCGACAAAGTTAAGGCTGATCTGACGCTCGCTTTCGTTTGTGACTGAAGCAATTTTGGATGGAATTCTGCACGAGCATTCATTGTTCTACCTGACACTGACTCGTGTTTTATCTTGGGCAACGATGTATGACCAGATTGGACGCGACTCGGCCATTTACTGCTTCTCCACGTTTCATCAAAGTGCTGCTCCATCGTGTACTGTCGTTAGCCGAGCGGTCCCCGAAACTGGGATGGAGTCTGATCCTCATTGGCTTTGACGCCGCCCGTCGCACCGACGATCCTGCCCTCCTGGCCGAGGCCACGTGGACCCTGGGCGCGGTTCTCAATCTCCGGGAACAATTCCCCAAAGCCCTGGCGGTGCTCAGACGAGCGCAAAGGATATTCGCTCAACAGAATGATGCGGAAGGAGTGGCGCGTTGCCAGTGGCAACAGGGAATCGCCCTGCGATTCCAGACCCATCTGGTCGAGGCAGAACAACTACTGCAAGAAGCTCTTGCAGCAGTGGAGAGTTTAGGTTTAGCTGTCGAAGCGGCACGGGCCAGGCGTGATCTGGCCATCGCTTACAACCTCTTGGAGCGTTTCGACGACGCCAAGGTATTAATTACCAACGCCCGTGCCTTTTTTGCGCACAAATCCCAGCTTATTGAGGTTGCCCGGTGCGATCTGGTGATCGGGTCGCAGTTGCGCCAACTCACTCAATATCAAGATGCCCTCCAAATCTTTGAGAGTGCACTGCGGACGTTTCAGTCGGCTGGACAAGCTATTGAGCAAGCAAAGATATTGCACATGATGGGCCTGGTACATGCCCAACTCCGGGCATATGAAGAGGCCCTGTCCTACCAGCAGGAGGCTGAACGCATATTCCTATCCGCTGACCTGCCCTTGCGGACTGCTTATTGCAATCTAGCACAAGGTAGACTACTCTGGCGTCTGGGAAAATCATGCAAGGCTCGGACACGCATAGAAAAAGCCCAAGCTTGGTTCGAATGCAAAGGTATGCCACGAGATACGGCTGACTGTCTGCTGAACCTGGGTAACATAGCATACATTGAGGGAAACTATGACCTCGCAGAAGCTACATATGGACAAGCGCGTCGTTACTATGACCGACTGGGGCTTGGCGTCTACACAGCACGCTGTGACCAGAATCTGGGCCTGGTGCACTATCAGCAAGGTCAGTTGGGTGCTGCGTTGGATCGACTCCATCGCGCAGCGGATGTACTGGAAAAACGGGACGTGCTTATCTGGGCCGCCGATTGTCATTACAAGATGGCAGAGATCTATTCCGACTTACAGCAGCAGGAGACGGCTCTGCTCCATTTGGAACATGCCTTACCATACTACAGTCGCGAGGGGATAGCTCTCGGTGAAGCACAATGTGAAGTCCTCAAGGCACGCATCATCGGCCAAGAAGGGGAGCGTCCCCAGGCACTGCAAACATTAGAACGCGCACGCAGGGCAGCCGCAGCCACAGGATCATCACGGTATGTGGCATTATGCAGTCGGCTGATTGGCGATCTGCTGCTGGAGTGGAAACAATTCTCAGGGGCGCTACAGCAGTATGAAGCGGCACAGGGTCATTTTGCCAAAGCGGGGGCGATGGTAGATGAGGCGCTCTGTCAAGTGGGAATGGGTCAGGCTTACGCTCAATCTGGACAACTTGACCACGCCGAAGAAGCTCTACTCATAGCACTACAAACTACGGCGGGTGCACTTCCAGAATTGAGTTGGCGCGCCAAAGCCGAGTTGGGACACGTTGCTCTCTCTCGAGGGGATAACCAGCGGGCATTGAGATGCTATCAGGGAGCGATTGAAGCATTACATAGGATCAGGTTCACATTGCCGGAGGCGGAGCTTGCTGGCGGCCTTGTCGCTTCCTGCCGAGTGGTGTATGATCAAGCTGTGCGTCTGGCGCTAGAACAAGGGGAATACGTGCAGGCGTTGGAGATAGCTGAGGAAAGCAAAGCCCAGGTGCTGGAGCGGATGGTACGGTCAGCGGTGTCGCGTGAAACTATGGATCCCTACGTAGACGAACTACTTGGCCGGGAGGTGGAATTGCGTTCTGCCATCACACTGCTGCGCTGGCAGTTGATTTGTTCCTTTGAGAATCGCACGGAGCCGCCACTGAGGCCCGTTGAGGATTCAGCAACCCTCCTGGACAGTTTGCGGGTACACCGATCTGAATACCGAAGAGTGCTGCAACAACTGCACGCTGCCGACAGCAGACGCCTCGAGACTGTCGAATCGTTCGAGTGGGAGCGGTTTTGCGTCACAGCGGAGAAAATGTTACTACCGGGTTGGTCGGCCCTGATTTACTACTGGTTGGATGAACAGTTGATTATTTTTCACGTGGACAACCAAGATGTTCGAACCTACGTGCGACAACCTAGCCGTGTGGAGCAAGCTGCTCTAGAAACGTGTACCTCACCTGCACCCGAGCGACGTACGCTGGTGTTTCAAGGCAATCTCTATGGGGAGGCACCACCGTCTCCCATTGGGCCAACGTATCGGCGTCTCCTGTACAATCTGCTTATTCCAGAAAAAGCAGCAGAAAGCTTGGCTTCAGACAAGCCATTGTTGATTGTGCCTTACAGTCGTTTACATTACTTACCCTTCCAGGCGCTGGAGAACGAGGCAGGCTTCCTGGCGGAGCAAGCTGTTGTCAGCTACGTTCCTTCCCTAGGAGTCTTGGAGGGGTTGTTGCAGCGCCGCATGGACTATGACCGTGAACAGAGGAAAAACAACAAGGCCTTGCTTGTGGGCATTGACAACTTCCACCAGCCCAAGCCCATGCTGCGCTGGACGCTCAAGGAAGTGGATAGATTAGCCGCGATCTATGGAAAGCAGAGCGATTGTTTGCGAAACAAAGAGGCCACTTTAGAGACACTCAAGGCTTGGAGTAAACAAGACATATTGAGTCACTACGCAACGTTCCATTTTGCCAGTCATGCTTATCTGGAACCTGCGTCCGGTATATTATCAGGCATCGCTCTATGGGATGAGGATCTGACAACCGAGGAGATCAGTCGTCTGCGATTGGGACCGGCTATGGTCATCCTCTCTGCCTGTCAGAGCGGACTGGGCAAGATTCACATCGGAGATGAGATTGTGAGCCTGCCCTATGCGTTCTTCGCCGCCGGTGCCCAGGCCGTCGTTGTAAGCCTGTGGCACGTGGAGGACGAGAGCGTAGTGGAGCTTATGGAGGCATTTCATTGCCATCTCAATGAACAAGTATCTCCTGCTATTGCCCTGGCTCAAGCTCAGCGCGAGGCTATTCAGCACGGCAGTTTGCCGTACACATGGGGGGCTTTCGCTACGATGGGTATCCCATAGGCGGGCAAGCCTTGACTTACCCGCCTATGCCCCTACGAATAGTGTTCAGGCTAGCCACCGCCTCCGCTGCCTTGACCACCACCAGGATCGTCGGGGCCAATCAAGTATCCTGGCCCAGAGGGAACATCTACGACGGTTGGCACTGATGCGCCAACAGCTAATACAGAAAGCATCACGACCACGGCGACAGCAAGTAGGAACAAGCGTATCTTTTGCATCTTTTCCACCTCCTGTAGTGGGAATATAGAGATTTTGTATCTCTTATGATGCAAAAGCCGTCGAAAACCTTGCACTAGATCATTTTTGGGAATAAAATCAGTGGCAATAACGAATCAGAAGCAGTTCCAAGAGCATGGGCAGCAGATCGTTTTTCGGTTGCTACGCAAGCGAGATTGGAAACTGGTTTCCAACGAGGATCGATTCGCGGAAGGCATTTTGACCGCCCTCGATCTCTTGGGGCAAGATGGGCGTGATGCAGAAGAAGTCAGGAAACTCGTCGAACGGGAGACCGTCCGTCAATACTCGATCGTACTGTACGAGTCATCGCGGGCTGACGGAACCTCAAGGCAGCAACGGGCCTTTGAGGAGTTGTGGACCTATCTTTTTCCCACGGCTCTTTATCGGACCAAAGACGAGGAACGAGCCAAAGAATATACACAGCGAGCATTGATTAAAACTTGGGAAAAAGGTACTCAGTGTACAGACCCAGGCCGGTTCCTAGGATGGGTCAGAATGGTACTATTACGTGAAGTGCTGATGGATGCTCGTAAAGACAAAAAGAAACCCGTTATGACCTGGACTGACGTGGATAAGCCAGACTCGGAAAATCCCTGGGAACAAGTAACAGAGGCGACCTCGGAGGATGGAAGAGAGTTGAGGTTGTTGGAAAAAGACATACTTGAAGAGGAAAAAGTTCAACGCTTCAGGGAGGCGCTCGCTGCGGCGTTGTCCAGCGAAGCACAGCGCATCGTGATCGAGGGGTTGTTCATCGAGGGGTTAGGTGTCCAAGCCATCGCGGAGAGGTTGAACACGACGCCATCGAATGTTTACACACTTAAATCTCGCGCTCTGTCCCGCCTCCGCAAGAACGGGCAGTTCCGACGCATCCTTTTAGAACTCCAAGAAGAGTGAGGCTCTCTGAGGGCAGATTTTGGGAGGAAATCATGAAAGATCAGATACAGTGGCGTGAACGACTGGGGATACTGGCCAGCGCTCTGGAGAACGATAGAGATCCTGTCCTATCGTGTGAGGAGTGTCAGGCTTGTCTCCCTGCTTACGTAGAGGCAGAGTTGGAGGAGGAGAAACTGACTGCTCGTTTTCCTGCTGTCTGGCGTCATCTGCTGTTGTGCGACGAGTGCGGCGCGCTCTATGCGGACATGCTCGAGATATCCATGCTGGAGGAAGCGGGCCGGTTGCCTGTGCCTGCTGCAATTCCTGCACCCGATCTATCCTTTTTACCCTCGCCGACCGCCGCAATGCGCAAATGGGTGCGGGAGATAGCGACGCTTATCGTAGCACATAGGATACCCGAGTCTGTGGCGGAATTCTCACCACTTTGTGAAGCATTCTTTGAGCGCGTCGAAGCACTGGGCGAAGCCTTCCAGATCCATTCAACATCGGAACTGGCACTGGCTTTCGGTGCCGAAGTATCTCCCACCTTGACCATTCTAGCTGCTACCTTCGATACTACTAAGGCCATTCTGGATATGCTGGATACGGCAGAAGGCCAGCCAGAGTATTCAGCCACTCAATTGGCTGATCTATTCAAACGTACAGCCCACAAAGAGGCACGTCGTCTGGGTCTGAGCCGATCCCAGGCTAATACCTTTGCCGCCGATTACCTTCGAGCAGCTCGAGATTACCTGCCCTTATTGGTCGACTCAGCGGATGACTAGGATGGCCAAATCAGAGACCCCTGATCGCCTTAATATTCTAGCTCTGCCCTCCCAGACCACCATCCTCTTCACGTTGATCTTCTTGGTTATTGGTCTGCCAGTATTGCTCAGCGCTGTAGGACGCTCGGTGCCGAGCGGACCCTTTGTCATCGTGTGTGTTATCATGTTCACAGTATGGGATTTTCTCAGCGCCCCCGACCGGCAGATACGGAAACTCCGACTAACCAATGCTGCTCCCTCTTTCCCTGCCCTGAATGAGCATTTTTGTGAGTTAGCGACCAGCACAGTTGGGCTGCCCCATCCACCACGTCTACTGATTTCCTCTGAAGAGTATAATGGTATCTACGGTTTCGGTACTTTTACTCGCCGCTATGTGGCGCTTTCCCGACTGTTAGCCCAAGAACTAGAAGCGACTCTGAAATCACCTGATTCAGCTCGTTGTGCCCGTGCAGAGGCCGTCTTGTTACACGAGTTGGCACATTTTCGCAACGGCGATGTCTGGAAAGCCCTCCTCTCGCGTAGCCTACTGAAAGTGGCTGCGGTGTTTTTTTCTGTTAGCCTGTTTAATACCTTGCTTATTCCTTTCTTATATCATTATGGTGCCCGGTTCTATCTCAGTAATTTCCTTTTATCACCCGAGATGGTGCGATCATTTGATCCTGAGGCGGCCACAATTTTGGAAACCCTGCCGCAGGTTGGGCCACAGGCGATGATGCGCTACGAGTTGTACGTTCTTAACGCACACTGGCCGCTGATCGTGGGATCACTCCTACTACTATTCCTTTTTTGGCGCCGATTACTACGGCTGCGTGAACTGTATGCGGATGCGCGTGTCATTGTTTGGCAGAAAAGCGCTGAACCACTGCTAAGTGCTATTCCATGGATCGCAACAGTGACAGCTTTGCAACCCACTGCTCCCCCACGCCGACGACTGGTGCCTCGCGTCGCTTTCGGCTCCACCAGCTCGACCGGTTGGCTGAGGAGATTGTTTTCTGTTCAACCAGGATTTGTTATGCGCCGATGCTGCCTGGAGGAACCGCACAGAATCTATGGAGGGACGCTCAACTTTGCTGCTGTCGCAGGTATCACCGTCGTACTCCTGAATCTGACCTTGAGTTCCCTCTTTACGTCGCGTTTCATCCGTGGACCTAACGCCACTCTTCCGCTCGTGGTTGGGTTTACAGTGTTGGCTGTTTCTTACATTCCTCTTATCCTACGTTGGTCCAGCGACTGGTCAAAGATGCTACGCCCTTTGGGATTGACCGTAGCAGGTTTTACCCTTATCAGGATAGCGCCCCAGGTGCTGGTTGGCGCGCTCATCGCTGTAGGCATAGTTCTCTATCCAGAAGCCATTGATCAAGGCGCGTATGCCCTATTGTTAATTGGTGGAGAGGATCTTCCTTCACTTGGCGTATCACCGTCCTTTGTTATGGATGTTTTTGTCATCCGCCCCTTGCTTTTCTCGGCGTTAGTGATTCCATTACTGCTCTTTCTATTATTGGTACTCGACACCTATCTCAAGCGGGAAATCCTAACCTGGTACGGAGCCAGGTTGGTTCGCAAGCATCCGGCCGCAATCTTATGGAGTATTTCTGGTATACTGGCAGCAATTGTAGCTTTGGGGATACTGCCGATTGCCAACGCCCTGATATTTCCCACTGCTCATTCGCTTCTAGCTCCAACCACCCTCATAGGTTTCACACTTCTAGTGCCGTTATTGATCGGAGCACCTCTTATCCTATGGCTTGGTCACCGGCGCTATGCTCGACGTTGTCCGACCTGCGAAGCAAAAATCCCAGGCTACTACAGCCTGGGATGTCGCTGTGATCAGTGTAAGGGCTGTTTACACCCGCGTCTCACTCAGAGCCTAACTGCCTCCCCCTAATCTCTTTCGCCACCACGATAGCGAGGTGAACGAGCAAAGCCGGTAAGCTAAAACAGCAGATGCTGGGAAGCACTGTCATGGGAGTGAACCACAATACTTGTGCGCGCAAGTTCTCAGGTGCGAGAAAGGCCTCGATATCCGGGGATACCAGCGCTACTCTGATCAGCACCAAAGGATAGAGCAACCAGAAAGCCGCTAGAAAGACCGGGGCGCCACCACGAAAGATCAAGATCAGCACAGCATCAACCAGGATGACGACCAGCAAGTCTATGGCCAATAATCCCACGACTGCATTCACGTTGCGTATCAGGTGGTTCGGAGATTCCCACAAAGGCCACATCCACCATAGCCACAAGTGTGCTCCCACTGATCCCACTACCAACGTGGCAAAGCCCGACCAGGTAGCAACACGCTGCCGGGTAGCGAGCACAACTCCAACCGCACACAGAACCGAGACTCCAATACCCAGCCAGGTGAGCGCATCGCCTCGTGTCTCTGGCGGCGTCAACCAGAAGAAAAGAACTGTGAGACCAAGCCCAATCCCCCCGATTAGGCCCACGATTTGCCAAAATCGTTGTATACTTCTGTGTTGTTTACGAGTCTCTGTTTGCATATTGTATCCTGCCCGCAATATGATAAGTTAGTGAAGGATCGGGAAAAAGGTGCTACGATCCCTCCAGCTTGCGCTTGATGAAAGTGATGAACGCCAGCACGACGCCAACGATCGCCAGTACAATCTTGGTGCTCTGCTGCCTCAGTAAATCGCGATGTTCTCGCAGGAGCAGAGTCACCATAATATCAGCGACGGCAGAGAATACGGCCACTGTCCGACGGCTCGACGGATTCCCTTCACCGAAAGCTTTCTGTAGCCCGATGTAAACCACGCATGTAACCAGTAAACCAATACTCAGAGCAAGCACGAATTTCGTTGTAAGCATATGTCATCTTGCACTCATAGAACCAAACCAAACAACTCAACATACCTCATTAATTACCTGGGCACCTCCTGGTTGATAATGTAGCATAGATCG
>Ga0180433_10009492_pt1 | contig 11906 bp, 13 predicted proteins | sample SS_ome_8_FD_132980 | JGI IMG/M metagenome (GOLD analysis project Ga0180433, IMG submission 132980) | Hypersaline lake sediment archaeal communities from the Salton Sea, California, USA - SS_1_D_1 metaG | ecosystem: Environmental > Aquatic > Non-marine Saline and Alkaline > Hypersaline >... | reverse complement strand
TCATTAATCCAAGAGATGGATTAACGAGTTCATTAATCCAAGAGATGGATTAACGAGAACGAATGTTTAACTTTTTACGTCTCAAGACCTTCTGGGGTTGCGGCTCAGCTGCAAATTCCTCTTGGTCATCATTAGCCTTGTACACCCTCCTTTTTTCTTCACTTACTAATTGTTTTATATTCTGTTCAACATCAAATTCTAAATCTTCTTTTTCTTTCTTTGGCATTTTCATGGCTTTTGGTGCGTGGTTCAACCTCTTCAGCGTCACGAATTTATCAAGATTCTTTCTAAATCTTTTATCCTCTGACGCACGCTTACAGATTACAAGAAAATTGTTTTTGTTTTCTTCGTCGTCCTCGGTGGTCTCCTGTACCATTTTACTAAATTCTTTTTTGGTCATAGACGGTGGGCAGAACTGGTCACTTAGAACCTGTAACTCCGCACGGTTGGACTTGAACACAAAAAGATAATTTGCCTGAAGCCTCAAAGCCTTGGGGCAAAGGTTCAAGTATTGTGTAAGCATCCAAGTAGAACTATTGATATGACGACCCTTTACGAAACACTCCAGAAATGGCTTACTTCTCATAAGTTTGCCGTCATTTACGACGTCGTCAAAAATGAATAAGATTTTTGGAACTTTCTTCATATCACCCTTGGCTCTTTCTATCGCCGTTTTCTGTCCATCAATTACTTTCTGGACATCCTCAGGCGTTGGCATATGGCACACATGATTTTGTTTTATTATGTCCATATCTATCAGATGGTCATACATATCATCATCTGAACCAATCATTAAAAAGATAGCGTCAAAATACGGCTTGGGTAAGGCGTCAGGATTTTTCTTAAGTTCTTTCTCCATACCCTCCAATGAAAGCCCGTACATTAAAGAATTTGTTAACAAGTTAGCGCAAAGTGTGGACTTACCGCCGCCTTGAGAGCCAGACATTAAAGAAATACTTGGATGATGCGGGATAACTCCCATTTTCATTAGGTTTCTCTGTGGAATATTGTGTTTTGAGGTGTCAATCTTGTCAATCTTCAAGGACATTTTAACTTTAGTTAGATATTTTACAATTATCTCTGTATATAATATACACAAATAATATTGTAAAATATCTAACTAAAGTTAAAATGTCCGACGCAGAGCTGAAAAAATTACAAAAGTTAAAGGTACCTACAAAAATAAGTTTGGCTGGTTCAAGAAAAGCTTTACGCCTAGTTCTTACTGCGTTTATGAATACGCAACGGGAACGTGACAGCCCCTCGTTAAGAAGGCTAAAAAGTGAAATGGCAACAATTCTTCAAATATTAAACCAGTCTGGAAATTTAAACCCTGAATTGTTCAAGGGTGTGGGAAGACAGAAAAAGCAAGATTTACAAGAATTCGCCAAATACATGGGTTTGACAACATCAACGGAAAAGATGACTAAATTTGACATTGTGCAACAAGTCACAGAAAACGTAGGGGGCGGTGTAGAAGGCTTTCAACTTGGGACAAAGCAACTTACACAAAGGGAAAGGTCTAAACTAATTGACGCGGGTAGTCGATTTTTGGATTTGGCAGAGAAGACCATTGAAGTACAAGATGAGAACAGGTTTGACTTCTTAAGATTGGATGCTGTCCTTGATATTTTAAGAAGCGGGAGAATACCAACCTTAAGAGATGTTGAGGGAAAATCTATATTTGAAAGTTTTCAGCAGGCCGTTATACCTGGTTACAATTACTGCGGAAGTGGAACAAATGTTATTAAAAACTTTTTGGAAGGTGTAAGACCAAAGAACAGGGCTGACGAGGCTTGTATGATTCATGATATTCGTTATTTAGAAATTGGAGCGTCAAATGCTCCAGACGCTGAGAGAGCCCAAGCAGTCCGAGACGCTGACAATGAACTTATAGACAATCTTAATTCTATTGATGACCCGACACAGGACGAAAGACAAGGGCGATTAGTTGGAAAATCAGCGATGAGGTCAAAAATTGCGGCGGAAACAACGGGTGTTATTAATCCTTTGGGCTTCATTGGTGATAGTGTACCACTTGGAGCACAAGTTGAAAAAGATTTAGTAAACTTAGTTAGAGAAGAAACAGGAGTGTTAGGTGCTATTATACAGGAAGAAGCCCCTCGTGACGCTGCTTTGGTTGAGGCGTTATTAGATGATATTGATGCCGTCCAAGAAAAGCTTATTCGTACTGAGGAAGCAGTATTTGACGAACCACGTGAGCCGAAAATAAAGGAGTTTAACGTAGTTAAGGAAGAATTGGGCTCTATGTCCTTTGACGAACCCGAAAAAGAAAAAAAACCTGTAGAAAGTATAGAAGGAACAGAAATGTCAAAACCACTTGCTAAAATTATAAGAGACTTGAAAATAGATATTTTTGAAGAAGATAATCCAACTGTTAAGGCTCAGATGCGAGAAGTTCTTAAAGTCCTTGAGGGACAGCGTAGCGCAGGCGCCGCAGCAGAAGGTGTCGAAGGCCAAGCAGGAGAAGAAGAAAAGGTAAGTGAAGAACAGGCAGTATTGGAGGAAGGAGTGCTTAGGTCTTTGGAAAAAATACCAGAGATTTCAGTTGAAAGGTCTCAGGAATTGGTTGAGGCACAAAAACAAGCGAACCCCGCAGACGCCCCAATAATTGGCGAGCGTTCAATGCGTCCTCTACTCGTGAGAGCTGAAGGTGACCAGGTGGAACTGAACCAGCAACAAATACAAGAAAACCGTTTATGGTTAGAAAACTTTACATGGGTTGACCCAGGATTTGGGAACGGAAACCAGGAACGTTTACCTTGGAACTTCACAGGAGGCAAAGCAAATAATACATTGTATCAGGCACAGGAGAAAAATATGAGATTGCGCTTCTCTGGTTCACTGAATGACGGCGACCAACAATACAGACACAAGAAACAAATGAGCGCCAAAACAAAGGAAGCTATCAAAACGTTACACATCCCCAACATCCAGAACGAACAAAAGTTTATAAGAAACGGTTCATTACCCGCGGGGCTTGGACGACCAATTCATATGTTGAGAAAAGCTCCAGAAGGTACCTCTTGGCAAAATGTCAATATGAAATCCCGCCGTTTAGTCAATCCTGATATTGTTAAAGGAAAACGTTACATTCGGCGCGTTTAACTTTTTTATTTTTATCTTGTGTATATTATAAAAAACTTAATAAAAAAATGGAAGCAAAACTTGGAGAAGAAAGCATTATGGAACTTCGTGAGCTTAACCGTCTGGTGTATCTGCGCCCCGACAATGGCTCACTGGTTAACCAGCGTACAATGAAAACGTACAACTTCACAAACAGCTCATACTCACCAGGGCAGACCGCCCAGGCTATTATTAACTCTGGTAATGATGCCCTTTGGGGTCCCAGTTGTTACCTTCGTGTTGAGTTCACAAAGGACGCCGGGCAAATTGGTACTGGTTCAATTCTCAACCTTTTTCGTAACGTTCGTCTTACTCACCGCTCTGGCGAGGTTCTCGAGTATGTCCAGGACTCAAACGTCCTTGGTCAGATTCTCCGAAGCTATGACGTGTCGAGTGAGCAAAAGGCAAAAGTTGAGTCACTGATTGATGTCCCAGATGCCGGCGCAACTTATGTTCGCTGTGTGCCTCTCTGGATGCTTCTCGGTGTCTTCAATGACCAGGAGCAGTATATCCCCCCTGCTTTTCTCGCTGGCGCAAAGCTTGAGTGTGACCTTGAGACCAACGATATTATTTTTGCTGCCGTTGGTGTTATGTCTAACATCAAACTTGAGCTTGTCCTTGACTCTGCTCAGGTTTACGACTCAGTCCAGAAACAGCTTCTGGACGAACAGGCCGACGTGTCCAAGTCTGGCCTTCAGTACTCTTATTCTACTTATTTTTCAACAAAGAACGATTTTAAAGGAACCGCTGTAAACTTTGACATTCAGCAGTCCGCAAGTGTCACAGAGCAGGTTTGCGCTGTTCTTCGTCCTGTTGCTAACATTGCAGCAGGTTCCGACAGTTTCAGCTTCTCAAACACTGCCACCCTTTGGCAGTTTAGACTTGGGAGCCAGTATATGCCACAGAAACCAGTGACAAACGCCCCAGGCACCAATGAGAGTTACCAGCAGGCACTCATCGCCTTTGAGGCTTCACCTCACCAGCACGCAAGCTGTCACGGTGCCTCTGGTGTTAATGCTACTTTTACAGACTTCAAGGATAACGGAAAGGCTATTTTTGCGCAGTCTCTGGAGAAGTCCGCCGCCGGTCTTCAGCTTACGGGCGAACCAACCAACAACTCCCGCATTCTCAACCTTGAAATGACCAAGGGTGCCGTCGATGAGCGCGTGAACTGCTTCCTGAAATACCTGCGTGTAGCAAATGTAATGGGTGCTAATCTCATAGTTGATAGATAAATGGGGATACAATGATTTAAAGAGAATATTGATATATATTATAAAACATTATGTACAAGATTTATAAACTTTCATCTATTGAAACATCAAACGTCTACGTTGGGCTAACAACGAACACCCTTTCGAGGCGTATTTCAAAACATAAAAATGACTATAAACGTTATTTAGAAACAAACTTTCATTATTTAACATCTTTTGAAATATGTAAATATGCGGACGTCAAAATTGAACTAATTGAAGAAACAGACGATAAGACCCGTGAAAGGTTTCATATTGAAAATACGGAAAACTGTATAAATCACGACATCCCGACGAGGACGCAAAAAGAATACGTCAAGGCAAATGAGGCAAAAACGAAAGCGTATTATAAAGAATGGTGCGAAAAGAACCGTGAACACTTGCGGGAATACAAACGTAAACAAGTAAAAGAAATAACCTGCGAATGCGGTACTGTAACAACTACAAAGCACCTTAAAAGGCATATGGAATCTCAAAAGCACCTGGATTTAATGAACAATGTTGAAAAAGAGACAAAGGAACAACGAAACGCCAAATATAACGCCCGTAGAAGATTAAAGGTGAACTGTCCAGAATGCGGAATGGAGATGTCCAAAGCTTCTCTATCTCGTCATATGAAAAAATTTCATTCGTAATCTTATAGAATGCCAACCTATTACAGCAAAAAGGAATATAAACACGTAGGCTTTGAGAAAGCCAAAGCCAAAGGTAAAATGTACAACGCTCTGTTAAAACGTAAGGAAGACGGCAGAATAATTAAGGTACCGTTTGGCTCAAAGTTTGACGGTAATTACCATGATAAAACAGGATTGAATTTATATCCTCAACTAATCCATGGAGACAAGAAGCGACGAGCGAGTTTTAGGGCGAGGCACAAAGGATTTTTAAAAGATGGTTATTATAGCCCTGGATTTTTCAGTTTTTATTTTCTTTGGTGATTATATAACGATGTCCGATAAATCCTGCGTAATCAATCCTGCCACTGGAAGAGCTATAATTGTAGGCTCCGCTCTTTATAAAAGACTTGACAAAAAAGGAGCCTTTAAGAAAGATTCTGTTGAACGCTCAGCTGGAAAGATACGAGAGAAAAAGAAAGCTAAAGCGAAGGAAGCAAAGAAAGTTAAGGAAGAAACACCAGAGGAGAAAGTTAAAAAAATAAATGTAAAGATTAAAGAACTTGAGAAAAAACTGGGGGGCATAGATGACGAACTAACGAGCGGTGCAAAGGCTAAGAAAATAGCGGATGAATTAAAGATGTTGAGGCGTCAATGGTTGGAAGCCCGCCGAGAGGTAGCAAAGAAAAAGAAAGCAATGAAAAAATAAACATCGATTAAAGTATAACGTAAAGTATAACGTCGTTAAAATGTTCACGGGAATATGTAACCTTTACGGCTGTACCCGAAGACCAAAAGATAAAGAAAAATTACTAAAACAAATGGATATTGACAAAACAGTTATAGAGTTAAACTTATTGAATGATGGTTTATATTCTAATTACGATAAAGAAACCTGGAAAAAACTGAACCGAATAACTGAACTAAAAAGGAAATATTTTAATTTGTCAGGTAAAGTATACAAAAGGTCTGAGCATTATAACCAAGATGTTTAAGATATTGATTGCTTACATAGTTCTTGTACATCCAACCATTGCTATTTATGGAGTTTATTATTTAGCAACATTTACGTTAAAAATTATTTTATGAAGTTATTATATATTACTTGATAAAATGGACGCGTTCGTAAAAGGATTGACCGACGAACAAATTGAAAGAGTTTTAACGGGAGGACTTGGTGAACTTGGTCCGTTTGCTCTACCACTTGCAATAAGTATTTATAACACTGAGGAAATCCTTGACGAACTTGAAAAGGAAAAGACAAGAAGAGCGAGAGAAAAAGCACAAGCGAGAGCGGACGCTGCCGCCGTTGCTGCTGCGGGTGGGATTGGTGCGATTGCTGGAGGAATCCGTGTAGGTGGCGGAGGATTTATGGGAGACCGTGGAACACTTGGACAGGCTGGGGGAGCGTCTCAAGTTGAACCAAGAGGGGCAGGTGGAGAATCAAAAGAACCAGACACTGGACTCAGGGGAATAGAAATTATCCAACCTTCACCTGTGGTAGAACGTGGGTCTCTTGGACAGTCTGGGGGACGAACTGTTTTTGAACCGCCCTCATCTTCAAGTGGGCTTCGTAAAAGGGCAGTTGGACACGCTGGCGTAGAGGAACCAAGCGCTGGGGCTTCACAGGACGCAATCCAGCGAGGGCTACGGGGTGGATTTGAAGATGTGCCACTGGACGAAATCGTTGTTGAGCAGCCCGACATATCCCAAGGGAAAGAAAGGCGCCAACGTACACGATTACCACGACCAACAAGGCGACAAATTGGAGTAGGAGGCGGCATTATTGCTACTATTGGTGCTTTGTGGCCTGGTGCTAAAGTTATTAAGAAGAATGTGGACGGAACCGTTGACGTTAAAGACCCACAGGGAAACATTCACCGGATCAATCCTTCTATGTTTGAGAAAGCAGCCAGAGGAATGACTGAAGCAAGTTCTGGCGTAGAGTTTTATATTAAGAATAAGTACAGAACCCCAAGGTCTGGGAGATGGGACAGTCGACTTTTTAAGAAATATACAGATGTAGGCGCACAGATGGCAAACCCTGGCGGAATCAATAACAACGTAGGACGAAGCTTGGACATCAGCAGTAAAATAAAAAAGAAAAGAAAGGACGCAGGAATACAGAGCACAGGGCGACGCATTCAATTAGATGACCCACCCGAAGAAAGAAGCCGGGGGTTGGTATAAATGGTATAAGGTAAAGGGTGTAATGAATTAACAAGTAATGACTGAAACAAAAGTATGCTATCATTGTAAAATTGAGAAACCCGTGAAAGAGTTTCGGTGGAAATCAAAAGGGAAGAGACAGGCGAGATGTAACCCCTGTTTTTTAACACCTGCTAAGATGGCTATGATTCGTAAGGCTGCCCGTAAACAGGGACAGATGACTTACTACAAGAAAAAACGCCTTGTTTATCATAAAAATCTGTTGTATCTTGATGAACTTAAAGTTAAACTTAAAAATAAAAGGGTATAAAGAAAATGGTATAATAATATATAGAATATTAAAGCATTTGAAATGTCAGATAAAAATCTTTCGTATATTATTATGTCTTCAAAAGCTCAAAAGGTCAACCAACTCCGCAAGGATTTAGTAAAGCAGTCAAATTCTTTAAAGAAAAAGGGTAACGAAAAATGGAAGGAACTTTTGAGATTAAGAAAATCATTGAGGGACAACATGAGTTCGGACGTCCTCAATGATATTGTAAAAAAAGTAAACCTAATCTTGGAGAGTAAGAAAGTAGTTTACAGTATCACGGTTTCTTACAAAACAGAAATTCGGTATATGGACAGAAAGGGTAAGTGGGGCAAGTGGTTAATTGAAAATTCACGTGAAACATTCAAGAAACAGTCTGGAAAGAAAATGACAGTTAGAGAAGCAAAGGATAAGGTCAGAGAGTTAGAACTGGAACGACAGCAGGGAGCCAGTAAGACAGACCACAAATATACTTACAAAAAAGTTTCAAACGTGAAAATGGACGGGGAAAACAACTTGGGTAAAACCAGGATGTTTAAGATGGATTATAAAATTTCAGGCAAAATGATTTCTGACTTTATTGATAACGGCGAAGATGAGTGTGTCTATGATTTTCTACTCCACCGTTACAACGGAGTGAACAATCTTCAGCTAACAAAAAACAGAATTTACGGGTTAATGTTTGATGACAAAGAATATGATTTTAAAAAGGGAGTTTCTACCGATGAAGTGAAAAAGTTTTGTCAATACTTCAAAATCCCGATGTATGCCTTAGATGCAACAGAGAGGATTTTCGATAAGCACATCCCGGAGAAGAAAAGTAAAGCGTATAAATCTCTTTCGTTCATTGTTTCAAACAACCACATGTACCCTATTGAGGATACGAAACATATTCTCTCAATCTCTATGAAAACGGTAGAGAACAAACTTTCAACTAAATGTAAGAAAGTTGGTGAAATCAAAGAGAAAGAATTGATTATCCTGCCCGTCGAGAACCTGGATGATATGCTGGACGAATTAATTGAAGTAGAAAAACAGCTACCAACCATTGGACGCTATAACGGCTCAATTAAAACCCTGACGTACGACGGTGTAACCTATGTAGCCTGTAGAAACAAAGATAATATTGAAGAATATTGTAAATTGTTTGAAATTAAGTTTGAGGGACAAGACATAACCTTATTGAGTAAACATCTTTTCACCCGGTTGTACCCAAACCACAAAGAGAGTTATATGAACCAGGCGATTATGAAAGCTTTTCAAGAAAACAACAAGAGCGCCTTCAACTATACTTTCAAGTTTCCTGATAATTTTGATGACCTGACCCGTTACGACATCAACAAGTGCTACACCCATATTTTAGAAACCAACGAATATGAGTATTGTGTTTTTCATGTAACCGATGAAATCAAAAAGTATGACGGTAAAGGATACGACCGCCCCGGTGCTTACTGGGTAGAAACGGACAACTTCTTTCCACTGAAAAGAAACGGCCTGTATATGTACAGTACTCTTATGGAGTGCGCCAAGCGTGGTATTGATTTTAAAGTAAAGTATCAAATACTTTGTTCTGAAACATTACCTCACGATTATTTCAAAAAGTACGTGGACGAGGCGCTAAGGGTAAATGTTTATAAATTACTTTGTAACACGATGATTGGATACCTCAACAAAATCAACACACAGTTTTTTAAAAGTAGGTTCACGACAGACTACAACGAAGCCTGTTATTTCTTCTTCAACCGCTTTAAAGACAACAACAAAGGATTTACTGAAAGGCTGAACTTTTGCGATAATACCTGTTATGAAGGCATCTATGAGATTGAGACAATGGACATTAAAATGAAATATGAAAATTCTAAACCTGTTTACAATCAAATCATTGAGGCGGGATGGATAAAAGTTTATGATTTATACAAAAAGATGGGTGGTGAACTGATAGCCGTGAAGACGGACAGCGTGACTGTCAAAGACGTTAATTTTAAAATTGAAGAATCATTTGAACGGGGACAGTTTAGCCAAGAAGAAGTAAGCAACGACTTCAAAAACTGGAAGATTAGAAAAAATGTGTTACCATATAACAAGCTGGAATGGGACACCGTGGACGAACAGGAATACGTGGAGGACTTTGACGGTGATGAGTTTGGATGGGTGGATGAAATAGTGAATGATATTATTGAAAGTAAAGAGGGTTACTACGTGGACGGTAGAGCTGGGACAGGTAAAAGCGTATTATGTAAGAAACTTGCACAAAAGTGTAAGGACGAGAATTTAAAGTATATCATACTAGCACCAACCAACAAAGCGGCTCTAAACGTTGGCGGGTGTACACTACACAAGTTTTTCGGGATGAGTCGAGACGACAGCGTGATGAATAAAACTTCACTATTAAAAATCTATAAACTGGACTACTTGTTCATTGATGAGATAAGTATGGTTAGTAAGGATATGTTAAAGTTTCTTAGCTTTGCGAAACAGAAGAAACCTTCATTAAAGTTTATCTTGATTGGTGACGGTCGACAGTTGCCACCAGTTGGAGAACAAAAGCACCTCGAAACAGATTGTGTGAAGATGCTTTCAGATTGTAACAAGATTGAGCTGACTGTAAACAAACGATTTGATGAAAAACTGCGTGACATATCGGACAGGTGGTACTCAAAGGGTAAAATTAACCTTGGTACCTTCAGGAAAAAAGATATCAACGAAGTTACAATTAAAAGATTTCTTTGTTATACCAACGTGACCCGTAAACGACTAAATGCTGAGATGATGAACAAATACGCAGACAGGGAAAATATGATTGAGTACGAAGTTGATGAAGACGACAGCGAGAAACAACAGGACTTGATGATTTATGAAGGATTACCAATTATCGCTATATGTTCGTGTCGGAAAAATGACATATACAATAATGAAGAATATACAGTAACCGGAGTTGATGGTGACACTATCACGATTAGCACGGGTCAAAAGTTTGAACTTAACGTCTTTGTAAAGATGTTCACCGTTGGGTACGCAATCACCATTCACAAAAGCCAGGGTCAAACATACACAGAGCCTTACATGATTGAAGATATTCGTAAAATTATGTGGTCACCTGAGAAAAAGGCTCTGTTGTACGTGGCACTAACACGAGCGAAGGATTTGAACCTGGTTCATATTCGTTAGGTGCGGTTGATTATATAAAGAAAAATGTGAGGTATATTTATAAAACATTAAAATGGAATACTGGAATATTGAGCAATTTGACCTTAAAGAATTTTCTGATAAACTTAAGAATTATGAGAGAGTGGCTGTTGCTTCTCTGGCGGTTGGAGACCATATTAGGTACACGAGTAATAAGTACAAAGAGGTAGGGCGCAAATGTTGCTACTCTATCATTAAGGAAGTGAATGAAGACGGAACTTTTACGGTAAATGGATACTCACCTAACGGAGTGAATCAATACCCTGATTGGAAACTGGACACTGCAAACAAGTTTAAACGAATCTTAGTCTGGAAAAAGAAAGAAGACGAAAATCAATTTAATGATTGCGTTAAGTGTGGTGGAACAACAATAGTGCCTCACGTAATGTGTATTGTGTGTAAGAATGGTGCGGATGACGAGGTTTGATGAGGTTAATTATTTTGTTTGCTTAGTTATAAAATGTGTGAAGTTATGAGTGAGGAAATTAAACAAATGATATTGTCGAATAATTCTATGGAATTTATTAGAGAATACGATTTATTTAATATGTATAGCGTCTGTAAAAAAAGAAAGGATGACCATTTATACTGTAGTATATGTGAGGAGATGAAAACAGAGGCAGACTATCCACCACGGAAAACCAATATGTATTATTGTTGTAAAGAATGTTATGAAATAAATTCATATTATAGAAATATTAGGAGAAAGTTTAAAGAATTAATCAACAGTTGATGTTGATTCGGATGGTTCGGGTTGGGGTTCTGGTGTTGGTTCTGGTGGTGGCTCTGATGGTGGCTCGGATGTTGGTTTGGCTCGGGTCTTCTTGGGTGGTTTTGAAGCTAAGCGTAACCGTAAGCTGTGGGTTTGCTCTTTGAGCGTTTTGTACTGTTTCGAGTTTTTTTTTAAACTTGCCATCGCCTTCTCGATATCCTCGAGGTCTTTCTCCATGCGTTTCCGGGTTAGTCTTTTTGTGGGTTTTTCGAGCTTTTGAGATGTTTTAAACTCTACCTTGTGTTCACCCTCTTCTTTGGTGACCTTTGAAGCGTGGTATGTAGATTTACATTCTGATTCTTGCATTGCTTTTCTATATGAGATACCGTGGTCGTGGGCGTATCTCTTGACGTGTAATTGCCAGGCATTGCTTCTTCGTGTTGTCATTGTATAGTATGGGTTTATATATTTTTATTGGTAAATGGACGCGGGGGTATGATGACATAAAGAAAATT
>Ga0180433_10009491_pt1 | contig 11906 bp, 12 predicted proteins | sample SS_ome_8_FD_132980 | JGI IMG/M metagenome (GOLD analysis project Ga0180433, IMG submission 132980) | Hypersaline lake sediment archaeal communities from the Salton Sea, California, USA - SS_1_D_1 metaG | ecosystem: Environmental > Aquatic > Non-marine Saline and Alkaline > Hypersaline >... | reverse complement strand
AAGGGAAATATTAGAGAGAATTATTTTAATCCAAATTCTTTGTTTATCTGTTTTAGAAAGGCCACTCAAAGCGAAATAATCCATCAAAATACTGCGAAAAGCATTAACCACTCAAAAAAGGGCAATCGGGTAATTACTGTTGCCACCATCATTGGAAAAGGTAAGAAAATCATCTCAATTGCCACAATTATGATTATACTTTTAGAAACATTTAAATCGAAGACCTCTGGAATCATTGAAGCATATTTGAGTCCTATCAATCCAAGGATAATTCCGGCAATTATAAGGTTTAGAAAGACCACCATCGAAAAAAATTCGTGCAAATCTAATATACCAACCATCGCAAGACCATTTGTAGCATATTCTAAGGAATCTGCCACATCCTCGCTAAAAAATCCAATTCCAAAGAATCCTATCATTCCAAGTAGCATAAATATCAAAGCGAGAGTGCTTAAATTTTTACCTAGTTTTTCTGGCGTTTCTTGTTGATCAAATATCGTACAAAATCTTTTTTTCAAGTAAAATGATACGGGAACTAACAAAATACTTGTTATTAAAGCCGCATCGTCAAGAAAGAATGGGATAGGGCTATAATTCAATGAACCCAAATTACTAATATAGTCTGTAAATATGCTATACCCCGCTTGATCTGCGGGTAGTTCAGTCATTCCCACTTGGTTCCATATTGTTGAAGATAACCAAAGTCCTGCTGGATCAAGCAATGATGCAATTATAGCGCCTATTATCAGTGATGGAATAAAGATTATAAGCGCTCCTTTAATACAAAGCCGTACTACCTTTGGATTTACCAGAAACTCATAAGTCCTTTTTTTTTGGATTTCAATTTTTTCTTTTACTGTCATTATATTCACTTCATATAATTTTTAACTAAATAAAACAAGTAATATTATTACGATAAACTTCTTAATAAAGCTTCTAAATCCTATAAATAGGAGATTTGGTTCAATAATATTATAAATAAAGAAAAAAATGATGAATTAAAATACTTTGAAATTATTTTTAGGTTAGATCTTTAATAGCGTGCTTTCTAAGGATATAAAAGACAGGATAGACCCAAGCTAATACTGCAAACAACATGAACCACTCGTGAAATGCTCTACTTGGGGGTGCTCCCGCTAAGAATAAGAACGCATGAGTTGGGGGCCAAAATATCATCACTAATCCAAATACTGAAAATACTACCCAGTGAATTTTCTCTATTTGATATTTTTCCTTAATAGTTTTTGGGTACATTGTCATATAAATTCCAATAAACAATCCGCTAATACATAAACACCCAAACACCCAAACTGAGAAAAAAAAGTGTGAACCAATCCCTGAAAGATCTAATCCTATACTATCAACAGCATCTCCTAGATCTTCGCTAAAGAAACCTATTCCAAAAAATCCAACCATTGCACCAAGCCCGAAGATGAGTCCTAAATTACTCAAAACAAACTTTAAGACTTTGTTTACCTTTCCTTTTATATCTGGACTTTTCTCCTCAGCTTTTAGTTGAGCTGCTGAACACATCTTTTTCTTAAGGTAGAAAATTGCTGGGACCATTACTATCGCAGAAAACATCGCTGCGTCATCCAGAAATTTTGGCATTGGAGTGAATCTGAGAGAACCAAGATCTGATATCATGTTACGGAATATATCATAACCCCCGTCTGGCAATGAGCTTAATGGATCGAATACATTTGCAAAAATATATCCACAAATTAATGACGGAATCCATACTATGAAAAAGAGAGTAATACAAATCTTTACCACTTTAGGATTTGTTAGGAAATCATGTAGAGCATTTATATTTTTAACTAATTTCTCTTTAAGTGATATTTTTTCTTTTTCTTTAGGTTCTTTCCACCCCTGTTCTCTATTTATAGCTCTCACAAAAATTAAACCCGAAGGAATCAGATATCCAAATAATGAAAGCAATAAGATCCATTCAAGCGGGATATAGATTGTCAACAAGTAAATAACTGCTAATGTTAATGGAACAAATATCATATAGATACCTAACATTTTAGGAAGCTTAGTTTTATAAAAGACGACGATAAGTCCATAAAATAAACCTGCACTCCCAAAACCGAGAAAAACTACCGCTGAAAAGATCTGATGCCAATCCAAACCCATGATGATTGCTCCAAAAGCGCCTCCAACATCTTCGTTAAAGACTCCAATCCCCCATAAACCAATGAGTCCGATAATCATCGTGAGTAGACCATAACTTGCTAACCTTTGTCGCATTAAAGAGCCTTCTTCTTCCCCTGCCCCTCTTAATTCCTTTTCCATATAAAAAGTCAGCGGAATTAAAAAAAGCGCTGTGTATATCGCAGTATCGTCAAGGAATTTAGGGAATGGCGTGTGATTATAAGAACCAAGGTCGCTGATAAAGTTTTTAATAAAGTTAAATCCATCAGGATCAAGTTGTGCTAATATAATCCCAATGCTTAAGCAACCAAGAAAAACCACCATTGCAGCATAGCATGTCAATTTAACAACCTTAGGGCGCGTAAGAAATGAATATACCTTATGCCCAATATTATCTATTTTTTCGAAATCACTCATTTTGTACAACTAAAATTTGGTTTTCTATGTTAAATTATTAATTAATAATAAAGCTATTTGTTAGAAGAGTTAATAAAACTATATTTTTAACAAAAAAGGAAGTGAATTGAATTCTTACTCTCTGCTTTTTGGTCGTATATACCCAAAATATGCTCCTAAGAGTGCGACTATTGCTAGTGTCCAGCCTGCGAAATAAAACGGAGTATAACCTACAATATCTAGAGCGATAACAAATATTCGATCAATTAATTGGCACACTAAAATGAGGGATAAGCTTAAAGCCATTATAGCTAATGATAAAAATCCTTTTTTATAAACAGGATCATCCACGGATCTATAGTTTTTGACGCTATGATTGAAAAATGGTATGTAAATATATGCCATGTAAAAGGTCACTAACATGAAGGCAATCAAGTCTAATAATAATAAACCTCTTACAAACAGTACTATTTGGTATAAGATTGATAAGACCGCATAAATAGAAACGAATAATTTCTCTTTTGAATTATACTTTTCGTCATACACACCTACTTTTAACATGTAAGAGAATCCAAGTGATATAGTAATGAATACAAATGCAAACCTAAACTCAACGATTCTCAAGATAAAGAATGATTCGATAGTTAATGGATCGGGTAACTCATTATCTATAATATAATCTAGTCCTCCATAAAGACGAATCACTTTGGAAAGCCACGAAAATACAATTGAAATTACAAAAAATACGAATATACAGAATAGAATTAAGGTAAGTCGTTGTCTTTTCTCTAAATATTTCCTGAATATTAAGATTAAGATTATGGATGCAATACCAATAATGAATGTCTCATAAACCATCCCAGTAAATATTAACTGTTCATCTGAAAGAAATAGCATATATAAAAAATCAGCAAACTGCTATTTATATCTTAGTTTTTAAGTCACGCATCAGTCATGCTTTAAAAAAAGAGAAAAAAATAATTATAACAGGCCTTCTAGGGCTTTTACGGCGGCATTTAACTTTATCTGAATGATTCCTAATTTTGCTTCTAAAGTCGTGATTACAACGATAATGCTTTCCTTAACATCGTCAAAAAGGATTCTCCCCTTACTACTTTCGATTGTGGCTGCATCAAATCGTCCTTGTTCTAATTCCTTAGAAGCCCTTTGAGATGCTTTTAATATAAGCGTCACCATGGCGGCGACGGACTCCTCATCGATCCACCCTGGAAGCGCTGAGCCCTTAATCAGACCAAACTTCTCGATTAAAGCGCTACCGTGAACGCCTTTAATATTTTTGAGGTTTTGTAAAATCTCGTTTATCCTTTCGTTACTCATGATAATTCATTCTATTTGATTTAGGATAATAATTCTATAATTAATATAGAATTAAGTCTTAATTATATTTAAGTAAAAGGTTTCGAGTCATAATAACTTCATTGAAAATATTAATAGATAGATATCATGGTACGCATTATTTATCGACATTACATGCCGGGAGACGATAAACAACTTGCTGATTTATTTAACACGTGTTTTAATTTAATCAGAACTCCAAAAAGCTGGAATTGGAGGTTTGTTCAATCTCCAAATTTTGATCCAGAGATGGTTCAAATAGCCGAAGACGTTGATAATAAAAAAATAGTTGGAGCGGTTTATGTTAATTTAGTCGAAGAAATTTCAATTAACGGAAAAAAATATTTGAACGGGGATATAAACGACGTCTCATGCCTTCCTGCTTACGGTCGCAGAGGCATTGCTAAGAACCTAATGGATATGGCAATTGAATACATGAAAAAGCGGAACTGTGATACCTCAATGCTCTCAGCTGATTATAAAGGTTTTCCAAGGAAAAAAATTTACTTGAACTATGGTTACGTCGATATAGAGATGGAACATTTTTTTCTCAATTTTGGAAATATATTCCAAATTATTTGGGATATACCAGCAACTGCATTTTTATTTCCTGTTTTCTTCATGTTTTCTTATATCCCTCGTTTTATTAACAGGATTAGAGTAAAGAGGAATCCATTTTTCAAAAATATCAAATGTGAAATTGCCCACGATGATAGACATTTTGAATACATGGAAACTGTTAAAAAAATCTTCCCAAAATATTATGATGGCATTCAAATCTATAATAAAGATAAAGTTTCTTGGTCAAGATTAAATGTCCCCTCGGAGAGCGAAAAACCGACTTATGTGTTATTGTCTCAAAATAATGAAATTATTGGAGGTGCCTCGTTAACTTCAGTATCCATGAACATTAAAAAAGGTGGGTTGAAAATTCGAATGGGCTTGATTCACGAGATAGTTCTCGATAAATCCCTATTCGATACAAAAAGAAATTTATATTTTGGTTATACAACAATACTCGATAGTGTATTGAAAGCTGCAACACAGCGAAATATGGGTGTATTAATATTTCCCTCGAGTGATAAAGATCATGACTTACATGAAGCGTTCAGGGGAATGGGCTTTCTAGGAGGTAAAGGAGGCGTATTGATGATGAAACCAATAAAAGAAAACATAAAACTCCCTGAACCAAAAAAACCGATACAAGCACCATCTCACTCGATTATTGGATTTCCATAAACCTTTAATGCGAGACTTTTTTACTTAGTATTTAATGATTGAAGGAATCGATGAAAATGCCGTTGAAACTTAAAAAAGAATATAGGAGGTTGCGAATATCGTGGAAAAGATGATCATTACCGCCACTGGAGCAAATTCGTGGATTAATCCCGAATTAAAAAATTGGCCTGAACCAAATGATGTTGACGCTGTCGTATCAGATGCTATTGCAAATTACGAATCTGGAGCAGCGATATTGCACGTCCATCTTCCTCGTGGAAGCGAAGTAGAAACAGTAGAAAAAATCCGTGATCAGTGCGATGCCATCATTCAAGCTGGGATGTCAAGCCAATCCATACCTACGAGAAAAGGAGATTTCGAATCAAAACCTGACATGATAAGTATAATTTTGAACCATCACGCTGAAGAGTTCACCGGTTCCACATTTGATGTACTACACCCTCTTTCTGAGCTGGAGGAATATTGCGTGAAATGTAAAGAGGAAAAAATACAACCTGAATGGGAAGTATGGCACATGGGATCCATTTGGAATCTAAATTACTTGTTTAATAAAGGTTTAATTGACAAACCACAAGTACTCACTCTATTTTTCAACTGGCCTGGTGGTACCTGGAGCCCTCCTACGGCTGAAGAGTTTCTCCATCGAATCAAGTACATTCCTGAAGGATGTTTTTATACAGTAAGTACAATGGGTGAAGCCCAAACTAAAATAGCAACTCTCGCGATTGCTCACGGCGGAAACGTAAGAGTTGGTACGGAAGATTATCCCTTCATTAAACCTGGCGTACCTGCTAAAAATACAGCTGAATTGGTGTCTCGAATGGGGCGTATATCACGCGAGATGGGTAGAGAAATTGCTGATCCAAGTGAAGCTCGAAAGATTTTACAATTAAAATAATAAACGATAGTGAATTCAATTGGATAATACAAAAAATCAGAAGTTCGCATTAGTTACTGGGTCTCGTAGGGGGATAGGAAGAGCAATAGGATTTTCATTATTAAAGGAGGATTATCATGTCATTTTTAATGGAGTTTCTCCAACTCTACCAGACGACCTAATCTATGAGATTGAAAAAATATCAAAAAAATATGAGTATATTCAATGTGATATTGGAAATGCAGATGATCGAGAAGTTTTTTTAAATATTGTTTCTGAAAAGTATTCTCGATTGGATATATTGGTAAATAATGCAGGTGTTGCGCCAAAAGTGAGAGGCGATCTTCTTGATCTCGATCGAGAAGATTACCAGCGTGTAATGGATGTTAACTTGAATGGAGCATTCTTTCTCACGATCGGAATTGTCAAGTCAATAATGTTAAAATACTTACAAAATCATCCCGAAAGAGATTCTCTCAATTATAATCCAATAGTGATTAATATTTCTTCTATCTCAGCTTTTACAGCCTCAATTAACAGAGCCGCTTATTGTATCTCTAAAGCAGGAATGTCCATGATGACACAATTACTGGCAGATCGATTATCTGGAGAAGGAATACTTGTATATGAAATTCGACCTGGTTTAATGAAAACAGACATGACAAGTGCTGTTTCTGGCAAATATGATAAATTGATCTCAGAAGGATTGATTCCAATTAAGAGGTGGGGATTGCCAGAGGATTGCGCTAAAGCCGTTGTCATGCTTAGTAGAGGAGACTTAAGTTTTTCTACAGGAGAAATCATTAATATTGATGGCGGATTTCATATAAGAAAACTATAATTTCAATAAACATGACTCAATAGTTGGCACTAATCATGGTAAATATTATTTATAGGCATTATCAACCAGGAGACGAAGAACAACTAGCAGATTTATTTAATAAAGCGTTTCCAATGGAGTTAGGAGGATATGTTAGAACACCAAAAAGCTGGATTTGGAGATATGTTCAATCTCCGAATTTTGAACCAGAAATGTGCCAGATCGCAGAGGAATCTGACAATAAGTTAATTGTTGGAGTCATTTATGTCAATTTAGTAGAAGAAATTACCATCGGTGGAGAGATCTATTTAACCGGAGAACTAAACGAATTAGCAACCCATCCTGAATATACTCGTAGAGGGATTGCAAAAAAATTGGTGAATATGGCAGAGGAATATATGAAAATAAAAGGATGTGATATATCCCTTTTTAATACTGATGAGAAAGGACATGTCAGGGAAAGATTATTTCTTAAAAAAGGATACTATGATCTTGAGAAATATTATGGATTTTTAAATGTAGCTAATCCTTTTAAATTAATTTTAGATTTACCAATGTTTGCGGGATTTCTCCCAATTTTTTTATTTAGCTCTTCTATCCCTCGTTTAATCAATCGAATTAGAATACGACGAAACCAATTTTTTAGAAACATTACTTGTGAAATAGACCATAATAGGAGACATGCGGAATATATGGAAGCCGCTAATAGAATTATCCCAAAATATTATGATGGATTTCCATTATACAACAAAAGTAAAATATTATGGGCTCGCGTCAATGTACCATCAAAACGTCATGAACCTACTTATATTAAGCTAAAAAGAAATAATGTGATAATTGGAGGAGCTACTTTAACATTCTTTAACATTTATTCATTTAAGTTTGGTGTTAAGATTCGTATAGGATTAATACATGAAATTTTTATTGATGAAGAACAGTTCGATAATCAGAGGAATCTTCATTTAGGTTATATACTTGTGATTGATAGGCTTTTAAAAGCTGCAATACGCCGATTTATTGGAGTATTGTTGTATCAATCCGATTCAAAAAATAAACGCATCCATAAAGCATTAACAAGAATGAATTTTCCTAAATTCCCTGGTGAAGTCATAATGATCAAACAAATGAAACAAAATATTAAAATTATAGATGTAAAAAAGCCTATTTATTTACCAACTTATGTTTCCAGGGGATTTCCTTGAGTAATAAAAAAAAAAGAAAATTATTATTTCTCCCATTTAAAATCTAATATGACATATTTTTTTGTATATAGATAAGCAATTAACAACACCACAGAACAAATCGGACCCCACATAACTAGACCAAACGAATATATTGCACTCCCTACAGTTATTTTAGGGAAGCTTTCAATAGCGACTCCAAGGACCATGACACCGAAAGCTTGAAACGCATTAAGAATTAAAGCAGGAAATCCTGCATAAACGCCGGCTTTTAAGCTTCCAGTAGCTTTTTCGTCGTCTGTTGCATAATCAGCATATATTAGATAGGGAAATAGAAACCATCCACCAAGGATTGCCCCAATGAATATAATAAAAATTATCCCCAATATCATATAATTCGCAAGCGGTATTAAGCCCAATAATGTAAATGGAAGGAAAAATACACCTATTAGCATTACATTTAACAATGAATATTTTTTCCCTCTTTTTTGAATCAATAACCTCCAAAAGTATAAAAAGGAGAGGATTCCAATAAACAAAAATACAGCAATTATGATATATTCTGTAGTACTTTCAAGGCCTAATACTGTTCCTGTGTATGTTAACATCATGTCTGTTATTATCGACCATGCAAAACTCGAAATCCCTATCATTAGAATGGCGAATATATAATTCCTATTTCTCACTATAATCTTTAAGTTCTCTTTTAATTTAGTATCAATCTCAAAATGAGGCTCTGTTGGCATCAGTACGGCTACTGAAAAGAATAAAGTCATTGCAACTGCTCCAAATACAATAATTATAGCTAAAAGGTTTATTGGAATGGGCGCATTAACATTTCCTTCTAAAACCTCTATATATGGTTTTAGTATAATAATGGTAACAATTGCCATTAATCCATTACCGATGTAATTACATATATTTAGGATCTGGGAAACTTTTGGACGCTCTCTTACAATAAATTGTTCTGCCATCCAAGCTTGATAAACCGTCGTGAGAGAGTAACTCACTTTAAAAAGACAATCCCAAAGAAGAAACCAGAAGAATAAAATCAATTTATCGTCTAGATTCGGCAACATTATGTTCGGTAAGAGAATGAAGATATAAGAAATTCCGAGTAATGGAGATAATATCAATATATAAGGTTTTCTTCTTCCTAGTTTTGTATATTTTACGTCGCTGTACCATCCAAAAAAGAATTGGGATAATCCAACAACGAGGTAACCTAATGCTTGAGCTAGAGTCACAAGAAGCGCAGGAACTCCAAAACCAGTATAGTAGAGATCAAATGAAGCAAATCCTTCCATCCCAAGGACTATTGAACTGCCTATTCTTGGTATTCCAAATGCTATTTTTTTTTTATTACTCGAAGTAGTTAAAATTTCATTTGATTCATTCACTATTATTCACAATTTAATATTTGTTTTTTTGATAAAAGTTAGAAATTAAATACATTTAAGCAAGATTATATTTTAATATTTTTTATAGACAGTACCATGTGGAATGCATAAAATGGTTGAAATCAAAAAAGAATTATTGGGACCTTGTGGGTTGTATTGTGGAGTATGTGCCGTGTATATCGCTCATAGAGATAACAATATTAAATTTAAAGAAAGAATTGTTGATGTCTACAAGCCATACACAAAAACTATTGAAGATATAAAATGTTCAGGATGTCTTTCTGACGATCTGGAAAATATTTTTGGTTGGTGTCGTGAATGTCCTATAAAAAGTTGCGTAAAAAAAAAAGGAATTGAAGGATGTCATGAATGCAATGATTATCCTTGTAAATATATAAAGAGATTTCCAATGCCTGTTGGAAGAAAAGTAATCAAACGAGCCATTCCTTTCTGGCGAGAACATGGCACTGAGAAATATGTTGAAACAGAAATTGAGAGATATCACTGTCCAGAATGTGGAAATCCTTTATTCCGAGGAGCTAAACGGTGTAATAAATGCAAAATCCCTGTTGATGTGGATTAAATAAAATAAAAAAAAAGAAGAATTAAATAAAGCTGATATCTTCGTATTCAGAATCTAATTCGCCTGAATCTTTATTGATGCCCATTTCTCGTACTACTCGGTTCAAATTCAAGACTGCATCCTTTACAACTTCGCTATTTTTCGCGCCTGTACATACAATTTTACCCGTAGAAAAAATTAAAAATACTGTTTTTGGATCCTTCATTCGGTAGATTAACCCTGGAAATACCTCCGGTTCATACATGACATTTTCCATTACTATTGCTGCCATGTTTAAATCAATATTCGTATGTAGATCTCCACTTGCTACGATATTTTGGATGGTTATATCTGGATTAGCTACCTTGATTCCAGCTTTTTTAATATTTTTTATAGCTTTTTCAACTCCACGAGCAGCCTCATCTGCTCTTCGGAGTCCCGTGACAACCATTTTTCCCGTAGAAAATATTAAGAATGTTGCTTTTGGGTCACTTATCCGCATGACAAGCCCAGGAAATCTTTCTGGATTATATTCGGCATCACCGTGTTTCCGGGCGATTTGGTTAAGATCCATCTTTTCCGTAATTTCTACATTAACTGTAGCAACTACATTTTCAATTTTATAATCGAGTTCTTTCTCAAAATCATAATCGTTTTCTTCATCTGACATGTTACTACTCAAAACAATAAAATAGGTTTTATTTTTTTCAGTTATTTATAAAGGGTATATATAAATAATTATTTATAAAGGTTTATAAAGACAATAAAAATACATCACGAATAACGGTTATAGAAAACTTATATTCTTAAAAAAAAATCCTAATAATATTGCATAACTCTACCATTATTTAAGTCCAATTTCTTTTGTTCTATGGACAATCTCTTTTGCTGTTAATTCCGTAATAGAACAAACGATACATAAATATAAATAATTGGATTGGTACTATTAAATTAACCGATTTCTTCAATGAGTTAAAAGAAATAAAGGTGAATATATAATGAAAGATGAATATAAGAAAACAGCAAAAATATTTAAGGATGCTTTTGATGCTTTAAGCGATTATTTTGAAGAAAAGAGATCCGATACCATTACAGAAAAGATTGAAAAAGCACGGAGAGACGAGGTTGCTTTGGCAAAATTTTCGAAAGGCATGGTTGGAAAGACAAATAAAATCAACTTTAGGATACTTATTGGTCAAGAAAAGGAAGTAGGCGATCATGTATATGAAGCAGTTTACATGGATGATAAAAAGGAGCCGTATATATACGCTTTTACCGTTAATAAAGGACGTCCTATTAATAATATCTTAAAGAACTTTAAAGAAGACGATTGGAATGGTTATAAAAAAGTTGAAAAATTTAAGTCTTTAGAGAAGTTCATAGATTACACATATAAGAATGGAATATATGTAAAAAAGAAGAAAGAAAAGAAAGAAGAGGCACTAGTCAAGTTAATTAAAGGACTTAAAAGGTCTTTGGAAGCAGTTGAGGCAGATGAAAAAGAGAAATCTGGAGGCGGGATGAGTCCAACAGCTAAGAAAATTGCTAAAGTTGTTGCGGTGACTGCAGTAACAACGGTAGCATCTGTAGTATTAACTCCTGCTGTTGGTGTAATAGCACAAGAACTCGTAGGAGGAGGACAGCTTACTGGGGGCGTAATTAACCAAGCTGGTCAAGCAGCATTGGAAGGAGCGAAATCTTTAGCTGATCCTGCAAATTTAGCTAAAAAGGTCGTTAAAAAAACAGTTTTCAAAGGAATGCCTTCTAAGGATTAATCTATTGGTAAAAATTCGTAAAAAAAGAAAAAAGTATAAAAACAGTATCAAAGGAAGTAGATCTATAAAAAACTCTTGAGTTGAACTCCTTTTTACAAAATATTAGCTTTTTCATAAATCTTTAAAGTATTATCTTGCTTTTT
>Ga0180433_10009489_pt1 | contig 11907 bp, 13 predicted proteins | sample SS_ome_8_FD_132980 | JGI IMG/M metagenome (GOLD analysis project Ga0180433, IMG submission 132980) | Hypersaline lake sediment archaeal communities from the Salton Sea, California, USA - SS_1_D_1 metaG | ecosystem: Environmental > Aquatic > Non-marine Saline and Alkaline > Hypersaline >... | reverse complement strand
GGCGTAAAGAAAAAGATACGCTTGATGTCTGGTTTGATTCTGGCATTAGCCATTATGCCGTTCTTGCAAAAAATCCTGAACTTGCATTTCCTGCAGATGTTTATAATGAAGGAAAAGATCAGCATCGTGGTTGGTTCCAGAGCTCATTGCTGACCAGCATGGTATTGGAAGAAGCTGCATGCACAAAAGCAATTTTGACCAACGGATTTACGGTTGATGAAAAAGGCCGTAAAATGTCAAAATCGCTTGGTAATGTTGTAGCGCCGCAACAATTGATAGACCGCATTAGTGTTGATGGATTACGTTTATGGACATCGACAGTTGATTATGTTGGTGAAATTCCTGTTTCAGACACATTACTGCGTAACGTGCAAGAGGTATTCAGAAAAATTCGCAATACGGCACGTTTCTTGCTTTCAAATCTTTATGATTTTGACATTACTAAAGATGCGATTGCATTAGAAAAAATGCAGATGATTGATCGATATGCATTACAACAATTATTTGAAGTAAATGCGACTGTTATCAATGCGTATAATGCTTATGATTTTACGGCAGTCTTTCATGCACTTGCAAATTATTGTTCTGCAGATTTAAGTTCTTTCTATCTTGATATTATTAAAGATAGATTGTATGTCGAAAAAGCAGATGGTCATGCGCGACGTTCAGCGCAAACTGCATGTTGGCACATTCTTGATACGCTAACACGATTAATTGCGCCGATACTTTCCATAACGGCAGAACAGCTGTCTGATCATTATCAGAAAGATAAAAAAGAATCTATTCACATGCAAACATATGCACGGCTTGCAAAAGTTGCTGAATTTATTGCATTGCAAAAGGCTGGTGATTCTGCCGATGCTTATGATGTGATCATTAATTCTGCACCACAAGTTTTGAAAGGGCTTAAAGATTCTGCTTACATTAAACATTTCAATGCGCAGTGGGATTTGCTGAAAGATATTCGTTCTGCATTGCTCAAAGCGATTGAAGAAAAGCGTGAAAGTGGCATCATAAAACATTCACTTGAAGTGAGTTTGCATGTTCACCTTGCATTAAGCGCTGAACAAAAGTCACTATTTGATGATTTCGCACAAAAACTTGAAAAAACAGGCCAAAACCTTCAAGATTTCTTTAAGGAGTTTTTGATTGTTTCACAATTTAATATGTGTGTAACGGCAGAGAATTTGCAGCAGACAATTATGCAGGGCGTATGGGCAAAAGTAGAAACTGCAGAGGGTGTAAAATGTCCACGCTGCTGGAATTGGGAAGTTACTGATCATACGGATAATCTCTGCAAACGATGTACACGCATTGTAGGATAAATGAATGAGTAGTAATTTTTATGCGATGATTGTGTTATTGGCAACAAGTGTAATAATGCATGGGCAATCGTTGCATGATGCTGCTGCATTTGGCGATCATTATTCATTAATGAAATCTTTGCCGTATAAAAACCCAAACTGTTTGAACAGCTTGGGTTCAACACCTCTTCATTTAGCAGCGAGTTTAGGCAACTGGAAAACCATGTTTTTATTATTGGCATATCATGCGGATCCATGTATTCGTAATAAGAGGAATGTCATGCCCATTGATTGCGTTAAAACTAAGGGTATCGTTAATGGCCGCTGGCTACATCCTGGATATCGTAGATGTTATGAGCTTTTAAAAAATTATCAATAAAAAAGCACCGTCAAACGACGGTGCTTTTTAGCTTATGCATTTGTTTTACTTTTTCTTTTTATTCAGTTCTTCTTCAAAACTCTTTAAGCTGATATAACTCTTTGCAATATCGAGCAATGAATATGAAGATGGTTTGTAATCGGTAAAGAATCCTTCTTGTGGTTCTTCTTCAATACCTTTTGCTTTTAGCTTTTGAAGTTCTTCAGATTTCATGAGTTCTCGTTCTTCTTGTCCGAAGTAAGCATAACGTTTTCTGCTTGCAATGGTGCCACGTTCAGTTTCAGTTAAGTTCTTAATAAATGTTGCTACTTCTTTGCCATTTTTTGAATCGAGGATTTTCTTAATTCTGTTGGCATAGGTATTTTTCATTGAATCTGACAAACGAGTCATCTTTGTTTGTAATGTTTTAGCATTTTTTGCGGCCATATCCATTGATTGTTTTACTGATGCTAATGCAACATCAAATTCAGGTTCTGGATTGGTATCTTTTTTCAGATACTCTTGGATGTTTTTCAAGTTACTGTTTTTTCTGATTTCATCTGCTGTCAATTCAATTTGATCTTCAACTGAATTAACCAATCCATCAAGACGTCTCACATCAACATGTGACATTGCTGCAGGTTGCGGAGCAGTATTTTCATTTTGACCACTCGCTTTTTCAGCTGTTCCTTTTTTTCCTGCGGCTTGCGATTTGCTTGGTGCAGAACTGCCTGAACGACCACCAGTTTTACTATCGTTCTTTCTACTGTAACTTGGGGATCCTGATTTTCCTGATGAGTATGAAGGGCTTGAAGGATAATATGAATTGCTTGGATAATAACTGCTATCGTCATAGCCGCCATAATAATCACCGTAACCACTACTTTCTTCTTGTCCAATTGAAACGGTACGACCTGCAGGTGCAGCTTTTTTTGTTTGTTCAAGTGCTTTCTGTGCTTCCGCTTCTTTTTCTTTCTTTATTTTCTGTGCAGTTGGATCATATTTTGCAATAATTGCATCAACTTTTGGTAATAGCGATTGTGTTGTATCAAGGCATGCATTTATTACATAGCGTGTTGCATCTTTAGCTGCAGGTTTTAAATCGGCACCACCTAATGCAGGCGCATCAATGAGTGGTTCATATTTTTTGAGAGTTGTGTTGTAGTTTTCAATTTCATTCCAGAGTGCTTCATCTGCAATTAAATCATCCAAGTATTTGTATTTTTTTGTTTCAGGATTTTTTGTAAGCAATACATGGAATGTCTTTTTCAGTTCTTCAACATCTTTTTGGAATGCATCCCATGTGAGAGCAGATGTCCAGCCATGCAGACGCTTCTTTTGTCCCCAGTTTTCATACAGACCTGGTAGACGAAGGATTGAGTCCATCTTTTTCAAAAAGCTATCTAAATGATCATTAATATTCTTGATAACTGCAATTTTTTCTTCAACATCAACTGGTTTTGGTTTTGCAGTTTCTTTTGCGCTTTCTTTGGTTGTTTCATCTTCAACTGCAATTGGTTGGAACGATTCTTCTGCAGAAGTTGATGATTCGTCTTCAGGCATTAATGTAAGCAAGAATTGATCAAGTTCATCATCGTTCATGTTTTCGATATTGTTTAGTTGATTTACAAATTGATCACGTTCGTCATCAGACATATTATTTATGCGATTTTCCATTATTTTTGTTGTGCGCTCAAGTTCATTGGCAAAATCTTCATAAACTTTTTGTTTTTCAGCTTCGCTTTTTCCTTCAGTTAATGGTGCAAGCATTTCTTCAAATACCATTTCAAGTTCACGAAGATCATCTTCACTTGGCATCTGACTCATGTCAAAGGGAGCATCATTATTTGCAGCAACTTTTGGCATGTTGGCCCCATAAGAAACCGAACCTGGAATTATGCCTAACAAGCATATTAATGTCATTATTCGGAGAAACTTCATCGGATCCTCGCTTTCGTTGCATGCATTGCACGCAAAATATTCATAGAATAGTGCATAAAATAAGATAAATTTCAATATTTATTGCTTAGTTGTATAATTCAATAGTACCATAACCGCAAAAGCCTTGCAATAGGGGCATAGGAAGGTAAAAATGCATATTCCACACCTTAAAAATGGTTTTCTGATGGTTGAGGCTATGGGTATAATTATCCTGGCGACTGTCATATCGCTGGTGTTTTTACGTGCATATGCACATTTGCTGCAGAAAAAAGCAACGGCGCGCGCCTATGTAGACCTGGTAGATTTTGCAGTCAATTTTACAGAAAAATCGCATAAATCAAGAAGTCACTGCTATGCAGTATCTGAAAAACAGGTTGGTCAAACAAGAAACATGAATAACGCACTTTCAATGCGAATCGTTTCAGTAAAAGATTTGAATAGCAATATTTCATTTAATTTGCCGGTCATCTCTTATCATAAAAAAAAGGCTGAAAAGTGAAATCATGGACGCATGGATTTTCAATTGTTGAATATATTATTTATGCAAGCGTGAGCTACTTAGTTCTCTTTTTTTTCGTAAGCATTCTTTGGAAAATATACCATACGGCATCTGTGCAATCTGCTTGTCATCGCTCGCATATTTCACTTGCACTTGCAAAAGATCAAATGCGCCGAGATATATCACAAGCTCCTTCAGATGTGCAAAAATGGGTTGTAATGCAACCTGAAAAAACCTTTTGGCAGGTAAATTCTTTATTAACACGTGGCTACTTTTTGCAAAAACAGAGGTTGTTGCGTGTAGAAGGTCTATATGATGTGCATCATGATCGATGGCAACAAAAAAAGCAAAGCTTAATCTTGTCAGATGTTACTGCATGTAATTTTTCATACACCAAACAGAAAAATCAAGTAGTTGCATGTTCAATAAATTTGCAGGTGCAGAATCAAAAGGATCACCACGGATTTTCAGAAAAAATTAATATACGCAATCATGCATACGGCAAAGGAGACGTGTAATGAAAATGCGTTCTGGTTCCTGTATGCTAATTATCATGATACTTTCAAGCGTTCTTCTGGTCGTAATTACCAGTAACTGGTTAGATGTTATGTATGTGCATAATCTTGCCATAATGCGTGGAATTGTGTATCAGCGCAAGGCACTTCTAGAAGGTCTTTTGTATTATGGAGTTGCATCGGCAGAACATTTGCATGCTAATAATACAGTAGATTCTGATATGACAAAAGAATTGCAGTTGGATCAGTGGCCATCGAAGGAATGTAATAAAATCTTTGGCAAATATTCTGGAAATATATCAATAAAGTGCGTAGATAATTGTTATCATATTCATGCGCAATTGCATCAGAATAATACATGTAGTCAGCAAGGATCATGCATGGTACGATTTGATAATGAAAGTTCATCATGCATGGCTATTGAAGAGTGGAATGTTTAGTGATCAGTAATTATCTTTTGCTTGCTGCATCTGCATGTGTCTATGTTCTGTCATTTTTATTACCGACATATTGTTGGTGGATGATATTCTTTTTTATCCCATTTATTTTGTTCCGTATTACGCGTGGTGCAATGGAATATCCATTTCTTGAAGGATATTTTTGGGGTTTGTGTGCATTTGGTCTGCATATGTTCTGGATATTTGTTTTGATGACCCGTAAGGCATTTGCATGGCAATTAGGATTACTCGGCGCAACAGTTTTGATCTGCTTTTTTGCACTATCATCGGCATTTTGGTTTTGGGGAGCAGAATGTTTTGCAAAATCAGATCGATTATTCATGCGACTGATTATGTGGACTTGTTCTGCATTTTCATTTTTTATATTTGTTGATCGATACATTTTTTTCTTAAGTGGTCAATGCGATGGATATCCACTTATGTTCCCGCTGTTGCCACTTGCCGTGCAGCCAAAATTGTTATTGTTATTGCCGTATGTAGGATCATATTTCTTATTAGCATGCCTGTTGTTTGCAGGTATGTTTTTTGTATTATTTTTTTTCAGTTACAGAATATCTGCAGGCGTTGGTTTTTGTATATGCTTATTGCCATTTGCTTTTGGATGTTTCTTTAATACTTCACAATCGGTCCCGGAGTATACAAAAAAAATTGCATATCTAACACCTCCTGCACGTGATATTTCATGTTACGAACAGTTTGCTGATGTAATGCATAAACTTGCCGCACGCAAGAATTCTGATGCAGAAATTTCAATGATCTGCATGCCTGAAACAACCATTTCTGCTGCATTTAATATGTATTCAGAATGGGTTGATGCATTGGACATGGTATTGTCGCCAGATGTTGCATTATGTTTTGGATCACATGCGTTTGAAGATAATGAATGGCATAATCGTCTATATTTTATTAAAAATGGCAAAATATCTGCATTTTATGACAAGCAGCACTGCATGCCATTTGCAGAACATTTATTATTTCCATGGTCGCATATTCCGTGTGTGCAAGAAATTATGCTGCATCAATGTCAGCAGTTTTGTGCTGGCGGAAAAAAACGCGCTGTTATTGTTCATAATGATTTTCAATTTCTGCCGTACATGTGTTCTGAGCTTTTTTGTATGCATGATGCACCAAAAGAAGATAATTCAATTCCGATAATCTGCATTATTAATGATTCTTGGTTTGCAGGATATGTCCGGAGGCTTTTGCATTTGCTTGCCAGGTATAAAGCAATTCTTTGGCAGCGTGTTATTATTTATGTCGGTCATTATGAGACGGTAATATATGCTCCTGATGGGAGCAAATATTATGTTTATCAAATTGACTGATGATACTTAGTAGTTCTCAATTTTATGAATTCGTTTATACTCAACGTAATACGCAAGCTTATTATTTCATGAAAGGATTGAGATGCAAGTATATTTGAAAACTGATATTAAGGGTGTTGGACTTTCTGGTGAAATTATTAAAGTAAATGAAGGATATGCACGGAACTTCCTTATTCCACGTGGCATGGCAGTTGAAGTTAATAATGGAAATGCAGAATCTTTCAAAAAGCGACAACGCACCATTGAAAATCGCAAAGAAGTTATTGCAACACAAACATCAATGTTGGCTGAAAAAATTCGTTCAATTAGTCTTACGCTCAAAAAGAAAATGCATGATGATGGCAAGTTGTATGGTGCATTAAGTGCCGGAGATGTTGTCAGCAAGCTTGCAGAAAAAGGTGTATCTGTTTCAAAGAGCCAAGTTGTTTTTGATAAGTCAATCAAAGAAAAAGGTTCTTACGAAATTACCATTAAATTATCATCACGGTTGCAACCGCGTATTCGTGTTGCGATCATTGCTGAATAGTAAGTGAAATAATTTATGCAAAATGATCAGCGCTTTTCAAAGGGTGTACGAAAATCATTCTCATCTGAATCTCTTGTGGGCAAAGTCCCACCAGCAAATCTTGAAGCAGAACGAGCAGTGCTTGGCGCATTGCTTTTGCAAGATGAAAACATTCATACTATTCGGGATATTTTGGTTCCGAATGATTTTTATACACCTACGCATAGGATCATTTTTCAAGCAATGTTAAATCTTGCCCAACAATCGCAACGGATTGATATTGTAAGTCTGCAAGATGATTTGACGAAGAATAATCAGCTGGATGCGGTTGGGGGCCTTTCTTTTCTTATTAGTTTACAAGAAGACATTCCCGCAGCAGGTCTAATTGAGCAACATGCACGTATTGTAAAAGAAAAATCAGTACTGCGAGATTTGATTAGTTCTGCTGCAGATATTATCGCAAATTGTTATCAACAAGATGAAAAAAATATTGACGTTGTACTTGATCATGCTGAAAAAACTATCTTTCAAATCGCACACAAGCGCACACAGCAATCTTTTGTGCAGTTGGATATCTGGCTGAAAAAAACATTTCAACATTTGTCAGATATTAAGAACCATGCAAAAGGCTTGACTGGCATTTCCACTGGACTTGCAAAGCTTGATACCATGACATCCGGATTTCAGAACAGTGATTTAATTGTTTTGGCAGCTCGTCCTTCGATGGGTAAAACTGCATTAGCATTAAGCGTTGCAGCACATATGGTTGCACAAGGACATACGGTTGGCTTTTTTTCACTTGAAATGTCTGCAGAACAGTTAACGCTTCGTTTGCTTTCTATTGAATCAAGTATTCCACATCATAGCATTCGTAATGCACAAATATCTTCAGATGAGTGGTTAACATTAACGAGTGTTGCAGGACATCTTGCTGAACGAAAACTTTTTATTGATGATACACCGTTGCTAACAACAATGGATTTACGTGCAAAAGCAAGAAAGCTAAAAGCTGACCATAATTTATCAGTAATAGTTATTGACTATCTGCAGCTTATTTCAAGCTCAAAAAAGCATGAAAATCGCCACCAAGAGGTTTCTGAAATTTCACGTACACTCAAAGCTCTTGCAAAAGAATTGAATATTCCGGTTATTGCACTTTCACAGCTTTCACGTGCAGTTGATAGTCGTATGGACAAACGTCCGATGCTTTCAGATCTTCGTGAATCCGGTGCGATTGAGCAGGATGCTGATATTATTATGTTTTTGTATCGAGACATTGTATATAATCCTGAAACTGAAAATCCCAATAGTGCTGAATTGATTATTGGAAAACAACGTAATGGTCCAACCGGTACCATCTTTCTGAATTTCATTCGTGAACTGACAAAATTTGAAGAAGGTGATGATACATATCAGTCAGGTCCGGGATCATTTTAAATTGATTGTAGGAATGAAGCATGAAAATTCTTGGCGTTGATCCGGGGTGTCGTATTGCCGGATTTGGTGTTGCCGTCAAAGACGGGAGCCGTATAGCAATTGTTGATTACGGATACTTAAAAATGCCAGCATCAAAAAGTCTTGTTGAACGCATCGGAATTCTGCATGCATTTTTTACCAAAAAAATAACTGAACATGAAATTACCGATCTTGCATTAGAAACACCATTTCTTGGACGCAATGCGCAAAATTTCTTAAAGCTCGGGTATGTCCGTGGTATTTTATATCTACTTGCAGATACACACAAGCTTACATTACATGAATTTTCACCGCGTGAAGTAAAGCAAACAGTTACCGGATTTGGTGGTGCAAGCAAAGATCAAGTTGCGCGTGTCATTCAGCAATTATGTTCACATGCAGTAAATGCTGCTACGCATGATGTCACCGATGCGCTTGCTGTAACTCTGTGTGGTGCATGGCAGAAAAAGTTGCAGTTTTCAGAACGTTAATTGTGGTTAAAAGGCCGAGGATATGATGGCAATGTGTCGTCACAAATAATGTAATGGGATTCTTCCGGATTGTTTTTTAACATGACATGCAAGCTTCGTTGTGTAAATAATGGGCAGCGTAAGATATAGCCATGTGTTAAAAAATGTGTTGTAATGCCAAATCGTTGGATTTTCTTTTTCAATGATACTATTTTTTTCTCTAAAAAAAATTCTGCTTGTTCAGGAATATATGGTGAAAAAATTACCGCATGCATCCTCGCTACAGTTGTGGATGGAATTTTTTTAAAAAGTAAGCTTTGTAATTCAGTATGTAAATCTTCAATTAGTGGTTGATGCATCAAAATTACCCGTTGCTTGTTGTTTTTGTACAAAAGATAAAGTGCGAGAGCTGTGCATCCAGCAAGTCCTGATGTTGAAATCTCTTTTTGTACTTCAGATTTTGGCAACATATCAATAAACTTGCCGGTATGTCTTTCTTGTCCTGTAAGTTCAGTTGCATTTCCCATAGGAACGGATGTGTGTTCAATACGCATGGTACTATAAGTTGTTGCTGTAATCATGGACAGCAATAGTATTTTGCAAAATTTTTTACGGATTAAACATGCCTTGATTGTCGTCATTTATACACCCTTCAATGGAGAAGTTTGACTTTGTGGCATCGGGATGCAGATTTATTGTGACGCTTTTTCGGTTATCATTGTCCCACATCATTCCTGCCATACCAGTAAGATTTTTGGGTTCTGGATCATACCCATATTCATAGTATTGAACAGGCAGATGTGAAGCTGCAATCTTTTTTTTGAGTTCGTAAATTTTTTTATGCCACGTATAACTTGCAACCCATTTTTCAGTTGCAGAATCTACGTATATTTCATATGGTGAGAAAATAATTGCACAGATTTTTTGTATGGAATTGGGATCAGCATTTCTGTGAAGTAAATTGGCTACTTCAACATGCAAATGTTCAATAAACGGTTGATGCATTAAAATTGCATGTTGATTTTTGTTTTTGTGTAATACATAAAGACCTAATGCTGTGCAACCTGCAAAGCCTGCAGTTGTAATCTGTTTTTTTACAATGTCAGTTGGTTTTATTGTTATTATACGGCCAGTAAAAACATCATGTCCTGTCAGCTCTGGCCTGGATCCCATCATGACGGTTGTTTTTATGGTATGCATAGAATCATATTGATACCCGAAGATACTTAATAATGATCCTACAATAGTTGCGAATAACATACAGATTCCTTTTTATGTAAAATTTTATTTTTTTATAGCGTTATTCATTCATAGCATGATGTCAACGAAAGCATTGAACTTGTATTTGCTTTTGGCATATAGTTTTTATGTAGGTTATTAATAAAAAGGAGATGTATGAAGGTAGTTAAACGTATTGTATATGTAATTTGCTTATCTGTAGTAACAATAAATTGTTGCAGTAACTGTTTTGCAAGTAGAAGTATTCCGGATAAAGATTTTGTTGAAGCTTTTAATTCGCTTCATAACAAACCATTCAATGAAGCTCAATTTGAAGCATATTTAAAAAAGGGTATTTCTATTGATAGTGCTAATGCTAGTGGCACGACACTTCTTATGAAAGCAGTTGGAACTGATAATGATGATGCAGTTAAATTCTTAGTTGAAAAAAATGCTAAAATAAATGTTTTTAATGGTGGTGGAAGTAGTGCATTGGGTATTGCAGCAGTCAGAAAAAATCCTGATATATTCATCTATCTTATTGAGAACGGTGCGGATATTGAAAAGATAGATACACGAGAAAATAAAGCCTTGCATTTTGCAGCTCGTGAAGGGCTCCTGCCTGCAGTAGAATATTTGGTAAGAGTAAAAAAAGTTAATATTGATGCTCAAGGTGAGGATGCAAAAACCGCACTTCATTATGCAATGGAGCACTTTGTTGATGGACTAAAGCGTAATTGGACTGAAAAAATAAAGAATCAAAGCAAAGTGTTAGGTTATTTATTAGAAAACAAAGCAGCTTGTACCATTAAAGATACTAATGGAAAAACAGCTGTTGACTATGCAAACGAAGCATTAAAATCCATAAAAGATGAAAAAAATAGTGCAAAGCTTGAAGAAGTAATTGCTAAATGCAAAGACAAGTAAGGAGTTCTGATGAAGACATGTCTAAAGAATATTTGCTTAATTCTATCACTAATACTGGTGACAATGTGTCAAGGTTTTTTGCGTAGGGGGCCGCAGCACCCAAAAACAAATGCTTTTCTTGCTGAGCTAGGCAAAAAGCCATATGATGAAAAAGTATTACAGACATATTTAGAAGAAGGGGTTTCTGTCAATAGTGTTGGCAGTGGAAATTTTTCAGCTCTTATGCTTGCAATTAGAGATGGAAATGATAACGCGGCGAAGTTTTTAGTTAAAAATGGAGCAAATGTTAATGCGTTTAATATGGGCGGACAAGGAGCGCTCGGCATTGCGTCGTTGAACAAAAATTCTGATATGTTTATATATCTTATTGAAAATAAGGCAAAAATTGAAAAAGTTGACCTGACAGGAAATAGTGCTTTGCACCTTGCAGCAAGTGAACAGATGATGCCTGCTATTAAATATCTAATCGAGAAAAAGAAAGTTGATGTTAATGCTCAAGGTTTTGCTAAAAAAACTCCATTGCATATGGCTTCAGATAAGCTGATTAAAGCTTTAAAAAATAATTGGGGAAAAGAAATAACAGAATCTCATGAAATAGTAAATTATTTGTTGGCTAATGGTGCAGATTGTACAATTAAAGATAATAGTGAAAAGACGCCAATTGACTATGCGAATGCAGCATTAAAATCCATAAAAGATGAAAAAAATCGTGCAAAGCTTGAAGCCTTGATCGGGACCTGTAAAAAGAATCATTCTTCACATAATTGAATATAAATAGATATTTGATTGATATTATCGATGGATAAATCTTTTTTATTCCCATGACCAGAAAACCCCAGGTCTTTTAAGCCTGGGGATGAATGGTCATCATTTGAGTGAGCAGAGCAAAACGAAGTTTTGCGAAGCGAGACACGTTTTGTAATACTATTGAG
>Ga0180433_10009488_pt1 | contig 11907 bp, 17 predicted proteins | sample SS_ome_8_FD_132980 | JGI IMG/M metagenome (GOLD analysis project Ga0180433, IMG submission 132980) | Hypersaline lake sediment archaeal communities from the Salton Sea, California, USA - SS_1_D_1 metaG | ecosystem: Environmental > Aquatic > Non-marine Saline and Alkaline > Hypersaline >... | reverse complement strand
TTCTAAACCATTCTTGACCATCTTTATCTATAAATGAACGAGATTTAGAATATGTGTATCCGATAATTGGACCGTAGTTTTCATTCTTTTCTACAAAATGGGATTTGATTGAGGATATAATATCAAATTGCTTATCTTTAACAATAATTTGTAAGCACTGGCACATAATTATCTATCGACAAAATAGACAACAAAGTAATACCTCTGACAAGAGTCGAACTTGCATGAGCATAAAGCTCACTTGGTCTTAAGCCAAGCGTGTATCCCAATTCCACCACAGAGGCAACTAACTGCTCCTAGTAGGAGTCGAACCTACAAGCCAGTTTGCAATTCTGACACTAGGATTTGAGCCTAGCGCGTTTGCCAATTTCGCCATAGGAGCGTGTAACGGACAGCAGAGGTAACGATCCCCAAACCTTGCGGTTCCATTCGGTTAGCAACCGATGACCAGTCCATACCGGCATCACTGTCCAAATTAATTTGTTCTCAAACTCTCTAATTCTTTTGTAAAACAAATACTCATAATTTTGTACTTGATATTTTTTCCTATATTTAATTTATCTAAATAATCTGATGTAGCCGCAAAACTACAATTGTTTTGTTTATAGAAATTAATCCACTCATCAATTTTCATTTCATCTTTTACTAAACTGTTAATAAATTCTGTATTCATTTATAATCTCCTAATGTTAATGATACATCTATGTTATCGTCAAACGGAAAGCAATCGAATCGAACGATCAACGGGGACTAGCCGCTGGCATGGTTTTCAAGACCACTTAGCCCCATGGCTGCTACCTTCCAGTTAAAGCTACGTATGGGATTCGAACCCATGTACACGCTTTTGCAGAGCGCGACCTCGCCTCTCGGCCAACGTAGCATTAATACCTGAGAAGAGATTCGAACTCTTAATCACAGACACCTAAAATCTGCGGCTCTGCCTTTGGCCTACCCAGGCTTTTTTATTCTAAAAATAACTTTTCTACTAAATACGGATGAGAGGATTCGAACCTCCACACCTTTCGGTACTAGATCCTTGGTCTAGCGCGGCTACCAATTACGCCACATCCGCCTGTATTTCTCTATTTAAATATCAGAAGCTGTTCTTTGCTTCGTATGATCTCTACTTCTATCAAGCAGAGCTTTATCTTCCATTCTACTACCAATAGACATTACTTTCCAACCATCTTCCCATTCTCCATTAATATGAAGTTCGAGAATATGATTTTTTTTAGCGTATTTCTCAGGTATCCAACATACATCTTGGATCATGCCCTTGTCTGTCTTTTTAATCATTTTGCATTGTTTGTAAAACATTTTACTTTCCTTAATGGGCTAGGGAGGACTCGAACCTCCAGGTATCATTTCTGAGAGTCGGGTTACAGCCGACCGCACTGCCATTTGTGCTTCTAGCCCAATATTCAATTATAAGCTTCTCTTACTTACTTTTTATTAAAGTTTTTTATTCAGTTTTCCGATAATTAGATACTGGACAGCAAGAGAGGTTAGTTACCTTCTCTCCTTTGGAGAGGTTCTTAAAAGTCCAAACTAACCAGACCACTGACAGGAGTTAATAATTGTCAGTAGCCGATAAGGAAGAAACTAGAAACGTTGGGATGCCGTCCCAGTTCCAACCTCTTTGGTTATAAACTAAACAGTTCTGTAAGGCAGGAACAGTGTTTATAACGTTAAACCTTCTATTATCAGGTCGAGGGAAAGACGGATTTTGTAGTTTACTCCAAAACCACAGATACGCATTACCCTTCCAACGAAGGAGCATGTAATCTTAAAATTTATTACATGGGCAGCTATTGCCTTAATTAGCACAAGAATAGCGTTGGACAATATTCTTGATTTTTTCAAAAAACTTTATAAAACACGAAAAAAGAAAGAAAGTATCTTTTGTTTTTATAAAGACAAATAACAACTTAAGAGAGATGAATAATACGATGATAGAGACTCAGCGACTACGCCAGCGGCGTTCTGTTGAGCAGTCGTGATGTTTTTTTGAGTCTTCATTTTCTATCTCGTTTAATTCTGCATGCTCTTGATTGAACACGCTTATACTTCAGTATCGGCATTATACCTCAACTTCTATACACATTTAAAGTAAAAAATAAAATTCCTTTATTTATTTTTTCGATATCCTGGATGGTCTGGGTCAGAATACGTTTCTATATTGTGACTCGGCATCAGATTAGAGTATTCTCTGTATATCTCTTGACTACTCATTTTTTTTACATTGATTACTTTTAGTTTGTTCAAAAATTCTGATGGAATGAATATTTGTTCTCCCCAAGCCCAAAAACCAATATTATGCATTCCAAAATCTTTAGAAATTTCTTCCCAAAAATTCATAGCTTCATCATATACGTATTTCGGAACAGAAACTTTATGCAAAAAAATGTACTTGTAAGAAGGATACACTTTTTCGTGTTCGCTTTCGTTTTCTCTCCACCATTTTTCGTTTACTTGGTCGAATTGATTACTTAACTGGTCTCTTTGTTGTCTTAGAAAATCTTTTTCTTGTTGATTTGTAGTTCTTATTATTTTATCATCAAATTCGTCAAGTTCTTTTAATATTCTTTCTCTTCTCTGATATAAAGGATGTGTTCTTTGTTTATGAGATCTTACAACATTCGCCCAATCTTGTATTGCAGATTTGTAAGAAGGAGAGAAATATAATCCTTTAACGCCCTTCAGAGTTGATAATCCTCTGAACCTGGATATTCTTTCTGGAGACGCATGATATACAATTATATCTCTAGTGTCTTTTTTTGACCTGTTATACCAACCCATAGCTACAATTTTTTACTGTATTTTATAGCTATCTCCTTTGACGAACCTATTTTTCTATATAAATCATCAGGATGAAATCCTTTGATCCATTCTTTTCCGTTTGTCATATGATATTTTTCAGCTTTGAGATGACATTCTTCGCAAAGACTTATTCCGTTATATTTTGTGTATCCTCCATTTTCAATCTCAACTTCATTCCGGTCTGTTATATGATGAGCATCTAGTTCACAATCTTTTTTTGCGCACATCCTACATGTATTCTTATCTCTTTTGAATACTTCTTCTCTAAACTTATGCCTTATTTCCTTTTTCTTTTGAGACATTTTGTTGTCTTTCAAATTCGTCAATTACTGATGTTAACTCATCTATAGGAGTCGGCTTGTAATTATCTTTGTTTTCAAAATTAAGTATATCTTCTATTTCTTCACTTCCCATTTTTTCTGACTGTTCTTCTAAATTTGCTTTAAAAAATATTTTTGGTATAAACCCAAAAATAGATCCGCAATGTTTGCATTTTAGTTTATAACTAACAGGAAACACATTTTTTTTATCTTTGAAATGAATTTCTTTGTCGCAGACAGGACAATTAAAATACATAGTTCCCATGACTCTCCAATCTAATTGATCTATTTATGTTTCGAAAAATAGAGGTTAAAGCTTAAGATATTCGTACAATTCTTTAAGGCTTTTAAATTCTTTTTGAATTTCGCTTACAATCTCTTCTTTTTCTTTTCCAAGTTTCTTGAGACAAAAAGCAAGCAGGTCTGAACTGTCTATTTCTTTCAAATTGCAGATAGGACACGATTCTACACTAACGCATTTTCCTCCCCACTCTTTGTCCTCTACATAGATGGCATCTGTAATATGCCCATTGCAAAAAATGTGATCATTTTCGCATCTATCCATATCGAAATCGCTTAGGCAAGCGTCCCAACCACTCTCTACTGCTCCACATACGTCACAAACAAAACTACTTGAACTACTATTACTTACAAATCCATTTCTTATTTTCATTTAGCCGTCCTCATGTAAAATAACTATTGATCCTGATATCTTTGCGTTTTCAATCATCTCTTTTAAAACTTCGTCACGATAAGAGATATAAAAAGCAGCTAATTCCCAATCCTCATTATCATATGGATTGATATTAGCTTTTATCTCTCTTGTATATTCTCCACCGTTATATTCTCCGATTTCTTCGACAAACTCCAAGACATTGTCCGTTCCTACTGCTTCAATCTCTGTTTCTTCTCCCCAACAATTTCCCTTTTGCCTAATTGCATCCAAAATGTTTGGATCGCTTCTGCCACAATGTTCGCATTTATTAGGCTCTTTTTTTATTGCTACAATAAAAGAACTGCTTGAGCTATTACTAACGAATCCGTTTCTAATTTTCATATGTTATCCTTTAACAAGCTTGTGTCCCAGTAAACAAAGCTATATCTGTATCGATTCCAGCCTTTTCTTGAATATCTTTAAGTTTGTTTTTAAATCCTACCAAATCTTCTATTGTGGTTGTAGTATCTGTCAATTGGTAATCATCATGTGATTGAACCGTTATCTCTGTTCCTATAATAACATTATCGCCCAAACTTCCATAACCATCATTTATTATAATAAATTCGGTTTCATCTCTGTGTTTCCAAATATGTTCCCACAAATCTTCATCATAAAAATCGTCTTCTTTGTCCAAATCTTGTGGAAATTCTATAGAAAGTAACTCACAAATAATTTCTGGATCTTTTTTTACTTTAAAACCAAAGACTACAAAACTAGAACTACTCGAATTGCTTACAAACCCGTTTCTCTTTTTCATTATCCATTTCTCCAAGCTTCTTCTAGGGTTCCAAATCCTTTTGTGTTTTCTCCGAATAAAGACTTGATAATAGTCTCTACTTTATTTTTGAATTCCTTACCTGTTTCGTAGTCTCCGATAGTATCAAAAGAAACACCTATATAAAGATCTCCATAATCATATGGAGCATATATTTCAAGACCATCTAAACCGTCAAAAACGTCTTCAAAACAATTGTTTTCTAATAACTCTTCAAAGCTGTTAACTTTTTTGCGATATTTTTTATGGTTATTGCTTTCAACTAAAAGTTCTTTTATTTCGTTAGTTATATTCTCTTCGATTTTTGTGAGTGCATCTTTCTCGTCTATAGTTATGCCATAAATGCAAAAAGAACTGCTTGAACTATTGCTTACAAATCCGTTTCTAATTTTCATTTTAACTCCTTATATTATGTTTTCGCTAGGTACACCTATTTTGTTAAGGAAAAATTCCATATCAAAATTATCCATAAAGGTAGACAGAAAAATTGTATCATCATTTTCTTCTATCTCCCATGCTCCATCGGGATGCTCTTCTGCTACCCATTCTTTGAAAATCCCTTTGTTTACTATTTCTATATGATTTCGAATAGCATAAAGTTGCAACTCGTTAAGATTTTCTTTTCTTACAACAAAAGAAGAACTGCTACTATTGCTAACGAACCCGTTTCTAATTTTCATTTTATTTCCTTTAGTGGTGACTTATTCTTATGTGAGGGATACGATCAAATGTAGGCCCATGTTCAAGAACACAATAATATGAGCCATTGTTGTCTGAATAGTTAACAACATAAAGATATTTGTTTTTATGTTCTTTCCAAAATGGTTCTGCAAGCAGTTTTGCTGCTTTGTCTACTTTCTCTTTTTCTTCTTGGAATTCTTTGTCTAGAGCTTTACGAAAACGCTTGCTCCATTCGGGATCTTTATATGGATCTATTCCTTTGTCTCTTGCTTCTTTTCTTATCTTGTCAGATTCTGTATCTTTGTTCCAGTCACGATCTGGGTATCCATCAAAATATCCAGAAGATATAGCTTTAATAAGATCTTCTTTCGACATCTTTCCTTCAAATGTGTTAACTGTATAGCTCCATTTGTCAGTCTCTTCTTTATTGCTGTGATTTTGTTGAATATCTTTTAGAACAGTTTCTGATAATTGTTGAGCAGTGAAACCATAATCATATTTAGCTATAATATCTTGATCTCCAAAAAGGAGTTCGCGCATTTCATCTACATCCATTTCCATAGGATTTTTATCAAAAGCTACTATGAAAGAGCTTGAACTGCTATTACTTACAAACCCGTTTCTATTCTTCATTCTAACTCCTTTGCTGCTTTTTTTATCAGTTCTTTATTTTTGTCAGTCAATGCGTTTGAAAGTGAACCTCGATCTGATCCAACGTCAATTTTTTCTAGTATGATATTTTTTCTATCACACAACTCTGACAAAACACGAATTGCTCTATGTTCATCGTAGTCTTGTAGATAACGACCGTTTTTCACTAATTCGATACGATCTTTTATGTATTGAACAGTAATTTCGTCAAAACCTGAATCCCATATGGCGTCTTGTATCTCTTCATCTGTAGGATTAAAGCTTTTGCCCATAAGAACAATAAAAGAACTGCTTGAACTGTTGCTAACGAATCCGTTTCTATTCTTCATCTTGAATCCTCAATGTGGGTTTGTCCTTTATACTTTGAACAAAAAACAATTTCTACAATTAGACAATAGTTTATTTCTAAAGTGTACGGTTTTTGGATGATTCCATACATCTTTTATAAAATCGTCACAACTAACAACATCTAAACCGTCTTTCCAACCTTTAGCTCCTTCTGCAAAAGAACATGGAAAAAATTCAGCGTCTACAGATATATAAGTGCTAAAACAAGAACTTTCGCACGGTTCCGCATTCATCTTAAATTGATCATAATTATCATGATCTTTGACTGATGCCAAAAATTTGTGACATGAACAGCTATCAAATCCTATAGATATTTTTTCGTCTAATGCTGTATTAACTAGATTTTTAAATTTTTCTTCAGAAAGGGGAGTAAAATTCTCTCCTCCACCTTTCTGTTTTAGAGATAGCAAAACAAAAGCGTTTAATTTAGCTAGTCTTTCATCGTTCTTTATATCTTTAAGAACCTCTAAAGCTCTATCATAACTTTCATCACAGATCATATAATGAATATTTATTTGATCCATTTCTCTGTCTGTCAGTTTTTTTACAGAATTGTAACAAATGTCTTTATTTTCATAACAAGATACTGCTACTGCTCCACAATATTTTTTCAGTTTATCTGCCGTATCATCTGTTATATTTGCTACAGTAATATTAGGTATGACACCTATGTTGCGAAGATGTTCCATCATACGCCATAAATCTGGATTTTGAGTAGCTTCGCTGTCCGCACCAAACGCGACTTGAGTAACTGTCTTAGGAAGCCTGTCCATAACTTTAACGAATGTCTCGAAAGACATATTTGTTCCAAGCGGAGTGTTGGACTTATAACAAAACTGGCAAGGGGATTTCTTTCCAGATTTGTCAGGTATTCCAGTGCATGATGTGGTAATCTCTATATCAGCTATCTCTGGTGACGGACCATAATCTGGATCATCTTCTTTCGTTTTGCCCCAACGAGCAAAATATCCTGTATTTTTATTAAACACAAAATTGTAATCACTAGATGAACACAACTTCAGATTTTTACTGTCAACTATTGTTAGTCCCTTAAACTCCATGCTTCTTCCTTTTTCTGAACATATAGAATTAGTCTTCGTAAATATTGTACTCTTTTTAAAAACACAAACAAGAATAATTTTAAAAATATTGTATATAAAGGTAGAAATGCGTATCAAATATAAGAAAAAAATAAAAAGAAAAAAGAAATTACGAACAAGAATATTAGGTTTTTTCCATATAGGAACTGTTCTCAAACACAAAAATAGATGGAAATCAATTGTATTCGAATTAACTGAATCTTTAAATAGCGGCAATTTACTTGAAAACACCGATTTATTAACTAAAGTTTATCTCGGGACAGAACAATGCGAAACAAAAAATAAACTTAATAACGTAAAAAATATATCTGCTGGTACTGATCTAGGCTTATATGAGGGACCAGCACTTAGAGAGCTTTGGAAGGCATGCAACGAAACAGATGAAGAATTTTATGTCTATTACATACACAACAAAGGAGTTTCATATCCTCCAAATACTAAATCGGAACCATGGAGGAAAAATATGGCTAACGCCATACTTGTGAATTGGAGAAAATGTATTAGTATTTTAGACAAAGGAGAGAAAACATGCGGGATAATGTGGAGAAAAAGTATAAAAGATCCAGCACATTACTCCGGCAATTTTTGGTGGGCAAGAGCATCACATATCAGAACGCTAGAAAAACCAAAAAAGAAATTTGGAGATAGGAGATATTTTGAATATTGGTTATCTCCGACCAAAAAGGTTGTTCTTAAGGGGTATCCATTAAAACCAACTGGAGATGGAAAAGGTCTTAAATAGTCGAATGCTTTTGGATGTATTCTTTATCCATAATATGGTGATCTTCCCCTGCAAAATGTTTATTAAAAAAACTGAATTTAAGTTTTCTCACATTTATTAAATTGTATTTCCAAAGGACATACATGAAACTAATTTGATCTCTAGGAGAATGTTTCTTTATTTCTTCCCACCAAAGTTCGCAATGTTTTATTACATTGTCTTGGTTGCCTTTTCTAATAAGCATTCCTCCAGCACACAAGCCTTGCATTACAGGCATCCCATCTTCTTTATAGAAATCAACTTGTTTTTGTACAGTTCCGGTTGGATCTTTGGATACCTCTATTATATACTCTGCTTCATCATAAACACATTTTCGTTTTGGATGTTTAAGAAGAACCATATCATATTCAGGTTTCAAACTTGCCATAACATCATCAAGATTAACTTTGATTAAAGCATATCCAGGAACATATATTGTGTTTTCATATTCTCCAACAAATTTGTGATACAACAATTTTACTTTTCTAGCATTTTTTCTATTGCTCAATTCTGGATCAGTTTCTATATATTTTATTTTCCAAATATCAGATTTAAGATCTTTATTATCTGTGAAGCATACGTAGTCCCAGCCAGGAGTTATAAGAGTTGGATCGTGTAATTTATCATAATCTCCAATGATAACAGTATATATCACATTTTTAAATGGTTTTTGAGAACAAGTCTGTTTTTCTTTGATCAGATTTATCATTTTTTCAATATCTATTTTATCTATAAAATGATGTATCTTTATATTGTTCTCATTTAATAAATTTTCCATATCTGGTATATGCTGTTTTAGCTCTTCTATTTTGTCCATCTCTTCTATAACATTAGTCCCACAAAATATGTCAATATCTGACAACATGTTATTATTTCTAAGGTCGTTTAATAGATGCCACTCCCCGCCTTCCATATTCATCCTTATTATATTAAAACTATTTTTAAAATTTGGCACATTTTGTTTAACCCAATCAGAAAAAACGATGCAATCGACTTCTTCATAGTCATCTACATGTACATTATATTTTGTTTTGAATATAGAATTTCCTATAGGAGTGTATTTGCCGCGTTTATAACTATGATATAATTTCTTGTGACCAGTTTTATTTGATATAGCAGAGTTTATTAACATAACTTTATCATTGTTTATGTATTTTTTGTGTAGATCATCAAAGCAAGACTTGCATGGTTCAAAACCATATGCATGATAATCATTAATACCTAAATCTGGGAATATCGAACTTACAGCCCAATTGAGTTCTCTGCCATAACAAAGTCCAAAATCAAAATAATTAATTGTGTTTGATTTCTCTTTCTCTCCAAAAATCATAAAAGAATCATTTAGATCACGATCCGAACAAAAAACATTTTCATAACCATTGTTTATATAGTAAGATGTTATAATCTCAGGCGTAAAACTATGTATGTGCTTTCTGTTATTCCACGGTCTCCAATATTCTTGATTGAAATGAGGAAGATATAAGAACAATACACCACCAACTTTTAAAACCGATCCCCAATAATCAATGGCATCTACCCATCTTTCTATATGTTCTAGACAATGACTTGAGAATATATAATCTACATTACTTTCTGGGAGATTAAAAGCGTCATATTTGTCATCAAAACTTTTATCTATTGGGATAGATCCAGGAAATGCCCATTCTCTTTTTAAACAACCTATATCATATCCTGTTCCTTTGCAAACATGTTTTGCATATGGGATAGCAAATTGTGAAGAAAAACCTTCCGATTGAAATCTGGGATATTTTCTACCATTATATTCAATAATATTAATCACTACTTATTTTTTCTATTATGTTAGTCGTTCCATGTCCTGGACTCAACGGGATTATTTTTATAGAGCCGTTGTTACTTTCTATTATAGTTTTTTCAGGCAATTCCTTTACATTGTTGTTATAGTCTGCTCCTTTACAATGTATGTCTGTTTTCAGTCTAGAAAGTATTTCGCACGGAGTAGATTCTTCAAATATGCAAATATGATCCACTAAATCTATATGAGACATTATTGAGACCCTACTATTTTCGTTCATAACGGGCCTGTCGTTTCCTTTGATAGATTTTATAGACATGTCACTATTCAACAAAATAAAAAATACATCACCAAAGCATTTACATTTTTCTAGAAGCTCTATATGTCCTTGATGCAATATGTCAAAACAACCATTTGTAGAAACTATTTTTTTGCCAATTGCCCTATAATAATTTCCTAACATTTCTATTTCATCAATGTTTGTGACTTTATTTATATTAGGACAATAAACATACCAGTCTTCTTCTCTTGTAGAGCCTACTTTTTTGTATCCATTCGATGATAACAACTCAAATATCTTATTTTTTTTATCTATATTTCGTTCTCCAAGTTGAGCATTGTGTTCAACTGTTATAGTTAAAAATTTGTAATCGTCAAATGGAAAGAACTGAAGCATGTTGAATTCTGCTCCTTCAATATCAATGCTTAAATAGTCTATTATTTTGTTGCACTTATTTTTTTTAAGCAGTTTCAACAATGTTATAGAATCTTTTTCTATAATAGGATGTCCATTTTCTGCTTTTTCTATAATAACATCATCAGAAAAGTCTGCATATATTCCAGAAATTTGTCGCCTTCTTCCTCTTTGAATAAACTTTACTTTTCCGTTTAAACCAGAAATGCAAACATTTTCGCAAATACAAGATCTGTTTTTTTCTAGTGCTTCAAAACTATATGTATGAGGCTCTACGCATATACCTTGCCAACCAAAATCTTTTTCTAAAACATATGCATTACTGTCATCAATTCCATTGTGTGCTCCTATTTCTATAAAGAAGCCATCCCTTTTGTTTTTAAGAACAGACAAAACCCATTTATCTTGTCCTTGTTTCGCTTTAAAATTAGACATTATTATTTCCTTTTAAGGCAGTAGTGACCGTATCCACCAGTTTTACGAGATTTATAATAATCTATTGAATGAGAGTCTGAAAAATTGTCATTAATCCATTCGTAATATGGTAAATAATCTATCCAAAAATCATATGGTGTTTTTTCAGATTTAAAATGTATCTCTAAACTTGTTTGAAACGAATTTTTTATAATGTTTTCTGCAACTTCATCCCCAATCAAAAACTTTTCGGCACCTTCACAATCAATTTTTAACAAATAATTTTTAGAGATATCTAGTTTTTGAGCATGAAATATGTTCCCTAAAGTCATACTATCAACCTGATATGTATCTCCTTCGCCAGATATAAAGACATTGCGTAGCAAATTGTCGTCTCTGCTAAAAAAAGAAAATTTAGATCCGTCTCCCAAAGCACACGGTAAGACTTCAACATTTAACATATTAATATTCTTTTTTAGATAGTATAGAGATTCTAGACATGGTTCTACTGCAACTATTTTTGCGTTTGGATGTTTCATCCTCATCATAACAGAAAAAACACCTATATTGGCTCCAATGTCTACTACGAAATCTAGTTCTCCAGACGATAAAGATGCTACCTTGTATATATCATTGATAACAATCATTTTAACTTCTGATTGACCATCATTGTTATTATTGCTAATCATTTATTTCCTAAAAAGTTTAAAATAATATCTGTTATTTGTGATGGAGACTTAATGCCAGTTCCTATATTGTAAAAATAGTTTGTTGTGAGGTCTTCCATTAGTTTAGTAGACCATGAGTAATATCTATCATATGCCATATCATGGAAGAATACAACCATAGGAG
>Ga0180433_10009487_pt1 | contig 11908 bp, 10 predicted proteins | sample SS_ome_8_FD_132980 | JGI IMG/M metagenome (GOLD analysis project Ga0180433, IMG submission 132980) | Hypersaline lake sediment archaeal communities from the Salton Sea, California, USA - SS_1_D_1 metaG | ecosystem: Environmental > Aquatic > Non-marine Saline and Alkaline > Hypersaline >... | reverse complement strand
TACCGACGACACAAGAAAGATTGTGGAAAAATTTCAAGTGGACGTATACGAAGCGGATTTCGAAGATTTTTCCCAGGTTCGAAATATAAGCCGTGATAAGTCCAGAGGTGATTGGTTTTTCTGGTTCGATGCTGATGAGAGACTGGTGCGTCCGGAGCTGGTTCGACAATATATTAGGTCAGAGATTTATGAAGGATTTGCTCAAAAGCAATGCCACTTGATGGTAGACCTGCAAGGTACATACGATCTCCCCGTTCGTTTGTTAAGAAATCGACCAGAATACAGATTTACCGGAGCTATTCACGAACATTGCGAAGACACATCAAAAGGAGAATTTGATTGTCCGATATACCCGACGCTGGAATTGGATAGCGACATTGTTCATTATGGATATCTGAACGAAGCTTCTCGACGCAAGAAGTGTTCGTACAGAAATATGTCGCTTTTGCTCAAGGATATTAGGGACAACGCGAGCAGAGGTCGCATGCTTACCTGGGTATTGGTAATGCGCGACTATATCAATATCTGCAAGTGGGAATACTGGAAAGAACGGAGACCTATCCAGAAGGATTCCACTATGCATACCTTGCTTAATGCCGTGATTTCGACGCACCTCAATAAATTTGTCGGCAGTGATTCAAGGTATCTGTGCCTTGCGGAAGGTCTCTACCAAGAGGCATTGATGATATTGGGTAGAAGTGGGCTGTGCTATGCGGATTCTCCGTATCCTCCATTTGAGATTGACTTTGGCCTAGTCGGCGCAGTCGGAGGGATCAATCCAAAAAATGAGACCAAACCAAAGCGGAAATGGTTTTTGGATACAGCAGAGTTTATGGAATTTCTGCAAGCGAGAGGAATTGACCTAGTCACTGGTTTGAATTTGTGTAGTGAGGACGAATGTCCATTGGCCAGCATTGTCACTACCAGACCAAAACCTGATCTGCCCGACGCCGAAAAGCTTTTGCGACTGGGAGTGCACTACCGATGATCACGCCAGAACAACAACGTAAATCCGTTCTCAAGTATCTGGAAAAGATGCAGGAGACAGAATTCTGGGGAAAATTGATACTTAGATTTCGTGAAGGGAACCTAGTACTGATCGAGCCACAACCAACAATCACGCTTGAAAAGTTTTGTTCCGACTACTTGGAGGAGTGATATGGCAAAACGATGTGTTACTAGGAAAATTCCTAAACGTCATATAAGGAAAGTTTCTAGAATTAAGTCTCGACAGGCAAAGAGACGCAAGAGATAGTCAGGATAAGAAGATGAACTCATTGGCTGAATGACTTACTTCATGCGGATCGTATGTTGGATCGAATCTGTCGTATACCATGGGAACAAATATGTTTCTTGGGTTCATGCCAGAGAAGCCATTGAATTGTGTTTCTTTAATTGCAAACGGTGGTCCGCGTATTGATGGATCCCCGGTGGAATTCAGTGCTTTGCAGATCATTGTTCGAGACACAGATCTCTATAATGGGATGACTGCTGTATCGAGCATTCACAGACTGTTTGACGATAGATGGTGTGTGTTATCTCCAACATACACCGGTCGTTTTATGGCAGATCATGAGCCTGGAATTCACATTTTGGATGAGAATGGACATGTCAACTATTCGTTGAACTATACGTTCACAAGAATGCGTCGATAACTCCTGTAGTGAAGATCGCATGGGACATTTTCTGACAGGAGAAGCTAATGACCAAAACCTATAACAATCAACAGGTGGCGACTTATGAGGTCGGTCTTGCTGTGGAGCAGTTTTTGATTGCTCCGTACGGGACTTCATATTCTTGTACTGAACCTGTTGATCCGGACAGTCCACCGAGCGATTTTCTCAGTCTCGGTGCTGTAGTTGAGGACAGTCCAACTGTCACGATTTCGCGAGAGAAATACACGCTTGATACTGGAATTCCGCGTTCAAGGGCATATGAAGAGATTCTTGGTGTTAACGCCACGGTTTCTTTCCGGCTCTACTCGAATTCCTATTATCAGGCGCAATTTGCACTCGGTAATGAATCTGACATTACGACTGTTACTACCATTGCCAGTGGTGACATACAAACCCAGTACTATGGTTTGTCCACATTGACGAACTACTATCTATTGGGGGTTGCAGATTTTACCAACGGCTATCAAGTCGTGCATGATTTTCCGAAGGTCAGTCCTGCGGACGACTTTACGGAAGAATTCCGTGCTTCGGCACCTGAAATGCCATTGTCATTCAATGCACTCAGTGTTCCAACTACTGTAAACGGTTGCTTGCAACCGGTTCTTGGAAAACGGCATTTCATTAATACCGGGGCGACATGCTAACCCTTTTTGTCTAGCGGGCCAAACGGCCCGCTAGACTTTTAACTTACTCAGGTAGAGAGGTTTATATGAAGATTGAAAAGAACTATGACGATGGCGCGAAAATTGAAGCCAACCTAGACGATCAGATCCAAGTCAGCTACGATTCTCTGACTGCTGATGAACGCGAGATGCTTCCGAAGGTTCTTTTTCCAGAGACGCACGTTAACACGATTAAGGTGTTGGGAAAAGAACGAGAGCTTCATCCAGTGCCGATTAAGATCTCTAAGAAGATTAGCCAGCTTCTCCAACCGTTTATTGATGCCGCAAATAACGAGCAGAACGCAAGACCTACGATTGACGAAGATGTCATGACTGCACTTGTGAAAGTTGTTGATGTATTGTGCAGACATTACGGTGAATCTTGGAATGACATTCGAGATGAATTGGATCTTGAAGATGTTACGGAAATTGGGCTATCAGAAAGTGAACTTGAAGCGATCGCGTATGGTCAAGCGGAAGTTAATGGGGTGAATGATTTTTTTCTGCATCCCTTGCGGCTCATTGTCAAAATGCTTCAGGGAAGAGCGATAGCGAGCGTAATGCTGATTCAGAGACAGTGGACGAACTTGTCTATTACGCTGCCATCACAAAAGAGTGGGGAATAAGTTTTGACGAATTGATTTCTCGACATACCGAAGGACAGTTGCGGGTGTTGGTGGCCGGACTGACCAAGTTGAGTTCCGAAATTTATGGCTCAGAGTCCAAAGTGCAAGCAACGGCAAATCAACAGGCAGAAGGAAAACATGTTGCCAGAGTTCCGATGAAGGAGATGAAAAAATGGACTAAGGAACAATATGAGCACTATTTGAGAACTAATGGAATGTTCTAACATTCTGAAAAAGAAAGTCTACTATGGCCGAACAAGCATCTGCAAATACCCACGTTGGTGGTGTGACGTTCAAGATATCTGTAGATACCTCTGCAGTGAAACTTGATAATCTTGGACAGTTGCATGCTCAGTTTTCTGTGTTAGCAAATGTCTTCGAGCGGATGGCAAAAAATGCGGCCATAGTAAGCAATACTTTGACCCGCCTAGCACGTATTGAGCGTAGCATTACTGTTACTACGGAGAAATTAACAAAGGCAAAAAAGAAGCTTGATATTGCCACGAGGCAGGTTGTCCAGGCACAACAGAAATATCAAAAGACAATTCAGGCTTTGAATCAGGCTCAGCAGACTGGTGCTCAAAATACTCAAGGTTTTGCTCAAAGAATGCGGGGGTTGGCAACTGCTGCGGTAGCTGCTGCCTCCGCATTTACCGGTTTACGGCTTGGGGAGTTTATCAAAGAAGCAACAATTTATGCCGGACGTGTAGAGAATCTCGGCACAATCTTGCATCAAGTTGGTACAAACGCCAACTATACGACAGCTGAATTAGATCTGTATGAAAAACAAGTCAAGAAATTGGGTATTACAACAGAATCGGCTAGATACTCACTGACACTGCTTGCCAGAAACCATTTGGATCTTGCTAAAGCGGCGCGAATTGCTCGTATCGCCCAGGATAGTGCTGTTATTGCCGGAATTGATTCTTCGCAGGCAAATGAAAAGCTTGCCATTTCGATCCAGCGACTGGACACGAGGATGCTTAGAAATCTTGGTATTCTTGTGAACCTCAGAAATGAATATCAAAGATTTGCGCTTGCGACCGGACGTGTTGAAACATCTCTTACTGCTTACGAGCGGCAGCAGATTCTTATGAATGCGGTGCTGAGAGCTGGTGTTAATACTGTTGGAACATATGAAGCTGCAATGCAGGATGCCTACAAGCAGTACACGTCTAGAATTCGTTTGCAAAAGGAAGCTACAAAGGAATTTGGTGATGCATTCCAAGCTGTCTTTTCTGGGGCAATTGAGTTGTGGTCTGACTTTTTGAAGTGGTTCACAGCGTTGGATAAGGAAACAAAGGCGGCAGTTGCTGCATTCGCAACTTTTGCTGCTGTAACAGCTACTGTAACTGCGGCTGTCGGTGCTCTGGCTTTTGCGCTCATGGCACTCGGTCCAGCTGCTATTCCTATTATTGCTATTGCTACGGCAGTTGGATTCTTGACAGCAAAATTCTTTTATGCGACAGCACAATCTGCTGCTTTTTCAAAAGAACTGGCTGGGATGCGGCAGGAATACATAAATCTAACAACGGAAGCCGCGCATATGCGTCGAGAATTTGAGCAAATAGAAGCAATTGAAAAATATGCAAAGACACATGAATTGACAGCTCAGCAGCTTGATGAGCTTGAGAGACATTACGATAATATTCTTGTGTTGCTGCCAAGGGTACGTGCGGAATTTGAAAAACTTGAGACCGCTGAAGAGAAATTGGCGCTCTTACGTAGGTCTATTTATGGGGCAGGCGCAACGACTCAGCAATTAATTAATCTGGAATTGCGAAAGTATGTTCAGGTTTTGGAACGTGCTGCTTTGGCTGTTTTGTCTTATCGAGACAGCTATGAGTTGTTATATCCGTTGACTGAGACAACTGTGGGATCTCTTGAGGAAATCAAAAGTGCCTTAGATACTGCTGCTAGGTCCGGTGCTTCTTTTGAAGAAATGCTTAGTGATCTTGGTATGTCAACAGGTTGGAGAGACACTATACTGCAAATGACTGAGGGGGTTGGGCTATTTGCGGACTATGAGGTTCTAAGGGAGTATCGTAACAATACGATTGAGTGGTTAAAGACAGAATACAGTCTTTTGCAGACACATTATGCTGCGGTGCAGACTCTCCAACGAGATCATATGGCATGGGAATCAAGGTGGTTAGAGGAGCGGGCTCGTGCCCAGGAAACTGCAAATCAACTTGCTTTGCGTGTCATGAATCGATTGCAGGAGGCTCGCGCGAAAATTGCAAAATCTAGTGGTGTCGAAATTCTGCAGGATATTCGAAGCTACACCAGGAATTTGCAGGATACAATGCTCACGGAAGAGCAGATTTTGAGAAAATCAGCCAATGGTTGGGAACAAAGATATGAGCGCATTACTGAAGCAGCACGAAAAGAGAAGCGAGATCTCGGGATGATTCTCAGAGGGGGAGAATTTGTTGCTCCAGAAGGGCTGTCGCCAGGGAAACAGGCAGAAATGGAACGAAAACGTCGTGTGATAGATGCTGAAATGGAAGAGGACTTGAGGGATGCAAGAAATGCATTGCTTGAAGAGACAACGGATTTATTACTCGAACGACAGAATATTCTTAAAGCAAGTCGTGCGGCAAGGGAGATTATCGAAAACGAAATCAAGGTACGTGAAGCAGAGATTCGTGCGCTAAATGCGGAAACGGAGTTGATTGGGACTGGTGCGGATCTTGGTTTTGTCAAGACAATGGAGAGAATGGAAGAACTCCTTCGAGGTTCTGCAGAAGCCGAAAAGCAAATAAGAGAAAAGATTTTTGGTACTGGCGACGAAGAAGAGATACGCCAGCAGAGACAGCAATTGGATCGTCTTGCTGCTCAGGGTGAAATACTCCGAGAGCAGTTACGCCTTGTTAATAAAGGTACAAAGGAATACGAAGAATTTAGAACACAGCTTATTGCGTTGGATACGACAATAACCAGTGTTAGATTCAATCTTGAGATGTTGACCGGCGGTTATAAGAGGATGATTGAGCTACATAGCGAAAATTTGGATTTACTGCTGGTGAAAATGCGGGCATCCGTGGAAGATGTAGCTGTACAAGAATTGATCGAAATTGAGATGAGAGGAATAAGGGAATTATCTTTTGAGGAGCATAAACGAATAGAGGCATATATTCGTGATCACGAGGCAGCCAGAGATGCATATAATGCCTTGCTTACTGAAATGAATAATTACAAAAACGCTCTTCGGGAGTTGGACGATGCGGAAAGATCACTTGGAATTGAACGGGAGGAGCGACTAGCCAATTGGAGAAATGAGCTGGCCAAATTGAACAACTGGCTGGAAGAGCAGACTGAAGACATCGAGACGCAAGAAGAAGAACTTGCGGAAAAACGGAAACAGTGGGCGGAAGCACGTATTGAGCTTTTGGGAGGTGAGATTCGTACGTTGTCGGATGTACGGAGTGAACTGGAAAAACTGCAAAATGCTTTCTATAAGAATGCCAAAGCTGTTGATGAGTTCTTGGAGAAACAAAAAGTTGAGGAGCTTGATCGAATCAATTCAGGTTATAAGGACATGTTCGAAACACAGAAAAAGTTTTTGGACATGATCGAGAAAGCAACATCTTCGGAGCAGTTGGAGCAGTTGCGCGAAGGTTTGGGAGAAGAGTTGCGTGCTCAGCTTCAGGAAACTCGCGAAGAAATGGTTGAACTCTCGAAAGAATATAGAGATGTAATCGAGGACATGCTGAAGGAGCAACAAAAATGGATGATGGATCCAACTCATGACAGGTCAAGATTGATTGAACTTGAACGTGAACGACGAAAGATTCTTCGCGAATATATCGAATTGCAACAAAAACAACAGAATCAAATTGGTTGGATTGAGGAGGCAGAAAAGCAGGCTGCGGAGGAATCAGCGGAACAGAATAAACTCTTGAGGGAACGCACTGCAGCCTATGAGGAGCAGAGGCGAATTGCCGAAGAACAAGGCCGTTTGGAAGAATTTGAGGCAAGAGAGAAGCGTCGAAAATGGGAAGAAGAATTGCATCCAATGGAGTTGGAGGTTCGTTTGTTGGAAGAGCAGCAAAAGCTGCTGGAAGAAGAGCTGCAAGATCATGAGGAGAAGAAAGAAAAATTAGACGAAGAGGAAGAGAAGCTTCAAAAGATCAAATCGGTTGTTGAGGAACAACGGAAAGCTTGGGTTGGTACAAAAGCTGCAATTATGGAAGTTATTGATGCCTTGACTATACTATTAGATCTCGAAGAGAGGGGTGGCGACACGGCAGCTGCGACCAAGAGATATGAATCGGCACGGAAGCGCGCTGAGGACAGACTTGATAAATTTTGGGGTACTGAGGAAGAGGTTGCGAAAGAAACCGAAAAGCCAGTTGAACCACTTCCTGGAGCAGGGGTTCGCGTGGAGAATGAGGATGGCACTTTTTCAACCGAACGAACAGTAGGCGTAAATATCGATGGCAAGGAATATGTAATTCCAACCCTAGTGAATGGAGAGCAACTAACAATTGATGAGGCTGTTGAACACGCACGTGAAATGGGGTTGGAGAATTTTCCGTCGTTTGATTCTGTCGAGGAGGCAGAACGTTATGCTAAGGACCGATCTTCGCAGCTCGGTCGTATAGAGGAAAAGACAGAACCAGAAACGCGGGGTGCTGGTGAAAGAGAAAAGATTCCTGGATTTGATGACAAACCGGTAATCAAAGTTGAGCCTGAAGAGGTGAAGCCTGAAGAGGTGAAGCCTGAAGAACCCAAAAGAACTTATGGTCCTGCTAAACCGGAAGGTTACAAATTTAGAACTGAGCGAGATATTGCGAAGGAAATGCAACGGAAAGAGTTGGAATCGCAAATTGTTGAACCTGGGGTATCTGATGAATACACATATGGGATGATGCCTGGGCCTACGCTAAATCTGCCAAAATCTTGGGCCGCTAAAGGCATATTTCGTTCTTTATATCCTGCTTCAACATCACTCGCAGTTGGGGCCGAATCTCTAGATCCTGATCGGACTGGTGCGATCAAGGAACGCGTTTCGGATACGCTGTCATATCTAAATGAAGCCGGAAGACCGGGTGGCGGCCCGATGCAAGATATTGAATCTACTGGAATCAATTTAATTACAAGTGGTGAGCAGGGAGAGCCAAGCCCAATGCTGAAATCACCAGCTTACCAGCGATATCTGCGTTTTGTGATGTCTGGAGGTGATCCATCATCTGCAGCAGGACAGAAAATCGTTGAGCGGGTTGAGTTGGATAGGGCAAGACGCGCAAGAAGAACGGATTATCAGCAGGCTCAAGCTACTCGTAGAGAGCAATATACGACTTCAAAGGAGCAAAAAGCTGCACAATATCAGGAAATGCAGCAAACCTTGCAGCAGCAGCGAGAGGAGCATATGCGGCAGGCGAGGTTCAATTTTGCTAGATATGGTCGTAGATCAGCACAAGCTGCACAGCCTGTTCCTATCTCTGGGAATATAGAGAGAGATGCAGCTGCGCTCGCTGGTAGCGGTGCAGAAGCTGCAAATGGTGTTGATAAAATGGGGAACGCGGCAGCAAGAGGGTTGAATGCCGCTGCAGGGGCTCTTGATCGTGCGGCACAATCTTCGAATCAGCATGCTGAGAATATTGAACAAACAGCCGGTCGCATAAATGACATGAATCGTGGTGCAGGTACAATAGGCCGCCGCTATGCACATCGTGGACGATAACCTTTAGCATTTGGGAAACATGCCATGACGCTCTGTGGCTCATACGGTACAACAAAATTTACATTGGTTTTTTCTGGAACGACATTGGGCGATCAGGTCCATTCTATAAGGACTCAGAGGCAACTTGCAACACCGGTTAAACCTCGTCATAATCTGTGGGCTACAAGCGTTGTGTTGGATGGTGCATATCCTGCTGTATATTGGCAACATTCGATCTCAGTCTACAACGAGGAAGCAAGCCGAGCTGCTTATGCTAGTTGGTTTTGGCAGTTGGACCAATACTACACAGATGCGGCGTATTCATTGGAGATCAGAGATTTGGAGGACAATGTTGTCGTATCTTTTGGCGATTGCCAGCTATTTGCAGATTCGCAGACTGACCCAGCGGATTTATTTCTGACAAGTTCGGGACTTGTCGAACTACAATTTTATGGCACATCCTGCCCGTCACTTAATTAGTAAGAAGCATTAATATGACGATTGAGAACCCGCCACATGCAAAAGAAATTATTGATTTCACAAACCAGGATTACTGTAAATTATTGGTTGCTTCTAATCCTGTAGATTTGTCTATTCCATATTATCGTCTTGAAAGTCTTGACATCAATTATGACAGTAAAATACTGCGGTTTACCGAAATATCAACGGAGACTGCAGGAAATCCATCTTTTGATAAGAATGCGCTTGTCGAATTGCAGTTAAGATTTTCTGGGTCTGATACCTTATCTACTTATTTCAAAGGCAAGATTGTAAACGCGGAACACCGATCAGAAAATCACAATTCGCTGATTTCTTATACGGCTCATGGATTTCAGCAATTAGCGAATGAAGTGCCTGTTGTATCTGGTACTGGATTTCCCCATGTCATGTTTGGTACTGGATATAGCTTTATTACGACGATCGGTTCGACACAGGTTTACGGTCGCTCAATTAGTTCCGTAGTCGCGGAACTTTTTAGTCTCTGTTCTGATGGACTTAGTGCTTTGGATATTCCGACTGATATAGGTACTCCAGGAACCTCGAATCTTAGTGGATATCTTGAAAGTGATATGGAATTCAAAAATACGACATTTATTAATGCTGTAAGCGAATTAGTTGCGCATGATCCGACGAAGCGTGTTTACTTTGATGATACACAGCAGGCATGGACATTCCCAAATCTTTACACATCTGATATCGAGACACTCACTGTTAATAGTATAAATGTACACGATATCACGTACACAGAAGATATTGAGGATCGTTATACTGCTCTGACGTTTTACACATATATTGGTAATACACAGACAATGCCATTTCGAGGGTGGGCAGAGTGCACACCGAGATGGACAGATTCGTCAACATGGGCAATTGATACTGGAACTGGGGTTACGACGATAGCCTCCGGTGCTTCTGGCGGTTCAAGAGATATGCCTGAACAATTTGCAATTTTTCGACAATGGTCGATTCCAGATATTTCTTCAGAGCGGCATCCCAGCTTTCCTATTCGTCTATACGCCAGATATGGATTCGGGAGGGGTGCGAAATTTGTTCCGTTTGATGCTCATATTGATTTAAATAATCATTTGGTGACTGCCAAAGTTCCAATCTATGACAAAGGTAATCCATACGAAGAGGGGCATGCAGTTGGGCCAAATGCTGTTTATGTCACATGGTGGAGAATTGATGCCCTTCCAATCGAAAGTTGGATGTATATGCGAACTCCTGGTGCTGGTTATAGTGGTAGCGCATATACTCTATATAATGTAGAAAACGAATGGAAGGAAGTAGTTCCGCCAGAGAAGTTTTCGTCATACTATCTAGAAGAACGGTTCAAGCTTATGAAGGATGTCAAAGTCAGTGCAACTATTCCTTTTGATGGCGATCCAGTAGAGGCATTTATAAACTTGAATCATCGAGTTCGTGTAATTCATGATAGCATCACAACTGGTCTGAACAACATGACGCCAGCACTTGTCGGGTACACATATAGATTCGGAGATGTTGGGCAATCAGTCATAAAACTATCGACGGATATGGAAGGGCTAGTTGCACATGGTTGATATTGACATACAACAGATATTAGATACTTTGGAACTGGCTTTTCAAAAGATCGGCAAATTGCAGACAGATGTCTACATATTGCAATCGATTGAGGAAAACTCTGCTGCCGAACCTGCGCTTCCGATGCTTCCGTGTAAGTACATTTTCTTTCCGGTGGAAGTTACATCAATTGTGACAGCATCAGGAGGATTTTGGGGCGCGATACAGAAACCTACGGCAAGTAATACTTATTCTCCATGGGAACACGACACAGATTTAAATGACATATTTGTTAACGTTCGTACAGCTGACGAGTATCCGGATATTGGAAATACTGTACGAGCTGACTTTATTGGCAATCATTCAAATATTCGTGGTACTACGTATGCGTTGCTATCACCGATTCCTAGACGATATCGACCATTTGAACTGAATGCAGAATTATCGGGTGGTGGCAGTGCTTCGGTAAAATGGCTAACATGGAGTTCGAGCACAAGCGCGTACGAAGAAACTGGCGATTCCGGTACTGTCTACTCTGGCATTTCTCCATCTTGGGGACTGGAGGGTGAGAGGGGGGAAGCATTTGAACGGGAAGAGGATGTTTGGCAGGTTTCCAATAATCCAGGGAATCCAGTCTATTTTGGCACGTTTCAGGATGATATTACCAGTTCACCCGTGACTGTTATTGTTTCTATTGCAGATGGCTCTACGACTGTTTCTGCTGTCTTGAAGCAACCGCCACCAACAGGGCAGAAATATGAATCTGGGACGAAATGTTATGTGAGTTATACTGACGACACATTTCATATTATTTCTGTTCTAGCTTGTCCAGTAGAGATTGAGGAAGAAGAATAGTGACGTTTATCCCTGTTTGGTACGGGTGGTGTTGTTGCTATCTTTCGAGCAGTTCAAGCAGCTCGTCGTCTAGTAGTTCCTCGTCAATATCTTCTCCATCCTCCTCTTCGAGTTCACTAAGCTCTTCGAGTTCTTCTAGCATTTCGAGTTGGAGTTCTTCCAGTTCATCAAGCTCTTCGAGTTTTTCTAGCGTTTCGAGCTGGAGTTCTTCGAGTTCCAGTTCTCTTTGGTCAAGTTCGATTAGTTCGAGCATTTCTTCGTGGTCAAGCAGCTACCCATCCAGTAGTTACCCATCCAGTAGTTACCCATCTAGTAGCTATCCGTCCATCAGCGAAGTTCCAAGTAGCGAAGCCCCAAGTAGCGAAGCCCCAAGTAGCG
>Ga0180433_10009486_pt1 | contig 11910 bp, 7 predicted proteins | sample SS_ome_8_FD_132980 | JGI IMG/M metagenome (GOLD analysis project Ga0180433, IMG submission 132980) | Hypersaline lake sediment archaeal communities from the Salton Sea, California, USA - SS_1_D_1 metaG | ecosystem: Environmental > Aquatic > Non-marine Saline and Alkaline > Hypersaline > Sediment... | reverse complement strand
TCCTTTCATCATCATGAACACACTAAAACTGTCGTCTATCTTCCGGGAAGTTTGTGCTCTGGCACGCCGTGGAAATTGGTTGGCAATGATGTTGCTTATCAACTTCTTTCCCATCCATAGTGCTGATGGAAACAATTCGACGCTGCTCCGTTTCATCCTCGAAAAGGGGAATGTGAGAAGCATTAACGAAGGTCTTGAAATTGGCAACGAGAGGTTGATAAACCGAATTATGAGTTCCGTGTTTCGTCATGTTGTGAATCTGCAGATTAGTGAGTTTACTTGCTTCTCTGCCCTTGACATACAGACAATTCGTAAGTACCTCGCGCGTTACGATGTTACGAATGTTCCAGATGGTTCAAAAACTATTGAAGAATGTTTTGAATTGTACCGTTCGAAAACGGATTGCTCTGCTTGGAATAGTAAGAATGACGAGGAAAAGAAAGCCCTGTGCGGGATGGTGTTTGGCGTATGAAAGCACACTTGTTTCATATATGTCAAAATTATAAAATTTACAAAAAAAAGACGGTTTTTTTATTTATATTTAACAAATGCAATTATCAACTCAATAGCCAACGTAAACGCCAACGCCAACGCCAACGCAAAATGCCAGTAAGCGATTGCAAACTTATAAATTAAATAAAAACTTAAAAACAAATCAAAATTAATCTATATAATGAAACAAATATCAAAAGTAATTTTAGCAAACTGTTTCCAGGGGCAAAAGAAGGAAGGTGTTGGATTAGTAGAAAAAAACTTAGGTAAATTACGGAAAACTTTATTAAAGGATTATGATGTATCAACAATTCCAATAAGAGATTTCAATACAAAAAAGGGTTATAATAGTTTGGCTGAACAAGTTCATCAAAATCACGTTCATCATCATAAAACTTTAACAATTGGTGGAGATCATTCAATCGCGATAGGTTCTTTACAGGGTTCTTTGAATTATTATAAGAATAATTTAACAGCGGTTTGGGTTGATGCACATGCTGATTTGAATACTTTCGCGTCGTCACCAAGTGGTAATTTACACGGAATGCCATTAGGGTTTTTAACTGGTTTAGAGACTAATTTCATTCAAGAGCCATATGAGAAATTAAGTTTAGATAATTTAAAGTTTTTAGGAATTCGTGATTTAGATGAATTTGAACGAAAAACTATTGTTACACAAGGAGTTCAGCATTTAAGTTCAGAGGATATAAAAAATGGTGCTTCATTAGATGAGATACAGATCAATACATCAAAAATACATTTATCATTAGACGTTGATGTTTTAGATCCCAAATATATGAATTCTACTGGAACACGTGTAAAAGAAGGTATTACAATGGAAAAATTAGATGAGATAATTGATTGGGTGAATGATAAAGGTGATATTGTATCGGTAGATTTGGTTGAATTCAATCCAAAATTAACACCTCATATTGGTAATCAAGAGAAAGATAGGGATAATTATGGTAGGATTTTGGAGAAGATATTGGAATTATGAAATTCATTTCAAAAAAACAGTTTAAAAAATAAATTCTGTGTATATAGTAGAGTATATGATAAGAATAGGTAATTATTATCATAAGTATGAAAAGATTGGAGAGGGTGCGTATTCCAATGTTTATAAAGCATATCATAACGATTTACCACAAGTCTTCGCTTTAAAAGAGATAAATATCACAGTACATAGAAAAAATATAGATCGTTTCAGGGAAGAAATATTTTTAATGAATAAGTTAGAGCATCCAAACATATTGAAGTTATGTGATACAATTGAGAATGATAATTACATTTATTTAATTTTGGAGTATTGTGATAATGGTGATTTGAAGCATTTTTTAAAAAAAAGACCTATGAAAGAGAGAAAAGTAAGGGAATTTATGAAACAGATTGTTTCGGGGTTAGAATATTTGAATTCGCATAATATTTATCATAGGGATTTAAAACCACAAAATATTTTAATAACAAAAGATTTGACATTGAAAATAAGTGATTTTGGTTTAGCGAAATTATGTGAGAGCGATTCTCTTTTAGATACAATATGTGGAAGTCCAATGTACATGGCGCCGGAAATAATGAAATTCAAGAAATATGATACAAAGGCTGATTTATGGTCTTTGGGTGTTATGTTTTATCAAATGATGACAGGAAAAACCCCGTTTCAAGCACGTAATCATATTGAATTAATGGAAAATATTGAAAGGAATGAAATAATATTTCCAAAGAATATCAAAATAAGTGATGACGCACAAGATTTGTTATTAAAATTATTAAAAAAGAGTTCATTAGAACGAATGACTTGGGACGAATTATTTTCCCATAATTGGATTATAAACGAGCCTGTTAAAAATTTATTTAAAACAAATATAGAATTACAGGAAACAACAACCATTCAAAATTTAGATTTTGATGATGAAGATGCTTTTTTTACAATGGAAATGAATAATGATGAAAATGATTCTGGAACTGGTTTAAATAATTTCAGCGATACACAAGATTTCAGGAAAAATAATTTTAATAATTATTTAGAAGATACAAAATTCAATCCAGTTAAGATAAGTATTATAAATAATGAAGAAGACGATAGTGATGATGATACAGATAATTCATCTCTTTTTTTAAGTGATACTTATATGGAAGGTAAAGGTGGATACGTTATTTTATCAAAACCTGCTGAGAATTATGATGAATATAGTGAAGATCAAAAAATAAGAGATAGTAGAGCGAGATCTAAAAGTATAGGATTAATAGATAGTATGTGTTATTATATATATCAATCGTCAAACATATTAAAAACATACATAACAGGAAATTCAAAAGAAAATGAAAATAATGAAAATAGTGTAAATAGTGTAAATAGTGTAAATAATGAAAATGAAAAAAAATTGAATAAAAAATAATTTAAGAGTTATATTATATATATATAAAGTATGAATAACAAAGATATTACTAATCGTTTTGAAATTATTAATTTTATTCAGGGTACGTCAAGTATCACAGATACTAATAAAATTAATGAAAAGAAAAAGAATGATCTATCAAAAAACTTGTTTGATGTATCATTTTCTAAAATGAAAAAGAAGAAAAAGAGGTGTAAAATCTGTCGAAAGAAAAAGAAACCTTTATTCGAGTTGGAACAATGTGAATTTTGTTTAGATACTTTCTGTTACACTTGTAAGTGTCCTTATTATCATAAATGTGATAATATTGAAGAAGTTAAAAAGAGAGATAGGAATAAATTGGCTAAGAGATTAAATAGCGCTGATTGTAATTTTAAGAAAATAGATAGTATTTGAACTCAAAGTTTATTTTTTTATAATTTCGATTTTATAATTTCCATTTTTTAATTTCCATTTTTTAATTTCCATTTTTTAATTTATTTAATTTATTTATAATATTCTTTACTTGTTGATTAATAAGTTGTAACGCTTTTTCTCTATTTTTATTATTATAAGAGTTGTTATGAATAATTTCCATTTTCTTTTTATCATATAATTCCTTAATATGTTGTAATTTCAACATATTTTTATTAATCTCTTTTATTGTTAAATTTTTATTCTCATTTAATCCCTTTAAATTAGAATTTTTATTATTTGATTTCACATTCCCATTATTAGATTTCCCATTCCCATTATTAGATTTCCCATTCTTCGAATTTTTATTCTTATTTTTTGCTTCAGGTGTCATTAGATCTAATCTATTATCTTTTTCAATTAACTCTTCTACAATAGATTGTTCTCGAACACGTAAATACATTCTCAATAAAAAATTCAATTGAATATATAAAATTCCAGAATATAAATTGAAAACATCTTTTATAATTTTCTTTATATTTTCATTATTTAAATTTCTTCTTAAATAACCTTTAACATCATTACCATATTTATCTGTATAAGGTAATAGAAAAGTATTTAATTTTTGTATTTTTCCATTTACCATATCATCTTCTCCAATAAAATAATCACCAGTATCCTCTGAGTAGATTGGTTTGAATATATTAAAAGTTTTTTTTGTATCATTACCTTGTTGCCCACTTTCACAAAATATTTTTGCTAAATTATTTCTGTTAGTTTTTGTTTTTTGAGTAAATTTAGAAGGATCATTATTATCTACAACATTTTTTATTTCTTTTATCTTTTTGAATATTTCATTTTTTAAATAACTATCATTTTGGTAATCAAACATAGTATATTGATAAACCTTCAATCCTTCCAACATTTTCTTTAAACTTTTTCCTGATCTTATCTTTTCATTATTGTTATTTTCACCTTTCTTAAATTTTATTAATTCAGTTAATTGATCGAATTTTTCTAAATTTTTATCTTTTACTTTTTTATTACTATTATCTTTTTTATTACCATCCTTACCTTTTTTACTACCATTTTCACTTTTTAATTTTTTTTTTAACTGTTCTTTTTTGAATTCTATGCTTTTTTTCTTTTTCCTCGCACCACCACTCTGTTTCTTTTTTTTCTTTTTACCTTTATCACCTTTTTTCTTTTTACCTTTATCACCTTTTTTCTTTTTCTTACCATCACCTTTTTTTAAACTTCCAATAACCTTTTTAGCAAATATGTGAAAACCTTCATATAATTCATTAATATTTGAAATATTTTTAAAGAAAACAAAATCTCCTTTCAAATCATTAATATTATATGTTACTTCAAGTATAAGTAAGAAATATAAAAACATTTTCTTTTGTTCTTCCCCTTTTTCCAAAATATCATTTTCATTATATTTGAATATTACTTCATCTGGTTTGATTTCAAAATTTTTTACTTCAATTTTATTTTCTATACGATCGTAAATTTCATTAAATTCATTTTTTTGTGTTTGTATATCCCAATCTTTTTTATATTTACATATATCTGTATTATCATCTTTTTTGTATTCCAATTTCAATAATTCTTCCCAATTATTTATTTTTTGATTAACAAATATTTCAGTTGCTCTATTGAAGATTATTGTTTCTAATTTCTCTTCTTTCTCCCTATTTCGATTATTATTACCTTTATCTAAACGTTTGAAAAAAGATTCTAATTTTTTATATTTTTCCATATTTTGCCATTTTAAAGGTTTCATAAATTCACTTACTATCTGTGTAACTTCTATCCTTTTGATTAATTCAGTTTTATAATAAAAAATATTAATTAAACTTTTTATAAAATCTAAAATACTTATTTTTAATCCTTTTAATATTTCTACAATAGTCTCATTATTCCTATTATTATTATTTTTATTTAAATAATCAACTAAACCATCTATCTTTTCATCATTACATCTATCCCTATTTATCCTTTCATATATTTCATTATTTTCACTTATACCTTCTGTTTCATTCAAATCTCTTAAAAATTTATCTTTCATAATCCTATTTTTTTCTAAATTATTTTTATTACCTAAAAAATTATGGACTTTGATAATATCTAAAATAGTACTATCCATATATATATTATAAACATTTTTTAATTTATAATATAGATTGTAATGAGTATTCTCTAAAAAAAATATTAGTATTCCTTACATACTATCAATAATTTCGTGAATTCTTGTTGCTAAACAATTGAAACTAACAACATATTCTGGAACTTTCTTTTTATTAATTGAATTCTTAATAACTCCACCATTCCATATAGATCTTACCATCTGTTGATAAACTGTTGGATTTGTTAAAATATTTCTTACAAATTCATATCTATCTTTCCAATCAGCAGGATCACCAGCAAATCTATTTAATATTTTATATTGTAATGCTCTCCAAGTTCTACTATCATTTACTTTTTTAGCATCATAATTAACTAAAATTACGTGATTGTAATTTTTCATTATCTTCTTTTGGAAGAAAGATTTTCTTTGTAATGATTCAGGAACAGATCTTAATCTATACCTACCATTATCATAAACAGGTTCTAAAAATTTTCTTAAATCTAATAATTGATAATCTCCTGCTAATGGCTTTGATATAGGGATCATAATATTTGTATAGTTAAGACCAGTTCCAATATAATCAAAAATCTTACTCCAAGCGAGATTATCATAAGCAAAAGCGTTTAGCATTCTTGGAACTAATAATGGTGGTATGGCAATAGCCGTATCTCTCTTATTTAATTCCATACCTCTCTTTCTTAAAGTAGCAATTGGATAAATTCTTCCATTTGTAATATGACAATGATCTTTTGAAGCGATTGCTTTTGTATTTAACTGCATTAACTTATCAATCAATTCTCTATCATCTAAAAGAACTGTTTCAGCATGAAGTAAATCAAATTGTTCTGTATCAAAACTATCTTTTGTTAATTCAACAAAAAATCTTTTAGCCTCTTTATAAACACCTAATTCTAATGATTTTTTTCTTAATTCTAAATCCTCATCAAAACTATCAATAAAATTTTGTTTAACCTTTTCAAATTCACCATTTAATGTTCCCATAATCTGTTTTTTCAAAATTTTCACATCTTGCTCTGTATAAATTGGTGGTTTCAATTTCTTTTCAAATTCATTATAAGAGATCCTCAATATTTTTTGGAACATTAATAATTTATTCCTTGCTATTAGCAACAATAAAACATATTTGTTATGACTTTCCTCTGACAATTCTTTTGAAATTGTAAATTTATAATCAGACTCAATATATAACTTCAAATATTTTTGTAGATCTTTCATTAAAGAGAAATATTCAGTTTTTGTTTTATTAATAAATTTTAATATTTTACTTATTCTACTTGTATCATTTGGTGATAAATATATTGTGTCAAGTTCAACATCAAAATCTTTTTTCATTCTTTTAATGTAATTAACACTCAAATATTTACCTAATAAAAACACTAAATGTTTCAAATACTTTGAATTCTTTTCAATATGAACTATCGAATTCATTACATATTGTAAATATAATTGATATATAACCATATTCCTTTTATTTCTATCTTCTGCTTTTTCACCTTGAATATATGGTAATACGCCAAAACCTATTCTTTCTTTATCTTTTATGTTATGTGATGATTTAGATGTACCAACTAAAAAGTTCGCCATATTTTTAATTCCATTTTCAGTTGTATCATATCTCAAAAATGAATTAATTAAAATATCAGCACCAACGATATCTAACTTATTATATTTTGATTTATCACCTGCTGTTGGATATACAGGTCCGGCTACTGATTTATCTTGAATATACTTTAAATTTTTTAAAGTTTTTAAACCTTTATCTAAATTATCTTCATTTGGTGTACTATGTTTTTTGTTTGTAAAAAATAAAGAACTATTATCATTGAAATTAATTATTTCAGCAGGTCCAGATGTAATTCTTTTAACATTTTCAATAGAAACATCATTGAAGTCTTTTGTGAAAAATAATTCTTTTTTTTTATCAGAACCAACCTCTTTAAATGCGAAAACAATTTCTTTATTCTCATTAGAGTCTTCAACTTTGAAAAGGAAATCTCTTCCAAATTTATCTAATTCACTATCGTTTTGTAATTTTGAATTGTTGTAACCATCTTCTACTCTAAAATAATTACCTCCTTTCTCTGCTATAACTGTATCTGTTTGACCTCTTAATATACCATAATTATTTTTGAAATCGATTTTAGTTTTATCATAACCTAATAAATAAACTGCATTAGTTCTTAATAAAGCGAGTAAATTATTGAAATATTTATCAACATTTTTTTTTAGATTACTTGATAATGAACTACTCTTTACTTCATCTTTAATCATTTTAAATACAGTAAATTCTAAATAATTGAAAAATGTGAAAATACCTAAATATAAAAGTTCTTTTGCGATCTTTCTATTTATATCTTCTGCTTTATCTAATTTATGTGACAAATTAAAATCCAAACCTTTCTTTCTGTAAATTGAAAATAAAATGAGAATTTGATTTCTTATATTAACTAAATCTAAATCACCAACTGTCTCTCTTAATTTAAGTTTAGTTTTTTTTAATACTTTATCATTAGTTGAACTTTTATAAACATTATCTATCGCTTGTTGTATTTCAGATATAGTTTGGAAATCTTTATCATCTTCCATATTTTTTTCATAAACTTTGAATAAATTTCCTGGAATGAATAAAAATGATTTGTCATGGTTTTTACCTTTATCATCATCTTTAGCCAACCTAATTACTTCATTTTTAACACTCATCCTTTTTCCTCCGTTATTCTCAACATCACCACAATCAGTCATATCTAAATTTAAATAAACGTGTTGTGATGAAACAGTTTGTGGAATATTATTAATTGTTAAATCAACTGGGAAATCTACTAAATAATCTCTAATGTTAATTGTTGTTTCTCCAAAAAATAATCTGTTAATTAAACCAGCAACAGATTTTTCTCTTTCAGTCCCAACAGGATTATATAAAGTTCCCATAGAAGGTATAGTTAAATCTAATGTTCTTGAAGTCATAAAAGGATCTAATCTATTGACTAATTTAGGACATTTATAATAAGTTTCGCCCCTGTAATCTTCACAAGTGCCATCTCTTTTCATCATTAATCTCCTTTTATCATTTGGACCACTTGCTGAACCACTACATTTATCAGGAACTTCTGGTTTATCTTTACATCCTAAAAGTTCTCTATCTTCTTTTGAAGAGTTTAATAGATAATCTTGATATAAGAAAGTGTAACCTGCTTCGAAAACATTTTGATTAATTTTATCATCATAACTCCAATTTTTAATAAAATCATTTAATGGATTTACAAATGTAAATTTGTCATTAGACATTTCAAAAACACTTGGTAATGCTCCTTGTGCTGTTTCTAATTCATCTAATGTTTTATCTGCTTGCTGAACTTCTGTATCAATATCTTTAATTTTTGTAAAAATATTTTTTACTAAACCAATATTTTCAGTTTCTATATCTTCTGCAATAGGTTTAATATGAGTATTGAAATGTTTATCATAAACAATTGGTATTAAATCAACTGGTGTGTTTTTTGTATATTTTCCATAACCTACTAATTTATTTTTATATCTATCACTTTTTAATTTAGCCAAAAGTATTTCTTTATCATTTTTTGGTGGAATAGCCCTTCCAGCAAATTTATTTTCAATCTTTGAAGGAGTATCTCTCAAACCGACCCATTTACCACTTAATAATGTAGAAGTCATTATATATATATCTAATTATATATAATATTTATTTTAAGAATTATAGACATTATAGAAAATGATTAACATTCAATTAATCTTAAATTTTTCGATATTCTCCTGAAAACACATTTAGGAATATCTCTATCTCTTTCACTTTTATATTTCGCTTTTTCATTTATTAATCTAAAAGATATGAATGTTACTATCATTAATTCTAAGAATTGATAAATAGCAGTGAATTTAATTTTCACTTTATTATAAGCAGTTTGTAATTTAATTTCAGCAATTTTTAATGCTTTATCTCTTAAAATAGGTCTATTGAAAAATACTGAATATTTATTTTTATCGGTTTTATCTTGTTCGATATATCCCATAGAACATATTGTCTTTCCATTTTCACCTGTTTCAATTTTTAAGATTTCTCTCCCATCAAATCCAATATTATATACATTTTTACAATCTACTTTACCTTTATTTGTCATTACACATTTTAAAAATTTATATCCACCATTTTTTTTCCCTTTTATTATAATTTTATCTTCATTAAGTCGAATTTTTATATCATCACTATTATTATTATTTTTATTATTTTTATTAGATAGGTTTGTGTCTAAAATAGTAAATATTTCATTAGTTAATTTAAATAATTCATCATTTAAAAAACTTCTTCTAAGATCTCTTTTTAAAGTATATACACCTTTATTAGTTTTACTCCCTTCTAAAACAAATTTATCTAAATTCATTTTTAATAATTCCTTAAATGAAATATCTTTGTAAAACTTGAAATATTTTTGTTCCATTTCTAAAATGTGTCTCATAACAATATTCTTTTTATATAATGCTTTGTCGTATTCGAAATATTCAATGAATAATTTTGGATCAATACCACGTTGTAAATTAATATTTTTGTATAAATTTGGTAAAAGTATTTGAACTACAATATAATTGAATATATCATATATATAAACACAAAATAAAAATGAATCAGAAACAGAAACATAACTTTTTCCATTTTCATTTAATAATTTATTTCCATTCATTAAACTTCTTAATTTATCAATATCTGGTGCTTTATTAATATAAGTTTCATAAAAAATATTATTAATTAAATATCCTAAATAAACTATTGTTGTAATACCTAAATTTATAATACCACTTTTATTCCCATCTAAAACCAAATTATCTCTTATTATTTCATTACTCCCTTCAATGTATTTTCTAAGGAATTCTACATTTTTATTTTTTTTTTTAGATGAATTATTATCAGCATTATTTTTTTTATAATAATCATTTAAATTATTCAAATGAAATTTAATCGCACATAAAAACTTTTGTAAAAATTTATAAAACTCTTTATAAGGAATTCTACTTACCAATTTAAACATCTCTTTTTCATTATCACTCTCTTTAATTTCACATAAAATTTTCTGTGTTCTTTTACTTATTTTTTTATTTAAAATGAGGCAAAAAATTACTAAAATTAACATATTTGGAACATTTAAATTATATAAATCCATCATAGGTTCAAGAATTTGAGTGTCTGGAAAAAGTATTGTATCTAAACTTCTTAAAATCTCTTCTGTTGTAAGTTTATCTCTTTTTTGTGTTACTTTGAATAAACCCGGTTTCTGACATAAAGAATTAATATTGTTAGATTTTAAAATAAAATTATTACTTGCAAAACTTTGTAAATTAATAGGTAATAATTTTGATTTAATATTTTTATTTGATTTATTATTTTTATTTGATTTAATATTTGATTTATTCATATATATCTAATATATATGAATATTTTTTTATAAAAATGATATTATTTAATTCATATCCTTACCTGCTAAATAGTTTGATGGAGATACACCATCTAAACCTAAATGTGGTGGGTTTGGATAAGTTGAAAATGGTAATGAAACAGATAATACACTACTTCCCATAGTTGTTAATAAAACAAAAAATATCGCTGTTAATAAAATAATTGAAAATACAGAAACAAAATTAATTTTTTTCAATGCTGATAGAACTATTATACTTGATAATCCGACACAAATAAGAAAATAAATTAATGATTTTGAGAAGGATAAAATGAATGAACTTGTTCTATCAACCACAAGGGTAATATCTTCAACAACTTGGTCTGCACAATTATTAGATGTAGTCATATATATTTATATGAATATAATATTTTTATTTATAATTAAAAAATTTGAATTACACCCCAAATTGTCATATTTGTTTCATCACTCCAATCACACGCATATACCTTCTTATTCATTATAAAACCACAACTTGGTGATAAATTTTTACTTAGTTCTTTCAAAGTTTTATCTTTTTCATATGTAACTTGGGAACATATAACAATACTTTTCGGTGTTTCTTGTAAATTGATAATATAACTTTCTAATGTTGAATCTAATGCTTTATGTAACTCAGAACATTCTTCAATACTAACAATTTCTTTACCTTCTATATTCTCATTAAGGAAATGAATTTTCTTTTTTGTTCCACTTTCAATAAGAACTCCGTGTTGTAAAAGATTATGTTCGAACCGTTTTTCCATATTATCGCCACTATGTGTCATATTATTAAACTCTAAATTAGCATAATTCAAAAATCCACTCGCTTTATATTTATTATCTTCCTCATTAAAACTATATATTTTACAAACTAAATCATTAAACCCTAATGTATAATATTTCTCTGTTGTCGCTGAAATGAATAGTGGACCATCACCCTCGATTAAACCACTGAAATCATCCAAAGATTTACTTTCTGATTGCTTCATAATCTCAATTTTATCTCCTTCTTTTATAACTACTTTTTTTA
>Ga0180433_10009485_pt1 | contig 11911 bp, 8 predicted proteins | sample SS_ome_8_FD_132980 | JGI IMG/M metagenome (GOLD analysis project Ga0180433, IMG submission 132980) | Hypersaline lake sediment archaeal communities from the Salton Sea, California, USA - SS_1_D_1 metaG | ecosystem: Environmental > Aquatic > Non-marine Saline and Alkaline > Hypersaline > Sediment... | reverse complement strand
ATTGGCATCGATCTTGACAAAAAACTTCTTGATCTTGCGCAACTACGCGCAAAACACTATAAACTTGATAATATTTCTTTTTTTCACTCTCAAGATCCCAAAAATATTCCCTCCCCAGATAAACTGGGAAAATTTGATTATGTTATTTTAAGTGCTGTATACGAACACTTAAAACCTCAAGAAAGAAAAAATTTGTTACCCCAGTTATGGGATATTTTAAACCCCAACGGGGTTTTATTTATTAACAGAACCCCGTATCGATATTTTCCTATAGAAATTCACACTACCGGGGGGTTACCATTTATAAATTATTTCCCAAATAAATTAACCCACTGGTGCGCACAACACTTTTCTAAAAAAAATTTAAAAAATAATACCTGGGATAGTTTATTGCGCAAAGGTATCCGGGGGGCAAGTGCTGGTGAAATACTGCGTATTTTACAAAACACACAAAATACACTCCCCACACAAAAAAATTTTCCCCTATTACTCAAACCCTCCCACTTGGAGATACACGACAGGATTGACCTTTGGTACCGTGAAACTAATACCAAACAATATAAATTTATTAAAAAAAGCTTATTTTGGACCTTTAAAATACTCAAAAAGCTCACAAGTATTACTCTGGTACCCACTCTTTCTTTGGCAATCAAGAAATCCCAAAAATAGCCCTTTTTCTCTATAAAAGAACCCTAATAACCCCATAAATAGCACTCTTTCACTTTTCCCTTTACTTTCTCTCAAAAACCTCTATAATTAATATTAATTTGTAATAATAAAAATATTTTTAAAATTTTAAATTATTTGGGGGCTACTACTAATGAAAATAAAAAATATATTTTCAATCTCGTTACTTTTTATAAGTTTAGTTTGCTTAAACAGTATGTTAATGGGCACAATGGACAAGATCACTGTTGTAACAGAAGCATCAGAAGAAGAAAAAAAGCAAATCTTAGAGGGACACAAGCCCTTAAAGGGTCTTGAACTTTACGATAAAGATAAAAAACTTACTTACGTACTAAAACAAAAAAACTGTATATACTTAGTTTTTCAAGAAGACAACATTGATAAGCATGAAAAAAGGTTAATAATGGTAGACATCAGACAAACTAAAAAGGTTCTTGGCTTGCTTGCCCAAGACTTGAAAACTCAAACAACGAAACTTCACGTTATTATCTTAACAACAAACGAAGAAAGCAATTTTTTAGAAGAATATAATTTACTAAAAATACTTGATGTTAAGAAAGCAAACTACGTAATCGCAAAAAACTTTCTCCTGTTGCACAATGCCCTTGCAAAGAAGAAACAACAACAAGAAGATGCTACAGATAGAACAAAATATCTTCAAGATAATCTTGAAAATCTTGGTATAAAATTTTCTGTTAAACTGGGAAATTTAGAAAAAAATAACACCCTTGAAGTTTCAAAAGCATTTATGTAAAAGCCCCCGGAAAACGGGGGCTCAAATCTCAAATACTAACTTAATATTTAGTTTTAATTAAAAAATAATTAAAAACTTATCTCTGCTTTTTAAACTCATCATGTCGACCGCGCATCTTTTTTTCATCTACGTGTTTTTTCTTTTCTTCGTGCAACTCTTTGTACATAACATCTATTACACGATCAAGAGTATGATAAAAATCTGTCCCTTCATAGTTAGATATTCTATCATAATTAGGTGATTTTACTCGCAACTCTATTTTATGATGAGCATGAACGTGTGACGGCTCAAACACCATATCTATGTAGACAGGCGATCTTTCGTTTGATAAAAACTCTTCTATTCTTCCAAGTTGTTGATTTGCATATATTTCCAATACTTCAGAATGGTCCATACCTTTGAAAGTTATTCTTTTGTGCATATTTAAATCTCCTTTACTAGATTAGAATTAACTTAATTTTATTTTATAAAGAAGAAAAAAATAAGTAAATAGTTACCCCTTTTTTCGCACAATAAACTTAATAGGCACCCCTTTGAGATCATAATTTTTTCTTATCCAATTATCAAAAAATCCTAATTGGCTTGGCCCAAACCATTCAGGAACATTGGCAATAATCAATAAAGTAATTGGCGCTGTAGCAAGTTGTTTTACTGCACGTATCACTAAACGATTTGTTTTGTGATATAGGGGCTTTCTTGCAAGCGCATCTTTAAATAAAAATGTTAGCTCTTCATTAGTAAATCTTTGTGAATATTTCTGCCAAACTTTATCTACTTTAGAAAGTACTCTACCAACGTTTTTACTAGATTTACATGAAATATTCATGGTCTCAACTTTTTTCATGAAATATTTATATGGCTCAAGATTAAATTTTAATTTTTCTTTTATTTCATCTGTTACCAGATCATATTTATTAAATAATATTATTAATGCTTTATGATTCTCAAAAGCATAAAACGCAAGTTTTAACTCTTGATCAGATAAACGCCCTTCTGAGATATCAACAAGCAACAAAACCACATTTGAATCTTTTAGTGCTTTGAAAGAAGTTTTTACCATAAACTTCTCCAAATCTTCATCTATCGATCTTTTTCGTCGAACCCCAGCCGTATCAGTAATCTGAATATCCCCCTTATAAAATTTTATTTTTTCTCGTATCGGCTCTCGAGTTGTTCCTGGCACATCAGAAACAATGGCCCGCTCTTGCTCTAAAAGAGCGTTTAATAAAGAAGATTTTCCAACATTTGGCTTACCCAAAAGTACTATTTTGCAAGCATCTTCCTGTTTCTTTTCTGGCTTTTTCTCGGAAATATTCTCTGAAATAGCATCGAGTAATTCACCAACACCTCGTGCGTGTAATGCAGAAATAGGAAACATATCTGCATGTCCTAACTGGCTAAACTCATATTGCTGTTCTTCTAAATTAAGATTATCTAACTTGTTTATAACAAGAAAAATCTTTTTACCTAGTTTATGTAATAATTTCGAGATTTCTGCATCTTCCTGTACAATACCAGAGATGCCGTCGCACACAAAAAGCACTATATCTGCATCTTGCATAACCTCTAATGCTTTTTGTCGCACTTCTTCTAATATCGAATCTTTCGTCTTTCTCAGGCTTACACCCCCGGTATCTATCAGCTCAAAACATTTTTTATTCCAGCAGACCTCATCTTTAATAAAATCTCTGGTAACACCAGGATAATCAAATGTAATGCTTTTTACTTTCGTAGAAAGACGATTAAACAACGTTGACTTACCAACATTTACACGACCAACAATAACAACTTTACTTAAATTACTCATAGCTTTATCACCCCATTATAGTAATCTTATTTTAGCAATCTTGCAGTTCTCGTATATTCCCTGAAAAATATTTTAAAAGCGTATTTGCTTTTTTCCAAGTGGTAACATCAGAGACATCTATTAATTTACCAAGATTACCTGGATTTTTCACATTATTTTGCACTCTACCATATGCGGGCTTATAAGATCTAGAAACATTATCTTTTTTTACTTGCCCACCCCCAAATACAGGCTTGTGGGGCCTGCCCGAAGAAGCTACGTCTTCGTCAAAACCACGACGCACAGGCTTCAAAGAAGACGAGTGGGAAACAGTTTCTTTTACTTTTGGTGCAACTTCAGCAGTAAACTCTGGATTAAACTGTACATTTGCCCCATACACTTTTTGCATAATTGGCTGCCATAATTTTTTTGTTTCTTCCAATGAATCTGCAAAAAAAGCAAACTGCTTTGAAAATGTAACCCCTAACTCCCCACTTTTTTCATCAAATACTACACCCTCTCCATGCTTAAAAATGGAACTTAATAGCGGATCGTTTAGCCCATCCAATGATTCTAAAAACAACCGCCACTTATCCCCATTTTTAAAAGAAGAACTCTCTTGGGCACTACTTTTAGAATCTGTATCAATATCATCTTCTTCTATCTCTTCTTCTTCCTCGACAATCTCTATATGGACCTCTTGCTCATCTTCCCGATCTGCAAGCAAAGTCTTTTGAGGAGCTGATGATGCACCAGATTTATCTGAGATATTATTCTTTTTTGCCATCTGTATCAAAATCATCTCTAGCAGTGAATGCTTTTCTGTAGTTTTAATAAACACAGACTCGTTTTTATAAAACAAATTCATAATAAAATGCAATCGTCCCCAAGAAACATTTTTTATCAATGCACTAATCTCAGATGAATACTGCAAACACCAATAAGGAGTTACTCCATGTTTTATCCAAACAGCACATCTGACAATTTCTACCAATTTCTTCCAAAGATACTGGGGAGAAAACGTATCGTATTTCAACTCATTTAAAAATTTCAATACATCTTGCGGGCCACTGGTTAGTAAAAACTCAAACAGTTTTAACAAACGCTGATCATCAATGTGTCCCAACACATTTTGTACACTTTTCTTGGTTACTGCCCCAGATGAAAAACGTACCTGCTCAACTACGTTAAGAGAATCTCGCACTGAACCTTGGGATTCACTTACAATGATATCTAAACCCTGCTTTTCATATGTTATTTTCTCTTTTTTACAAACATGCTCTAAATGAGCAACAAGGGTATTGTGTTCAACAGATTTAAAAAATAACTGAAAACAACGAGAACGTACCGTTTCAATTATTTTTTGAGGATTTGTTGTTGCCAAAATAAATATCACTGACGATGGTGGCTCCTCTAAAATTTTTAAAAATGCATTAAATGCCGCTTTGCTGAGCATATGTGCTTCGTCAATAAGATATATCTTCTTGGCTCCCATCAATGGCATAAATGAAGAAGATTCTATAATTTGCCGCACATTATCAACGCCGGTATGAGATGCTGCATCTATCTCTATAAAATCTGGATGATTTGATGCGAGCATAGATTTGCAAGAAGTGCACTCTAAACATGGCACACAAGCATTTCTTGGATTTTTTTGGAACTCAGATAATTTCACACAATTGATAGCAGCAGCAAAAACCCTCGCAGTAGAAGTTTTTCCACAACCTCGTTGCCCTGAAAACAGATAAACTGGAAAAAACTGATTTAAGTACAAACTGTTTTTCAACATGCGTACAGATAAATCCTGCCCAACAATCTGATCAAAGCTCTTAGACCTCCATTTTCTAGTAAGATTTAGATTCGATTTTTCTGCTATCATTTGCTTACTAATTTTAGGTCTATTAACAAAATTTTTAACACTAAAAACGGGAAGGGAATACAAGAAACAAATCACTCTTGCTGCTTCCTTTCGGACCTGACAAATTAAGCAACTGTCCTTTATCTCCTTCCCAAATTTTGACTCTATTCAATTGTGCTTCTACTAAATTAAGCCCCGTCTTTGGCAATTTTACCAAATTAAGCCCGTCTTCGTTCGCCTTTACTCTTCGCTTCACTCAGATTTTCGTCGAACTTCTTCGGGCATTTTTCACCTGAAGGGTGAAAAATGGCGGAGAGAGAGGGATTCGAACCCTCGATACCCTTTTAGGGGTATACATGATTTCCAATCATGCTCTTTCGACCACTCAGACACCTCTCCCCAACGTTTTTCTAAGAGAAATCTTTATTTCCGAATGTCCTGAGGAAAACCGCTAGGCTAGTCTCGAAGGGGCACTCAGACACCTCTCCTGAATAAATTATTTCAATCTTTTGGGAAAATTTTCCCCGAATTACTTTTTATCTTCTTCCTTAGCTTCTTTCTCTGTTTCTTTTTTAGCCACAGGCTTCTTTTTCTCTTCTGTTTTCTTAGCTGCTAGTTTAGCAGGAGTTTTCGCCTCTTTCTGAGTTACAGGCTTTTTCTCCCGCTCATCCTGAACCTCACGAAGGGCTACTTTTTTTGCAGTCGGTTTCTTCGCTACAATCTTCTTTTCAACTGGCTTTACCTTCTTCTCTGCTGCAGCTTTACCTTTCTTATCACTATCCTGCTTTCTCTTTTCGTCCTGTTCAGCTTTCTTTGCAGCTCTTGCAGCTTCAGCAACTTTTTTGCCTTTTTCAACAGAACCTTCTAAATAATCAACGATCAATTTTATTGATCGTACAGAATCATCATTTGCAGGTATTACATGATCTACCAATGAAGGATCTCCGTTTGTATCAACTATTGCTACAACTGGTATACCAACAACCGCAGCCTCTTTAAGCGCAGACATTTCTTTTACCACGTCTACAATAACAACTGCTCCAATAGGCCATTTCAAACCTCTGATTCCACCAATATTTTTTTTCAATCGCTCAACTACTTTTGCGATAACATTCAATTCTTTCTTTGTATAATGAGGGAATTTTTCTGTTTTGGCAAGCACATCTTCATAATGAAGCAACTTTGTCACAGATTTTCTCACCTGACTAAAGTTACTAAGTGTACCACCAATCCACCTATGATTAACATATGGCATATCAAGTTTTTTTGCAATATTTGCAATAACATCTTTTGCAGGTTTTTTTGTACCTATCCACAAAATAGGTTTACCCTCTACAGCTACTGACTCTAAAAATTTCGCAGCTTTATCAGTAAGTACTGCTGTTTTTGAAACATCTATAAGATGCACGTTATTTCTGACGCCCCAGATATATGGGTTCATTCTTGGGTTTAAACGCGCTTTAAGGTGCCCAAAATGTGCACCGACCTTAACAAGATCTCTAAAATCCATTGACATAATATATCCTCTTAGGGGTTATAACTTTTGCTCTCTGGGCCCAAAATTTGCGCCACCCCTATTTTATAGAAAGCAAGCTTTTTAAATAAGATAACTACACTGATAATTGTACCAAAATTTCAAAAAAGTGCAATAAAAAAGTGTTTTTTACTCATCAGCTCCAATAGCTTCATTTGCCTTAATAGCCTTATCAAATCGACGCCCTAAAAAGTACGCTGTAACTACCCACATCGCCACTATTATAGCAAAAAAGAATGAATAAAGGGGTAAGAACAAAGCCGGCCGCACATAACCGGCAACTAAATTAAATACAGAACCAGATCCTTTAGCTAATTTACTTCCAAAAGCATCAATCCAGGATTTTGATTTAAATTTAATCTCTTTGAGCGTTGGAATATACAACGATTCTACCACTGGCTTGCTAAACGCATAATTTAATGATTTCATCAATGTAAACGCAGTCATAACAATAAATGCTGAATCACTCGCCACAAAACAAAACACCACAAATCCCATCATGACTGGAATAAGAAACACACAACTTCTTGTGCCAAGCTTTCTCAGTAGCGAACTGGTACCTAAAAGTGAAATTAAAAGCCCAACAGACTGCATGATAAATACCCATTTAAATAAAAATGCTGTAGTGCCGGCTATAGATTTTCCGACCTGCTGTGCAACACCTAATCTTAAAAAACTTAATATAGAGTTTAATACTTCATAAAAGAATATCATACCAAATATCCCAAGCACATAGGGATATTTAAGTAGCATGGCAAGCCCTGCAAACATCCCCGTCTTGCTTTTTCCCGTTTTTCCTCGCTGTTTTTCTATCTTATACACTGCTTCATATCCGTGCAGATAACACCCTGGGACAACCTTCATTAACAGAAGAATAAAAATAGGAACACATGCAAGCAGACAAGACGCTAAGACCAAAATAATTCTGAGTTTTGTCACGTCACTTATATGACCGACTAATGGAAAACTTGTAACGCTAAATAACAACCAGGCAAACCCTGCAGTAAACATCCCACCAAGCGTTGAACCTGCAACCATATACCCATAATTTTTCTTCGCCCCGGTTGGATTATTAATCGAATTTGAAAAAGCCCAGAACACACTCAACACAAATGGTGAAAACCCTTCAACAAAAAAATAAAACAACCAGCCAAAAACTCTATAAGCCGTTTGATTGGTATTTTCTATACCAATCGTCGGATGCCCTATGAAAAATGCAAAAATTAAACACAAAATCGCATAAAATAAACTATATACAACTAATAAATAATATCGACGTATATTATCTACCAACTTTGAATAAAATAAAATCGCAGGAACAAGCAAAAAAAGAAATATAAGTCGAGCAACCGGAATATAATCTTTTCCAACAAGTCCTATAAACACAGCGTTTTTAAGATCCCTAATAACTGTATATGCACCAATAATTAAGAAAAAAATTGTCGCTAAAAACAATAACTTCGTCCATTCTGCCCACTTGGATTCTTCGTTATTTTGAGAATTTAAATAGGGAGAACTATTTTTTAAATTAGGAATCATCTTGTTTCCAATTTATTATTATTAATTTAATTAATTTTATATAATTTAATTTTTATATAATTTAATTTTTATATAATAACGATACGACCACTATGCAACATCTTCTTTGGCTCCAATGGCCTCATTTGCTCGAATAGCTCTTTCAAATCTGCGACCAAGGAAAAATGATGCTATAACCCATATACCTATTATAATCGCAAAAAAGAAAGAATACAAAGGCAAAAACAAAACAGAAGAAACTGATCCAGCAACCAAATTAAATACCGAGCCTGTTCCTTTGGCAAGTTTACTTCCAAATGCATCGATCCAAGATTTTGACTTAAATTTAATTTCTTTAAGTGTTGGAATATAAAGCGATTCGACCACCGGCGCACTAAATGCATAATTCACAGCTTTCATTAGGGTAAACGCACTCATCACGATAAATGCAGAGTTACTTGCTACAAAGCAAAACACAACAAATCCCATAACCACTGGAATGAGAAAAACACAGGTTCGGGTGCCCAATTTTCTAAGCAAGGAGCTTGTTCCAAACAAAGAAATGGCAAAGCCAATCAAATGCATAACAAACACCCACTTAAACAAAAAGGCACTGGTACCAGCTATTGAACCTGACTGCTTTTGTGCAACCGCCAATCTCAAATAACTTAAAATAACATTCAGAATCTCATAGAAGAATATCATGGCAAAAATACCAAGCACATATGGGTACTTGAAAAACATTTTTAATCCGGCCCAAATACCTGTTTCTGATTTCCCCTCTTTCCCTCGCTTTTTTTCTATCTTGTACACGGCCTCATATCCATGAAGATAGCGACCAGGAATTAGCTTTATTAAAATTTTTATAACAAACGGAATTGCAAAAAGAAACAACGAAGCAAGAACTAAAATAAAACGCAACTTTGTCACGTCTGATACCCGCCCAAAAAGAGGTACACTTGCAAAACTAAATAATGCCCATGCTGTTCCAGCCGTTAACATCCCTCCAATCTTAGAGGCTGACACCATAAAGCCATAGTGTTTCTTTGCACCCTCTGGCTTACTAATAGAGTTGGAAAAAGCCCAGAAAATACTCAAAACAAACGGTGAAAAACCTTCACCAAAAAAATAAACAAACCATCCAAATAATCTATACGGTGATTGGTCTGTGTTCGTTATACCAATGGTTGGATGTCCTATAAAAAGCGCTATCAACAGACACCCAACAGCAAAAACAAGGCTATATAAAGCCAAAAGATAATATCTTCTTACTTTATCCACAATTTTTGAATACGCCAAAATAGCAGGGACAAGTAAAAAAAGAACCAATAATCTACATACAGGGATATACTCCTTTCCTACAAGCCCTATGAAAATAGAATTCTTCAAATCCCGAATAATAGTGTAAGAACCTATAACCAAGAAAAACAAGACTGAAAGAAAGAAGAACTTCCACCTTTCATATTTTGCTGCTTCATAGCTCTCTTCACTCACTCCCTGCAGATTAGAATTCATAAAGACCCCAACTTACTATATGATCATAATCGAAAAAACTACTCAAAAATATTATTAAAATTATCCAAAGAAAAAGCCTCCTAAACCAATCACATAGTTTAGAAGGCTAAAATCCATTATAATTTTTGCTTTAATTTAAACATTATCTTAAATATTATCTTATTATACATTAACATATACCTTTAACATACAACCTTGTTTTCTTTGACCGCTGTCGTATATGTTTTACCTACAAATATTGCTATAAATACCCATAGACCTATTAATCCAAGAGGTACTACCAAACTAAGCAATGCATATGCTGCTGGACTTACCCCGTTAACCAAGTTAATGGCAGAACCAGTTGCCTTGGAGGAGCGCCCACCAAACATCTCAATCCATGATTGTGCTTTATACTTTGATTCCTTAGTTGTAGGAATATATGCCTGCTTTAATGAAGGCTGATTCAATGCGTAGTTCACAGCTTTTGCAAACACCATAATTATAAATGCCACACTTAAGTATGAATAAAATTTGAGAGTTAGTAACGCCACCAAGACAAGCAATGGCATTACAATCAGAGACACTTTCATTCCCAATTTTCTTTGGATATTGTTAATACCAAAAAGCACGCAAATCGTTGCAACAATACCAGTCCATACGCCATACATAGCCAAGAATCCAGACATTCCTGCCTCTCCTGTATATTGTTCTTTCGCCATAACTTTAAAAACATAGTCAAACAACGTAACAATAACTTCGTAAAATATAATAATTCCAGCGATTCCTAACAAATATTTATGTTTTAGTAAGTGCTTCAAGCCATCCAAGAATCCTGGCTCTTCTTTATGCTCCTTCATTTCTTTTTCATGAGCTCTTGCTTCTACTTCAGCAGCTTCAAATCCTGTTAGCTGTTCTTTTGGTGTTACCGTTACAAACAACCAAAGCAATCCGCCGACGCACAAAATAAGCATGGCAAGTATAAGCACCACTGGTGAACTTGTTGCAAACCCAAACCTTTCAGCGGTAACAAACTTTGGCCCTAAAATATTACCCATCTGCCCAAGTAATGCAATCATAGGAAATCCACGTTTTGCTGCACCTGGCTTGGTAATATCACTGGTAAACGCCCAGAACAATGCAACAAGTAATGAACCAAAGCTTTCAACAAATACATACCAGAACCACCCTATAACAGGCCTTCCCCAAAACGACTTTATAAATGCAGTAATGAGCCAGCTACCTTCTGGGCGAACATATGCAGGTGCTGCACCAATACCAAACGTTTCACTGTAAAATAAAAATGCAAAAAAAACAGCTACAGATGCATATCCAATGGTCAACACGTAAAACAACTTATTTCGAGAAAACGTATCAATAAGCTTATTATAAAAAATAATTAACGGCACAATCAATACAAGCGATAATAGCTTTGCCATTGGCTGCCACTGCTTAAATACGAGGTAATCAGAGAATATCCCGTCTTTCAATGGTCTTAATGCCCAGTATATACCAATAATAAAGCAAAATATTATTGCTAAGAATGCAAACTTTCTAACCTCAGCTTTACTTTCAAACTTCCCCCATAGCGAAACTGCTAATTTATTGTGCATAAACACTGACGGCGCTAAAAACGCAAGCGTCACCAATAAACCAACAAACCCTCCTAATCCGAGGATCAGCATATTTTGAATAGTACCTAACATAACTTAAACCCTTCAAACTGTAAATATATATAATAAAACTACATAAACACTACTAATACAAGCCTAACAAAAGATTATTCATTTGTAAAAACAAAAAACGTTTTTTCTTATTTTAGCTCATAACACGCCCTGCCCCCTTGTAATCTGTAATATAACAAAAAAATATTCAATTTTATTTAAAGCAAAGATAAAACTACTATATTTCAAAATTCAATCACAAGCAAAGTTTTATTCTACCAAAAGATTACCTATATTCAAAGCAATTGTTGATTTCCAAGCAAAAAACCAAAATATTTGACAATTTGTCTTTTTTGGAGTACGATTATTAGTAGAAAGGGATTTAAAGCAACTGCAAAGATACACAAAACCTTGCAAAACATAAAATACTCGATACAATTGATAAAAAGGGCCTATATTCTGCAAAAATCAGAATATTTGGAAAAAATAGTTTGGAGGGCATCGTTCTCAAAGAGACTTTTCTTAGGGACTATGACCGTAAATATACTTTAATTTTGGGGATAGAAAAAGATATGGCAAATGCTATGAAATTAGAAAATAATTATTTATCGCTGTT
>Ga0180433_10009484_pt1 | contig 11912 bp, 7 predicted proteins | sample SS_ome_8_FD_132980 | JGI IMG/M metagenome (GOLD analysis project Ga0180433, IMG submission 132980) | Hypersaline lake sediment archaeal communities from the Salton Sea, California, USA - SS_1_D_1 metaG | ecosystem: Environmental > Aquatic > Non-marine Saline and Alkaline > Hypersaline > Sediment... | reverse complement strand
GAGACGAAAGACGGTCATGAGACGAAGGACCACCACGAGACGGAGGGTAGCGCGAAACACACATAGGGGATGGACCCTGCTTGAGTCGGCGGCGGGCATAGGCTGTTTCTTCAACGGGCACCAAAATCCGCCCATCGTCTTCAATGTGTGCAAACTGGCAAGTCTTGCCCCGGTGGCAGGGAATGCCGCGAAGGTTGGCGACACAACAGTTGAGATGGTGGCCATCCCATTTGGGGTGCTCAAAACGACACGCCTCCCGGTCACAACGGCCATGAATGAGAAAGTCAATGCACACAACGTCGCCCTGCGACTGGTGGGCACGAATGGTCTTGAATTGCTTCAAGAGGTGAGGCTCCAAAACACGAACATGACGGCCGCGCCTGGAAGAATCGAGTGCTTGGTTCTTGGAGAACAAACGCCTTGGTTGAGAGAACCCGCGGTGAGGCATGGGCTTGGTTGCAAACGTAATGATGGGGTGACCCATGGATTTGATTTGTGATTTGTATGAGGTGTGGTTATTTCACACATTGAAACATGCTCATTCCTGTTGTGTGGCTCCTGGTGGTTGGCCAAGGCGTCTTAGCCTTCATGGACCAAGGCGTCTTGGCCTCCTCCACCTTTGTCCAAATCACGGGGATTCACATGGATCCTCACTACCAAGTGGGGGCGCCAGCCACCTGTGTCATGGGCATGCTTGGCCTGCCGTGTTGCCGGGCGTCCTCTCGCTACCCGGGTCAAGGGGTCAAACACCCAGGCAAAGGGGCCAAGGACCACACCCTCCTCCGCCTCGCAGGACCCCATGGAGACTTGAATTGTGACTCACCGCCCTCCCTGGTCAACCAAACCCTGGAAGCCATTGCTGGCCTCAACCCCGATTTTGTGCTTGACTTGGGGGACCGTGTAGGCCACCACCTGTTGAACCAATCCTTTGAAAAAAACGTCCAAACCATGGCCTACGTGGCATCCCTCATGTCATTTTGGAATTTGACAGTCTACCCCGCCATTGGCAACCACGACACGTGGCCCATTGACCAGTGGCCTGACGCGCCCTACACCCACGACTTGACAAGTGTCTACTCTTCCATTTTGTTCGATTCTGACCCACCTGCTGCCTTTTTGGAGGGCGGCTACTACTCAACCCCCTTGACGCCCACCGTTCGTCTTGTGGTCCTGAACACCCTGTGGGACGACCCCCTGAACCTCATGGAGATGCGTGACGGGCCCCGTTACCAAAGAAAGTGGCTGAACCAAACCCTCGGGGACGCCCAAACCAAGGGTGAAAAGGTGTGGCTCATGGCCCACGTCTACCCGGGGTCCAATGAGGTCAAGAAGGACTGGACACGGTGGTTCGCCTCCATGGTGCGCACCTACGCGGACACCATTCACTACCTCTTCTTTGGGCACACCCACTTGGACGATTTTGTCATCTTTGACACCCAAGCCCACGCGGGGTGGATGCCGGGCTCCATTGTGCCCTTTCGCGACCACATGCCGTCCTTTCGGGTGTACGAGTGGAACGCCACCAGTGGCCACATCCACGACTATGTTCAGTACCGTGCGTCCCTGAGTGAGACCCACCTCAACTTTAAGCCCGTCTACAGGGCGTCGGTCGCGTTTGGTTTAAAGGACATGGAAGGCTCGTCTTGGTACGCCTTTTGGCAACGCATGCGGGCAGACCCATCCCTTTTCCAAACATGGTGGTCCTTGCACGGCACGGGCAACCCCTCCTTGGCACCTTGTGACCAGGCCTGTGCTAAAACCATGCTCCATCAGCGACACATTGGTGTATAAACATGTGTATTGTTGAATTTCAACCCAAGAATTATAAATCTAATGAGTAAACTCCACGTCGAGTGGATGGCACCATTCCCAACCCTGAAACAATTGTGGGGATTGACCCCGGAATTACACACCTGGGGTTGGCGTGGATTGAGTTTGATGGTTTAACAATTGTGTGCAAGGGTGCTTCGTGTGTCAACCTCAAAGAGGCTTGTGACCCGGCCTTTCACGCCAAGGTGCCCTACGCCCTGTGCACCTTGGGGCACTCGAGCCACCTGCATGACCGCATTTGCCATTTTTTCCAGGAGTGGAACGACCTGCTTGAGGACGCGGCCTTGATCCTGGTGGAAGCCCAGCCCTTCAAGTCAGCGGGGTACCCCTTTGAGCTGATGATTCGCCAGGTGTGGGGTGCCAAGTGCGCGTTTGTGGCCCCCCAAACCCTTCACGCCCACTACGGGACGGCCAAGCTGTCTTATGATGCCCGCAAAGACGTGAATGAAAAAACGGCGGAAACATGGCTCGGGGAGAACGGGGCGTCGGCCTTGTGGGAAGGCATCAAGGCGGAACGGCGCCAGCACGACTGTGCCGATGCGTTTTTGTTGATCAAGCACCACATGGACACAAACTTTATGCGTAGACCTAAAATTGTTGTCAAGTCTCGGTTTTTTGCTTCAAAAGATACACCTGATTTTGATTCGTTTTTAGAAACATATAGATACAAAAAACAATAACATCACTCTTACTCAGACATGCCCCGCTTTCCGGCCCACAACTCCACCAAGTGGTGGACCTTGACCCAGCAGACGGCAAGTGCCGACGACCCCTCCCAAACCTATGAATGGTTTCGAAGCACGGTCATGCGTGTGCTTGAGGATCGCTTTGCCAAGAAATCCATCAAACCCTTTCCCGACGCACCGCCGTACCGTGTGCTTGACACGGACTTTACGTTGACGGAGGCGTCCTTTGCCAAGATGACGCAAGTCCTTGATTCCTTTGGCGACTGGTTCCCCCTGTTGACCCTGCACTCATCCTCCAAACCCGACGTCTTGTCTTCCATTGCCAAGCACGGCTACCTCCTTGACGGCGACGTCCACCCCACTGAAGGGTGGTCCTTTTCCATGCGCCATGGCAACATTCACGGGGACGGCATTTACTCAACACCCGACTTGGAGACGACAGCCTGGTACGGGTTTCAAGACGGCGTCAACCAAATGGGGTGTGTGGTCAACCTGGTGATTCCGGGCGTCCTTTACGACCCCACAAAAAACAAGAAGAAGCGGTGGGTCACCTATCCTGACTTGCCGCACTACGGCGCCAAGGCCTACGCAGACGGGTCCACAACAATTGTCGCAAATGATGGAAAGATTTGGGTGTCATGCCACCAAGACTTTTGCTGGCCGATTGCCATTATCAAGCTTGGACCTTGTTCATCCCTTGGTTCAGCAAGTCAAGCTGCCATGGCACGCGCCCCATTTGCACCCATTCACACACGCTTCAGGCCATGCGTGTTGGGAGGCAAGGAAAAACTGTTGGTGTTCCACCACCTGTTTCAAGACTACTACGTGGTTCGCCACGAAGACGTGGAGGAACGGCATTACCTCAATGAAGAATGGTTGACGCCCGCTTTGGTTAGAGAAGCTCTTGACACCCTTGATCTAGGTGATCTAGGTGACGACATTGACTTGGCCAAGGTTCTTAAAAAGGGTGAATCGAGGACCTTGGTGGGCAGGGTGTTGTTGATGGACCATTTGAAAGACAGGATTCGACCCTCGGCACTCCGCAAGGCCTTAAAGGAAACCTACCAGGCTAGGGTGACCAAGATGAAAGACATGGGGTTTGAGGAAACCAAGGCTGACCTTGATGGCACAGATGGCATAGACGGCAAACCCATTCTTCGCCACTACCTTGTTGTGCCATTGGCTGCGGCCGCGGACCCTTGTTTTCGCAAGCAACTTGAAACCTTTTGCTCATCCTTGGGCACCCACCACAACAACGAGCTCTACCTCATCTTGTACGACCAACGTGTGGACATGTTTCGCGTCACCAAGATTGGTCAGGTGCGTTCTGTCATGGAGGACAGCCTTGGCTCCACCCGAGCATTCAAGGAAGACTTTTGTGGGGGGTTGCGAAAGGTCTTGACCCACTTGACGTCTGTCGACCACCACAATGAGCGTGTGTCCACCTCTATCATTTACGCCTTTATCAACAATCCTGTGTTTGGAAAAGGTGGCGCTGGACCATCCATCCAACAAGTCATTCAGGATGAACACCTGTACTTGAAGGGAGTGGACTTGGTGGTCAAGCCCATTTTTGTCAAGACACCACCAACCACAGAACCCTACTTCCACCTCAAACAACTCCAAAACCGTTACCTACCAAACGAATTTTCTGCCAAGGAGGACACTGTCTATGAAGAATTATTTCATTTTATGGACAGCATGGATGACAAGGACGTTTTTGGAAAGCTGCTTAAGGAAAACGAGACCCTTGGGCGGCCTGCCATGGTATGGCGGATTCCCTTTCCCTACGGCATTATGGGGGAAGGCTTTCTGGTGGACTTGGAGGACTCTCCCCACTGGGACGCCAGGGCGGACCTCAACCAACCCTTGCTATACAAGGGTCAACCCATTGACGGCATTGTTTACCACCACAACGATGGAGACAAAAAATATGAAGATGACCGTTTCAGCGGGTACGTCACCCGCACCGTGTTCCGAGGCCATGACGACGACTTGTCCGTTGACGCATTCACCGACGGGTGTTACGCCCTTTTTGGGCTCCTGACCCGCCTCACGGCCACTGCTGTGGTGTCCAAGGATCGAGCGGTGCGGTTTCAGCCCCGCATTCAAGAGCTTTGTGAGGGGTTTATTGAAGGCCTTGAGGGTTTAAAGCTGCCTCTGTCCCTGAAAAAAACGTTCACCATGACCCTCCAAGGCCTTGTGGGGGACATTGAAGCCTTGACCTCGGTGACGTTTTCGGGTCCCCTCTTTGACGCTTTTAAGCGCATGAAGTTTGCCAAGTCGATTGCGAAGCGGGTCAAGACTGAAATTGAGGTGGGACCACTCAAGGAACTTGTTGGTCGGCGTGAACAAGTGTTGGTTGTCGAACCGATGGATGTTTTTGGGTTGTCTGTGGGTGAAGCCATTGTGGGAAATGCCCTTCGTGTGGTCCGCACCTCTGCGGCTGAAGTGGAGCCGTGGACACTGATGGTTCCCTATGTGTCGACTTGTGAAATGTCTGGCGCTGATTGCTACACCATGACTGTTGAGGGAAAATCAACCAAGGACGCTCATGGCCGGTCAGTCAATGGCTTGCTGCTTGTCGACAGCGAGGGCGTCCACCCGTCAATCCGTAAAATGGTGCACGCCATGACCTTTACAGGCAACCCGTACCTCGTCATTGGGCACCAGTCCATTGCCTTGACCTCCATTGCCTGGGTGTCCACCATTGAAGGACTGTTCCGCAAGGCCTTGGCCCTGCGCAGGACCATTGGTGAGGCCGTGAAACTCCTGTCAGTGAGCGCCACCCGCCAGGTCATGCTTGAGGTTAAGATGGGCGAGGCGAGGACGGAGCTTCAAGAGGTGGCGACCCTGTCCCTTACCCTGATGAACCACCTGATTGGCACCAACCCGCCTCAAGCAACCATGTTAAACCACATGGATGCGCCAGAGCCCTACCTAACTGAAGCACACGACATGCTGTCCATGTGTAAACTCTTTTACTTAATGCTGAACGACACCACAAGCAACATTTTTCGGGACCCACGCTACTCCCGCTTGGCGTTTGCCATTCTGGCTGAAGGGGTTATGCGCTCGTGCCGCACCCACCTCAAGGCCAAAGAGCGTGACGAAGAAGGGCTGCTGCGCAAGGCACTTGGCTTTAGCCACAAATTGGCAGCCACAGACATGGAAACACAGGCCTTGGATCTTCCCGTGCTGGCTGCCAAGACCAACCGCTTCTTTAGCCAATGCTTTTCCAATGCTTCCCCCATGGCCATTGTGGGCACCCTGGGCGTCTTGGAAGCCTACCATGCCACGAAACACGCAAAGAAACCAATGACGCCTGACGACTTGATTGATTTATTTTTGGGGTCTTTAGAGACCAAGGTGGAGAGGGTCACCATGGCTTCCTTTTTGGGTCGCCACTTGGCGTCTAGCCCCAAAGAAACCGTCCAATTGGGGCTTTACCTCCAGGGCGTGCGCTTCCACAAGGCCAAACATAGGCTGGCTGCAGCCTTTGACCCGTTGGCCATTATTGGCCAGGTGAGGGACGAACTGATTTTACTTCAACGCAACCGTGAAGCCGTGTCCGTGCGCGCCAAAACCCGCAAACAAGCGCGTTTCCAGCGCAAACTGGCTAAAGCCCAACCCTACAAGATTTACCACACCATGCCCAAGGTGTTTAGTGAAGAGGAAGTCGCCCGTCTCAACCTTGACAGGCCCGCTGACGATCAAGTGGTTCGGCAACCCTCAGGTTTGCTTGTCCACCACTGTTGTTACCCTTCCTGCCCGGACTTTTTGGTGAACCAAGAGTCGGAAGCAGACAAGGTGTACAACGACCGGTATGGAAAAACCACCAACTTTTGTGTTCGACGGCATGGCCTCATGCACCACCTCCAGTACGACCCGTACAATGGCAACTACACGCCGTCTTTCCACATGATGGCCAAGCACTTTGCTCGCTCACACAAGATTAAAACCTTTGACGCGTTTTGCGAGGCGATGGACCGACACTTTTCCAGGTCTGAATCTTACCTGGCGTCGCCACGGGAAAAGATGCTTGACGACTTGAAGAGCGCGTGGGATGCGTACACGTGTATTTAATGGTTAATCAATATGGGAAGCGTCACAGAGAGAATGAAGCAACGCTCCAAATGCAGTCGCCACATCTCTGGACCAAACGTTGCTTTAGTTCAGACATGATGCTGTCAGCATTCACAAAGTGGAGGCGCTCGTGACACAACCTGCGCCACTTGGCGCTTCGGCCTTTGTCTCTGAATCCTTCAGGCACGTGGTTTCGCCTCATTTACAATTTTCAATACACTTGCAAAAATCCAAACTCAACGAAATGGGGGGAATTGATTGGTCAACACCCACTTGAAGTTGACACGAAAATGACTGGACAAACCCTACACCCTAGATGTGTGAGGGAATGGGGCTATGCACGAGGCAATATACCGAGACCATGAAAGGATTGTCGAGTTTTTTAAATCAAAAATGAATGAATCACTTTTTGGAAAAAATCATGGCTACGCTGGTCAATTTTCTACGAAAATCAACCATTCACCCAGAGGGTGATTTGGTCAACACGTTTGCTGTGCAATCCCTTGGCTGGTCCTCCATTCTTAGACGTTGTAGCTTGGAAAAAAGTTACTTGCCGATTCTTGCCATCTCCTTGTCAAACCCCAACAAGGGTCTTGAGGAGGCTGCAAAGGCTGGTGACATGGATCTTGTGGTGTACTTTGTGTCTCAAGGTGCAAATGACTGGTCAGAGCGGAGCTCCAACCCTACATCCTACGGTAGGAGCAAAGCTCCCACCTTACATCCTTTGGATGTTTAGGATGTGTAGGGAATTGGGCTATGCGTGAGGCGGCGGAAGGGGGTCACATGGACCTTGTGGTGTACTTTGTTTCTCAAGGTGCAAATGATTGGTCAGAGCGGAGCTCCAACCCTACATCCTTCGGTAGGAGCAAAGCTCCCACCTTACATCCTTTGGATGTTTAGGATGTGTAGGGAATGAGGGTATGTGTGAGGCGGCGGCAGGAGGTCATGAAAAGCTTGTCTCGTATTTTGTCTCTCAAGGTGTAAATGACTTGTACGGGGGTATGTACAGGGCGATGATAGGAGGACATGAAAAGCTTGTCGAGTTTTTCAAAGCAAAACTAAATGAATCACAGTTTTAAAAATTCATGGCTACGCAGGTCAATTTTCTACGAACCATTCACCCAGAGGGTGATTTGGTCAATTTTCTACGAACCATTCACCCCGAGGGTGATTTGGTCAACACATCTACTGTGGAAAGAATTGGCTGGTCTTCCATTCTACTTTGTCTCTCGGGGTGCAAATCATTGGGATGGTGCCATGCACGCGGAAAAAACCAAGTTGTGTGAGTGAATGCCTTGCATGATGAGTGCGAAAACCACCCGTCAATCCATGGGTACTTCAAAAGAAATCACAAAAGTCACACGTTTCGTCTCATTGAGGAAGCAAATCAACAAGACCAGAAATCTGTAAATAAAATAAAAAAAAATGTCCAGTGAAAGGGCACCCAGTGACCTTCAACTGGCGAATGAACTTTTCAACCTTTATTGTGCCACCGTGTTTGACACTTCTTATGTCAAGGCCATGTGGTCGTCTGTAGACAGTTCGTCACTTTTGAAAGATGCACCGTTAAAAGAGTCGTGGCTGTTTGACACTTGGCGGCGAGCTCTCTTGAATAAAAACCCGGTAGAGGGTCTGTCCATTGTGCAGACACTTCAAGACGCCAAGGTGGTGCCAAGCCAATTGGGGCAACGCCAAGGGGTCGAAATGCAACGAATTTCGATTCGTTTCCCGTGGTTCACCCCACCACACCATGATCCCAAGGTGGAGGCCCCCAAACCTCATTCTGCTTTTCTTGTTAGGGTCCGTCGCCAGCCCAAAGACAAGCTTCACCTCTTTGGGTCTGCGACAATGAAGCCTAGACCCAAGAAGGAAACAAAACCTAAAGACCTTATTCAAATACTGTCTCAACCTGTGCTTGATCTTTTGCAGTGGTGTGCAGACGCCTTGAAGGAAGGGCGTGAGTTGGCAGCTAAAGGTCTTGCACGGTTCAAATCCAAATTGGGCACGTCACCCACAACGCCAAAACCTGTAGCCCGTGTCGACCCGTCATCAGTCTTGGCCAGTCCCAAAATCCTGTTGCCTTCTTCCCGCACCCCCGAGAGTCCTGAAGACCACCGCAAACTTGAGGCCTTAACCGCCATGCAGGCGTGGTTGGGCCCCTTGGCGGCCGAGCCCCAAAGCCTTCAAATCTTCCTCGCGTTCTTGGCAGACTTGCTCGTCTTGCACGAATGGCTGGCCTATTCATACGCCCAAGAACGGGGGGAGAGGCTTTACCAACCTCTCGAACCAACCATTTTACACCACAAAGACAACCAAAGGCTTGTTGGCGGCTTGTGGGACGCCTACAAAACACTCCACTCCTACCTGTATCCTTTAACACAGGCTCGAGACAGGGCTGCCAAGGGCCCCGTCCCCGAAACGCATTGCGAGGAGGATGCTTTTCGCAAGTCACACTTTTATTGGGTGCTTCACAACAATGATCTCCTGTCGAAGAGAAGCGGTGACAGCAGCAGTCTGGGTCTTTGGTGTGATGTTTTTCAAGACACCATTGGCATGTACAAAAACTTGTTGTTTAATTGGCCGGCATTGAGGGCACGGGAGACCCTAGACGGTTCCCAGCTTCGCTTCTTTTTTGGACGTGAGGTGGACCGCATTGGCTACGGGCAGAAATTGGTGCGCGACGAGTCGTTGACGCGTGCCTTGCTTGAGGCTTTGTACGAAGACGCGTTTGGGGGCAAAACGGACCGCCCAACGCCCGTTCACCACAACCCCCTGGATGGGTTTGTCGAGGCGTGCAAGGGTCAAGCAAGTGATTTGATTCGGACGTACCTCGGGAAGGGAGCTCTTGACAAACTCCAGCCTGTGCGGGAGCCGTCCTCACCCGACACGCGCCTTTGGTCTGATACCTTTGTGACACTGTGGCAGGCCATGGCCGTGCACAGCAAGGGGGGTGAAATGGTGCCTCCGGCTTTGGTTGGGGCGTGGTGGAGAGAAACCCACGGGGTCCGGGGAGGGCTGGACGCCACAAATGCCTTGATGGAAGAGGTTGCCAAAGAAGTGGAAGACTTTGGGGGGTTTTTGAGGGACACGGCTTGGATTTGGGAAGTCGCGACTTGGTGGCAAGTCCTGGGCGAGACATCCTACCTCAAAACAATTAATGCCTTGGGGTTGCTTTATGTCGCGGCGACTGCCGTCGACCCGACCCTCAACCCAAGTCACCAAGGCCTGTTGGCATGTCTGGCGCCGTCTGACTTGGAGACCTTGTTGGCGTCACATGCCAAACTTGACGCGGTTACAACAACCCTGAACAATATGGCGGCATGGACCCGCCGTGTCGCAATGCCACTTCTTAAGCATGCAGAAAAGGGTGTGCCGGGGAGGCGGTACGCCCTTGACCCCGCCCTCAAGGCCATTACCCTTCACTACTCTGTGCTTGAATCCCCTCTCCCTCCGTCCTTAACCTCGAGCGAGTGGACGGACGCCAAGGCCTCCATTTTTTCCATGGTGATTGGTGCAGGCACCTGTGGCGTCCAGGGCAGAGACTTGTGGGTTTTGCTGGACCATTCCGTTGGCAAACAGTGGTTTGAGGACGTGGGCGGAGACGTTGAAGCCATTGGCGCCTCCATTCTGACGTGCTACCTCCTGCCGCCACCTGCCGTCCAAGAACTCTTTGCCGCCACTCCAGAAGTGCGCGGCCACTACGGGGGTGCACTGGATCACCACTGCATCCCTGCCGTGCAAGTCCTGTTTGGTGGAGCACTGTCTGCCATACTGGCCAGTGGCGGACACCACGTTCACCTCGATCAAATCAAAACCATGACCAAAACCCTCTTTGCCAGCATTGACCACGGGATTGGTGGGCACGACCGTGTCGTGCCCACACAAGGCATTTTTCGTGCTCTTGCTCACATCACTCCAGATAATCTTGCAAAGGCCTTGGCATCAAATCCTACATCCTTTCGACAATTTATTGTGGAAGTTGCACAGGCACCCGTGGTCAAGGATGACACTTGCTGGGATGGGGCAAAGGGCCCCAAGGTTCATGCCCGCTTCAACATCCCATGGTAATTTAACAAGGTTTCATTTTATCAAGGGCCTTGTTGAAAGAACGTTTACACACGAGTTCCTTGGCGCCCCAAATGGACTTGAATGGGTGGAGAGGCCTGGTCGCCAATCGTCACAGAGATTGGGTCTTCTGCAGACTGGGGCGTTTTGGACAAAGGCGGAGCAGAAGGTTGAACCATGCGAATCTGAACCTCTTCAACCTTGGTTTCGTTTTCGTGGTGGAATGACACTTCATGGGTGTGGCCAAACCCAGTTGGTGACCAGGCAGGCACCGATTCCAGTGCAGGCACGGGGACCAAGGCTTGGACCGCGTCTCCTTCACGTGTCCGCTTGGCGTTCTTCTGGCACTGTTGAATGATGGACATGAGGTGGGGAAAGGTGTCGTCGGCAGACACACAACAACCCCTGCCAAAGTCCAAAGCCACAGGATCCAAAATCATTTGGTCAAAGAGGGTGCTAAAGGGCACATCGTCCAGCTGAATCATCATCTTGATCAACATGGTTTTGGTGTCTCCAATGTGGGCCTTTTTGCGGCTCGGGTCAGGCTGGCGAGGGTCATGGGTGGCTGTCAGGTGCTTCAAGGACACCTGCTTGGGAGTGTCATAGACGTGCCCCTTAATCTTGCAGTCTGGGTTGGACGGCAGCGACCACTGGTAGGAAAAGGGCGGAAGGGGTGACTCGGGGGTCCGCACAGGGACAATCACCTTCATGTCCACATTGTCATCGTCAAAGTCCACGACAAGGTACGCGTCGTAGGTGTCGCCATTGGCGGAAATCAAGGGCATGTAAATTTCTTCTGTTGAGTCGTCTACCCACACATCATGCAGGGGACCCTTCCATTGGCCCTTTGAATCGGTGGCGCCGTGGCGACACATGGGCCAAGACATAACGCCGGACCAACCATGAGCCCTCACAACCGTGTCTATGGACAGGCGACGCTTGTTTGCCCAGACGCCGGGGTAGAGGTAGAAGCGGACATTGGCTGGCAAAAACGGCATCATCTTGTCGTTAATCTTGATTTCCCGTCGGACGTCAAGGGCGCCCCCCAAAACGCGTTTGGGCAAACCAACATCCCGCTTAAGGGTTTCGTCATAAGTGACATGGTTGCGAAACTCAACCTTGAGGGCCTCGATGGCCGGCCCTGGCCTACGAAGGGCCTCGATGGCCGGCCCTGGCCTACGAAGGGCCTTGGTGCCGATACCCATCCCCACACCAGCCCCTTCGTGGGCCATGGCGTCCAACCAG
>Ga0180433_10009481_pt1 | contig 11913 bp, 10 predicted proteins | sample SS_ome_8_FD_132980 | JGI IMG/M metagenome (GOLD analysis project Ga0180433, IMG submission 132980) | Hypersaline lake sediment archaeal communities from the Salton Sea, California, USA - SS_1_D_1 metaG | ecosystem: Environmental > Aquatic > Non-marine Saline and Alkaline > Hypersaline >... | reverse complement strand
CAGTATTTGAGGGATGAAATGACAGGAGACGAGCTTTATAAATCGGTTATTAAGAGCTCGAAAGATTGGGGCACTCATGAAAATATTATGTATGTTGTTGGTGCAACTAAATCGGATAAGATAAAAGATATCCGCAGAATTGTTCCGGATCATTTCCTTTTAGTTCCCGGAGTGGGCGCCCAGGGAGGGAGTCTGCGTGAAACAGGAGAATATGGAATGAACGATCGCTGTGGGTTGCTGGTAAATTCTTCACGGAGTATAATCTATGCTTCTTCAGGACAGGATTTTGCAGTGAAGGCCGGTCTGGCAGCCCGAAAGATGCGCGATGAAATGGAGACATTACTCAAAGATAAGGAATTAATAATATAGAAATTTTCATTGGCTTTTGTGCAAAAAAGTAAGGCAAAAAATTAATTTAAAGTTTGTTTTACTGAGAGGATACAACCAGCTTTTTGACGAATATTTTATTTTTTATTGTCCTGACTCTTACCAGATAAATACCATTTGGCACATCATGTAGCTCAAGACGGGCTTTTGAGGTTCCAAAATTTATTTTCCGGACTAAAACCTCTTTGCCGGCAATATTAATAAGACGGATCTCTGTTATTTCATCGTCAATGATTTCAAAGTTGATTTTTCCGTTTTCAACCGGATTCGGATAGATTTTAAGATCATAATCGACAGATTGAATTTCTGCAATGGAAGTATCCTGCATTATAGCATCGTTTACCGGATTATATGGTTTTCCGGTAAGACCTAATAATAAAATATGCAGAAGTAATAAAATCTTCATTTTTCTGTCAATTAATTTAAACCGGTTAACACCGGATATTCTTTATAGTTATATAACATGCAAAAAATGTGCCTATTTGTTAGCCTGTTTATAAAGTCCGCTAACTTCATTATGCTTGTCCTCATGATTTATTCAGGAGGGTTTGTCTTCAAAATGGTCATTTACGAATAGTAAACTCACACTTTTCGGGCTTCACGCGCCCTGTTAAATCGCGAAGCGTTTATTTAACAGGGCAAGCCTTGCCAGTCAACTTTCTAAATCAGACTCTCGACTTTATGGACGAACACTAATTATTATGGCTGGCCTCGTTAGCAAACTATCTAATCCGCGTTCCTGACTTAATTTAACAACAATAATTATTTCAGGCCATTAATGATATCTTTTGCGGTTTGCAAATCATCGGGTGTGTCTATTCCTATGCTTTCATGACGGGTAACAGATGTTTTTATTTTAAAACCGTTTTCAAGCCAGCGTAATTGTTCAAGTGCCTCAGCACTTTCTAGTTTCCCGGGATGAAGTTTGGTTATTTCCTGTAATATTTTGTTCCGGTACGCATACATTCCGATATGTACCCAGAAAGTGGCAGCCAGCAGCCAGTTATATTCTTTCTCTCCCCGTACGAAAGGTATAGGAGAGCGGCTGAAGTAAAGGGCATTTCGATTATTATCTATAACTACTTTAGGTCGGTTGGAATTAAAAAGTTCTTCTGTGGTTTCAATTTTCTTAATAAGAGTGGCAATTTCCGTTTTTTCATTGAAACATGAAGCAAGCTGCTTAATTTGTTCCGGATTAATAAAGGGTTCATCTCCCTGAATATTGATTACTATATCAAAGGAAAATTTTTCCGAAAGTATGCGGCTTGCCTCGGCACAACGGTCCGTTCCGCTACGGTGGGAGGAAAGTGTTTTAATTACTTTTCCTCCGAATTTTTCCACTGTTTTATATATACGGTCGTCGTCAGTTGCTACCCAGACATTTTCCAGGGCAAGAGCTGCATTTTCGTATACCCACTGGATAATTGGTTTGTTATTCAGTAAGGCCAAGGGTTTGCCCGGGAAACGGATAGATTTATACCGGGCAGGAATAATTCCTATGAATTTCATCTGTTTAAAATTTAATTTTTCTAAAATAATAAAAAATCCGATATTTAATTAATACATGAGTTTGGTCTAATAAGGGCACGAAGCGCCTTTTTAAACAAATTAATATAATTTTTTTGCATGATATTCAGTTAGTTATTAGAAAACATAAAGGCTTTGTAAATAAAAAATTTTAGTTTTTATACTGAACTTATACATGACATAATAACAGTAAGTTATATTTTTTGATAAAAATTGTTAAATGATTATATGACTTAATATTACAATATAAAAATTGTAAATTTGTCACCTTAAAAATTAAAAATAGATATGGATATTCAGGGAATAAAACAAAGATTTGGAATTATAGGCAATTCTCCTGGTTTGAATCGTGCAATAGAGGTTGCAGTGCAGGTTGCTCCGACTGATCTTTCTGTTTTGATAACAGGAGAAAGCGGCACAGGGAAAGAAATATTTCCTCAGATTATCCATCAGTTTTCAGTACGAAAACATGGCAAATATATTGCAGTTAATTGTGGTGCAATACCTGAAGGAACAATAGATTCTGAGCTTTTCGGACATGAAAAGGGAGCTTTTACCGGTGCATTGTCTGACAGAAAAGGTTATTTTCAGGAAGCAGACGGAGGGACTATTTTTTTGGATGAAATTGGTGAGTTGCCTTTGGCAACACAGGTAAGACTGCTGAGAGTGCTTGAAAGCGGAGAATTTATTAAGGTTGGATCGTCGAAAGTAATAAAAACCAATGTGCGTGTAATTACTGCTTCTAATATTGATATTTCCGAAGCGATAGAAAGGGGTAAATTCAGGGAAGATCTGTATTATCGTTTAAATACTGTTCCAATCAATATATTGCCTCTGCGCCAGCGTCCCGATGATATCTTACTTCTGTTCCGTAAGTTTGCCAGGGATTTTGCCGATAAATACAGGATGCCTCCTGTAAGACTTGATGAGGAAGCACAGACATTACTGGTTAATTATCACTGGCCTGGAAATGTAAGGCAACTGAAGAATATTACTGAGCAAATTTCAATTATTGAACAAAATCGTGAACTCACGGCTGATGTTCTGCGTAATTATCTGCCTTCTTTATCATCAAATTATTTGCCGGCTTTACTATCAAGGGATGAAAGGGCTTCATACAGTAATGAAAGAGAGATTCTGTACAAAGTTCTTTTTGATATGAAGCATGATATGAATGATCTGAAAAAATTGGTGCTTGATCTTATTAAGAATCGGGAAGCACCTATTTCGGGAGACCAGGCCCGGATTATTCAAAATCTTTATGATGATAATGTAAAAAAGTCTGATACGGCCGAACAATCTCCCGGACCATTTCAGTTACAACATATAGATAAAGATAATATCCAGGATACCGAAGAAGTTGTTGAGGAATCATTATCATTGGAGGAAAAAGAGATTGAATTGATTGAAAAGGCTTTGGATAAGCATAACGGTAAGCGGAAATATGCGGCTGCTGAGCTGGGTATCTCGGAACGCACCCTTTACCGCAAGATAAAAGAATACAATATAGAACGTTAAATTTATGCAAATAAGAAATATTATATTTTTTCTATGCGTATTATTTGCAGGGAGTATTATTTCATCCTGTAAAATTTCTTATTCATTTACAGGGGCAAACATATCGCCCGACGTAAAAACTTTTTCGGTTTATTATTTCCCAAACCGGGCACGTCTTGTCAATCCTACTTTGAGTCAGATGTTCACTGAGGCATTAAGGGAAAAAATGCAACGTCAGACATCACTCAATGAGTTGGGGGAGAATGGAGATTTGATATTTGAAGGCCAGATAACGGGTTATGATGTGAGGCCGATGGCTATTCAGAAGGAGGATATGGCAGCGCTTAACAGATTGACAATCAGTGTTAATCTTAAATATACCAACAATAAAGATCCTGAACAGAATATTGAACGTACATTTTCGGCATTTGAAGATTTCGACAGCACAAGTTCCTTAAGTGACGTTGAAGACGGACTGGTTCCGGAGATAATTAAAAAACTTACTGAAGATATTTTTAACCAAACTCTTGCTAACTGGTAAAATGCAAAAGGGAAAATTTTATGAATTATTAAGTAATCCTGCTTTATTATCAGGTGAAAGTGTGGCTGAACTGAAAGATTTGGTAATGAAATTCCCGTTTTTTCAGGCTGCGTGGATTCTTTATCTGAAGAATTTATATGTTGCCGGCGATAAAAATTTTGAGCTTGTCCTTAATAAAGTAGCTGCAGGAATCCCTGACAGGAAAAGGTTATATAGTTTTTTACATTCAGAAGCAGAAAATCTGTCTGCCGAATCTTATTTTGAACAAACGGGGATCAAACCTCATCATTTAGAACGCAATAGCGAAAAGAGTGATTCTGATGGTGAACTGATAGACAAATTTCTTTCGGCGGAGCATGGATCAATGAGAATGGAAAAACAGATAAAGGAAAATTGTTCCCTTGAACACGAAAACGAAATTGCAGAAAAATCAGTTGCCGAAACAGATGAATTGATAACTGAAACTCTCGCAATGATTTATTTTGAGCAAAAAAAATATGATAAAGCGCTAGAGGCATTTAAAAAATTGAGCTTGAAATATCCGGAAAAAAGTGTTTACTTTGCAAATCGTATTGAAGAAATAGAAAAGTTAAAAGGAATTTAATCGAAATAAGATGTATACTTTAATAACGGTTTTAATATTTATCGTTTGTATCCTTTTAGTTCTGATCGTTTTGGTGCAGAATTCAAAAGGAGGGGGATTGGCCAGTAATTTTCAATCGTCCAATCAGCTAATGGGTGTACGTAAAACAACTGATTTTTTGGAAAAAGCCACATGGGTACTGGCAGGATCACTTCTGGTTTTATCCATTCTGGGGTCGGCTTTTATTCCGCGACAAAGAGTTAGTCAGGATCAGTCCATGGTACAGGAGCAGATAGAAACAGCAGTCGATCCGACACAGGTTCCCGATTTCCCTACCACTATTCCTGAAGGGGAGATTCAGAATAACGCTCCGGCTACCGAAAGTGAGGAAGCGCAGGAGCAGTAAATATTAGGGCAAACATAATGCATTCAGCGGACTTTATAAACGGACTCTAATCATATTTATCACTTTTTCCATGCTAATATCGGGATCCGTGATTTGAAATGCAGCCTTTTTATAGAATTTGTTGCGTTTTTTCAGTGTTTTATTTATATATTCAAGGAGTTCACTATCAGTTTTACCCTTGATAAGAGGCCGTTCGGTTTTTGATTCTGCCAGACGGGCCGCAAGTATTTCCGGAGCAATGTTCAGGTAAATGGTGACGCCAGTTTTATTCATGAGTTCCATATTGTTGAAAAAACAGGGTGCTCCGCCTCCTGTAGCTATTATCACATCATTAAATTCCGAAAGTTCTTCCAGTGCTTTGCGTTCTTTTTTTCTGAATTCAGCCTCACCTTCTTCGGCAAAAATATCGGGAACAGTTTTGTAATTGCGTTCTTCAATGTAATTATCCATATCTATAAACTGAAGACCAGCATGTTTTGCAAGCTTTTTACCAAGTGTTGATTTCCCGCATCCCATAAATCCAAGAAGGTAAATTCTCATTTTTTATTTTTTTAAAAGGGTTCTTAAAAGATTCAGAAAAGTGACATCTGGTTCGGATCATCTTTATCTTTCTTCCGTGGGCGTTTTATTTCAAAGGGAATATCATCATAGTTGTCTTCCTTATTATTTTCTTCATCCCGTTCCTCAGCCGGTTTGTCATGTTCATCCCTGATTACAGGATTTAACTCTTTAACATTGTCTATATTGTAGTTCGATAAACGTTTTCCTTTTGCTTTCCATGATTTTACGCTGATAAATTCAGCTACTTCAATGATCTCGTTTTCACGCTCTGCATTTTTCCCTCCAAATTCAATTTCAAATCTTGGATAACGTACCCATGTTATACTTATCAGTTTATTTGCAGGATTTTCACCAATAAAACGAATGCGTTTACCTTCTGTTTTTTCTATTTCAAAACGTTTTACATAGTAATAATCCTGCGTTGCATCAAAGTATACTAAAGAAAGTATCTTTTTACTGTCAAATTTTTCTATGGTAAGTATTTCCGGGTCGAAATGATTGCTGAGGTCGAAATTGTATAATTGGTATTCTCCGTTTTTATAAATTACCAGTATCTTATTTTCACCAGAGAATTCACCAAGATAAGTTCCGCGGCCGTCGGCATTAAGACGCAAAACATCAGGATCGAACCATATCTTCCGTCCCCCCAGGGTCGATACACCTTTTTCCTTAAGGGATATTTTATGTACTTCATGTTTTGTCAGAATATTTCCTATGGATTGCCTTCCTTTTATAGCCAGGTCTCCCATATTAATCTCAAGTTCCTGTTTCTTGAGTCTCGGTTTGGGCTTGAGAATGATTCTCAATACTTCTGCTTCGCCGTTGGGATTTTCAGAGAAATATATTATCCTGGATTTGGGGGTACCTTTGGTCAGATTATATTCTTTATCACGTGTAACACCTGTAACCGGAAAACGTTTCATATATGAATATCCTGTTTTACCGTCCCGGTAAACTACATTATAAATTGTTCTTTTGTCATTCTTTTTAAATACTGCAAGATGTAAGGGGTTTTTTTCTATAAATGCTTTTTCAGATACCTTTGTAACGAAGTAAGTTCCATCACGCCGGAACACGATTATATCATCTATGTCGGAGCAGTCACATACATATTCAGCCTTTTTCAATCCTGTACCCATAAATCCCTCTTTACGGTCGATGTAAAGTTTTTCATTTCTTACCACCACCTTGGCGGCCACAATGTTTTCAAAACTTCTTATTTCAGTTCTGCGTTCGCGGCCCTTCCCGAATTTATCTTTGAGATGGCTGAACCATTTTATGGTAAAGGGAACAATGTTTTCTATGTCATTGACAACTTCATCTATCTCATCCTCAATGGAAAGAATGTTTTGATCAGCTTTATCCTTATTGAATTTAAGTATACGGGCCATTTTAATTTCCATCAGCTTTAAAATATCGTCCCGTGATATTTTCCTTTTAAATCTGGATTTCCATGGAGTAAGTCGCTGATCGATATGTGCCACGGCCTGATTCATGTTAGGTGCATCTTCAAATTTCTTGTCTTTATATATGCGCTCTTCAATAAATATCTTTTCCAGAGATGCAAAATGCCATGCTTCCTCCAGTTCAGCCTTTCTTATTTCCAGTTCCTTTTTAAGAAGCTGAAGTGATTTGTCGGCCGATCTTTTCAATATTTCTTTAACTCCGATAAAAAGAGGCGTGTCATTTTCAATGATACATGCATTAGGAGAAATTGATACTTCGCAATCGGTGAAAGCATAAAGGGCATCAATTGTTTTATCGGATGATACGCCGGGGGCAAGGTGAATTATTATTTCAACATTTTCAGCAGTATTATCATCTATCTTTTTTATTTTGATTTTCCCTTTTTCATTAGCCTTAATGATTGATTCAATCAGAGTGGGTGTTGTTTTACCGTAAGGTATTTCTGTTATGGTAAGTGTTTTGTTATCACGCTTTTCTATTTTTGCGCGTACTTTTATTGTACCTCCACGGAGACCGTCATTGTATCTGCTGAAATCAGCCATACCTCCTGTCGGAAAGTCAGGCATCAATTCAAAATTTTTCCCTTTGAGGTAAGCTATGGATGCATCAATCAGTTCATTAAAATTATGAGGCAGAATTTTTGAGGCGAGCCCCACGGCTATACCATCAACTCCCTGGCATAGCAAAAGGGGAAATTTGACAGGAAGCGTGACCGGTTCTTTTTTCCTGCCATCGTATGAGAGTTTCCATTCTGTTACTTTCGGACTGAAAATTACTTCCCTTGCAAATTTGGAAAGTCTCGCTTCAATATAACGGGGCGCTGCCGATCCGTCACCTGTAATAATATTTCCCCAGTTACCCTGTGTGTCAATAAGAAGATTTTTTTGTCCCAGTTGAACAATGGCATCGCCTATTGAAGCATCACCATGGGGGTGGTACTGCATAGTTTGTCCGATTATGTTGGCCACTTTGTTATACCGGCCATCATCCATTTCACGCATGGCGTGCATGATACGGCGCTGAACCGGTTTAAGCCCGTCGTCGACATAAGGGACAGCCCGTTCGAGTATAACATATGAAGCATAGTCCAGGAACCAGTTGCGATACATCCCTGGAAGATAAGTTATCTCTTCTTTTATATTTCCCTGGCTTTGATCCTGTGAATCATCATTTAAAAAAATGTTCTCTGTCATTTTTTATGCCACCTCATCTTTTTCCACATACAAATTATCGATAATAAAATCCTGCCGCTCAATAGTATTTTTGCCCATGTAAAATTGCAGCATCTGCGATACCGATTCATGTTTTTTCATCATTACCGGTTCCAGGCGAATATTCTTACCGATGAAATGTTTGAATTCTTCCGGAGAAATTTCACCTAGTCCTTTAAATCTGGTAATTTCCGCTTTTCCTTTAAGTTTTTTTACAGCTTGTCTTTTTTCATCTTCCGAATAACAATAATAGGTTTTCTGTTTATTTCTCACGCGGAACAGCGGTGTTTGTAATATAAAAACATGTCCTTTGCGGATAAGTTCCGGAAAGAACTGAAGGAAAAAAGTAATAAGCAACAAACGAATGTGCATTCCATCGACATCGGCATCGGTAGCAATAATAATTTGATTATAGCGGAGGTCTTCAAGGCTTTCCTCAATATTAAGGGCTGCCTGGAGTAAGTTGAATTCCTCATTTTCATAAACCACTTTTTTTGTCAGTCCGAACGAATTAAGCGGCTTGCCTTTCAAACTGAACACTGCTTGTGTATTTACGTTGCGTGATTTGGTTATTGATCCGCTCGCCGAATCTCCTTCGGTAATAAAAATGCTTGATTCTTCAGCTTTTTCGTCATTACTGTTAAAATGAATCCTGCAATCCCTTAGTTTTCTGTTATGAAGATTTACTTTTTTTGCCTTTTGTTTAGCCAGTTTTTTTATTCCCGATATAGCCCTTCTTTCCCGCTCTGATTCAACGATTCGTTTCAGAAGCACTTCGGCTGTTTCCTGGTTTTTATGCAGGTAATTATCCAGTTCCTTCTGCAGGAAGTTACCAACGTGTGCACGTACTGAAGGCCCGTCAGGACCAATTTCTCTGGAACCAAGTTTTGTTTTTGTCTGTGATTCAAATACAGGTTCTTCTACTTTTATGCTTACGGCTGCAACAATAGAAGCCCGGATATCAGACGGATCAAAATCTTTTTTGTAAAAGTCCCTTATCGTTTTTACGTAAATTTCCCGGAATGCCTGCAGATGTGTTCCTCCCTGTGTTGTGTGCTGTCCGTTAACAAAAGAATAATACTCTTCACCATACCGGTTACCATGGGTAATGGCTATTTCAATATCTTCACCTTTGAGGTGTATTATCGGATAGATCGGATCATCGTCTATATTTTCTTCCAGAAGATCCCGCAATCCGTTCCTTGAATAGTACCTTTCTCCATTTAATTCAACGGTAAGTCCCGCATTAAGAAAGGTATAGTTTTTTGCCATATTAACTACATAGTCGCTAATGTAGTGATATTTGCTGAAAATTTCCGGGTCAGGTTCAAAAGAAACCAAAGTTCCATTAAGTTCCTCTGTTGTCTTCCAGTTTTTTTCTCCGGATTTTATTCCTTTGCTGAAACGGATCTCTTTCGCAACTCCCTCACGAATAGAACGTATATTAAATTTTGAGGAAAGTGCATTTACGGCTTTTATGCCCACACCATTCAGTCCTACCGATTTTTTAAATACTTTTGAGTCATATTTTGCTCCTGTATTCATTTTGCTGGCAACATCCAGGAGTTTTCCCAAAGGAATACCACGGCCAAAATCCCTCACGGTAACTCTGTCCTGATCAATATTGATCGTAATTTTTTTTCCGTTGCCCATCATAAATTCATCCACTGAATTATCCATCACCTCTTTTAGTAAAACGTAGATTCCATCATCTTTGGCAGAGCCGTCACCCAGCTTACCAATATACATTCCCGGTCTTTTCCGGATATGTTCCTGCCATTCAAGTGTCTTTATTGATTTTTCGTCATACTGCGTTACCATTGTTCCTGAAATTTGAGACAAATATAATTAAAACAGTTGTCTATTTTACCGGAAAGTATGATCATTAACTAACAGTAAACGGTTGAAAAGTTTGCCATGAGCAGGATTTAAGGCAGCGGGGATGTTGAAATTATTTATGATTTACTATTTATTATTTATAACCTAAATTTATTTTACCCTGTTATGGAAATTGAGAAAATATTTTGTAGGAGTGAAACCGGTATTGCGTTTGAAAATGCGGTTAAAATTTGATAAATTGTTGAATCCGCTTTCAAAACATATCTGGGATACCGACATCTTACCCTCAATTATCAATTTACATGCGTAGCTGATTCGCATATCGTTAACGTAAGTAGAAAGAGATTTGCCTGTTTTATCTTTAAAATAACGGCAAAATGCTGAGGGGTGAAGATTTGCCAAAGCGGCCATTTTTTCCAGCATTATTTTATCAAGGTAAGCTGTATTTAAATAGTGTAATACTTTTGTCAGCCGGTCATCTTTAAAATCGTGGCTCTGTTTATTATACAACTCACCGGCAAGAATTTTGTAACTGTTGGTTCTGGCAAATTCGTTCAGCAGTTGTAACAACCTGATTATGCGGTCAAATCCCTTGCTTTGTGCCAGTTTTATGATATTCTTTCCTGCTTTTCCGGAAAATGGAGGCAGGAAACGTATTCCCCTTGATGCCCTGTCTAAAAGTTGCTTTATAATTTTGAACTCAGGATAGCTGAAAAGTTTATCACGAAATATATCTCCTGGAAATTGAATCACAATATAATTTGTTCCCAATTTACTTTCTTCGTCATAATACATTTCATCACTTCTCCAGAAATGAGGAAGATTGCTGCCGATAAATGCCAGATCGCCGGATTTGAAACGTTCGGCGTTATTTCCGACAAAGCTGGTACCTGCACCTTCAATGGTATATAAAATTTCGTATTCTGTGTGAAAATGCCACGGATAAGTAAAATGATCCGTTTGCTGCCATTTTACCTTTACCGCAGTGCGAAGAGGAAAATCGATATGCTCGTGCATTATCTTCATGATGTATTTTTTACGGCACCTCAATATTATAAAAAAATGTTAATTAAGTACAAGTCCCTGCAAAAAAAATACTGTTATAATAATACGATTTCTTATATTTTTGTTGTAAATTATTGGTTGATATTTTATATGTAAGGTTATTAAAAGGGCGTGAAGCAACCTTTTAGACGAGACTTATTAATATAAGACATAATTCGACAAACAAAGAGAATAACAAATTATAATTTAAAATCATGACTAATGAACAGTGGTCACAGCTAGTTGACGTAATTAAAGGCGATATTCCTTCTATGCCGTTGACAGGACTTATTGTAGACAGTCCGTGGATACCGGGTTGGTACGGGATTACCAATCTTCAGTATTATTCTTCCGAAGAAATTTGGTTCAGATCAAATATTAAAGTAATTGAAACATTTCCGGATATTATTTTTCTGCCCGGTTTTTGGTCGGAATTTGGCATGTGTACCGAGACATCGGCCTTTGGCTCAAAACTGGTATGGAGTGAATATAGTCTTCCGCATGCAGAAAGAATATTCAGTGATATTTCTCAGATTGACTCTGTAAAAATACCGAATCCGAAAACTGACGGATTACTTCCGCTTATGATCCAGCGGCTTGTTAATTATCAGGAAATGATACAAGGGAAAGGTCATGAGATAAAATTTGCTGTTTCACGGGGTCCGCTCAACATTGCTTCATTTTTGCTCGGTACAACTGAATTAATGATGGGATTTATTACAGATCCTGAGAAAAGTCATAAGCTTATGGAAGGCATTACTCAGTTTATCATTGACTGGGTACAATATCAGAAGGAGATGTTTCCGTCCATTGAAGGCATATTTCTGTTGGACGATATTGTTGGATTTGT
>Ga0180433_10009480_pt1 | contig 11914 bp, 8 predicted proteins | sample SS_ome_8_FD_132980 | JGI IMG/M metagenome (GOLD analysis project Ga0180433, IMG submission 132980) | Hypersaline lake sediment archaeal communities from the Salton Sea, California, USA - SS_1_D_1 metaG | ecosystem: Environmental > Aquatic > Non-marine Saline and Alkaline > Hypersaline > Sediment... | reverse complement strand
CAGTCACCGCAGTTCCAGTACGGGTCGTCGTCCGGCATGTAGTGTTCGCCGGAGACGATCTGTACATCCACGTCCAGCTGACGATCCCAGTATGAGTCGACCTGGCCCGACGGCATCTGCATGATGAACCCGTCGTAACGAGTACGGGCCACGTTTGGGTCCCAGTCGCTGTCCGGATCCAGCTCGACGATGCGAGCATCGACGATGCCCGTGTCCAGCTTCTCGATAATCGCCACGCCGCTGATGTTGGTGTGGGCCGAGTTCAACGGACAGCAGGTGGGCGGACCTTGATCCTCTCGCCTGAAGTCCGTATGTAGAGTGGCCTGGTGTTCGGGACACCAGAGCTTCCACTTGTAGTACTTCATGATTCACCTACATGATGAGAGCTGCGTAGATCCTGCCCAAACCGTTGTCCATGTGCTTGATCTCCAGCGATAGTACAGCCGCAGCAGCAGGCCAGTTGCTCGGGCTACCATCGGTAATGATCTTGACAGTATCAGCCGGCCCGGTACTCAGAGTGACCTCCGAGATGAGGTTGCCGTTCGTGTCGTCGTAGAGTCGGCAGTAAGTGGTCCCGTTCGCGTGCGTCCTCTCCATGGTATAGAGAACGCTTGAGGGCGTGCCAAAGCTGGATGTACCAGGGAACGGGATCTTGTGAACGACTTCGTAGCTCTCGAGCGATGTGTCAAAGAACGGCTCTGACTCACCGCCACAGCTGATCAGGATACTGCTGCTACCGCCGCCACTACCGCTGCCACTCGGGCCGGTAGGGCCCGTAGGGCCAGTATACCCTTGACCTCCAGTACTACCTTGGGGACCAGTGTCTCCGTGGGGCCCAGTATCCCCGTGGGGACCCGTGTTACCTGTGGGACCTGTCACACCGACACCCGTGGGACCGGTGGGACCAGTGGGACCGGTCGGGCCAGTACAACCTGTCTGCCCGCACCCTGTAGGTCCTTGGCATCCGGTTGGTCCGGTAACCTGTGAACTGCCAGTGTCGAACGAGATGATGAACTCGTCGACCTGCGTGTACGGGATATCTTGCTGGCCGTCGTTCAGGACAAGGACCTGATTCTTGGCCATCTGGCGCAGGTCCTCCGACATCAAGGCGAGACGGATGTCTTCCAGCTGATCGTAGGTCTCGGAGCCATTGTTCGCGACAACGACTCCGAGATCCCTGATCAGCTGGTCACTTCCACTCTCGTTCTTGATGACAAGACTATTCAGCGCCACTGTTAGAACTCGACTTCAACCAGAACCGTGATGTCGTTGAAGGAAGAGGCGCCGCCACCTCCAGTCCGTACGACGCTAACGCCCCAGCTGTCACCAGCCGCCAGCGTGCCCGTACCGTTGGTCTTCCTCGCCGACTGCGTGCTGAGGGCGAGGTTCAGAGTCTCGATGGTGGTCGGGGCGCCATCCGGATCCTTGACCACACGGACCTGGAAGGTCCTGGCCGCGTCCACCGCGTCCACCCTGATAGCGATACCGACGATCGTAACCGCCCGTAGGGCATCGAGGCCAACCGCGGAGCCGACTACGTTGGAGGCTCCGTCCAGGTAGAGGGTACCACCGGCCGGGACCGGCCGGTTCTTGCCGAACTGGAGCCAGCACTTCCACTTGTTGGGTCCCGTGTCGCCGGTGTCTCCTGTCGGGCCGGTGGGGCCAGTAGGACCAGTAGGTCCGGTATCGCCCGTGCCAGTGATGCCCGTGTCCCCTGTGGGTCCCGTAGGCCCTGTGAGGCCGGTGTCTCCCGTGGGTCCGGTCACGCCTGTGAGCCCAGTGTCCCCTGTGGGGCCTGTGGGGCCTGTGATACCCTGGTCACCCGTGGGCCCACTGGGTCCAGTGTCTCCGGTGTCTCCGGTGGGTCCGGTAGGTCCGGTTACCCCTTGGTCCCCGGTGTCGCCCGTGGGCCCGGTGAGACCGGTGTCCCCGGTAGGACCCTGGGTACCTTGGTCCCCTGTGGGACCTGTCAGGCCAGTGTCACCGGTGGGCCCTGTGGGGCCGGTGAGTCCCGTGTCACCCGTGGGGCCCGGGAGACCCGAAGCTCCTGTGTCTCCTGTAGGCCCTGTGGGACCCGTAGAGCCCACGTTCCCGGTATCCCCTGTGGGTCCAGTATCACCAGTGTCCCCCTGGTCTCCTGTGGGCCCTGTGGGACCTGTGACGCCCGTGACGCCCGTGTCACCGGTCGGACCGGTCACCCCTTGGTCACCGGTAGGGCCTGTAGGGCCCGTCTCGCCTGTCACGGCGGGCCCGGTAGGGCCGGTAGGGCCCGTGGCACCTGTGGGGCCTCCAGGCGCGCCTGTATCGCCGCTGGGGCCCGTAGAGCCCGACGGGCCGGTGGGCCCGGAAGGACCGGTGGGCCCGGAGACGCCGGAAGGGCCTGTGGGGCCGGTGCCGGATGGGCCGGTGGGCCCGATGGGTCCGGTGGGCCCGGTGAACCCGCTGCCCGAAGGGCCCGTATCACCAGTGGGGCCGGTGGGACCGGTAGGCCCGGTGTCACCCTGGGTACCTGTCAGCCCGGTGTCCCCGGTGTCACCCTGAGGGCCTGTCGGGCCCGTGTCTCCGGTGGCTCCGATCTCGGTCCAATCGGTCCCGTGAGGCTTGGACTTGTTCGCGTACCACTTGTCGGAGACCGGGTCATGGCGCAGCTGGCCGAACAGACCCGTGATGGAACCTGACGGGTCGCCTGTGCCTTCGCTGGCGTACAGCCCCGTGTCATGTTGCTGTATGAAGTCGGCCACCATCGAGGCGTCGATGTCGCTGGTACCGTCGTTCAGTACCAGCGTGCCGGCTTCAGCAAGTGTCTTGAGGTCCTCTGACCTCAGAGCTTCCCTGATCCAGTCCAGCTGGGTCAGGGTCTCGGTCGTCCCGTTCGGTAGAACGAGACCCAGATCCGCAATGGTCTGGCTTGATCCCGAGGTGTTCTTGATTAGAAGGTTCTTCAATGCCATTGCTCAGTTCTCCTACCGCTTCACCCTCACGGCAACCACGATCTTGTCAAAGCTGGATGCACCTGACCCGGTGGATAGCACAAGTCTGACCCCGAGCTCGTCGCCAGCTGAGATGGCGTCGCTCAGGGCCGCTGTGCGGGCTGAAGTGTTGCCCGAGGGCAATGCAACCTTGTTGAGCAGTGAAGGAGAGCCGCTTGGGCTCTTCACCACCTCAACGTCGTAGCTGCGGCTTCCATCGGAGGTATTCACGTGCACCGAGATGCCGACCAACGTCAGGTTGGTCATGGCGTCGATTCCAGACTCGGTGCAAGCTACCTCGCCGATCTTCAGGTACAGTGTACCATTGGCTGGCACTCCCCTTCTACGGGTAAACACCCATTCGAAGGTATCATCTTCAGGACCGGTCAGTCCGGTAGAGCCTGTAGGGCCCGTCGGACCAGTGGCACCAGTTCCTGTAGCACCAGTAGGTCCCGTTGGTCCGGTTCCTGATGGCCCAGTAGCGCCAGTCGGCCCAGTAGGACCCGAAGGCCCTGTCTCTCCCACGTCTCCCGTATCGCCTGTGCGTCCCGTGGGTCCGGTGGGGCCCTGAGTGCCTGTTGGACCTGTATCTCCAGTTGGTCCAGCAGGCCCAGTGCCTCCAGTCGGGCCCGTGGGTCCTGTGCCACCCGGAACGCCTGTTGTACCAGTGGGGCCAGTTTCACCTGTTACTCCTGGTCCGGTGGAGCCAGTTGGTCCCGAAGGTCCTGTAGGACCTTGATCACCTGTCGCTCCACTTCCTGTTGGACCTGTCGGGCCAGTTCCTCCCGTAGGGCCCTGAGTGCCCGTGATTCCAGTATCGCCAGTAGGTCCTGGAACTCCTGTGGGTCCAGTTTGCCCAGTGGGCCCGCCATCGCCTGTATCCCCAGTAGGTCCTGTGGCACCGAGCAGGCCGTACGTGTCGACGTACTCGATGAGGAAGGCCGAGGCCTCCGCCAGGGTAGCGCTACCCACAACAGCGATGGCCTGGACCTTGACCTTGTCGCCAGCGTCCAGCTCGAGGACGACAGCGTTGTTAGCTGTGGACTTCCTCGTGCTCGACCAGAACCCGTCAGCTGCCAGGGTTCCAGGCACTGCTGTCCAGCCAGCGCCCTGGTCGACCATGAACCGGATCATGATCTGGTCGCCGCTGTCGTCCGAGGTAACCCTCGAGATGAGCCGGTAACGGCCCTGGCGGCCGACCGTCACGTCCGCGGCACCCGCCGCGTGCGTGTAGATCAGATCCTTGATTCGCTCTGTGTCCCAGGTGATGTCGCCCCAGCTCGCGCCGATGGCGATGCCACCTGCTGCATCGTATGCGTCGAATACAGCGGATTGGCCGTACCCGGTAGGCCCCGTGGGGCCTGTGGGTCCCGTGTCGAACACGACACCCGTGGGTCCGGTCAGTCCGGTGGGGCCCGTAGGTCCTGTCGGACCGGTCTCGATGGGACCGGTATCTCCCGTCTCTCCTGTAGGACCGGTCGGCCCCGTGTCTCCGGTAGGCCCGGTGGGTCCAGTTCCAGAAGGCCCCGTTGGGCCAGTAGCGCCAGAGCCCGTAGGCCCTGTGGGTCCAGTGGGTCCTCCATCGCCAGTAGGCCCAGAAGGTCCAGTTGGACCGCCAGGTCCCGTTTGCCCAGTCGGGCCCTGACTGCCCGTAGTTCCTGGGGGCCCTGTGGAGCCGGTCGGGCCAGTGGGCCCTCCGTCACCCGTGTCTCCCGTTCGGCCAGTCGGACCACTCGGCCCAGTAGGTCCAGACTCGCCAGTAGGCCCGCTCGATCCGGTTGGGCCGGTAGGGCCCTCGTCACCCGTAGGGCCTGTTTGACCATCTGGACCAGTAGGACCCGTCGGGCCTGACAGCCCACTCGGTCCAGACGGTCCCGTGGCGCCTGTGCCGCCGGTGATACCGGTGGGTCCTGTAGACCCGTCGGGTCCTGTCGGCCCAGTCCACCCGGTCGGCCCAGTCGGTCCGGTAAGCTCGAGTTCAATGTTGACCGTCAAGTTATCTGCTCGGACAGCTGCTCAACGTCATCTTCGAGGCGTTCTATCCTCGCGACGTCGGCGTCGACGTTGATCCTCTCTTCGGCCAGCTTCGATGCCTCTTCTACTACCAAGACAAGGGCGTCCGACCTGCTGATTCTGCGGTCAAGGACGCCCTCCATGTGGATCAAGAGCTGGCAGAGCTCTTTGTTCAACTCATAGCTCATGGCGACAGCGAGTCAATCTTCTTCCGCATCACGGCAGCCTGGGCCTGAAGTAGCTGAAGCTTGCTCAGGACCGAGCTCACCCGCTGATCCAAGTTCTGGAGCGCCTCGTCCTGCTCCCGTTTGGTTTGATCGACAGCACCGGTGGAGACCTTCTGTGCGAGGCCATTGAGCAGAGCCTCCAGCTGATCGACGACCGTGGCCCAGTCGGCCACAATGTCGATGTCACCGGTGAACGTGTCGGCGCTTGGTGCGTCGACCCGATAGACGAATCGGCCTTCCGTGTCCAGCTCGGAGGCGCTGAAGAGAAGCGTGTACCGACCGTCGGGACCGGCAGCCCACTCGCCTGCGGATACACTCTTGGACGTCCACAAGGTATCGCCCTGCTTCTTGTACTGAGCGGTGACGCTCGTAGCAGGTACAGCGAGAACTGGGTCACCTGAAGCGTCCAGCAACCGGACAACCAGCTGGGCGGCGTAGCCGCTCTGAATCTGTTGTACGCTCATACTCCAAGACTCCTGAGATCGCACCTGAGCTGAAGGAACATTCGGTTCAGCTCATCCAACGCAGTCTCGAGAGCTGTGACACTCACCGTGGCCTCGTTGAGTTTGGCCACCAGCTCTGCCTCCACAGCGTTCCACTCGCTGATGTCGATCTTGTGATCGAAGAGGACCAGGAGACGGAAGGTCTCCTCCTCTACGTTCGGCGTCTCTGGATAGCAGAACTGAAGGCTCATGTCGTCAGGTCATACGTGATCACGATGTCGTCGAGAACCGGGGTGATCCCCGTGTCCAGGTACTGTAGATTCACCAGAATGTACAGCTTGGTATACGACCCGCCGCTCACGTCTACCGGTGTGTCTTCCAGCCGCGGGTCGTCGTAGCTGGACCACACCTGAGCGGTCAGGTCTTCGTCGGTGAAGATGTACAGCCTGATGCCGCTCTCGTCCAGTGCGGTGGCGTAGTCCGGGATCGTGAAGAGGCGCTTCAGCTGCCCGAAGTAGTAGCCGTCGGGCGCCTCGATCACGGCCACCACGCTGTTGTTGTTCGTCAGTTGGGTCTCACCGGCAGTCTGGTCGAACTCTACCAGCTGAAGCCCGATCTCCTGGGCACCGATGTAGAAGACCTTCTTGCCGTCTTCCTCGATGAAGTTCCTCTGGCGGAACTTGATCGAGAGCTTGCTGATGGGTAGCGTCGGGAAGACCCACCGTATGAAGCCGGCATTCCTGACCGGTGTGAAGCCAGTCAGGGTGATCGAGGGATCCGACGCGTCCACCGAGTACTTGATCTCCTCGATGTCCAGCTGACCCAGTGGGAACGGGTGGATGGACAGCATGTTGGCTTGGCCGGCGAACACATCCGGCGTGCTGACCTCGATGGTGGCAGCTACGTCGGAGACGTCGTGCTCGAGAGGGAAGGCCACCTTGCGCTTCCAGTACTCGCGGTTCCAGCCGTTGAAGGCCTTGAGAGGGTCCCCTTCGGTGACGGTGCCGCCCTCCTCGTTCTCGCCGGTCACTTCGGCGTCCACACCGGAGGCGAGGATCGGGTCTCCTGTCTCTGGGTCTACGGCGTACATGCGGTTCACGACGTTGTTGTAGGGCAGCAGAGCCTGGCCATAGATGGGCTCCACGCGTGCTCGACGGTCGGCGTCGATGTTGTCGTAGCTGAGGTAGTACTCGGGGCCTCTGAAGGTGCGGAAGCTGATGAAGTTGTCGACGTCTTCACTCCTCAGTGCCTTCAAGTAGCTCGACCTGCGGACATCTTCCATGTACCTCGCGGCCGAGTTGCGGGCGTTCATGAACTCCTGGAACAGGAGTTTGGAGACGTTCTTGATGGACGTCTCGTTGGTGTTGGCCTGCGTGACCAGGTTGCTCAGGTCCTTGAGCAGGGCCGCCACCATGTCGTTGAAGTCCTCCGAGCTGGCCGGTCCGTGACCGGTAGACGGCTTGGGGACGAAGCTCATCTGTACGCTCATAAGGTTACCCTCAGTAGCTGAACTTCAGGTTATAAGACCTGAGTTCTGGTGTCACCGACGGTGGAGTCTTGGACTTCCTCTCGAGCACCGCCTTCAGCTTGACCTCGCGCTCCGGCGGGAGGTCAGACCGGAATCGGTACTCCAGCTCAAACTCCTCGATCGGGGAGAATGTGGCCACTGGTGGGCCGAGAGTCACTACCGGATAGATTGTATCCGGAATGTCCGTCGGGTCCCAGTTGATCACGATCTTGCCGCCGTCCAGCGCGTACCAGTCCCTGTTCTCGACCCGGACGCCAGTCTGGAGTTTGAACAGGTTCGTCTCTCTGAGAGACTGCGGGAAGGCTGCCATCTTGGTGAAGTACGTGCCGTTGGAGTTGAAGACCAACCTGCCAGCTGCGTCCAGGAGAACGATCACCCGGTAGATCAGGGTGTTGGAGTTGACGTTGCCGGCAGCATCGAAGATGGGCTTGGACTTGACCGTGACCTGGCGCCAACCCTTGGGCAGCGCCGGCCACTTCAGCTTGTCGGACACCTCGTGCACCTGCACACCGTCCTCGATGAAGAGGGCCTCGCCCGCCTCGTCGTCGGCGTCGATCTGGCTGGCCAGTTCGATGACCTTGGGTTCGGCTGAGTCCACCATGAAGAAGCAGACGTAGGTGTCGAGGTCCGGCTCTTCCACGGCGTATTGGTAGTCGACGCGGACGATGGTCTGATCGCCTTGGGCCAGCATGCGCCCTTCAGGGATGCGAGCCACTGCCTTCTGCTCTGGCTTGATCACGTAGTCACGGCCGGCCTCGAAGACCTGGCCTTGACCCTCCGTGTTCTCCTTGACCACGACGCTCGAGGTGATGAGCCTGTGCTCCGGCCCCAGCGGCGTACGGTAGGTGACGATCAGCTCGTCGGTGGCCAGGATCTCCTGCGAAGCTGCGAGGATGATCTTGTTCTGTGCAGCGTCCTGAATGTTGCTGGTGATGTCCTCGTAGCCGACCGACCAAGTGACATTGACTGCATCGTACAGCCGCTTGTTCGGGTCTTGGACCTTGACGATGACATCCGTATCCTCCAGTACCGTGAGGACACGATAGTAGCCGTTGGCCAGCCCGCCCGGCGCCAGGTAGATGTACTGGTCCACAGTGATCTTGCCCTGGGCTATGGACAACGGCAGTGTCAGCTCAGCCTGGTGCACGGCTGGCAGCGCAGCGATGGCGGCACCATCTGCTCCGGAGCCACCCACGCTCGAGTGGTACAGGCGGACCAGAGACCGGATCGAGTAGTTCGGGTTCTCCTGGGGCGTGCCGTCCACCGGCTTCACCGGAACCGACTCGTCCCTGAAGATGTTGTGCACAACAGGTACGTAGGTCGGATTCACGCCGTCGGACGCTGGCGGGCTCAGGATCTTCTCGTCCTCGATCTCCAGATAGAGCTTCTGTTCGTTGTCGGTGAGAGTGAAGACCACGTAGTTGTTCTGGACGGACAGGATCTCTTCCCGGAGATTCACCTTCCTGCGCCAGCTCCTGATACCCCTGAAGAGCCTCGTCGTACGGGGGATGATATCAGCGCCCGTGTTGAAGAGGTCGTAGAAGGTGATCCCGTTCCTCGTCGAGTTGATCGAAGGGGTGGACGTCACCCTGAGCTGGTTGTCGTACCGCGAGGAGATCCTCGATGTACCGAACTCCACCACCCGGTTCTCTTCTTGGTCCCTGGACCCCGGTGTGATTGGTAGCCAGCTGCCGGTATCACCAAGGGCTACGAAGTAGTTGATGTTGGTGCCCGCTGGTACACGTTCGTCCACGTCCAATGCTACTCTGCTCAGAATCAGATCGTCTGGACCGTCCGGCTCGAGCAGCTTGGACTGGAAGATGCCCGAAGAACCGAAGCCGGAGTTGTATAGCGAGATGTTCTTCAGGCCGAAGACGTACCGGTACTGAGTGCCACCAGTGCCTATGGCGACCGAGCTGTCTGGGGTCTTCCGCATCTTGAAGCGGAGGAACTTCATTCGGGTCTCCTCGAAGCTGAGGCTGACCCTCTGGTTGTCCAGCTCGATAGACTGGTTGATGTTTGGCAACCGGGTGAAGTTGGACCCGTCGAGCGAGAAGTACACGTCCATCAGGCAGGGCGATGGAAGCATGGGTTCTACCTCGATCCTCGATACGAGGGCCGAGATGGTCTCCACGGTCGCCACGTTCTTCGGGTCCTGGGGTACCCCACGTTCCGTGGCTGAGGCTACAGGTATGGTGAACTGGATCTCCAGGTCGTCTCTGTTGGCCACGATCTGAACGCCCCAGGCGTCGCCGATGATGTCGTTGAACAGGTAGCCGAACTTGGTCCCTTGGATCAGGTTCGAGCTGGCGATCTGTCCTGTTGTGTTGTACTTCAGGTTGGCTCGTACCCTGTTCTGAAGGAACCCGAGGTTCAGCTTCTTGATCCCGCCAGCGATAGGAAGCCGTACGAGACCGCTCGCCAGATCGACGTCAGCTGTCGTCTCCTGAAGATCCGTCTTGGACAGGTCGTTGAAGGAATCGTAGACGCTGAAGAAGTACCCGCTGGCACCTGGTTCAGCGAGCAGCAAGCTCTCGAGCAGGTCGTCGATGATACTCAGCTGGTAGGTCAGGGCCTTGTGGTTGATGTCGTCGGCGTTCAGACCATTGATGACTCTGGTCAGCGTGTCCACGCCTTCGGAGTAGAGCAGGTTGAGGTCGTCGACCGCCTCCTCCACCGAGCTGTTGAAGCCTGCCCTGTCGAATCGGCTTCGGTGGGGCTGCATGCGCAGTTGCATGCGTGGTAGGCTCGGGTCGATGCCGCGGAAGAGCTCCTTGAGTTTGCGGACCGCTTCCACAGGCGTGGGTATACGGCCGGCAACGAGGGCATCCTTGGTGATGTCCTCCATGATCTCGTTGACTCTTCTCTCGTAGATACTCATAGTCCGCCACGCATGATCATTCTCAGCCGGTAGGCCTTCAGCACCGGCGTCATGTCTGTGTAGTCCGACGGCCGCTCCAAGATCGCCTTCAGGCGAACGGAGTTGGCCGACACACCCAGGTCCACGTAACCTGCGCGCGGATCGCGCTCTTCCTCCGGGATACCGGAGTTGACGTGGATGGTCTGGGGAATCCGTATCCCGTCCACGAGGTTGAGGGCGCCTTGGTTGGCCGGCACGATCTGCGTCCAGTCCTCACCGTCGTTGAACGACACCCAGTACTTGATCCACGGCTGGATCTTGGTCTTCGTGAAGATGTTGGGCACGATCTCATCGGTGTGCAGGCTCAGCGACTGAATCGGCTTCGGCGTCTTGAATGGGATGGACACGAAGCCGGACTTCTCCGAGTAGATGTATGCCCAGACACCAATCTCCTTGATCCCGATCGAGTATCGGGCCTTGTCCCACTTGGTTTCGAAGTACTGATCCTTGACCGTCCAGCCGGAGTAGTCGTGTGTGGTCGATGCTTCCTGCGAAGGAGTGTGCAGGAATTGCCCTGGGTCGAAGACGTTCCGGACAGTGTCAGCTGTGGTACTCCCGGCGTCCCGGGTGATATTGGTGCTGGATTGCTGGTTGGTCTCAAGTCCGTTGGTATCCTTCTCCCCAGCGGTAATCTTGAGGGTCTCCAGGTAACCCATCTCCTCGGTCTTGTTGTACTCGAAGGTGGTGCTCTCCGTCCCGCGGTGCCCAGTGTGCGTCGCGGTCATGGTTTGGGTCATGTCGACCTTGAGGATGTCGTAGGGAGCCGGGATCGGGGTCTTCTGGAGCAGCTTGATGCGGATGAACTTGACCTCGCGTGCCGAGAAGGTCCAGACACCTTGGCCACTGTACTGGAACTTGTTGGGCGCCAGCGTCACGGACACCTCGTTCTCCGTCAGCTCGCTGTTGGCCTCCGGTGTGAGGATGTTCTCATGCTGCTGATTCTTCAGGCCGTCGATCTCTTCCCAGTTTGCCCCGTCCAGTGAGGTGGAGACGTCGAGGACTTCCAGCCAGGTGGAATCGGAGAAGTTGTGCGGCAGAAGGTTGATCCAGTTGACGATCTTCGGGTTGCTGAGCTCGAGGATGATCGTGCAGTCCAAGTCGATCTTGTCGATGGCCGGACCGGTGATCTTGTCGATCAGCTCGCCGAGCGTGATCTGCTGACCGCCGCCAGTACCGGTTTCAGCCGGCGGGCTATTGCCCTGGTTGTCGGTGCTCCCTGGAACCCCATTGGTGATCTGTTGACCCGGAGTCGTGCTGCCAGCATCATTGCTGGGTGCGCCGGACGGCTGTGTACCAGACGCTGATGCGGGCTTGGTAAGGGCTTCGGAAGCGTCGACGATGTACTCGCATTCCCAGAAGGTATCCGGGTCATCGTCGATCATGTTCTGGCGAATGCTGCTCCGTTCGGAGAGCGGCGCGCCTTTGTCGGTTTCCACCTCCCTGGGTGTTGGCTTCAGCAATCCCGGCTCGTCTGCAAAGGCCGGGTCAATATGGTAGTTGTTGGCCAACATGTCCCATTCAGAGGTGGAGAATGGTCCCCAGCTACCAGTGGATTGGGCCCACTGGTAGGCCTGCTTGGCGGTAATGTCCGCCCGGTTCTTGGCGCCATCGGGCGTCTGCACCTGTGCCGGCAGGGAAGGATCGGAGCGCCAGTTGTTGTACCTCTTCTTGAGGTCAGCTGGTGCCCCTGGAGCTGTCGTGTCGGACTGAAGAGAGTTGTCCGAACCGGTGAAGTGGAACTTGCCGCCTTCCGGCCGGGCCTCTCCGTTTGGGGCGTAGAAGAGCCCCTCGTAGATTCTGAAGGTGGACAGGAT
>Ga0180433_10009479_pt1 | contig 11915 bp, 6 predicted proteins | sample SS_ome_8_FD_132980 | JGI IMG/M metagenome (GOLD analysis project Ga0180433, IMG submission 132980) | Hypersaline lake sediment archaeal communities from the Salton Sea, California, USA - SS_1_D_1 metaG | ecosystem: Environmental > Aquatic > Non-marine Saline and Alkaline > Hypersaline > Sediment... | reverse complement strand
AGCGGCGCCAGGAAGAACTCGCCGTGTCCGTCGGGGATGCCTGAATGGCCCCGGGCTACACAGGCGGTTGCATGATCCATTGCGCGCACGCCTGATTGTAGCAGATCGTGCCCTCGGCCCGCGTGGAGGAGTGCGCCGACAGCAAAAGCAAAGTATGGGGTTGCGTACTGGTGTTCGCGCTTTAGCAATGGGTCGATGATGGCACCCCCTTGCTCTTGGTACCGCGCAGAGAAATGGCATAACTGCTCGATCACATCGAGGTACGCGTCGGGCGGGATATCAAGAGGCCGCCACGGGCGGGCCGTCAAGTGGTAGGGGACTTGTGGAAGACATTCAGGTAGGTCCTGCGCGGCGGCACCTGCCGCAGCCATGAGGAATAACGCAGCGAGCATAAGCATCCCGTTCTTAATGTGCGGAACCCCTCTGTGTGGGTTTTGACGGATATTTCGTACGTCCGCTTGCCCGCGATTTCGCAGAATGCTTCGGGCCGGAGATAAGGACTCGCGCGGGGCAGTATGCGCAGTTGGTAGTCGAGGACTTGCGGCGCCAACGCACGCGGCACTTGGAAATGGCCGTCGGCTTAGCTGCGACATGGATATTACGTCGCTATGTTTCACGGGTTCCGTCTTCACCGTAGACTTTCATAGTCGACCTCAACGTAACTTTAGTTTTCAGAACTCGATGGTAAACGTCTGCCGGCTGCCATCATCCGCAATCGCGGGTACAGCGATAGCTTTTCCATCCCGCCTCCAACAAGGTGACGGGTCAAGTCGGGTGTCGCCTTTCAAATACGCACCACGCCGCAATCCCGGCGTTGTGAAGTGGGTACCCTCTTGCATGTTGTAGATCACGTACACGTTCTCGTGCCCACGCTTATAACCGTTTACGAACCATTGTCCGTCCGGAGACAGCGCGATGTCACCTTCGGGGTTAGGGAATACTTGGCGGTCCCCCAGCTCTCCGATTATGCTTTTCGTGTCCACGTTGTATACGACCTGCCTGCCTTTCACCGCCCCGATGACGGTGTGTCCCAAGCCCCATTCCGGATGTCCGCCCAGGAAGGTCTCATGCCGGGTCAGGTGGGAACCGTCGGCATGAATGGTGAAAAACTCGTTGATTCTTTTGGTTCTTGGTGCTCGCCCGCTCCAACCGCCGCGTACGTAAAGCAGAATACGCTGATCATCCCGCGACCACAGTGTGTGATTGATGAACAGGCCGACCTTGTCCACGTGGGGTATGGTCTCGCGCAGGCGGTCGGCGAGCGAGGCGAAGGATACGAGCAAGGTTTTCTCGCCACTTTCAATATCTACCTTGAAGACGCCGTCATTCTGCGGCGCCAACGCCTCGCCGGTCCAGTCAAAGACACCCGGATAACCCGTCACTTTACGCAGCCGATCCATGCGGCCGTAATTCAGGCCAAGATAGTAGCCCCCTTGCTGTGCGACCCCGCTGTTCCCAATGGGCGTATCGTCAAATCGGAATTCCTTGATCCGGCGTCTGGTTTCCAGGTCGTACAAGACGCAGAACACTTTTTGCGTTTCCGGGTCGCGGTCGTTGAAAAAGAACTGCGTTTCCGGTCTATCGGGATTCCAGTAGAGCATCGTACCTTGTTGCGGATTCCACGCGCGCGTTTCCTCGACCTTCTCGACGGCATAAGCGTTTTCCGTATTCAGGATCACGATGTCGGCGACGTCTTCCGGCGTGGGCATGCGATCCTGAAACGTCGTGCGCAACAGGACCATATATCTCCCGCTTGCGTTCCACGGTGTATTGCCTACGTGACCGATATAGCCGAAGAAATGGTTTGACGGGCCGAACGTAATCTGCTTTATCGTGGGTTCAGCCGACCGTGCGGCGGCTGACGCATATATCGAACAGATCCACATCAGCGCCAATAGCGCCAGATTCTTTCGTATCTCCTGACCTTTCATCGGCAAATCCTCATAGCCGGTTTATGGTCGTGCGTTCGCCGGGTTTTCTGAAGCGGCAGACCCGACCGCTGCCATATGAAGTAGCGGTGGAGGAGCTACCGGCTACCGATGTTGCGTGCTTCACTTCGAGACAGCAGGTCGCGGGAGGCAACCCTTCCGCGCTCACGCTCACTTCCACCTCTCCTGGTTCCTTCCCGGATTGAATGTAGAGAAGGAGCCGTCCGCGAAAGGCCTTCCGCCGGTTGCTCTTGTAGTCCTCGTGGCTACGGGCATCCCCGCTCTCCATGCCGATCAGCCGTGCAGGCCCCTTGACGGCGCAGGTGATCTCACGTTGCGCATCCTCGACGCGGACGCCGTTCGAATCCACAATCTGCACCTCGATATGAGCGACCTCTCTGCCGTCTCCCAGCAGAGCCTGCCTATCCTGCACAAGAAGCAATCGCTCCGGCTCGCCAGACGCCCGCCACTGCGCCGAACAGACCGCCACACCGTTTCTCTTACCCAGGGCCGAGAAAACGCCTTCCCCGGAAGAGACCTCCCAGCGCAGCACGCGCTCGGGGCTGTCTGAGAGCCGTCGGTCGCCCAACGACTCCCCGTCACGCAGAAGCTCCACGCTTTCGCAATTTGTGTAGCAGGCCATGGCTGGTTTAGCTCCGGCCCCTTTCCCCGGCTCGAAGAACAAATGCACCATGGGCTTTTTGTTCCAGAGACTCTGCCAGAAATAGGCAGCGCGTTTCTTGAATCCGGCCAGGTCGAGGAGACCAGCCCTGCTGTTTCGCCATGGCCACGCTCCCGCCTCGCCGAGAAAATCTATCCCGGTCCAGATGTGAAGACCGGCGATGAAATCGTTCTGCGCCACGGCCAGCCACGAGTTTAATCCCTTCCCATTCTCGCTCCCGTAGATTACTCGCTCGGGATACCGCGCATGGTCTTTCTCGTAGAGGTCTTCGTGGTAGTTGTAGCCCACCACGTCGAGGCAGTCCGCGAACAGACACGTCTCCGGACTTGCCAGCGCGGCTGTTACGGGCCGCGATGTATCCAGAGATTTCACAATGGCCACCAGTCGCTTCGCTATGGGCACCAAACGTCGCGAATTGGGTGGATAGGGGTCGTTCGGGAAGTCAATCTCGTTGCCGATGCTCCACAGAATGATGGAAGGATGGTTCCGGTCGCGAAGGATCATCTCGCGTAAGTCCCGCTCGGACCATTCCTCGAAATGCTCCCCATACCCGTCGTAGCTAGGAATCCCTCGATTCCATCCTTTGACCCATTTTCGCTTGCAGCCGTTCCACTCATCAAACGCTTCATCAATGACCAGAAACCCCATGGTGTCACAGAGACCCAACAGATTGGACGCCGGCGGGTTGTGGCTCATCCGCAGCGCGTTGCAACCCAGTTCCTTGAAAATCCGCAGCCGTCTTTCCCAGACCTGGATCGGAACGGCCGCGCCCAGAGCGCCGGCATCATGATGAATACATAGGCCTTTGAGCTTCATCGGCACGCCGTTCAGTGAGAACCCTTTGTCCGGGTCAAAATTGAAATATCGAACGCCGAAGGTAGTGCACTCGTCATCTAGGACCTCATTGCCTATCCTGACCTCGGTGTAGAGCGCGTAGAGGTGAGGATGGTCGGGAGACCAGAGGAGAGGATTCTTGATATCGATGGATTGGAGTATCTCGATTTCATTCCTCGCCGATACGGTGAAATCGTCTTCGGTTTCCGCCTGAAGTGTGGCATTCCGGCTGAAGACGGAACTTACCAACACACCCTTTCTGTCGGTCTTGCCATGGTTGACTATGGTCGTTTCGATATGCACTTTGGCTCGGCTCTCAGTGACACGGGGAGTCGTGACGTAAACCCCGTGGCGCTTGACGTGAAGAGGCTTTGTCAGCACCAGGTGAACGTTTCGGTAGATGCCTGAACCGGTATACCATCGGGAGTCCGCATAGTCCGAGTGGTCCACCCTGACGGCAACAACGTTCGGCGCATCGCCCGTCTTGAGATGGGGAGTCAGATCGTAACCGAATGACACGTAGCCGTAAGGCCGCTTGCCCAGGAAAAGACCGTTGCACCAGACCTCGCTATTGTTGTAGACACCGTCGAACTCGATGCGGACGTGATACTCCTTGAAAGCGTCGGGCAGGCGAAACGTCTTTCTGTACCACCCAATCCCGCCGGGCAGATACCCAGTGCCGCTGGCCAGATCGGCCCGAAAAGGGCCCTCGATGCTCCAGTCGTGCGGCAGGTCGAGCTTGCGCCAATCGCCATCATCGAAATCCGGTTCGTGAGCGCCGGCCACATCCTCTTTGGTGAACCGCCATCCGGCGTTGAAGTCCACTCTCTTACGGACTTTCAGAACACCTTTGGCCAAGGCCGTCAGACCATCGTTTTCCGACGTTTCTTTCAACACTTGCGTCCCCGACCACACAGCCGTTGATGCGAATATCGAGCATATCCACACCAGCGCCAATAATCCCAAATTGACTCTTATTCTTTGACTTCTCATCGTTAAACCCTCAAGAAACCCTCCATTTCGTCTGGGAATACGGCCGATGTGCAGCAGTCTAAAGAAGGCGATATTGCTGCATCCTAACCTTATGAGCTAAGGGGTCAGGCGGCTGTGACCATCGTCTCGAATATCTGGCGCTGTTCGATGAGTGCCGCGACAGGGTCTTCGGGTTCGGTGCGCGCTTCGAGCAGGATCCAGCCGTCGTAATCCATCCCGACGAAAAGCTTCATCAGGTCCGCGTACGGGTAGGACCCGATATTCAGCTCCCGCACATGCGCTGTGTCGCCGAAACGGTCCTTGACGAGATTGAAGTTGTACTCGAGCCCCTCGCCCTCGAGATCCGTACCGTTCGAGTTCCAGCAGACGCCGACGTTTGGGTGGTCAGCCACGTCCATGATGGCCTTGATCGTGGGCAGTTCGGAGCACTGGCCGTGCACCTCGAGACGCACCTCCTGGCCGAGGTCCGCACCATAGGCACCGACAATGTTAAGGCTTTTACCGATCTGCTCGATGGTTTGCTCGCGGGGGACCTTCTTGTTGAAATCGTTGGGCTTCACTTTCACGCCGCTGCCGCCCACATCGTGACTGAGCTGGAGGAATGCCTTTGTCGCCTGAATGGATCGCTCGAGTACCCGTTCACTCGGCGAGTCGAAGTTCTCGTTCGACCCGAGGCCGACGAGCACGACAGGTGTGTCTTCAAAGCGCTTGCGCACTTCCTGGCGCTCCGCCTTCGAGATGGAGGACTCAACGCCATGAGCATGTTGCGTGCGTAACTCCACACCGAGCACGCCCGCACTCTCGCAGTTCGCGATAAGCGTCGGCAGATCCCAGTCTTTTCCCCATAGGTAGGTCACGAGCCCGAACCGCATTTTTGACCCCGGCGCTGCTCCCTGCGCCAGCGCCTGCGGCCCTAACAACCCGGCCGCTGCCGCGCCCATCGTCGTACCTATCCATCGTCGTCGTGTTATGTTTGCCATTGCACTAACCTCCTCAAGATATTTTCCCGGCACCGTGTACGAAGCTATACGGGCAATACTCACTCCGCCTCTTCAATTGCCACCGACAACGCGCACTCCGGAGCCAATTCCACTCGGACCCCCTTCGGGACAACGAGCCGATACTCATTGCCTCGTTCGTACCGCGCCGCAACGCTACCGGCCACCGTCGGGAACTGCAGCGACACCCAGTCGAGGCCGCCCGGGAACTGCGGGTCGACCCGCACGGTCTTCCATCCCGGCTCGGTAGGCTGCAGCCCCATCATGTAGGTAATCAGCAAGTACACGGGGGTAGCGCCCGCCGGATGACACCAGCTCGTATTCCACTTCTGGTCAGGGCCCCACGCTTCCATGGTCGTGGTGGCCCCCGACGCCACCATCTGGTGCCATGACCGTTCGTCTCTCGACGCAATCATGAGGTCGTAGGCTAATTCATGTTCCCGGGCTTTGTAACAGCCTTCGACGAAATATGGTGCGCCGAATATGCCGCAGTCCAACCGCCGTTCCCGCAGCAGGTCGATAACGCGCAAAACGTTCGACTCGGGCACGAGCCCGAAGCACAGGGGGTACCCGCTGGCGTGGAGCGAGCAGTTGTCCGAGTTGGCGCCGTCGCGGAAGAGCCCCCGGTTCGCATCCACCAGGTAACGCACCGCCGCGTCGCGGACACGGTCAGCTCGCGCGTCGTAGTCGTCGCCCAACCGGCCTGCCACGCGCATCAGGTCGGCGCCCGCCCGTAGCGAACGGTAGTAGAACGCGTTGATGACCGTGTTTTCGTCATTCTTGGTTGCCTCGTAGTCGTAGCCACCGCGCAGGTTGTCGGGCCAGTCCACCAGCACCCATTTGCGTTTGTCCACACCGGTCAATAAGCCCCGGTCGCTTTCCAGTTCTGCGAACCACCCGTACAGCTTGTCCAACGCGCCCTTGTCGACCATTTCCTTCACCAGTGCGTCGTCTCCCGTCACCTGGTGGTAGTATGCGAGTGTCACCGGCCACAGCAATGACCATTCGGCGAGTTCCTGGCGGAACCCGCCCGGTGCGACGCATAACATGCCGTCATCGAACCGTTGGGACAGTTGGAAATCGCGGATGGCCCTCCGCGTAAGCCTTGGGTCGGCGGTCAAGAGGAGTTGCGACAACGCGGTCATGTACACGTCGCCCATGTATTGCCCCTTCTCGCGGGATGGGCAATCCGTGAAGATCGACTGACACCCCATCCGTACGCCTTCGACGCAGATCCTCCAGATGCTGTTGAGCTGCTCGTCGGACGATTCGAGCACCGCTGCGTCGGTATCGAAGGGATAGTGGCGCACATCGACCCAGACCAGCGGTTCGGCAGGCGCGTCGAGGATCTCCACGTAGCGGAACGCGCGGTAGTCGTAGAATTCGATGATGTCGGAGCGGCCCGACAAGGTAATCCGGTCGACATAGTCACAGTTGCACCGCATGTTGTGCCGTACCGTCTCGGGTGCGCTGAGTTCCTCGCCGTGCCAGACGGTGATGATATGGCCAGGTTCACCTTTCACAGCGATACGCGTGTGGCCGACCAGTTCCTGCCCAAAATCGTAAAAGAACCGGCCGGATTCCTTCTGTTTCGCTACGACCGGCTCGGCGCGCCAGCGTTCCAGAGCAGGAATGGCCGACGGCACAAGGACATGGTCCTGCCGCCCCACAAGAGGCGCGTCCCACGCGGAATCGTCGAACCCTGCGAGCCGCCACCCGACAGGTTCCACGCGCAGATCCATGTTCTCATTGAACTGGGTCTGGTATCCGAACATGTGGTCGCTCGAGAACGTCGGCGAGCGCAGGCATTTCCAGGAACCGTCGGTTACCACGGTCACGGCGCCGTCCGGTAACGTCGCATCGAGTCTCAAGATGAACCCTGCGCGATTGTCGGCACTGTTGAAGGCGCGGGTGGCCACGCCGTGGTAGTAGGTGTGCGTCGCAAGGCAGTTGACGCCCGCTTTCAGATAGGGTGTCACGTCGATTGTGGCGTACGGATGGTCGAAGGGATAGGCGGGTTCCGGGCCGCGTCCCACGAGGGTTCCGTTGACGTAAAGCGTGTACGCGTCGTCGGCGGTGACGGTCACGGTTGCGCTCGCAGGCGTGGCGGGCAACGCCACCTCTCTACGAAAATACGTATGCACGTTGGTGAGGGGCGTGGCTTTGCTCTCCTTGTCATGGAACTTGTCGAACACTCCGAGCGGTTCGTGACCCTCGAATACAGGATGCCGCAACCATTCGGCATCGTCCAACGGCACGCCGCCGCCGGCTTCACCCACCCGTAGCACCGTAAAAACTGTGAAAATAGCTATGCGTGCGATCATGTGGTGGCCCTTTGCTTCTTGGTGGGCCAATTGGGGGAGTCGAAGCGCGCTGTCTTCAAGAAATCCTCTATCGTCTTTACGGCCTCGGGGTTATGTTGCGCGATGTCGTTTTGTTCGCCCACGTCTTTGGCGAGGTCGTAGAGCTCCAGCCGGCTGTCGAGTCCGAAGCGGACGGCTTTCCAGTCTCCCCACCGGACAGCCTGGTGGAGGATGTCGCGGGACGGCGATTCCCAGTACAGGAAGCGTTCACGCAGCCCGGGTTGCTGCCCGCCGAGGATGGTGGGCATGACGCTTATGCCGTCGATACCCTCGGGCGGTGCGGCGCCTGCGAGCCGGGCGAAGGTGGGCAGGATGTCCGCGAAGTACCAGGGGGCGTGGCTTGTCGTTCCTTCGGGGACCTTCCCGGGCCAGCGCACGATCATGGGCACGCGGATTCCGCCTTCGTAGACCGAACCTTTTCTCTCGCGGAATGGGCCGGCACTGTCGAAGAGTCCGTCGCGTCGGTTGGCGGCACCGTTGTCGGAGCAGAAGAATACGATAGTGTTATCGTCGATATCGAGTTCTTTCAGGAGCGCCATGATTCGGCCCACGTAGCGGTCCATACGCGCGACCATGGCGGCATAGGCAATGGCTTCTTCGGGCCAGTCTCTGTCGGCGAAGGGCTCCAGGCTGGGCACTTCGAATCTGGCGTGGGGGATAGTCCAGCTGCCGTAGAGGAAGAAAGCGCGGTCTTTGTTACGGCGGATGAAGTCGAGCTCCCACTCGTCGAACATGTCGTGACTGTATTGTCCGCGCCTGCCGTCCTGGTTGCCTTCGAGGAGCAGCTTTTCTTCATTCCTCCAGAGATAGGGCGGGTAGTATGAGTGGGCGTTCCGCTGGTTGAGGTAGCCGAACCATTCGTCGAAACCCTGCCGACTGGGAACGCCGGTGGTGTCCGGCTCACCGAGGCCCCACTTTCCGGTAATGCCGGTGATGTAGCCCGCTTGTTTGAGGACTTCGGCGACGGTGATGTCTTCGGGCTCCAGGGGGACGCGTCCCTGTGGCGGGACGCCGCCCACCTGTGCGAAATTGTCGCGCACGCGCGTGTGTCCGGTATGGAGACCTGTCATGAGTACACTCCGGGAAGGCGCGCAGACAACGCCGCCCGCATAGCAGTCAGTGAATCGGATGCCTTCGGCGGCGAGTTGGTCTATGTGTGGCGTTAGGAGAAGTTTCTGGCCGTAACATCCGAGGTCTCCGTAGCCGAGGTCGTCGGCCATGAGGTAGATGATGTTGGGCGGGGAATTTTCGGCCGCGCATGGTGACAAAAGTCGGTTCTTGTCGGCGACCCCAAGAGCAAGCGTTCCGGCGACGGTTTTCAGGAACGTCCTGCGTTTCAATCCGCTCATATCTCGCGTATCTCTCCCTTGTCCAGAGGCTCCCGTCAGCGCCCCCGATATGTTATCACACTGGTTGGCTCAGTCAATGAGATGCTGTGTTCGGCGCATTCTACTTCGCCGGCGCTACTTCGACGCGAAGGAGCTGCCCCGCTTCTGCAAAGACCTCAAGCCCGGCATGTAACTGCCGGCCGGTATATGTGCGCGGCGCCGCATCACCGCGCCGCACCATATAAACGCCTTCCGGCTCAACGGTGAACCATTCCGGCAACGTGTTCATGCGGGGCCAATCCCTGGCAAAGCCCAGGTAGACCCGGTGGCGCGGCACGTCAAATTCAAGCACGCCGTTGTAGTCCTCCTTAGAGCGAATCGCAATCACAATGCCGTCACCGTCGGGCGCAGCCCCCAGCTCCAGACCCTGACGCCACGGCCGCGCAATGACGCCCTGCGTATGCATGAGCGAATGGATCAGTACAGTACGCACACCGTTGGCTTGCAGTTTCATGGTGCCCCACAGTTCGCCCTTCTCAAGGCGGGAGGGGTGATCCACCAGGTTGGTCTTCGTCTCCCGGTCAACCCACGCAAACCCTTCGGCTACCGGTGCCCGGTTCAAGAGATACAGAGCTCCCTCGATGGAGTCGGCAAAACCGTCTATGGACTCGCCTTCCCAGGGGTAGTCTTTGTATCGGGGTTTTGCGATGTTTCTCAGCGCGGCCTCCACCTGCGGTCGATACGTCTCGGTACTCGTGACCAGGTCGAAGCAGAGGTAGCCGACATAGTTGTATCCCCACCCGTCGCTGAGACCGCTATCCTGCTTTCCGAGCTCATTGTACATCATGCCGTCTTCGTTGCACCCCTCGGCCAGGATGGTGTCGTAGACGTGCTTCAGTTTGGCTTGGTACTGTTTCGCACGTTCGGGCCGGTGCGTGCTTTCAACGGCATGAAGAAGCCCGAGTCCCCCGATAATCTCACACCCGTGGTCGCGCAAGCGCCTCACTACGAAATCGTCGTTACTGAGGTAGTAGTCAGCGAGTCGATCCGCCCAGTCGAGATATTTCTCTTCGCCGGTCATAGTGTAAAGTCGTGCGAGTGCCTGCAACTGTTCGCCGTTCACCTCGATATTGGTTGAGGGAATCTTTCCAAAAGGAGTGTCGGCGCGCGCCGTCGCCCAGAGGTCATCCTCGATACCGCGCATGCGGTCGAACCACTCGTCCGGGCCGGTCACTTCAACGATGGCAATGAGGCCGTCCTTAACATATTCGGACGCCTGAAACACGATTTCGTCCCAGCGGAGATCTCTGGCGGGTGCACCGCTTCGAAAATCCCAGGGTACCGGAATTCGCCCTTCGCTATTGCACAGCGCGATTTCGCGGTGCAGAATATCCCGTCCCGCCCCGTTGAGCACATCACGGTCCACCACGTGAGCCGCCCAGATGAAGAAAGGATAGCAATCGGCAGCCGTATCGCGGTAATTCCACTTGCCGTCGGCCCTGTAGAGGCCTGTTTTCTCATCTATCTTGGTGAGGGCAATGTCGTGCAGCCAGCGGTGCACCTTGTCGAGGGCGTGTCCCGCGATGGCTGCGGACTCCGTAGCCCGCTCGAAAGCATCCTGCGCGTGCGCCGCGGTTGCCATCATGATGGCTATAAGAAGGATTCCAATTGTGTTCCGAACTGAAGACATCTCTGCAAGCTCCTTTCTTTGTGCGGTTGATGGTTAATGAGCTTGTCAACCGAGAATTCCCGTGTGGATGTGCCCGCACCGCCGTGCCTACAGGTACCATCAAGACTGCTATCCTTTTCGCGAGAAGGCCCCCTTTCTTGTGTTCTTTGACGCAATTGTCGCCTGAGTCGCCTCGATCGCTGTAGCATTTGTGGACGAAATGCGGTCTTACCCGCGCGGCGTGCGGACCGTTGCACACAAACAGTGCACGGAGCAACGAACGTCGCTGCCTAAGCGGCTCAGAAGCCATACGTCAGCGCGGCAGCGTCACCGCGCCGGGCTACGGCCTTTGAAGCTCTTTGGACGGAATCGTCGCACTCGAGCCTTAGGGGCCCGTCTAGAAGAGCGACGCAATGCTAGCAGCCCACGTGACACACACCGGATACTTGCTGGGATACCTCAGAAACTCGACATGTCCGTCCATGAACAGAACGTTCCCGCCGCCGGGAACGTGGTTGTACGTTTCGATCTCTGTCCCGACTTGGTCGTACATCACGGCGACATCCGACTGTGCTTGAGCGCTGGCGGCCGGGTTGTTGATGTCCGTTATGAAAAACCGCTCGATGCCCTCCCGTAAACGGTAGACCGTGCCACCACTGGTAAGGTCTACATCTCTCTCGTAATTTTCTGGATCCCAGGAGCCCGTCATTCCGAAGGTGGTTCCGACGTCGATGAGGAAGTTCATATCGATAGCTCCCGGGTCTTGGGAATTCACGTCATACCCAGCGTTAAGATAATGCTGAGGCATAATGGCCCAGCCAAAGTAGGTGTACGACGCGTAATCGATTTTGCACGGGTTAATGCCGGCGTTGGGATCGCCGCCAATGTTCCACCGACCCTCCCCAACGTCGCTGGCCGTGGTATCCGAGGGACAGGTGAGCACGTTCACGTCGGTCAGGTACTCCGGGTAGATGGCCGGCCCGTCGAACACAAAGTGGAGCCATTGATTGGGGCCGGCGGGCGGGAGCGCGTTAGGCTTGAGGCACATACCCAGCGTATCATCGTCGGCCATGTCGTCCTTATACTTCTTCAGGCTCGGCCATCTGCCGTCCCACTCGTT
>Ga0180433_10009478_pt1 | contig 11916 bp, 13 predicted proteins | sample SS_ome_8_FD_132980 | JGI IMG/M metagenome (GOLD analysis project Ga0180433, IMG submission 132980) | Hypersaline lake sediment archaeal communities from the Salton Sea, California, USA - SS_1_D_1 metaG | ecosystem: Environmental > Aquatic > Non-marine Saline and Alkaline > Hypersaline >... | reverse complement strand
GCCAGCTTCCAGCACCAGCTGCTGCCCGCAGACCTCTAAGCGCACAGGCTCCAAACCACTGAGCCAGCCCGCCAGAGCCAGGGCCCGGCTGCTGCTGAACAGCCGCACGCCAGGCACCATCGCTTCAGCTTTGGTGTTGGGCAGGGGCACCAAGCCCGAAAAATCCATGGGCCATTCGCTGGCCTCCGCCAGGCTGGCGGCCGGCAGGCTGGCCCAGCCCCAGCTATCGCCGCGAACAGCTTCCGGCAGCGGCAGCGGTGCTGCTTGCAACGGTTGCGCTGGTGGCGCCAATGGGCCATTGAGATGGCCCTCCATTTCGGGGTAGATGCTGGCTTCGCGCTCCTGCAACCACTCCACCAGCGCGTAACAGCGGCGGCTGGGCACCATCTCCAGACCCACGCCTTCTGCGGCTCGCTGCACCATGGTGCGCATCGAGCTGCGCCAGCAGCGCAAGCGTTTGGGGGCTGGGCTGCTGGCCTCGTCTGCGGCAGCGAGGGCATCGCTGAGCGCTGTTTTCAGCCAAATGGAGTTAACGCTGTCGGCCGGGCAAAAGCGCTGCCACTGGAAGCTGCCATCACCGGAGCAGATCAGCGCTTCCCAGCGTTTTTTGCCGTTCTCATCGAGCAGGGGACGGGAGTAGAAGTCCAGCTCCCAGGTGTTGGCAGGCAGGCTCATCCCGCGCCCTGTTCTTGGGTGCGCAGCATGTTGCGGGCCCGGTTGGCCCGGTCTTTGGCCTCAGCCATCACCGCCTCTTTGTTGATCAACAGCTCGCCGGGCTGGTTTTCCAGCAGAGCTGTGTTGAGGCCGATGCGGCCGCGTCCAGGATCGAGTTCGGTGATCAGGGCCTGAAGGGAGTCGCCGGAATCAAAGATCTCCCGCAGTTCGCGCATGGTGCCGCCGGTGATGCAGCTGTGGTGCAGCAGCCCGCTGACGCCACCAAGATCCACGAAGAAGCCATAGGGCTTCACGCTGGTGACCAGCCCGCTCACCAGTTGGCCCACCTCCAGGTCGGCAAAGAAGGCAGCCATCGCGGCTTTTTTCTCAGAGAGCACCAACTTGCGGGTGTCGGGATTCACCTCGAGGAACGCCACACCAACGGTTTTGCCCACCAAGGCTTCGTGGTTTTCGCCTTCGTTGAGCTGGGAGCGGGGAATGAAGCCGCGCAGACCTTCGAGATCACAGGTGCAGCCGCCGCGGTTGAAGCCGGTGATCTTCACCTGCACCACCTTCCCTTCCTTCTCCAGCTGGCGCACCTTGTCCCAGGCCTGGCGCAGGGCCAAGGCACGGCAGCTCACCGTGACCATGCCATCGGCGTTCTGCTCGCGGGTAACCAGCACCTGAACTTCGAGTCCTTTAGGGAAACGGTTCTTGAGATCGACGATCACCCCAAGGCCGCACTCGTTTTTGGGCATGAAGCCCGGGGCTTTGCCGCCGATATCGACATAAATGCCGTCGCTTTCGTGCTCAATGACCTTGCCGGTCACCACATCGCCGGTGGCGCCGATCGGCTCGTTTTCATCGAGGGCGGCGAGGAAGGCTTCTTCGTCGAAGTCGAAGTCATCCACCACCCGGTTGGCAGCAGGGGTTTTGGGTGCTGCCTTGGGTTGATCAGCTGGACCCAGCAGGTCGTCCATGCTCAACCCCGCCAAGGGGTCGGGCGCATCAACGCCGCCTGCGGCGCTTGGCACGTTGGGCTGCTGCAGTTGCTTGGGTTGCTCGAGCTTGGCCTTGGCGGCCTCGGCCTCAGCTTCCTTGCGGCGCTTCTCTTCTTCTTCTTTTTTGTTGATGGCCAAGATGGCCAGGGGCTTCTGCAGAGAGCCAGCGGCAAAGGGCTTTTTGGGGCTGTCGCTGCGGGAGCCGCTCATGACCGGGTTGGACGCGATCCCACACTGTAAGAACAGCACCCCTAAAGCCATGCGACGGCTTGAGCACCTCTGGTGGCCGGCACTGCAGGCTGCCGCGCAACAACCAGGCAGCACGGTGGTGCTTCCAGTGGGTGCTTTTGAACAGCACGGCCCCCATCTGCCGATGGGCACCGATCTGCTGTTTGCCGAAGCCGTAGTGGATCGCGTTTTGGACCGGCTGCCAGCGGAGCTGCCGCTATGGCGTTTGCCGGCGGTGGCATTTGGTTTCTCCCCGGAGCATTTGGGGTTTCCTGGCACGGTGAGCCTCAGCGCGGAAGCCCTGTTGGCCCAGCTGCAAGGCATTGCTGCTGCCCTGAGTGAGGCTGGATTTCGCCGCTTGGTGCTCTTCAACGGCCATGGCGGCCAAATTGCGTTGCTGCAGGTGGCTGCCCGGCAGTTGCAGCAGCAGTTCCCCTCCTTGGCGGTGCTGCCCTGGTTTCTGTGGAGCGGGCCGCCGGGGGTGTTGGAGCAGATCCCTGAACCTGAGCGCAGCCAGGGGCTCCATGCCGGCCGCTTGGAAACCAGCTTGATGCTGGCGCTGCATCCCGAGCTGGTGGGTGAGCTGCCGGCTGGCGAAGCGATGGCCTCACCACCGGCTGGGTTGTCGCTCGAAGGAGCTGTGCCCACGGCCTGGCGCACCCGCAGCCTCTCGAATTCCGGGGTGGTCGGAGATCCAGCTGGCGCCTCTGCTGCGGAGGGAGAGCTGTTGCTGCAAGGGCTTGTTGGGGGTTGGTGTGAGCTCTTCGACACCTTGTTGCGCAGCGATTGGCCCCACATGCGGCCCGTCGTCGGTACGATGCAGCGTCAATAACCGCCGCCCAGCTGTAATGGCTTCCTCACTTCTGGATCCTGCTGTTGACGGCACCCCGGTGCTGGACGTCGAATTGCCGGATTTCACCACCGAGGCTTACAAGTCGGCCTACAGCCGCATCAACGCCATCGTCATTGAGGGCGAGCAGGAAGCCCATGACAACTACATCTCACTGGGCACCCTGATCCCTGATCAGGCCGATGAGTTGGCTCAGCTGGCCCGCATGGAGATGAAGCACATGAAGGGCTTCCAGGCATGCGGCAAAAACCTCAGCGTTGAGCCCGACATGGTCTTCGCCAAGGAATTCTTTTCTGACCTCCACGGCAACTTCCGCAGCGCCCTTGAGGAGAACAAGGTCGTCACCTGCTTGGTGATCCAGGCCCTGATGATCGAAGCCTTCGCGATCGCGGCCTACCACATCTATATCCCTGTGGCCGATCCCTTCGCCCGCAAGATCACCGAAGGCGTGGTCAAGGACGAATACACCCACCTCAACTACGGCCAAGAGTGGCTGAAGGCCAACTTCGACAGCAGCCGCGACGAGATCATCGAGGCCAACAAGGCCAACCTGCCGATCATTCGCCGCATGCTCGAAGAGGTGGCCGATGACGCCGCTGAACTCAAGATGGAAAAGGAAAGCCTGATCGAGGATTTCCTGATCGCTTATCAGGAAGCTTTGATGGACATCGGCTTCAACTCCCGCGATCTGGCCCGCATGAGTGCAGCAGCTCTGGTGGCCTAGGAATTGCTTGAACCGGATGGTGTCGTGGGACACTCATTCGGTTCTCCTTCCGGATCCTGACGTTTTGGCGTCAGTCAGTCAGCTTCCCGAATGTTTGGTCTGATCGGTCACTCCAGCAGCTTCCGTGATGCCCGCAACACGGCGCGGGATCTGGGCTTTGAAGATCTGGCTGACGGCGAACTTGATCTTTGGTGCAGCGCACCGCCCCAACTGGTGGAGTCCTTTGAGGTCACCAGTTCAACGGGCAAGACGATCGAGGGCACCTACATCGATTCCTGCTTTGTGCCGGAGATGTTGAGCCGTTTCAAAACGGCCACGCGCAAGGTGCAGAACGCCATGGAGCTGGCCCAAAAGCGCGGCATCAACATCACGGCCTTGGGTGGTTTCACCTCGATCATTTTCGAGAATTTCAACCTGGCCAAGTTTCAGCAGATCCGCTCCACCCTGCTGCAGTGGGACCGCTTCACCACCGGTAATACCCACACGGCGTGGGTGATCTGCCGTCAGGTGGAGCAGAACGCTCCGCGGCTGGGAATCGATCTCAAGGCCGCCAAAGTGGCCGTTGTTGGCGCCACTGGCGACATCGGCAGTGCTGTCTGCCGTTGGATGGCCAACAAAACCGGTGTGGCTGAGCTCTTGCTGGTGGCCCGTCAGCAGCAGCGCCTGGAAGATTTGCGCGAAGAGCTCGGTGGCGGCAGCATCCTCACGCTGGAGCAGGCTCTGCCTGAAGCTGATGTGGTGGTGTGGGTGGCTTCTCTGCCCCAAACGCTGGAGATCGATAGCAACAGCCTGCGCAAGCCCTGTTTGATGATTGATGGGGGCTACCCCAAAAACCTCGACAGCAAGGTGATCTCTGAGCACGTCACGGTGCTCAAGGGAGGCATTGTTGAGTTCGCCCGTGACATCGGTTGGCAGATGATGACCGTCGCCGACATGGCCAACCCGCGCCGGCAGCTGTTTGCCTGCTTTGCTGAGGCGATGCTGCTTGAGTTTGAAGGCATCCACACCAACTTCAGTTGGGGCCGCAACAACATCACCCTGGAGGCCATGGAGCAGATCGGTATGGCCTCGATCCGCCACGGTTTCTCAGCTCTGGGAATCGACCCCAACACCTTGAACCCCCAGCCCCTCGCCGCTTAAGCCCTGATGGCCCCACGTCGCCTGCTGCTTGATTTCGAAAAGCCCCTGGTGGATCTCGAGGAGCAAATCGAGCAGATCCGCCAACTGGCTCGCGACTCCGAAGTGGATGTCAGCCAGCAGTTGCTGCAGCTCGAAACCCTGGCGACCCGTCGCCGCGAAGAGATCTTCAGCTCCCTGACCCCAGCCCAGAAGATTCAGGTGGCCCGCCACCCCCAGCGCCCCAGCTGCCTCGATTACATCCAGCTGCTCAGTGACGACTGGATTGAGCTGCACGGCGATCGCTCCGGCAGCGATGACCAAGCCTTGGTGGGCGGCCTCGGACGCCTGGATGGCCGCGCGGTGCTGTTTATCGGTCACCAAAAAGGGCGCGACACCAAAGAGAACGTGGCCCGCAACTTCGGCATGGCCTCTCCCGGCGGCTACCGCAAGGCTTTGCGCTTGATGCAGCACGCCTCCCGCTTTCAGTTGCCTGTCATCAGCTTCATCGACACCCCCGGTGCCTACGCCGGCCTGAAGGCCGAAGAACTCGGTCAAGGCGAAGCCATCGCCGTCAACTTGCGCGAGATGTTTGCCCTGGAGGTGCCCGTGATTGCCACCGTGATTGGTGAAGGCGGATCGGGCGGTGCCTTGGGGATTGGCGTGGCCGATCGTTTGATGATGTTTGAGCACTCCGTGTACACGGTGGCCAGCCCTGAAGCCTGCGCTTCGATCCTGTGGCGGGATGCAGCCAAGGCCTCCACTGCGGCCGAAGCCCTGAAGATCACCGCCCGCGATCTCAGCCAGCTGGGGATTGTTGATCGGGTGCTGGGCGAACCTTCGGGAGGCAATCACTGGGCTCCGTTGCAGGCTGCAGACACCCTGCGGACGGCTCTGTGTGAGGAGCTCAATCAGCTCACTTCCCTGTCAGCGCAAGAGTTGAGGGATCAGCGCTACAGCAAGTACCGCCGCATTGGCCGCTACTTAGAGCACCCCGAGATGGAAGCTGCTGCTACGTCAGACACCCTGGAGTCGTCAGCCAGCGCGTAATATTCCTTAAAGAACCGGGCATTCGACCGGTTTGTCCACGTTCCTTTTTTGTTGTTGTCTTCGACTGCACTGATTACCGGGGCTTCCCGGGGCATCGGCGCTGCCACCGCTCAGCGGTTTGCTGAAGCGGGCTGGTCTCTCCAGCTCATGGCGCGTTCGGCCGATGCCCTTGAAGACGTCGCTCAGCGCTGCCGCTCCTTTGGGGTGTCAGTAGCGACTGAATGCGTCGACTTCAGTGATCCTTCTGCCATTGCACCGGCCATTGCCCGCTTGCAACAGCAGGAGGGCACCCCAGCGGTGGTCATCAATAACGCCGGTGCTGCGCTCACCGCTTCCCTCTCTGAGGTGAGCTTGGAGCAGTGGCAGTGGCTGATGCAGCTCAACGTCACCAGCGTGTTTCAGGTTTGTCAGGCCGTGCTGCCAGGGCTTCGTGCCCAAGGCGGCGGCTTGATCGTGAACATCAGCAGCCACGCGGCGCGCTCGGCTTTCCCCGGTTGGGGGGCCTATTGCACCAGCAAGGCAGCGGTTCAAGCTCTGACGCGCTGTTTCGCCGAAGACGAACGGCAACACGGGATCCGCCTCAGCACCCTCACTTTGGGCGCTGTGGACACTCCGCTGTGGGATACACCCACGGTGCAGGCGGACTTTGATCGTTGTGCCATGCTCCCCGTGGCCAAGGTCGCTGACACCCTGCTGCACATCGCGCAGCAACCCCCCCAGCTCCTGCTGGAGGACATCACCCTCATGCCCGCCGCTGGCGCGCTCTGAGCTCCATGACTGCACTCGACGACACCACTGCAATGGCGTCTGCTTCTCCTTCCATTGGTTCGCCTGTGCTGGATGGCTCCGCTGTGGCCCGCAGCATCACGAAGACCCTGCCGCGTTCCATCAGCTCCGTGATTCGGGCTCGCCTGGAAGCGGCCGATGCCCCCTACCTGGCCAACGACAACATTGCTGACCACCTCAAGCCCGGCGAGCTTGATCTGCTGCAGCAGGAAGTCACCGACAAGGTGCGCGATCTGCTGCGTTCGCTGGTGATTGATATCGAGCGCGACCACAACACTGAGGAGACGGCAGAGCGCGTCGCCAAGATGTACCTCCAGGAGGTGTTCAAGGGCCGTTATCTCGAGCAGCCCAAGATCGCCAGCTTCCCCAACGTCAAAAATCTCGATGAGATTTACACCGTTGGTCCGATCACGGTGCGTTCGGCCTGTTCACACCACCTGGTGCCGATCCTTGGCAACTGCTGGATTGGCATTAAGCCTGGCTCCAGTGTCATTGGCTTGAGCAAGTTCGCCCGCGTGGCCGATTGGGTCTTCTCCCGTCCTCACATCCAAGAGGAAGCGGTGATGATCCTGGCCGATGAAATCGAGCGGCTGTGTGAGCCCAAGGGCCTGGCCATCCTGGTGAAGGCGCAGCACTACTGCATGAAGTGGCGCGGCGTGAAAGAGCCCCAAACCAGCATGGTGAACTCTGTTGTGCGCGGTGATTTCCGCCACGACCCCAGCCTCAAGGCCGAGTTCTTTGAGTTGGTGAAGCAGCAGGAATCGATGCTCGGCTAAGGCCGCACGGGCCCCAGCGGCCCTGAGGCCACGCGCCGGTGCCCCTCAGGGGTGATCACGATCGCCACAGCCATCAACTCCAGCCCCACATCGCTGGGTTGTGCGGTGTAGCTGCTGCCAACGGCACCTGGAATCAGTAACCAGCCTGATTCACCTTGCCGATACCAGTGGATCAGCGTGGGCTGTGGACCTGTTGGGTTGGCAGCCAACCAGCGGGCTTCAATCAACTGACCGGCGATCGCTTCGCCTGCGAGCTCCAGCTCACCCAGGCTCTGAATCGCCGCTTGCAAATCCGAGGCCCGCTGGCTGGTGGCATCGATTTGCTGTTTGAGCACCTTGATTTCCTGCTGCGGCTTGAGGTGGTCCATCCCCGGCACGCACTCCAGTTGACCGCCGATCAACTGACAACCCATCAGCAGTCCTTGGGCCAACAGCCATGGAGCCGGCATGGCGGCAAAGCAACTAGCTGAATTGTGCGCATTTCAGCCGTGAACGGCTTTGATGAGTGCCTCCACCAGCTGCAAATCTTTCAGTCCCGGCGCTTGCTCAACGCCGCTGCTGGCATCGAGCCCCGTGGGCGACAGCCCCTGCTGCGCCAGTTGCTCAAGGGCGCTGCGCGCATTGCTGGGGCCGAGCCCGCCGGCGAGCCACCAGGGCAGCAGCGGCTGAAACCCTTGCAACCATTGCAGCGGCAAGCGCTCGCCCGTGCCGCCATGGGCCGAGTCACTCCAGGCATCGAGCAACAGGCCATCCACCACGGCGCTGTAGGCCTGGGCTTGTTGGAGGTCAGCGGTGCTGCGGATTCGCAGGGCTTTCCACAGGGGTAAGCCCAGCTCATCACGCAGTTGCTGGCAGCGCTCTGGCGTTTCTTCGCCGTGCAGCTGCAGCAGTTGATGGCCCTGCTCAGGCCGCAAACTCTCCAGCTCGCTGTCGCTGGGATTGACCACCACCAGCACCCGGCAGCAGTTGGGGTTGGTGCCTGCCACGGCCTCCCAGAGGGCTGGCCGCTGTGCTGGTTCCAAAAAGCGGGCGGAGCGGCGAGCAGCGATCACCCCGATGGCATTGGCGCCGAGCCCTGCCACAGCCGCCGCTTGCGGCGGTTGCATCAGTCCGCAGATTTTCAGCTGTGCAGCCATGACTGCGTTTCTAGGATGGTGGTTGATGTAAGGGGGCAAGCAGGTGAGCAACGCCCCACAGGGCCAAGGCTGGAAGGTGATGAGCCTGGCCGGAATTCCGCTTTATATCCATCCCAGCTGGCTCTTTGTTCTGGTGCTGGCCACGGTTCTGTTTAGCCAGCAATTTGACGGCAACCCTGCCTACGGATTCCTGACAGCACTGCTGCTGTTCCTTTCCGTGGTGCTGCACGAACTCGGCCATTCGCTGATGTCGCTGCGCCTTGGCGTCAAGGTGCGCAGCATCACCCTGTTCATGCTGGGTGGGGTGGCCTCCGTTGAGCGGGATCCCGCCACACCCATGGGCACTTTGTTGGTGGCCGCCGCTGGCCCGGCGGTGAGTGCGCTCTTGGCCTTCCTGTTGGCCTTGGCCGTGCATCCTTTGAGCCACATTCAGCCCCCCTTAGGGGAGGTGGCCCTGGTGCTAGCCCAGCTCAATTTGCTGCTGGCCTTGTTCAACCTGCTGCCCGGCTTGCCCCTCGATGGTGGTCAGATCGTTAAAGCTCTGGTGTGGCAGGCCAGTGGCAGCCGCGAGAAGGGCGTGCGCACGGCCACCCGCTGCGGGCAGCTGTTGGGGTGGATGGGCGTGGTGTTTGGCGTGTTCCTGTTCTTGCGCACAGGCTCCTTTGGCGGCTTGTGGCTTTTGCTTCTGGGCTGGTTTGCCCTGGGCGCCTCCCGCAACCAACTGCAGCTGCTGGCCTTGCAGCGAGCACTGCAGCATCTGCAGGTGAAAGATTCCGTGAGCCGCCGCTTGCGGGTGATGGAGCCCGGCAAAACCCTGCGGGACCTCAGCCAAATGCGCCTCTCCAATGATTCGCCGCGCCCGGATTGGGTGCTGATCTGCCAAGGGGGGCGTTGGAAGGGGTTCATTGATGATCAGCCCCTCAAGCAGGTGCCCGTGCAGCGCTGGGATGTGGAAACCCTCGAGCAGCACCAGCGGCCCCTCACTGATCTGCCCTCAATTGCTGAAACCGCGCCGCTGTGGCGGGCCGTGTTGGCTTTAGAGGAATCGCAGCAGGGCCGGCTGCTGGTGCTCAATCCAGCGGGGTTGCCGGTGGGCACATTGGAGCGCCCTGAGCTGTCGGAAGCGGTGATGAGGCGGCTGTCGGTGCGGTTGCCCCAGCCCTTGCTGGAGCAGGCTCGCCGCCAAGGCGCCTACCCCTTGGGCTTGTCGCTCGGGCCTGTGGCTGAAACCGTGGCGGCCTTGCCTGAAGTGATGGCGGCCAACCGCTCAGGCTCCTCGGGCCAAGCCAACTGATTCGGCTTTGATCCCAAGAGCCACTGCTCGGCAAGCTGCAGCAACACCTGGCGCAGCCGATTGGGGCTGAAGGCCTCAGGTAGGGCTGGGGGAGCTGGCTCATTGAAGAGCTGCTGCCAGAGCTCAGCTGGCGGCTGCAAGGGAATCGAACCGTGCTGCAGCAGCCGGCCCCGCTGCCAAAGCTGGGCGCTGCCGATCCGTTTGATGCCAAGCGGGTCCACCAAATCGGCCTCGGTGGCTTGGCCAAAGCAATTCTGTTGCCCGCGTTGCTGCTCGCTGTTGCCATCGATCAAGGCGCTGCCCAAGTGCGCAAAGCCCGCTTGCAACCATTGGTTCAGCAGCCGGTAGGCCCGTCGCTGCCCGCGGGGCGGCTGCGCCAAGGCGATGGCATAACAAAGATCGCCGCCATGGAGCACGGCCGCTCCGCCGGTGGGTCGGCGCACCACAGGGACATCCAGCCCTGCACTGTTGGGGAGAGGGCCCTGGTGATGCCCCAGCGAGAGGGTGGGCTGCTGCCATTGGTAGAAGCGCAGCAGCACCGGCTGCTCCTCGCTGAGCTGGCTCAGCATCCAGCGATCCAACCCCATCTGCACGCTGCCGGAGCTGTTCAGATCCGGATAGAGGCCCCAACGTTGGCCGTGGATCAACGAAGCTGGGGCCGATTGCGATGGGAGGGGATGCTCCAGCTGCTGTTGCTGCTGCCGTTAGGCATCCTCGCCGGTCTGTTGTCGGGCTTTTTGGGCATTGGCGGCGGCTTGATTTTCTCGCCGCTGTTGTTGGCCCTTGGTTTAGATCCCCATCAGGCGCTGGCCACCAGCACCTTGGCCATTGTTCCCACCACGGCGGCAGGCAGCTGGGCCCACTGGCGCCAGGGCCGCTTGCCACTGCAACCCGCGCTGGTGATTGCCCTGGCCGCTCTTGCCAGTGGCCTCGGCTTTGCGCTGGTGGGCAAGGTGCTCTCGGGCTGGCATTTGCTGGCGGTGCAAGCGCTTGTGTATGCGCTGGTGGCCCTGTTGGTGCGGCCGCGCCAGCAGTCCGCCACCGCTGTTGACAGCAGTGATCCCTCCCCGGCGCTGCTTCCGCTGGCCTTGGTGGGCTGCATCGCCGGCCTCTGCGGCGGCCTGCTGGGCTTGGGCGGCGGTTTGGTGATGGTGCCGCTGATGGTGGCTTGGTTGCGCATCCCCATGCATCTGGCCATCCGGCTCAGCACGGTGGCTGTGCTGCTGGCTTCGGCGGGAGCGGGGTCGCTATTTGTGCTCGAGGGCCGCGGTGAATTGCTGCCGGCGCTGCTGTTGGGGGGGCTGGCGGCGGTGGCGGCCAAGTGGGCGGCGAGCCGGTTGCAGCGCGTCAGTCCGCGCCAGCTGGCCTGGCTGCTGCGGATTTTGAGTTTGGCCTTGGCGATCGACAGCAGCCGCCGCGCCATCACGCTCTGGCTTCAGGCCTGAGGCCAGAAGCCGGCTTCCACGTTGAAGCCCAATACGGCTGCCATTTGGCCTAGCCGTCCGCGTAGGGCAAGCCCGTGTTGGTTGCCCCAGTCATCAAGCCAGAAGAGGCGATGGCTGATCCAAAGGCTGAGGTCATCGGGATCAAAGCGCAGGCCTTCCGTGCGGCTGAACTCATGCAGCACTTGCATGGCCACATGGCGGCTGAGTTGGCCGTCGCTGCGTTGCAGCAGCAGCGTCAGCCAGGGGCAGAGCGCATCGGCCCGCAAGCTCCACAGGCGGCACTCCGGCACTTCACTGAGTTCGCGGGGATCGTCATCGGCGCGGGGCCATTCCAGTTGCAGCGCGAGGCCGTCTTCCAGTTCCAGCAGGGCGGTGGCAGGGCGCTGCCGCAGCTCTTCCAGTGGGCTCATGTCTAGGCAGCGGATCTGGTCCGCACTGACGTTGATCACAAGGCTTTCGCTCATCGTTCGCGCCGCGCCACCCGCTGGCTCACATTCACCGCATGGTCGGCCATGCGCTCAATGCAGCGCAGCACCAGCACCAGCATCAACTGATGATCCCGGAATTCGCTGGAGGTGCAGGTTTGAGTGAGCTCTTCCACCAGCCGTTCGTAGTCCCGGTCCACCAGGTCATCGAGGGCCTGGAGCCTGGCCCCGGCGCTGAGGTCTTCCTCGCTGAGGCTGTTGAGGGCAAGGGCTAAGAGCGAGCGGCAACGATCGAGCATCGTCAGCACCTCGTCGCGGAGCATCACCGGCTGCGCCGGCAGCAATTGCTCGCCCAAGGTGGCCAGCTCTTTGCAGTAGTCGCCAAAGCGCTCAAGATCACGCAGGCAGTGCATGTAACTCAGCACCTCGCG
>Ga0180433_10009477_pt1 | contig 11916 bp, 16 predicted proteins | sample SS_ome_8_FD_132980 | JGI IMG/M metagenome (GOLD analysis project Ga0180433, IMG submission 132980) | Hypersaline lake sediment archaeal communities from the Salton Sea, California, USA - SS_1_D_1 metaG | ecosystem: Environmental > Aquatic > Non-marine Saline and Alkaline > Hypersaline >... | reverse complement strand
CTCCTTTATTTGGCGGTGATTCATTTATTTATAGTTTGATATTTTTTGTGTTTGGCGCTTTCGCAATTTTAAAAGGACTGATCTTGATTGAACGATTAGAATTAATCATGACCTTATTTTTATTTTTGATTGTTTTTTTGATTTTCTTTTCTGGCTTATCTCATTTTGACATAAATAATTTGAAAACTATTGATTTAAAATATTTTTTTCTTCCTTACGGTGTAATCTTATGGGCATTAGCTGGGGCATCAGCTATTCCTGAAATTAAGGAGGTTTTAACTTTAGACGGAAAGTGGTATAAAAGAGCAATAATTTGGGGGACTATTATTCCGGCAATTCTTTATTTGTTATTTATGTTTATTGTGGTGGGAGTAACAGGAAAAAGCACTACTCCTGAATCAATTGCAGGACTTATCAATTTTTTAGGTAGAGGAGTAGTTGTTTGGGGCGCTGTATTTGGTGCTTTAGCTTCAATGAGCTCATTTTTTATTATTGGTCTTTGCCTAAAAAAAGTTTTTTGGTATGATTACAAGATTAAAAAAAATTTGAGCTGGTTTTTAACTTGTTCAATCCCCCTAATTGGCTTTTTATTTGGATTAAGGGAATTTATTCATATCATTGGAATTTTAGGAGTAATTTTAGGTGCGATAGATGGAACAACTTTAGTATTAATTTATCTTAGGGCTAAGAAAAAAGGAGATAAAAAACCAGAATATAGTTTAAAAATACCTTCTATACTAACTTATGCATTAATAGGTGTATTTATTTTTGGGCTAATTTATCACATTATATATTCTTTTAAATAGCTAATAATATTGAATAGAGTGATTAAAAATATTCCAACATTCTGCAGAATGTTGGAATATTTTTTAGTAATGTTATAATATAATTAGAATAAAGTTTGTGATATCTATAAAAATAAAAATTTTATATGAATATGAAAAAAAATTCAAAACAATTAGAACGTTATTTTAAAGGAGCTGCAAATCATAGGCGTATTGATATTTTGAAAACAGTTGAAAAAAATAATGGTATTACAGTTGAAGATATTTCAGACAAATTAGGAGCAAATTTTAAAACTATTTCTCAACATACTCACTCTCTTGTTCGAGCAGGACTTTTAAATAAAAGATATAAAGGTCGCCAGGTGATGCATTCGTTATCACCTTATGGTAAGGCCTTTCTTAAATTTATGAAAACATTCTAACATTCTGCAGAATGTTAGAATGTTTTTTGTATGAAAAAAAATGGATATGAATAAAGATAAAAAAGATAAATTTGAAAAATTTTTATTTTATTTTTTTATTTTTCTGATTCCTTTTCAGACAAGGAAAATTTTATTTTCTTCTTCTTTGACCGATAATTTTTTTGAATGGGGTTCAGGATTTTTATACCTTAGCGATATTATATTAGTTGGAGTTTTTATTTTATGGATTATGCGGTTGTTAAATAAAAAATCTGATTTTTTAAAGAAATCAGATTTATGGTTAATTGGACTTTTTTTGATTATTGGATTATCTCTAATAACCAGTGTTAATTTGGAGTTAAGCATTTATCAATTTATAAAATTAACCGAGCTTATTTTATTGTTTTTATATATTAGAACAAGTTTAGAATTTTTGGAATTAAACAAGATCTTGAAAGTATTTGTTATTAGCGGTATTTGCCAGGCGGTTTTAGCTATAGTTCAGTTTTTTAATCAAGCTAGTTTAGGTTTAAAATACATTGAAGCTGGAATATTTAATGTTAATATTCCCGGAACAGCCACTTTTTTTGTAAATGGAGTAAAATTGATTAGGGCTTATGGAACTGCTCCTCACCCTAATGTTTTAGCTGTTTTTCTTTTGGTTTCAATTTTTTGTGTTTATGTGTTATGGCTAAAAAATACGAAGAGAAGCATTATTAATTATGGATTATTAGTTACAGCTTACGGATTACTATTTTTAGGTCTTTTTTTGACTTTTTCTCGGGCAGTTATTATTGTTTTTATTTTCGGTAGTGCACTTTTTTTCTTGATAAGCTTTTTAAAACTCAAAGAGCTAAAACCCAAAATATTTATCTTGTTTCTATTATTTGTTGCTTGCTGTTTATTATTTACTGTCATTTTTTGGCCGGAATTTCAAGCTCGTTTTTTGAATATATCTTCTGGAGATCAAGCGATAAGTTTGAGGGTTTATTACAACGATATAGCTGTTTCAGTAATTAAAGAAAGGCCGATTTTAGGATTAGGGGTAGGCAATTTTACCTGGTATTTATTTAATAATTATAGGTTTCAAGAATTCTGGCTTTACCAACCGGTCCATAATTTATACTTGTTAATTGTCAGCGAAATAGGTATTTTGGGATTAGTATTATTTTTGGTTTTTATTGCAAGAATTTTATTAAAAGGACTTAAACAAATAAGGAAAATCTACGTCTTATGCTTTATGGTATGTGTTTTATGTTTTATGATTTTAGGCCTAATTGACCATTATTTTTGGACAATTCAGCAAAGCCGGCTGTTGTTTTGGATAATTCTGGCTATAGTGAGCGGATTTTTTTTAAAAAAATCACCCAGTTCTTTATTGACAGAGTGACTTTTATTGTTTACGTGATAAAAAGTTTGTCAGGTAAAAATCTGTTATTGGGTTACCGGCCGCTATTAATGCAGCATTTTTTTGTTAATTTTTCGGTAAATATTTTGTGTTTTTATGTCGAGCTATAATGGTTTGGACAAGCTCTAAAGAACCCCAATTAATTACTTGTGAATTTTCCAAAAGTTTTTCTTTCAGATGCAAACTGTTTAGAACAAAAGATAAACCGTCACTACAATAATAATCTAAACAAATAATAGGGCGATTTTCTTGGAGCAAACACCCCTTTTTACTGAGAAAAATGCAAGCAGGCCGTTTATCTAAAATTGAAACAAGAAATTTGATATCAGGTTCAGGCAACTTAAAATCTAAATTATTAGCTAAAATATAAATAACATCTTGTTGTTTTAAATTAACATCTTCGCTTGTTTGTTTACAGCAACCCTTGCCACTCTGATGACACCTTCTGCAATAATTAATAATTTTAGGATGGTTAAAGAGTTCAACTAATTCTTGTCTGGCATTTTTAATTTTTTTAATTAACTTTTCTTGGTCTTTATCAAAAGGCACAATAGATTCAATTATTTGTTTGGTTTTCTCGGTTGCTTTTTTAAGAAGAATATAGTAATTTTTGTAAAATTCTTCTAAATCTTTCATTTGAATTCCTTTTGTTAAGGTTCTGGAAAGTTTATTATAGTATCGTTGTTTATTTTGGTCAATACCTTTATTTTTAAAATAGACAAGAACTAAATAAATTGTTAAATTAAAAGTGATAAGTTTTTTGATAACAAGGAGGATTTAATGAAAGAAGTGAAAACTTCTATAAAAAATAATTGTTCAATGGCTAAAGCATCTTTTTGGGAAAAGACAGGTATTAAAATACCAAAATGTCCTGTTTGTAAAAGTAAGATGAAAAGAATAGATTGGCCTTTTGAGCCCGGATTTATATGCTCAAAGATTGGATGCAGACATACTGTTTGGTGGAAAATAGAATAAAATTAAGCAAATAAATAAAGAGGAAAATTTCCTCTTTTTCTTTTTCTCAAATTATTGGTAAAATAAACTATATCTTTATGCTTGGTGATAGATTTTTGAATAGCACTAAAGACGTAAATAGCTACAGGGCGTAAAAAATTAAAAAAATCTTTAATTAATGGGTTTAAATGAATAATAATAATTTTATTTATTAGTTTAAAATTCACTACCCTTGAAGAAGTTATTGCTGACGTTCTTAATCTTGGTACTGATGCTAAAAAAGTTATAAAATATTATAATTAGCTTATTGAAAAAATAGGGTCGGAGTTTAAAATTTTTTTAGTAATAATTAAAAACAAAAAAATAGAAGGGCAAAAGCTCTTCTTTAAATTATGTTTCAAGATTTTGTAAATATAGTAACCCCCTTTCTTTATAATCATCGGTATATCTTTGCCTTTTTAGGCGCTTTATTTGAAGGAACTAATATAATGCTTCTTGGTGGGTTTTTGTATAAGTTGGGAATTTTTAAATTTTGGAATATTATTATGGTTTTGTTTTTAGGATATTTTTTAAATGGTTATGGCTGGTATGCTATTGGTCGTTGGGGTGGTAGAAGCATATTAGAAAGATGGGGACCTCGCTTTTTTCTTACCCATGAAAGAATAGCTAAACTTGAAGATTATTTTAAAAAACATACAGTAAAAGCGCTAATGATAACTCGTATTACCTATGGCATAAGTAGTTATATTTTTATAATAGCTGGAATTTTTAAAACTAAAGCAAAAAAATTTTTTTGGTGTAACTTAATTGCTTCCATTATCTGGGTTTTTATGATGTTTCTTATTGGCTACAGTTTTGGAGCAAGCTATGAAGCGCTAAGTAATTTAGTTGAAACAGTCGCTATTTGGCTGGTAATCGTTCTTTTTGTTGTTATAATTCTTATTGCTATTGGTTTAGTTTACTGGCTTCGTCAAAAGGCCAAGAGAAAGTTTTTAGAGAGAATTGTAAATCATAAAGGTTGGAAAATGCTTAAGTGGCTTGGTGCTAAAATCTATAAATTTTTAGATGATAATATGTAAACATATTATGGTAAAGAAAAAAAATAAGAAAAAAAATTGGTCTGGAAGAGTAACCGAATACAGTGACGCCCTAGATTTAGAAGAAGGGGTTTTTACCTGGAAAGACCCTAAGCGTATTGCTAAGTCGTTAAAAAAATCAGCAGAAGCAAGTAGTCGTCGTAAGGCAAAACTCCTCCAATCAGCAATGTCAATGCTTAATTTTTATATTAATCGGGCTGGTAAAAACTTATCAGCTAGTCAGAAAAAAATTCTTGAGCAAGCAAAAGTTGAACTGAGAAAACAGTTTGGTAAAAATTAGAAATTATTTTTAAAATATTATGTATAATTTTTCTATTTCTACAAAAGGTAATAATGATATAATTGATGTAACTCCTCAAATTGAAAATGAGATTAAGAAAGCTGGTATTAAAAACGGTCTTTGTTTTATATCTTCTCCGGGGTCAACTTGCGGAATAACCATAATTGAATATGAGCCAAATTTAGTTAAAGATTTTAAAGAATTTTTGGAAGAATTAGCGCCAAGTAATAAGGATTATAAGCATGACCAAACTTGGGGCGAGAAAAACGGACATTCTCACTTACTTTCTTCTTTATTTAAGCCATTTTTGACTGTGCCTATAGAAAATGCTAAACTACTTTTAGGCCAATGGCAGCAGATTATATTTTGCGATTTTGACAGCAAAGCCAGACAACGAACAATAAACATTAAAATAATTTCTTAATACAGACAGTACCACAATTTGAATTGTGGTACTGTATAAAGATTATGGAGAAGGTGAATAAAAATATGAAAATTGAAGAAGTACTTAAAAAATATCCGGAAACTGCGGAAGTTTTTAATGAACACGGATTTCATTGTCTTGGATGCGCAGCAGCCAGTTTTGAAAATCTTGAACAAGGGGCAATGGCTCACGGTGTTGATGTTGAAAAATTGGTTAAAGAGTTGAATGAAGTGGTGGAAAAAGAATTATGAATCATGAATCATGAATTATGAAAAAACCGTAGCGAATTGCGTAGCTGCGGTTTTTTTGCTGTATCTGTGTATGTTAAAATATAATTGTATGACTAATCAAGAAATTGCTAGAATATTTTATGAAATATCAGAATATCTTGAAATGCAGGATGTACAGTTCAAGCCAAGGGCCTATGAAAAGGCTGCTATTGCTATTGAGGGGTTAGATGAAAATATTAATGATATTTATAAAAAGGAAGGTATAAAGGGTCTGGATAAAATTCCTGCTGTAGGAAAAGGAATTGCTGAAAAAATTGAAGAGCTTATCAAAACAGATCATCTGAAATATTATGAACGATTAAAGAAAAAAATGCCGGTTAACCTTAATGAGTTAACCGCAGTTGAAGGAATTGGCCCTAAAATGGTTAAAGATCTTTATAAAGAATTAAAAATTAAAAACATAGATGAATTGGAAAAAGCGGCAAAAGCTGGAAAAATTCGCGATCTGGAGGGCTTTGGTAAAAAAACTGAAGAAAATATTTTACAGGGCATTACTTTTCTTAAAAAAAGCGGTGGTAGATTTATTTTAGGATTTGTAATGCCACAGGTGCGAGAGATAGAAAAAAGAATAAAAAATTTAAAGGAAGTTAAACAAGCAGTTGTTAGCGGTTCAATTAGAAGAAAAAAAGAAACTGTTGGCGATGGTGATATTTTAGTAACCGCATCTTCTGAAAAATCAGCAAAAGAGATTTCTGACTTTTTCGTGAATATGCCGGAAGTTACCCATGTTTATAGTTATGGTAAAACTCGCTCTTCGGTGAGATTAAAAAATGGCATGGATTTTGATTTGCGTGTTGTGCCTGAAGAAAATTTTGGCTCTGCCCTTCAGTATTTTACTGGTAATAAGTCGCATAATATTGAATTGAGAAAAATTGCCATTAAAAAAGGGTTAAAGCTGAACGAATATGGAATTTTAAAAGGTAAAAAGCAAATTGCCGGAAAAACAGAGGAAGAAGTTTATAAAATTTTAGGTCTTAAATGGATGGAACCGGAACTAAGAACAAATACTGGCGAAATAGAGGCCTCTCTTCAACAATCTCGGGGTAAATCTAACGGATTACCAAAATTAATTGGCTATAACGATTTAAAAGGCGACTTACAAATTCAGACCAATTGGAGTGACGGGTCCAATACCATTGAAGAATATGCACAGGAGGCAATGAAATTGGGGTTAGAATACATTGTAATCACGGATCACACCAAAGGGTTGGCAATGACAGGAGGGTTGGATGAAAAAAGATTAAAAAAACAAGGAAAAGAAATTGATAAAATAAATGCTAAATTAAAAAAACAAGGTAAGAAATTTGTAATCCTGAAAGGAGCTGAAGTGAACATTAAAAAAGACGGAAGTTTGGATATAGACAACAAAACTCTAAGAAAATTAGATGTGGTGGGGATTGCTGTTCATTCGGGATTTAAAACATTAGAAAAAGAAATGACCGAAAGAATAATCAGGGCCATGAAAAACCCGCATGCTGATATTTTGTTTCATCCTACTGGCAGAGTAATTCAAAAACGACCGTCTTATGCTTTGAACATTGAAAAAATCATAAAAGCAGCTAAGGAAACCGGAACAATTTTAGAAATCAATGCTTATCCCGACCGTCTTGATTTAAGAGATAAACACGTCAGAATAGCTATTGAGTCAGACGTGAAACTATCTATTGATTCTGACGCTCATTCTATCACTCATCTTCATTATTTAGAATTCGGTATTGCTCAAGCACGCAGAGGTTGGGCAGAAAAGAAAGACATTGTTAATGCCTGGCCGCTTGATAAATTTTTAAAGTTTTTGAAAGAATGACAAAATTTCAGGAAAAAGTTTTTCAAGTAGTTAAAAAAATTCCCCGCGGAAAAGTTCTGACTTATAAAGAAATTGCTAAGCTGATTGGAAAGCCTCAAGCATATCGTGCTGTTGGTAATGCCTTAAATAAAAACACTAATCCCAATGTGCCTTGTCATAGAGTTATTCGTTCAGATGGTTTAGTTGGGGATTATAGAGATGGTAATAAGAAAAAGATTATGCTTTTAAGAAAAGAAGGAGCTGTAAGCAATAATTCAAAAATTAAAACTCAAAATGCAAAATGATAATGTAAAATGTAAAAAGAATAAGATAATTTTGAATTTTAATTTATCATTTTGATTCTTGCCTGCCGGTAGGCAAGGTTTGCATTTTGTAATTTGCATTATGTTTTTTAGACGTTGGCTGCCAGTATTATTATGGGCGGGTGTGATATTTTTTCTTTCTTCCATTCCCAACTTAGAATCTGGCCTGGAGCAAGATTTTACTTTGAGAAAAGTAGCTCATATTTTAGAATATGCAATTTTAACATTTTTGTTATTTCGGGCCTTTAGTTTTAAGAGTAATAAGTTGATTATTTTATCAGTAATTATTGCTTTTTTATATGCTTTATCTGATGAGTATCACCAAAGCTTTGTATTTGGACGAGAAGGAACATTAAGAGACGTGGCGATTGATAGTATTGGAATTTTAATTATGACGGGAATATGGTATATTAAAAACAGAAGAATTAAGTATAAAATTATTAATAAGGTCGATTAAATAGAAACAGATTTATGCAGATAATGACGCAGAGCTGTGCGGAAAATTCCGTGTTTGTCCGCGTAACTATTCGCGTATATCCGCTTCTACAAATATAATGTTCTATCACCATAAGCTTATCTTTTTACCAGCTCTTTTTATAATTGTTGGCGTTTTGGCCCTACTAACTAATTTGGGGGTTGTAAGCGTAACAATTTGGGATTGGTGGCCGATAATTTTTGTTATCGTTGGTCTTTATATGCTTATTTGGCAAAAAAGAAAAAAGAGAATATTAAAGGGTCTTATGTGGTATGGCGCAGTTAATAAGGTAATGAAGAGCGATAAAGTAAATAAACTTTTAGAAAACGAAAAAGTTCAATATGAATTAAAGAAAATAGGAGATATAGCCGAAGGTATTTTGACCGAGCAAATAGATAAGCTGCATAAAAAATATACTAAAAAATCTAAAAAAAATAGGATAAAATAATATCAATCTTAAAATCACCTCTGGAACGCAGAGGTGATTTTAAATAAAAGTTTTTTAAAGTTATTTTATTTTTTGTATAATTTCCGAAAAAATTTCAGGATGCTTTGTTGCTAATTCAGCTAAAATTTTTCTATCTAATTCTATTTTATTTTTTTTAAAAGCATTTATTAGCTTACTATAAGATATTCCGTTTTGACGGCTTGCAGCGTTTATACGTATTTGCCAAAGCTGTCTAAAATCTCTCTTTTTTCTTCGGCGGTCACGATAAGAATAGGTTTGAGCATGCATCAAAGCATCCTTGGCGGCTCTATATTTTGATTTTCGCCCCCACTTATAACCCTTTGTTTGTTTAATAATTTTTTTCTTTCTTTTTCTTTTTTGTACTCCTCTTTTTACCCTAGTCATAATTTATTAGAAGTTAGCTGCTAATTTTTATTTCTTTTGATTATTTTTTTTGCTATTGCTCCTTTCATTTCTTTCTTTTTTCGTTTGCTGCGTGTTTCATCACCAGAATCCTTAGCGTTAAAATGATTTTGGTGAGAAGGCCGAAAAATCACTTTTTTATTTTTAGTGATTTTAAATCTTTTTGTAAGCGATTTGTTGGTTTTTAGCTTTACCATCATAATGCGTATTCGTAAGTTTTGTTAGTGTTTGATTTACCTTAATTTGTTTATTTATTATTTGCGATGATTAACTTTTACTAATAGTCATTATCATTCCTATTGGACTTTTTTTGGCTTCTTCGTCTATTTTATAATCCACTCTAATCATTTGTAAAAAACTATTTAATTTATCTTTGGCTAAATTTTGGTGAGCTTTTTCTCGTCCTTTTAATTTAATTTCTACTCTAATTTTATGTCCCTCCTTTAAAAATTCTTCTATTTGTTTAATTTTATGCTCTAAGTCATGAAGCGATGTAGAAAGCCCTATTCTTATACCTTTTACTTCGCTTTTCTTTTGTTTTGTTTTCCTATGCTGTTCTTTTTTAGATTGTTGATATTTATATTTTCCATAATCTATTATTTTACAAACGGGAGGTTTGGCAGTCGGAGCAATTTCAACTAAATCCAAGTTCTTTTCTTTTGCTATTTCTATAGCTTTTTCTGTGTTCAAAATACCCAAACTTTCTCCATTTTCATCAACTACCTGGACTTTGGGAACTCTAATTTGAAAATTTACTCTAGTAAACTTCTTTTTATTTGGTTTTTTAAAAAATGATCTTCGGATAAATCTATGGTTAGTTATTAAATTAAGTGCTTTGAGGCGTATAGGCGCAATGTTTAATTATTCGTTTAATATAGAGAACTCTTATATTTTTAAGCTCTGAAATGATAGTGAGAAATAAAAAGTGGAGATGATGGGAATTGAACCCATGTCTGAAAAGCGTTTTAGGGCATATCTACAAGTTTAGTTTGTTTATTTTTTCGGTTATTTAGATAAAAACAAACAAAAATCTAAATAACTTATTCCGATATTAGTTCAGTATTTTAACTCGGACAGAAAAAATACCTATCTCAATACTATAACACCCCTTCTTGCCCCGCTAAGCGGGGTTTATCTATTGAGAATCAATAAACGGGATGGGCCATTGAATGTCAAGTCAAACTTGATTAGGCAACAGCCATTGCAAAATTTGGTTTTGCAGTTATCTGTTTGAGTTTAACGAGTTCAAGCTCGGCTTGCTTACCCTAAAGATAACCTTTCATCGATGCCTGTCATCCCCCTAAAAAATTTTAAATATTAAAAGCTATTTATCTTTTAACGATTCTTTCAATTTCTCTTCGGTTTTCTCTTTTCTTAATTTGTTCTCGTTTATCTATTTTTTTCTTCCCCCTTCCGACTCCAAATTCTAATTTTAACTTATCTTTTTTAGTATATACTTTAATTGGCACTAATGTCAATCCTTTTTCTCCGCTTTTTCCTATAAGATAATTAATTTCTTTTTTATTAAGTAATAATTTTATACTTCGGGAGGGATTATAATCTACGGGGATATTTTTTGGCTGGTAAGGTGAAATAGTGGCATTAAGTAAATAAATCTCACCATCTTTAGTTACTACATAAGCTCCCTTTAAGCTCATTTTTCCGTTTTTTATTGACTTTACCTCGTGTCCTTTTAATACCAAACCCGCCTCAAAGGTTTCCAGGATTTCGTAGTCATATTTTGCCCGTTTATTTATTGCGTAGGTTTTCATGTTTCTGGATTTACTTTATCATAGTTTTAAGCTAAACTAAAGGCATATGCCCGGTGGTGAAACTTCGACTGGCTACCGGGCTCCGTATGAAATTTTAACTACTATGGGCGGGCAACAAACTAATTTTAATTTAATCGAAGTTCTACTACCGGGTATGATTAAAAATCAAATCAAAAATCTAATAAGTGAAGCTCTTCCTGTGAAGGTAGATTTTATTGTTGAAACTCCCGAAGAAAAAACTCACGGAGATTATGCTACTAATGTGGCCTTAGTTTTGTCTAAAAAATTAAAAAAAGACCCGCTTAGAGTTGCGGAAAGAATTAGACTAAAAATCACTCGTTTATTAGCTAATAGAGAACAATATTTATTTGATAAAATTGAGATTGCTAAACCTGGATTTATTAATTTTTTTCTTAAACCAATTTTTTTACAAAAACAACTTGAAGAAATTATAAAAAAAGATAATGATTTTGGTCGTCAGGACTTCGGCAAAAACAAAACAGTTATAATTGACTATTCTTCTCCTAATATTGCCAAGCCAATGCATGTAGGGCATTTGCGTTCTACAATTATAGGTCAAGCAATTTATAATATTTATAAATTTTTAGGCTACAAGACGATTGGAGATAATCATTTGGGGGATTGGGGAACACAGTTTGGAATTATGATTGCGGGTTGTAAAAAATATAAACCCAAAATTACTGAGCTTAAAAAACTTACTATAAATGAAATGCTGGATATTTATATAAAGTTTAATGCAGAAATTGAAAAAAATCCCGATTTACACGAGAAAGCCAGAGAGGAGTTTAAAAAATTAGAAGATGGAGATAAAGAAAATAGAACAATTTGGCAAATTCTTAGAAAAAAATCTATAAAGGAATTTGAAAGAATTTACAAGATGCTGGGAGTTAGTTTTGATTTAATTTTAGGAGAAAGTTTTTATGAAAAATATTCTAAAGAGGAAATTGATTTAGCTCTTAAAAAGAAAGTTGCTACCAAAAATTCTGATGGATCTGTTATTATATCTTTAGAAAAATTTGATTTACCTCCTTT
>Ga0180433_10009476_pt1 | contig 11916 bp, 13 predicted proteins | sample SS_ome_8_FD_132980 | JGI IMG/M metagenome (GOLD analysis project Ga0180433, IMG submission 132980) | Hypersaline lake sediment archaeal communities from the Salton Sea, California, USA - SS_1_D_1 metaG | ecosystem: Environmental > Aquatic > Non-marine Saline and Alkaline > Hypersaline >... | reverse complement strand
CTACAAATTGATTGTCTGTAAATATAAAGTCTTTCATATTGCATCACCCCAGTAATCTTTTTCTTTGTTGCCTAGTTTTCCACAGTATAAACATTTCCAGAATCTTCCAGTAGAATGCTCTTGCTGTTGGTGAGAGCATTTCTTACATTCAACTACTATTGTTTTATTTTTCTTCGGCATTTTCTATTTTGATTATCTTATTTAATATTTCTAAACATAATTCTCTTGGGACTACACTTCTTTCTTTATTTCCTTTTAATCCCTGTGTTCCTGTCTTAGATCCTCTTGGTGCTGAAATATGGCATGGAGAACCATTCTTACACATCTTTCCTTTGAAACCAAAATTATTCCATAGGTCAGTTGGTTTCATTCTTGTATCTCCATACTTACAATAACAAGCAGTTGTTCTTTCATAAGGTATTAAATCTAACTTCCTTAGTTTCCCTCTTGGATTTTCTATAATAACATATTTTGGTTTTAACTCTTTAATTAACCATAATGTTTTTTTAACAATCTGCATACCTAATATTGCTTGTTCTGTTTTCGGAGTATTATCTTTATTCCAATGTTTGCCTATACTTGCAACTGAAAAAAATGTACAAGGTGGAGATGCCCAAATTATATCAGGTTGAAAAGGAATATCCCCTTTTGTTAAATGTAATATATCCTTGCATAAATCAGGATTAAAATCAGGAGAATTATCTATTGTAAATGTTTCATGTCCTAATTCTCTTGCAACTTTACTGAAACTTTCTGTTCCACTAAATAATTCTAAAACTTTCATTCTACCTTACCCCCTTTCTTAGATACCTCTAAAACTGTTTTTAAGAGCTTCTGAGCTAAGTTCTCCTCATATTCTTGGAATTGCTTATGAACTTCTTTTAGTGCTTGTTTTTTGCTCCTGGTTATCTTTTCCTTTATTGAGTTCTTTCTTACTTGTCCTTTAGTCATTTTTGCCATTTTGTTTTAGTTATTCGGTGTAGAGAATTTATTCCATAAGTGTTTATCCCAAAACTTATTCCATCCTCCTTCCATTGAAATTATATGATTTTGTGTCTCCCAATCATTACCTAGAATCTCATCCCAGATATATGTTTCTAGTTCTAATATTTCTTCCATTTGTTTTATTGTTAATTCAATATTGTACATTTTCTATGTGATTATGCGAACCTTTTTACATTTTACAAGGTTTACAATGGTTTTTTATACTCTAGGGGAGGATTAATGCTCTCTATATTATATAAAAAAGGTTGTAAAGGTTGTAAAATTACAAAGTTGCTTTAAATTTAATGCCCTCCCACACAGGAAGGAATTCTCCATCCATATTTTTTCTACCTTCAATAACACCAAATCTATCTTCTAGTGCAACCTTTATTGCCTTATCACTTGAACCTTTTAATTTATGACCCTTACAATATCTATGATACATTTTTCTTAATTCTCTTTTTGTAATCATACTTTCATTATCTTCTTCTAATCTGTCAATACAGAAGGCAGCAAAACTATCTGAATTTCTTATCCAGAAGTTTTTTATATCTCTTGAACCCTTTGTTTGACTAAAATTTTTGTTATCTAATAATCTATGCAAACCATCTATTGCTTTATTAAGTAATCCAGACATTTCTACTGGAGAAGTAATTTTATCAATAATTTCAGGGTCTTTTAATTTAACCTTCTCTCTCATCTCCATAGGTATTAAATCAATTTCCTTTTGCGATTCAAATTTAAATGGGAATTCTAATAAAACCCACTTATCCCAAAATCCATCTGTTGTATCAAAAACTCGCGGTAACTCATTACAAGCAAAAATATGCTTAGCAAAATTAATAAATTTTAAATCTGTTAAAAACTTTCTATGTGCTTGTATTTCATCTCTACCAACTGTCTGTTTAAAGACACCTGTATCTTTTAAATCACCACCACTTAAATCACCAGCAAGATTAAATAATTTATTATGCAACTCACATAAACTACTATTATCTTCTTTCATTGCCCTTATTGGAACGCAACTACAATTTTCAATTCCAACTAATTTCCTAATTAAAGAAAGAAATTTACTTTTACCATTCCTTCCACCACCAACAAACATTGCTGCTTTTTCAGTAAAATATTCCTTATATAATCCAGAACCAATCAATTCATAAGCAACAGTTATATCTTCTTTAGTAGCTAGGATATCTTTTAGAAAGTTTTCAATACTAGGACATTTAGCATCAGGGTCATATTCCACAGGAAGTTTATTAAAGAATATTTTTTCAGGAGTAAAATCAGATAGTTCTAATGAGACAACATTAAGAATCCCATTTTCAACAGGAATTTCTTCAATATAATTATTACTAAAAAATTCTTCTTGTTCAATAAAAGTATCCGCCTCAATTTTATTTATAACTAAATTAACAAGATAAGCACTATGTGCGTGAGCTAATATACTTCTACAATATTCTTTAATAAAGCTTTTACCATTAGGTTGATAGATACCCTCATTATAAATCCACATTTCAGATTTATTATCATCTTTAGTTGTATAGATATAAAATTCTTCTTCTATTTTTTTAACAATTAATTCTGTCGCTTCATTATAATCTTTTGCAACTAAACAATGAAAGACTTTTTTCTGTAATTCGTTTTTTGCTTTAGCAATTTCCCTTTCCTTCTTTTTTATTTTTTTATAAAGAGGACATTCTCCACAAATTTCTTCTTTCAATTCAGGATAATAATTATTAATATATTCCCTCATTAATTTACAACTACTCTTTCCAAGTTTTCCTTCTTTTGCTTTCATTACCCAACCCTTAATCGCACCATCAGAATGTTTTTGTTTTCTCGCTATACCTTGATAAACTTCTTGTTTTACTTGCCTATTGTTAAGAATATCAACAATATATCTAAAAAGCTTCCAATTTTTAGCTGTGTTTCCCTTAGGCATTTCTTTATTTAAAAGGTAATCAGGCATTCTACATTCCCTAATATAAGGGGTGGCTCGTAGTTTAGTATCTAATGGATATTCTTTAAATTCATTAGAATAATCTTTTTCTAAATAATCTTTAAAAACATTAAGGATTTTTTCTTCAGTAATTTTCATTATAGGAATATCCTTTTCAACTTTGTAAATTCCACCTTTAGGATGTAAACAATTAGGAGCAACAACATATTGTCCAACACTTCTAACATCTCCTAAATCACCAACTTTTTCTTTTGTTAATCTTATTGGTTTAATTTTTTTATCTGCTATAAAAAAGAAATGTTTTTTGTAAGCTTCTGGACTTCCTGTTTTTATAGTAAATGTTTCAGGAAGATTTTCTTCACATAATTTTGTAATAGTTGGATCATCACAATCAATAAGAATTAAATTACCATAACCACCAATAATAGCATAATTATTTCCCTTCATAATATGTTCAAGAAGAACAGGGTTATTATACTCAAAATTAATTTCTTGCCATTTACTCATTTCAGGAATTGGTTTTTTATCTTTTGGTCTAAGTAAAAGAAATCTAAAATCTGAATTTTGTAGTTGCTTAGGAATCACAATTTCCACCATCTTTGACTCCACCTCTTTTTATTATAATTATAATGGGATATCATCATCTTAGGAACAAAACCATTATCAATATCAGCAATTAATATTCCAAGACCACATTTATTTTTATATTCTTTTCTAATATCTTTAAACCAATTCCATAGGCTTCTAACAATCTCAAAAGTTCTACATCCTTCAAATCTAGGAATTAAACCAATAGAGGCTACATAGTTTTTTGATTTACTTTCTGTTTGTTTAATATTATCTATCAATTTTTCTTCTTTAAATAAATATCCTTTAGGAGAACTATCCGAAGCAACAACAAAATGAGCTATAGGAATTTCTTCATTATCAATATAATATTTTGTTTCTTCTCTTACATATAAACAATAATAATCAATAATCTTCTTAGCATCTAATATGTCTTTACTTTGATTAGAAGATTTAACCTCAACAACAATATACTTTTCAGAAAATCCATCATTAATTTTAATAATAAAATCAGGCTTTCTTTTAATTGTTCCTTTGACTTGAAAAGTTTTCCAACCTAATTTATTCTTCCTATTAAAATAAATATCTTCAATAAATTCTCCCTTAGTCATTAACCAATCCCATAAAATAATTTCTGCTTTTTCTTCTGGCTTCATTCTTCATCCCCCTCTTTTTTATAAAATCTATTCATAATCTTTCTTGCTTCATTTTGTGACATACCTTTCTTGGATGAAACATCAATATTAATTTTATCAATAGCCAAAGGAAATTCTCTATTAATTACAACATCAAAAAATATGATCATATCATCTTTTACATCAATAACAAAACCATTATGTACTCTGATTATATCACCTGGTAAAATATCTCTAATAAAAGTAAATGTCTTTTCATCTCTGAAAAGTTCTGCTCTCTTTTTGTTTTCGTTAGTATCTATTATCATAGTTAGTCTCCTCTTTTTCCTCTCAAGGAAAAGGTGAGCCCTTATCAGGCTCAATAATACTATATCTTTTTCTTTTATAAATCTTTTGCTACCCACGAGTGTAACTTTTTAGGGACTATTTCCAGTGGAGATTTATAACATATGAAATCTCGTTCATATGAATATATTTTCATATGTTTATTTTCTTTTCTTTCTTCTCTTCGCTGTTTTTCTAATCTTTCTTTTTTGAACAACCTTTTTCTTAACAACTTTTCTCTTTTTCACAACTTTCCTTTTAACAGGTTTTCTCTTAACAACCCTTTTTGTAATTCTTTTCTTAACTTTCTTTCTTGCAACTTTTCTTTTCTTAGGTCTTTTTTGAACAACCTTTTTCTTAACAACTTTTCTCTTCTTCTTCTTCTTTCTTGCTTTTTGTAATGCTCTAACTTCTGATTTAGTATCTGCAGCATATTTTCTCTTTTCAATAAATCCTCTTCTCAATGCTTTCTTCCTTCCAGATCTAATCTTAAATGGTCTTAACTTTCTTTTGTTTTTATTATAATATCCTTGCATTTGTTTTGGTAACCTAACTACTTTATTAGTTCTTCCAATAGGTTCAAACCAGGCAGTTCTTGATAATCCTTTATCTAATTTATGTGCTAAGTAATCCTTAGCATCACTCAATGTTAATGGTCTTGGATATAATTTTACTTTCTTTCCTTTTCTTTTATAGATGATATAATATACATTTTGTTTTTTCTTTAATGTCTTTCTACCAAACTTTCCTAAAGGTCTTGTTATTGGTTTCTTTTTCTTTGGTATTTTCTGAGGTCTTTTTCCTGGTCGTTTAGGTGGTCTTTTACTAGGTCTACTTGGTCTTTTAGCAACCCTCTTTACTCTCCTAACAACTCTTTTAACAGGTTTTCTTTTAGTAGGTCTTGCTTTCCTTTTTGGTCTTGCAGGTCTTTTAGTTGGTTTCCTTTTAACAACTCTTTTCCTAGTTGCTTTTCTTCTAACAGGTTTCCTTTTTACAACTTTTCTCTTTATAGGTTTTCTTCTAATAACCTTTTTTCTAGTTATTTTTCTCTTAACAACCCTCTTTTTCCTAACAGCTTTTCTTTTACCCCTTGTAAGAACAACAATATTATTTCCACTAACTCTTAAAATAGGCACTCCTGGGTCTGCTCTTCTTGCAGCCCTTTTAGCTGCTTTAATAGACGAACCAATATTAGTAGGAGTTTCAACTCTAATCTTTTTACCTAATAATTTAGATAATCTTTTTTCTAATGCCCTAACTTGTTGTTTTCCAAGTTTACCTAACTTAGCCAATCTCATTTGTTTAATAATTGATTTACTTGGTTTGAACACTTCTGCACTAACAATAGAAACTTTCTTACCTTTATGAACTATAAAACCAATCTCTTTTATTCTTTTAATAAATTCTCCAGGAGCAAGGGTAACTTCTAATTCTACACCCCCCTGGTAAATTGTACTACCAACAGGTTTAAACTTTCCTGTTCCTGTCTTAACTTGCCAAGCAATTAATCTATTTGTTTCTGCCTGTGTTAGTTTTTTATTAGCAAGTAATTTCTTTTTAACATCAGCTAAATATTTAGGAAACTTTGCAATTTGTGCTTTCTCAAATATTAATACTTGTGGTTTGCTTCCTCTAAACTTAAAGTTTCCTCTAAGAATATCTATTAAGTCTGCAGTTCTCGCCTTTGTTTCTATACCAAGTCTACTTAATCTTATACCAGATTTAGGATCTAAATATAAACTTCTTTCAAGCAATGTAATATTAGGAGCAATATTTTTTTGTAACCACACATTAACCTCTGTAAATTCCTTCATATTTAATTTCTTTCCATTACCATCAAATCTTTCTATTAGTTTTCTTATTCTTAGAGGAGCATTTTCTTCTCCAGGAATTGGTTTTCTAATAAGTTTTTTTCTTCCTGCTCCTTTTTTACTAAGTCTTAACCAAGATGTTAATTGGTCAGCAGCTGCATTTACAGCAGTAACTTCTTGTCCTGCAAGTTGTGCTTGTACTGATAATGGTCTTCCTGACTTCTTTACTGTTGATTCTTTTAGCACTAATCCAGGGTCTTTTGTAAACTTCTTAAATTGTCCTGGTTTTCTACCTTTCAAAAAATCAGCAACAGAACTAAATGGTCTTTTAAAAGAGGGTTTCTGTACCCTTGATTTTAATAATCTAAGTTGCCCCCTAACCCTAAATACTTCTTTAGGTGGTTTTCTTAATATTATTTCTCCATTTTTCAATACTTTGTATTTAGGATTAAGTTTCCTCATACCACCAACTGATTTTCTTCCAACATAACCAACACCTTTAAATGCTAAACCAAGGGTATAATATTCAGTAAGTAATTCTATTATTTTAATGCCATCTCCACTTTTTACTGTTTTAAAATCTTGTTTGAAACCCTCTATCAATGCAGGAGGTAAAGAAAATAGGGTTGTTAATGGTTGTTTTTTTATTTGTTTAATAAGTATTGGTGTTGCTATTCCTAAATTTATAGCAGTTGTAATAATTTTATATTTTATTATTCTACCAAGACTTAGTAATGTTTGGTCTATTGCTTTAAAGTCTTGTTGTGGTAATATCTCTTTTAGGATAGCATTTCTTTCTTTTATAGTTGCATCTGGGTTATCCCTTATTACCTGGTCTAATATAGCTAATCTATCTCTTTGTTTTTCTTTTAGTTTATCCATTTTTCCAATTTCTTTATCAGCTAATCTTTGTATTTTATCCCTATATTGAGTATTATTTAGATCACCCCAATAAGTTGTCTTAAGATAATTTTTAAGTTTGTTTGTATATGGTGTTAAATCTTTTTTAATTTTAGAGGGACTTACTCCTGCAATATTTAAATTATTTTCTATATAAGTTCCAACATTATCAATCCATTTATCGCCCTTTGCAGCAAATTGACTAATCTTACTAGCTTGTTTTGCCATCTCTTTTAAGTCTATATTTGAAATATATCCTGATACTTTTCTTAGAGCATTTTGTGCATCCTTATTACCCTCTGTTGCTTTTTTAATTAAATTATTATAGAGTTCTTCTGTTATTACTGCTTTAGGAATAGTAATTACTTTTTGTTTATGTAAAAGTTCTAATTGAAATTTAGAAAGATTATCATTATTTATTCTTTTATTTAAATCATTATAAGCACTCTGAAGAGTGATACCATCTTTCTTTGCAACAGCCGAAGCAACTTTAATTAAAGCAGCATTTGCTTGTACTGCTTCTCTTTTAGCAAATGCGGGAACAGCCCCTGCAAATGTAGCAAAACCTTCTGCTGGTTTTACACCACCCAATAATTTTTTAACCTTATCACTTATATCAGAACCTTTAGCAATAAAAGCAGCAGCCATACCTTTTCTCCTAACTAAACTTTCTGCCCTTCTCCATAAATCTTCTTCTCTTTTAGCACCATAATATGCTTGTATTTTATTTAATTCTTCCTGTGTGATTCCAATAACAGATCTATACTTTTGAGGGATTTGGTTAATATTAGAAATATTACCTGCATTAATTTTTGCAACTATAGATTGAATTTCTTTATTTTCTCTTTCTATTCTCCTTTGTTCTCTTTCTTGACCTTGTCTTAATCTCGCAAATGTTCTTTCTCTCTGAACAAGATTAACTTGTGTAGCTGGTTTAAATCTTCTTCTAGAAAAAGTTTGTTTTCTTTGAGTAGCTCTTCTTGAGAGTTGTCTATTTCTTACCATACAAATTAGAAGAATTACTACTATTTAAATATTATGTTTTAAAATAGTATTATAGTCCACCCATTCTACAAACAGTAGTTCCACAATCTGGACATTTTCCCTTTGCAATCTTAGTCCCTTTCTTGGTTTCAGATTCCACTCCATCTTGCATTTCTACTTTTGCCTTACACTTTACACAGTATGCAGTTGTCATATTTTATAGATGTTTACTTCCTTTATAAATCTTTATGTTTAGAAATTTTTATTCCTCGTCTGTTAGATTGAGATTACTAATATTAATCTCTGGATAATTAAAATTAGAAACAGGAACATATAATGATTTATTTTGCATCTTTGATCTCATCTCTATTATATAATTATGTTCACAATAACATTCATAATCTTCTCCACTGTATCCGCAATTTTCAGATATTTCTTTTTTAAGTTGGTTATCTTGATAAAGTAATACTAATCCAGTAATTAAAAAAGCTAAAACAAATAATGCCATAAAGGGTTCTATCTTTTCTTTATAGAATTTTATAATCTCTTCTTGGTCTTTATCCATAATAACCACTGGGTAGTAACCTTTAAATAGTTTGTGGTATTAATATAATTACTGATTAATTGTGGACTTAGTCAGTTGGTTGCAAGTACAAAGGTCTATTCTCTCTGCAGAGATTATAGATATATAATCCATGGTTCTCACAGAAGAACTCTCCATAACAAAAAACTTGTACTGGGAGGATTAAGTTCCTCCCTTCAAATTCAAAATGAAATTAAAATTAGAAACACCAATAAATGGGAAAGACTTTCTAGAGATTGAAAACTTTACTTGGTCTGTATTCAAAGCTAATATGATAATTTATTTTATCACATTGATATCTTTGATAGTTTTAAGCAGTATCTTTGTTTAATTTGTCGTCGCTGTTTAAAGAACATATGAATTTGAATTCATATGAACCGCTGTTCATATGAAATTTCGTTCATATGAAAATGTTTTCATATGTTCTTGTTATCCAATTTATTAGTCTTGAGAGTAGTAGGTTACCACCATTTTTTTCTGCTCCATTTGGAATTCAACAATATGTATGTATTGTAGAAAGATTTAAATAGTTTGTAGGGTGCTAAAATAGTATGGAAGAACTGCAATTAGATAAGGAATTGTATATTAATATTCGTAATTGGATGGTATCTAGGTATTCAATTTCAACGATTCATGAAAGGTCTATATATCTTAAGAAAATTTTTAAGAAGTTCAAGGTACTTAACCATTCAAATTTAAAGAAAATAATGCGAGGAATTAAACACCAACACCAAAGAGCCACAATAAAAATGATTAATGATTATTGTTATGATAATAATATAGACTTCTTTATTAGAATACCTCGTGTTAAAAAACAAGCAGAAAAATTACCAGAGATCCTCTCTGCAGAAGAAATAGAATTAATGATAGAATCAGCACCTAAACCTTATGATTTAGCAATAAGATGTATCTTCAATATGGGTGCTGGATTAAGAGTATCAGAAGTAATTAAGTTATCCTGGAATCATATTAGATGGATAGATTGGTTAAGAAAAAAGGATGGAATGGGAGTTGCAGAAATAAAATCAGGAAAAGGTATGAAAGATAGGGTTGTGAATATACCTAAGAAACTAATGCAAGATTTATATGATTATGCCAAAGAGCAAAAATTACTAAATGAATATCGTATTCCAACAGGTGGAATGATATTTAATTTTGGATATATAGCAAATCCTGAAAAATTAAATAAAAGAGAAAAAGAAATGATGAGATTAATGGCAAATAACATTCAATTATGGAAATATAAATATGTTAGAACAAGATATAATTGGTTCAGGTATAACATTATTCAAAAATATTGTGAGAAAGCACTAGGTAAGAAAATAAAAATACATCAATTAAGACATAGTAGAGCAACCTATTTACATTCTATTGAAGGGTTACCTATAGAGGATATACAACTTCTTTTAGGACATAAGAGTTTAAATACAACAATTTTATATATTAAGATAAATCCCAAAGATGTATTTGATAAATTAAAAGAAACTAAAGAAGTTTAATTACCAATCAACCTCAACCTGTTCTAACTTCTTTTTATCAAATAATTTATTAAAAGTATCATATCCATCTAATTTTAAATAGAAATTAAGTTGTGATAACTTCTTAGTATCGTCTAATTTAGTTTCATCTAATGCTAACCATAAGGTTTTTTTATCTTTAATCTCTCCACTTTTAATCTTTTCAATACTTTCAAGAATAATATCTTTTGGAGTTCTTTCAACCTCTATACCATACTTTAATTTTTCTTCATCAGTTAAATCTCCTGTAGCTTTCTTTTCTTTAACTAACTCCTTATATAATCTTTCTAGTTTTGCAGTTAATTTACTAAAAGCAATTCTACCACAATATTCAGGATGGATTGCAGGATTAACTATTGTCTTTTTAGGGTTCTCTTTCAAGTATTTTTCTTCCCTATCCAAAATTGCTTGGATATTTAATCCTGTTCCACCCTTAACACCACTTCTTTTACAATATACCTCTCCTACACCCCGCCTTACCCAAATCCACATTGTTAAGTGAGAACCAAGAGCAGGATCAAATTCCTTTTCAAATGGCATACAGAAGAAATATATATTGAATAATTTTCTATTCTTATTCTTCCTTTCTGTTACTGCTTTATTAATTGCACTAAACCAATTTCTTCTATTAGCAACACTTCTTGCTTCATCTAACCATAAAAATTGCCCTTCCTTTGTAATCATTTTATAAGCAAACTCATCAGGGTCTATAATAAAATTTTCTTTAGGAATAAACATTTTACTATCATCTTTTAGAATAAAATTATCTTCTTTCATAGCGTGTTTAAATGCAAATGTACCTGTAAAGTGAGATTTACCACTTCCAGTATCTCCTGTAATTAAAATCATACAATCTTTTTGTATTCTTAATCTCTCTAATAATGAGTTCCATAATGCTGTATGAGTCCACCAATAATCATAAAAAATCTTTGAATATCTATGTGGAAATACTGTTTTTTTTCTAAAAGTGTTATACATTCCCATTTTATGCCTCCACTACTCTTCTAACTGCTTCAGCTTCTTTCTCTTTGTAAGTCATTTCTTCATCTTCTTCAATTCCAGCAGAAACAATCTTATTAGTAAGCATTAATAAATATATTTGTTCATAACTACCCTCTAATTCCTCTAACATTTCATAAAAATTCCTTGTTAATTCTAAAAACTCACCCTCATTAGTATTTTTTGAAATAACAAAATCATCTTTAATCATTCTTGTTTTTTCTGCATCAATAATTGCTTTTTCACAATATCTTAAGAAATATAGCCATTCTTTTAATTTATTATAGTCATTATCATCCTTTTCAAAGGGATTTTTCTCTCTTTCCTCTTCTTTCTTCCATTTTTTCTTCCATTTTTGAGTAGATCTAAAAAATACTATTGGTCTACTAATAGTAATCATTTCTCTTTGTGCAGAAATAATAAGATTTAAAGCCCTAACCTTGTGCATTACTCTTTCATTATCCTTTATTCTTTCTATCTCAACCCCCACCAATTCACCTGTTCTCGCTTGTTTTAAGGCATCTCTGTGCCTTATAAGTATTTCTAGGGTGATTTCCTTACTAATTTCTTTATTTGGATTAAAAACCTTTATATCGCCTGGTTCATACATTTTTAATTATACCTCTTTTTAGAATAATAATCATCATTACTT
>Ga0180433_10009475_pt1 | contig 11916 bp, 7 predicted proteins | sample SS_ome_8_FD_132980 | JGI IMG/M metagenome (GOLD analysis project Ga0180433, IMG submission 132980) | Hypersaline lake sediment archaeal communities from the Salton Sea, California, USA - SS_1_D_1 metaG | ecosystem: Environmental > Aquatic > Non-marine Saline and Alkaline > Hypersaline > Sediment... | reverse complement strand
GATCATGGCCAGACCGATCCTGGTGGACGAGGAGCACCTCCAGGCCGACCTGATCGAGCGCGTCGGTATCGGCGGGCACTACCTCGCCCAGCCCGAGACGCGGGCCTTTACCCGGCGGGAGTATGTGCCTGCCTGGCCCCCGGCCGGCGAGACCATGCTGGAGCTGGCCCACGCCGAGGCGCTGGATATCCTGCGTACCCATCAGCCTCCTCCATTGCCTGACGGTGCGGCGTCCAGAATCGAGGCTATTGTGGAAGAGGCGGACAGAGCCCTGGCTTAGGTGAAGGAGCCTTTGGATGCACTCTGAGACACCCGATATCATTCCTTTTACCTCGCCCTTCAAGAGTGAACTGCTGACGCAAGCGGAGCTGGATGCTCTGAAGCGAGGCACGCTGTGCCTGTTGGACGAGGTCGGCGTCCACTTCCCCTCCTGCAGGGCGCTGGAGATCTTCGCCGATCACGGCGCCCAGGTGGATATGGAGACAGAGATCGTCCGCATCCCGCCGGATTTGGTGGAAGAGGCGATGTCCACAGCACCGCGCTCCTTCGTCTTGGGGGGGCGCGAGGAGCGCTTCGACCTGAGGTTGGACGGGAGTTGTTCCTACCTGTGCACCGACGGGACCGGCGTGCACGTAGTTGATCCAGAGACGCGGGAGCAGCGTCCCTCGCGCAAGGAGGACGTGGCCCGCATGGCGCGGGTGTGCGACGCGTTGCCGTTGATCGGCTTCTTCTGGCCGCTGGTCAGCGCGCAGGATTACGGGCGCACGGCCCCGCTGCACCAGTGTCACGCCGGGCTGACGAACACGCTCAAACACGTGCGTGGAGGAATGACGGTCTTCCCACAATTGGCGCCCTACGTCGTGGAGATGGCCATGGCCGTTGCCGGGAGCGCCTCGGCGCTCCGGCAACGGCCCCCCATCTGCGCCAACATCTGCACCATCGCCCCGCTGGCGCAGGACGGCCACGGCATCGAGACGGCGCTGGTCTATGCGCAGGCCGGCATTCCTACCAGTTTCATGGCCATGCCCACCATGGGCTCGACGGCGCCGGCCACACCTCTCGGGGCGCTGGTGGTCGGCGATGCCGAGGTCGTCAGCGCCATGGTGCTGCTCCAGTTGGCCTATCCCGGCGCGCCCGTGTTTCACTCGATTATCACGTCGCTCATGGACCCGCGCACGGGGGGGTACATCGGCGAGGTGCCGGCCCCCTTGTCTATGATGGCCGTTCAACTGGCCCACGCCTGGAACGTGCCCAGCCTGGGCGGAGGCAGCGTGAGCAGCGACGCGCCCGACATCGGCTGGCAGTCGGGGATGGAGGCCGGGCTGGGGGCGGCAACCATCCCGCTGTGTGGCGGTGAGATCTGCGGCTACATGGGCCTGGTGAGCGGATCCATGGTCCTCTATCCTGAGCAGGTGATCCTCGATTACGAAATCTGCCGGAATGCCTACGACCTGTTGCACGGATTCGAGTTTGACGAGGCCGACGTGGCGTTGGACGTGATCCGGGACGTGGGGCCGCGCGGCCACTTTCTGGCGCAAAAGCACACCCGAAAGCACGTCCGCGACTTCCGGCTGTCCCGGTTGCTGCGGCAGAAAGGACCTGGCGGCGGCACGCGCGACCCGCGCCAGGTCGCGGTGGAGGAGTTCAATCGAATCGATAGGACGCACCGTCCTCGGCCTCTGCCAAAAGAGGTCCTGGCAGAGCTGGACCGTATCCTGGCGGCGGCTGAGCGCGAAGCGGAAAGGATAGAATAGGAGGCCTGATGCACAGCGAGACCCTCTCACTGGAGCCGATCGTCCCGGCGTACCGCCTGCGCATCCTGAGCGATGAGCAGTTAGAACAACTCAAGTCGGCCACGCTGGAGATTCTGGAAAAGACGGGCATCCACTGCCCTTCAGAAAAGGCGTTGAACATCTTCGCCGAGCACGGGGCGCAGGTGGACGCGGATAACAAACATCCGTTCGAGAGCCGGATCGTCAAGCTGCCGCCCGACGTGGTGCTGGATAGCTTATCCCACGCGCCACGCTACTACACGATGGGCGCCCGCTCACCGGCCCACGACCTGAAACTCGATGGGACGGCCTTTTACTGCGCCACCGACGGCTGCGGGACCAAGACGATTGATTTCGAGACCCGCAAGCTGCGCCCTTCGGTCAAAGATGACGTGGCCAAGATGGCGCGCGTGGCGGACTATTTGTCGTCCATCGGCTTTTACTGGCCCATGGTCAGCGCCCAGGACTATCCGGCCACCGCGCCGCTGCACGAGTTGGACGCTTCGTTCAACAACACCGTCAAGCACGTGCAGACCGAGACGGTGGTGGACGAGATAACAGCCCGCTATGCGGTCGAGATGGCCAAGGTCATCGCCGGGGATGAGACAACGATGCGCCAGCGCCCACCCCTCTCATCGCTGATCTGCAACATCGCGCCGCTGGCACAGGACAAGGGCGGACTGGAGGCGGCGTTGGTCTTTGCCGAGGCTGGCGTGCCGGTGGGCTTTATGTCTATGGCCAACACCGGATCGACCGCGCCCGCCACCATCGCTGGGACGATTGCCGTCGCCGATGCCGAGATGGTATCGGCGATGGTGCTGCTGCAGATGGCCTATCCTGGCGCGCCGACCTATCACTCGATGATGCCGGGTGTCATGCACCCGCGGACGGGGGCCTATCTGTGCTCATCCTCTATCGTCTACGCGGTGGGGGTCGAATTGGCCCACATGTGGGGCGTGCCCACGCTGGCCGGTACCTTTGGCGGGGATGCGCCACAGCCGGGCAGTTGGAAAGTGGGGGAGGGCGCGGGCGCGATGTTGTGCGCGCTGTGTGGGGCAGAGACGGGCAGCGGGATGGGGCTGCAGAAGGGCAGCACGGTGCTCTACCCCGAGGGATTGGTACTGGATGCGGGAATCTACCACGACATCCGCGAGAACCTGGCGGGTCTCGACCTCAGCCAGGAAGAGTTGGCGCTGGACGTGATCGAGGCGGTGGGGCCGAGGGGGCATTTCCTCAAGCATCGGCACACCCGCCGGAATATGCGCAAGTTGGGGTACTCGGAACTCACCGCCCAGCCCACCCCGGAGGGCGGCTACCGCGACCCCATCGAGGTAGCGCGGGAAAAGACGGACTGGATCTTGGAGAATCACCACCCAGAGCCGCTGAACGAAGCGCAGCAGGCAGAATTTAAGCGCATTCTCCAGGCGGCAGAGCAGGAATTGGGATAGGGGCTACTTTGTAAGAGGTGAAAGATATGACTGAAAAGAATCCGGAGCCCTTCCCAACCCACGCGCAGGTTGTCATCATCGGCGGCGGTGTGATCGGTTGCAGCGTCGCCTACCATCTGACCAAACTGGGCTGGCGAGACGTCGTGCTGCTGGAGCGCACGCAATTGACGGCGGGAACCACGTGGCACGCGGCCGGGTTGATCGTCAGTGGGTTTTCGAGCGAGACTGATATCCACATGGCCAAATACACCCGTGACCTCTATGAGAGGCTCGGAGAGGAAACCGGTCAGGATACAGGCTTTAGAGCGAACGGCTATATGCAAGTCGCCAGCAACTCAGAGCGGTTGTGTAGCCTCCGCCGGAGGGCCGACTACTGTCGCGGGCATGGCGTCTCGACAGAAGAAATCCCTGCTGCGGAGGTCAGGAAAATGTGGCCTTTGTTCTATACCGATGACATTATCGCCGGGTTCTACACCGCCGAGGATGGTCGCGTCAACCCCGTAGACGTCACGATGGCGCTGGCAAAAGGGGCCAGGATGGGTGGCGCGTGCATCCTGGAAGAGACTAGAGTCACCGGGATCAAGCGGGAGAAGGGACGGGTGACCGGCGTGGTCACCGATAAAGGGGAAATCGAGGCGGAATACGTGGTCAACTGCGGCGGCATGTGGGCGCGGGAACTGGGCAAGATGGCGGGCGTCAATGTGCCGCTGCACGCCGCAGAGCACTATTATTTGATTACCGAGCCAATAGACGGAATGCACCCGGATATGCCCATTGTCGAAGATCCTGACCGTTTCGCCTATTATCGCGAAGAGGTCGGCGGACTGATGATAGGCTTTTTTGAGCCGGTAGCCAGGCCCTGGGGAATGGCCGGTATCCCTGAAACCTTTAGCTTTGGCGAAATCGCGGCAGACTGGGATCGGATGATGCCCTACATGGAAGTGGCAATGGATCGCATCCCGATTTCGAAAGGGGCCGGGGTTCATACGTTCTTCTGCGGTCCAGAAAGTTTCACGCCTGATATGGGCCCCCTGATGGGCGAAGCGCCAGAGTTGAGAAATTTCTACGTCGCCGCCGGCTTCAACTCGCTGGGCATCTTGTTTGGCGGCGGCGCTGGCCGGGTCATGGCACAATGGATCGTTGACGGCCTGCCGCCCGTAGATGTCAGTGACATCGACATCGCCCGCATGATGCCCTTTCAGAACAACCCCAAGTATCTGCATGACCGGACGGTGGAGCTGCTCGGCTGGCAGTACATTAGCTGGCCTAACTTGCAAGCCGAGACGGCGCGCAACGTTCGCAGGTCGGCGATGCACGATCGCCTGGCCGCTGCCGGGGCTTATTTCGGCCAGTCCGTCGGATGGGAGTACCCTGATTGGTTCGCGCCGGAAGGGGTTGAACCCCAGGTTGAGTACTCGTGGGGGCGGCAGAATTGGTTCGAGTACGCTGCAGAGGAGCACAGGGCCGCGCGGGAAGACGTCATATTGATGGACTTGACCCATATGTCCAAACTCCTCGTCCAGGGCCGTGATGCGGAAAAGACCCTCAACCGTATCTGCGCTAACAACGTAGCGGTGCCGGTGGGCCGCATTGTCTACACCCAGTGGTTGAACGAACGCGGCACCATCGAAGCGGACCTGACAGTGACTCGACTAGCAGAAGACTGTTATCTCTTGGTCCTGGTGGACTCGATCCACCGCCACGTCGTAGGGTGGCTGGCGCAGCACATTCCAGCAGAGGCGCACGTCTTTATCACTGACGTGACGTCGGGCTACAACATCATCAACGTCCAGGGGCCAAAATCTCGCCAGCTTATTAACGGCCTTACAAATGCGGATATGTCGAACGAGGCATTCCCCTATCTCACGATGCAAGAGATTGACATCGGGTATGCGCTTGTCAAGGCGTTGCGCATTACCTACGTGGGCGAATTGGGCTGGGAGCTCTACGTGCCGACCGAGTTCACGCTCCACGTCTTTGACTTACTTGTGGAAGCGGGTGCTGATGTGAGACTGAAACATGCTGGGTTTCAGGCACTGAACACACTGCGGCTGGAAAAGGCCTACCGTGACTATGGCTACGATATCGACAATACGGACACGCCGCTGGAGGCAGGCCTGGGCTTTACGGTGGATTTTGCCAAGCCCGGAGGCTTTATCGGGAAAGAGGCGCTGCTGCGGCAAAAGGAGGAAGGCGTTCTCAAGCACCGTCTCGTACAGTTCTTGCTGGAGAACCCAGAGCCTCTGCTGTATGGCAGCGAGCCAATCTACCGGGATGGGGAGTTGGTTGGTAACCTCAACTCCGGGGGATACGGGCATACGCTCGGCGGGGCGATGGGCCTGGGCAACGTTGAGAACGAAAACGGCGTGACCGCTGATTTCGTCGAGGGCGGCAGTTACGAGATAGAGGTGGAGGGTGCGCGCTATCTGGCCAGAGCTTCTCTGCGCCCGATGTATGACCCGAAAGGCGAGCGAGTGCGTTCCTGAGGATGCGAAATACGTGACATTCAAGGTCCTTACAGGGTAGAGCAGATCCTGGCGACTCATCAGCCGTTGCCTCTTGATGAGGACGTCGAGCGCGAATTGAGCCGTATCCAAGAGCGAGCGCAGGAAGCTGGAGGAAATTGATAAGGGGGTGAACCATGAGTATGGGAATGAGAATCTTATCCTTGGGCGGCGCTGGCGCCGTCTGCCGACATGCTACTCGTGATTTAGCCGAGTTCTCCGACTTCGATTCGATCGTCATCGGCGACCGCAACGTGGCCGCCGCGGAGAAACTGGCCGCCGATATCGATGACCCACGTTTGCAGGTCCTCAGTGTCGACGCCGAGGACTACGATGGGCTGGTCCGGATCTTCAGGGACTTCGACGTAATCCTCAATGGCCTGCCCTGGAAGTACGACTTAGCCGTCACCCGCGCTTGCGTCGAAGCTGGCGTCAGCGGGCTGGACGTCTCCACCGAGGAGAGCCAGTGGGAATACGACGTAGCCGCCAAAGAGAAGGGCATCGTGTTCATCCCCGGGTTGGGCGCTACCCCCGGCATCACCAACGCCATGGCCCGGCAGGGCGCGGATCAACTGGACCAGGTGGACGAGGTCCAGATCAACTTCGCCGCCTTCCGCTGCCCGGCTCCTGCCCCTGGCCTGCTCATCACGCTGCTCTGGGAGTTCCATCCCGAGACCGAAGAGCGGTTGTACTACAGGGATGGCGAGTTTCACTGGGTCGGCCCGTTCGCGGGTGCCAAGACGGTGAACTTCCCCGGTCCCATCGGCGAGCAAGAGGTCTACTACATCCCCCACCCGGAGACCCGCACCATGCCCCAGAGCCTGGGGGCTAAGGCCGTCTCGGTGCACGGTTGCTTTCCCCCCCACGCTATGCGGTTGACAAAGGCCATGCTAGAGTCGGGCTTGTACAGCGAGGAGCCCATTGTCGTCAAAGGTGTCGAGACGACGCCGTTTGAGATGATGTACGAACTCCTGCTCCAGTTGCCCGAGAGCAAGCAGAACCCGCTGTGGGCCTACGGCCTGGTGGTGGAGGTCACTGGCAAGCGTGACGGGCGCGACGTCAAGATCACGCTCTGGAACCGCCATCCGCCGATGGAGGAGTGGGGCGGTCAGGCAGCCTACTACAAGAACATCGCCATTCCCCTGAGCGTCGGCGCGCAGATGATTGCCCGGAGTGACGTGAAGGTGAAGGGTGTCGTGCCCCCGGAGACAGCCATCGAGCCCGCCGTCTTCTTCACTGAGTTGGCCAAGCGAGGCATTGAGATACACGAAAAGGTGGAGGAGTACCACGTCGTGGCGTGAGTGAGTCTTCAGTATCTGGGGCGAGTGGGACGCTCTTCGCCTGGACCGCCCCGTATGAGATCGAAGTGGCAAGGCGGGAAGAGTAGAATAGGAGGCCTGATGCACAGCAGAACACCGGAACTGCAGCCGATTGAACCCAGCTATCATGTGCGCATTCTGAGCGGTGGGCAATTGGAGCAACTCAAGTCGGCCACGCTGGAAATCCTGGAAGAAGTCGGCGTCCACTGTTCTTCGGAACGAGCGCTGGCGATCTATGCCGAGCACGGCGCGCAGGTAGATTTCGAAGGCCAGATCGTCAGGTTGCCGCCCGGCGTGGTGCTGGATAGCTTATCCCACGCGCCGCGCTACTATACCATGGGCGCACGCTCGCCGGCCCACGATCTGAGGCTCGACGGGACGGCCATGTACTGCGCGACGGATGGCTGTGGGGTGGAAACGATCGACTTTGTGACCCGCCGCCGGCGCTCGTCGGTGAAGGATGACGTGGCCCAGATGGCCCGTGTGGCGGATTATCTCTCCTCCATCGGTTTCTACTGGCCGATCGTCAGCGCTCAGGACTATCCAACCACGGCGCCCTTGCACGAACTGGACGCCTCGTTCAACAATACGGTCAAGCACGTGCAGACCGAGACGGTGATGGACGAGACAATGGCTCGATACGCCGTCGAGATGGCCACGGTCATTGCCGGGGACGAGACGACGATGCGGGAGCGCCCTCCTTTATCTTCGTTGATTTGCACCATCGCCCCACTGGCGCAGGATAAGGGTGGGATGGAATCGGCGCTGATCTTTGCCGAGGCGGGCCTGCCGGTCGGTTTTATGTCCATGGCCAACGCCGGCTCGACCGCGCCGGCGACGCTGGCTGGGACGATCGTGGTTGCCGACGCTGAGATCGTGGCAGCGATGGTCTTGATCCAGATGGCCTATCCCGGCGCGCCGGTCTATCACTCGCTTATGCCCGGCATTATGCATCCGCGGACGGGCGCCTATCTGGGCACTGCTTGGGAGGGAGAGTTGCTCTACGCGGTGGGGGTCGAGCTGGCGCATGCGTGGGGCGTGCCTACGCTGGCCGGAATCTTTGGCACGGACGCCCAGACGCCCGGGTGGCAGTCGGCTGGTGAGGCTGCCGCGTGCCTGTTGCTGTGTGCCCTGTGTGGGGCGGAGACGGGCAGCGGTATGGGGCTGCTGGAATCTTGCACGCTGCTCTATCCCGAGGCTGTCGTCCTGGACACAGATATCTACCACCGCGTGCGCATCGACGCCGCGGGCCTGGATACCGGCCGGGAGGCGCTGGCGCTCGACGTGATCAAGACAGTGGGGCCGCGAGGGCATTTCCTGCTCCAGCGTCACACGCGCGATCACATGCGCAAGCGGCAGTTCTCCGATCTCGCTGCCCAGCCCAGGCAGGACGGCGGCTACCGGGACCCAATCGACGTGGCGCGGGAGAAGGTGGAGTCGATCCTGGAGCATCACCACCCGCAACCGTTGGATGAGCTGCAGCAGGCCGAACTCACGCGCATCCTTCAGGCAGCAGAGCGTGAACTGGGGTAGGGTAGTTGCGCTCCACGAGCAGGAACGACACGCAACACGCGCCACGCAATACGAAATACAACCAAGGAGCAAGCGGTGAGAACGTTGCTGCAGGTACTTTCTGAGGACGAGCGAGCCCAGGTGCATGAGCGCACGTTGAGGATCCTGGCCCAGACCGGCATGCGGGTGGACACGGCCTGGGGCCGCCAGATCCTCGGGGACGCCGGGGCGGAGGTGGACCAGAATACCGACATCGTGCGCTTCCCGCGCGCGCTGGTCGAGGAGGCCCTTGACTCTGCACCGAAGGAATTCACGCTCGGGGCGCGCCGGCCGGGTTGGGACTTGCATATGAATGGGGGAGACTGTACACTCCTCATCGATGGCGAAGCTATGTTTACCCTTGATCGGGGGACGAGAGAGCGCCGTCTCGCTACGTCCCGTGATTGGCTGGAGGCCACTTGCCTGATCGACGCGCTGGATGAGGTGGGCGTCTACTGGCACATGGTTGAAGCCAGTGACAGTGGCGACACGATGGCCGACTTTGTCGCCTACTTGCGGAACCTTTTCCGCAACTTCTCCAAACACGTGCAGGATCCGATCGGTAGCCCGGAGCGGGCCCCCTGGCTGCTGGAGGTGTTGCAGACGATCTTCGGCGACAAGGAGACCATCCGCCGCCAACATCCGCTGTCCTTCCTCCTGTGCCCCCAGTCGCCGCTGGTCATCGAGGGGCCGTATACCGACGCTTACCTGGCGCTCCTGGGGTGGGACATCCCGGTGGCGGTGATGCCCATGCCGCTGATGGGGGCCACAGCCCCCGGCAGCCTGATCTCCACCGTCGTGCTGGGTAACTGCGAGGTGCTGGGCCTGCTGTGTCTGATACAGGCGGCTGCACCGGGCACGCCCTTCATTTACGCGCCTGCGCTGGTGGTCATAGATCCGCGCTCTGGGCGATATAGCGCCGGCGCGATCGAGAATGGACTGCTGGGCGCCGCTGCCACTGAGATGGCCCGCTACTACGGCCTGCCGGTCGAGGCGTCGGGTGGAGGGACGGATCACTACGTGCCCGGAATCCAGGCCGGCTACGAACGGGCGCTGAACGCGCTGCTGCCGGCGCTCACGTGGCCGGACATCCTGGTGGGACCCGGTTTGCTGGGTGGCTCGATGATCCTCAGTCTCGAGCAGTTGTTGATCGACGTCGAGGTTTTCAGAATGTGCAGGCAGGCCCGTCGAGGCATCGTCGCTGACGAGGAGAAGTGGCTTGAGAACGTGATCGGCCGCATTGGGCCGGGTGGCAACTTCCTGTCCGAGCGGTCCACGGTGGACGGCATCCGGGGAGGTGAGTGGTACGTCAGCCAGCTCGGCCTGCACGACACCTTCGAAGGCTGGGATGCCGTTGGCAGGCCCGGGCTTCTCGATGAAGCCCGTGACAAGGTGGACCACATTCTATCCACGCACCAACCGCTGCCCCTCAGCGAGGACGTCGAGCGCGAATTGGACCACATCCAGAAACGCGCCCAGGAGATAGCAGAAGATTAGAGGAGGTTCATGATGGCACATATCACACACAAGACCGACGCGTTTTTCGAGCACGCCCGCCAGGTGATGCCCTTTGGCGTCTCGTCGAACTTTCGCTGGTGGGGCGAGGGGGGCGACGTGGGCATAGCCCGCGGTGAAGGGGCCTACATCTGGGATTTTGATGGAAATCGCTACATTGATTACCGCCTCGGATTCGGTCCAGTCATCCTGGGACACGGGTACCCGGCCGTCGTCGAGCGGGTGGCTGAGGCCATAAAGGGCGGTACGCTCTTCGCGTTTACGCACGAGCTGGAGGTAAAGGTCGCCGATCGGATCGTGCACATGTGCCCCGGCGTGGACATGGTGCGCTTCGCCAACTCCGGCACTGAGACGACCATGCACGCGCTGCGCATCGCCCGCTCCCACACCGGCCGCGAGAAGATCATCAAGTTCGAGGGGCACTACCACGGCATGCACGATTACATGCTCTTCTCTACCGCCTCGTCGCCGGCGTCCGCCCTGGGGCACCGCCGCAGTCCGATCCCCGCGCCGACCAGTTCCGGCATTCCGAAGGCCCTGCACAACCTGGTGATCTCGCTGCCCTTCAACGACTTCGAGACGCTGGAGCGCACGGTCAGGCAGGCGTGGGGTGACGTAGCGGCCATCATCGTCGAGCCGATCATGGGCAACGCGGCGGCCGTCATGCCCCAACCCGGCTGGCTGGAGCACATCCGTGACCTGTGCGATGAGTATGGCATCGCCATGATCATGGACGAGGTCAAGACTGGCTTCCGCGTCGCCCCCGGCGGCGCACAGGAGCTCTTTGGCGTGATCCCCGATCTGGTCACCTACGCCAAGGCGATGGGCAATGGCTTCCCCATCGCCGTCATCGGTGGCAAGCGGGAGATCATGGGCAGTGTCGGGCCGGGTCGAACGGCCCACGGTGGCACCTACTGCGGAAACGTGGTGGGCACCGCTGCTGCCGACGCTACTCTGGAGATCATTGCCCAGGGTGATGCGCTCAGGACGATCGCAACGCGCGGCAAGGCACTGATCGAGGGCATCAGCCGTATTCTCACCGACGCCGGCGTGGCCCACCACGTGCTGGGCGTCCCGGCGATGTTTGGGATTGCTCTCTGCGAAGAGGAGCCGACCGACTATCGCACCTGGTCCAGGTCGGACAACGATCTGTACGAGCGGATCATGCTGGCGCTCGTGCGCAACGGTGCAGTGCCCGATCCCGACGGCCGCGAGCCGTGGTTCCTGTGTGCCGCCCTCTCGGAGCAGGACGTGGCGGACACGCTGAACTACTTCGAGGATGCGGTGAAGGAGGTGCTGGGCAAGTGAAGGCTTTTATGGACGACCCGACTTCTACATCCGCGACTCACATCTCCCCTGTCTGGACCCGCATCACTCCTATCCTGGCTGAGCGGGCAGAGGGAGCGGTTATCTACGATCGAGACGGGACCCGTTACCTGGACTTCACCTGCGGCATTGGCGTGACAAACACCGGCCATTGCCACCCCAAGGTGGTTCGGGCGATCCAGGAGCAGGCGGAGAAGCTCCTGCACGGCCAGGTGAACATCGTTTTTCACCCGCCGCTTCTGGAACTGGCACAAGAGCTGCGGGCGGTGGTGCCGCAGGGGTTGGACTGCTTCTTCTTTTCCAACAGCGGTGCGGAGGCGGTGGAGGGGGCGGTCAAACTGGCCCGCCACGCTACCGGTCGGCCCAATGTGGTCGTGTTTCAGGGCAGCTTCCACGGCCGCACCGGGCTCACAATGGCTCTTACCACCTCCAAGACCGTCTATCGGGCTGGCTATCAGCCGCTGCCAGCGGGAGTGTTCGT
>Ga0180433_10009473_pt1 | contig 11918 bp, 11 predicted proteins | sample SS_ome_8_FD_132980 | JGI IMG/M metagenome (GOLD analysis project Ga0180433, IMG submission 132980) | Hypersaline lake sediment archaeal communities from the Salton Sea, California, USA - SS_1_D_1 metaG | ecosystem: Environmental > Aquatic > Non-marine Saline and Alkaline > Hypersaline >... | reverse complement strand
TCACCGACAGATCGGCGAGCTCGTCCGCGCCGTCACCGCGGATCGCCGATTCGTCTACCTGTGCACCAACGGGTTGCTGCTGCAGGAGAAGCTCGACCTGTTCGAACCGTCGGCGCGGCTGGCGTTCGTCGTGCACCTCGACGGGACGGAGTCGGCGCACGATCGGATCACCGGGCGACCGGGGACGCACGCGACCGCCGTGGCGGCGATTCGCGATGCCGTCGCCCGAGGACACCGCGTTTGTACCAACACGACGTTGTTCCACGGCTCGGACGTCGACGACCTCCACACCCTCTTCGCCACGCTCGTCGACCTCGGCGTCGAGGGTCTGATGGTCTCCCCCGGCTACTCGTACGAGGACGCCCCGGACCGGGACCTCTTCCTCCAGCGCCGGGAGTCGATCGCCGTCTTCCGGAAGGTCCTCGATCCATCAAAGGGCTTCCCGTTTTACAACAACCCGCTGTACCTCGACTTCCTCCGGGGGGAACGGGAGTACGACTGCGCCGCCTGGACGACCGTGACGTACACGGTCCTCGGATGGCGCCTCCCCTGCTACGCGATCGCCGATCGCCACGTCGACGACGTCGGCGAGCTGTTCGCCGATGACGTGTGGAAGCGATACGGCCCGGGGCGCGACCCGCGATGCGCGAACTGCATGATGCACTCGTCGTTCGAAGGAGCGAGCATCCTCGACGCGCTTCGCCGGCCGAGGGCGCTCGCCCGAATGGCCCGAGGAGCGTGGGGACGATGATCCTCGTGACCGCCTGCTTCCGGATCGAGGCGCGGTGGATCACCCGCCGACCGGGCGTCCGCGTCGTCCGCACGGCGATCGGGGAGCGGTCCCGGGAGACGATGGCGGGCCTCGACACCGAGGCGTCCCTCCTCGTCGCCACGGGGTTCTGCGGTGGGATCGATCCACGGGTTCGAAAGGGCGACCTGTTCCTCGCGCGGTCCGTCCGGCACCGCGGCGAGGAGATCCGCATCGACCCGGAGCTGCTCGCTCGAGCGCGGCGCGCCCTGAACGGCGGATCGGACGACCTTCACGTCGGTCTCGGCGAGTCCGTCGATCACGTCCTCCGACCGGACGAGAAGCGTGCCCTGGCGGCCGAGGGTGTCGAAGCCGTCGACATGGAGAGCGGCCCGCTCGCCCGATGGGCGGCGGATCGAGGGCTCCCGTTCCTGTCGCTTCGCGTCGTTCTCGATCCCGCGGAGACCGATCTCCCGTTCCCCGTGGATCGTCCGTTCTGGATGTCGGCCCTTCGCCGTCCGATCGCAGCGATCCGTACGGCGCGGGACGCGTCCGCCGCCGGGCGGACGCTCGGAACGGCGATCGACCAGGTCATCGACTCGTTCGACGGGAGGACCGATGCGTAGCTCGACCGCGTCAACAGAGGCGATCCCAGCGACCGACCTCGAACGGACGATCGAGGCAGCGGTCGCCCACCTCCTGTCCCTCCAGTCGCAGGCCGGCTACTGGTGGGCGGAGCTCGAATCGAACGTGTCGATCACCGCCGAGCACGTCTTCCTCCGCCACGTCCTCGGAAACTCCGACCCGAAGGAGGCGCGCGACGCCGCGGCCTACATCCTCTCGAAGCAGCGCGGCGACGGGACGTGGTCCAACTGGCACGGCGGCCCGCCCGAGCTGTCGACGACGGTCGAGGCGTACCTCGCGCTCAAGATGGCCGGAATCGCTCCCGATCTGCCAGAGATGGCGAAGCCGCGCGCGTTCATCCTCGCCCGCGGCGGAGTGGAAAACGTCCGTGTCTTCACCAAGATCTGGCTCGCGATGATGGGCGAGTGGGATTGGCGCGGACTGCCGGTCTTGCCACCCGAGTTCGTCCTCCTGCCGGCGTGGTTCCCGATCAGCATCTACTCGTTCGGCTGCTGGGCACGCCAGACGATCCTCCCGATGTCGATCATCATGGACGCCAGGCCGGTCGTCCCGCTCCCGCAGCACGCGCGGATCGACGAGCTTCACCCCCGCGGCCGAGAGAACGCCGACCTGTCGATCCGACCGGCGAAGACGACGTGGCGCGCGCGCGGCTTCCTCCTCCTCGACCGGCTGCTTCGCCTGCACGAGCGGCTCCCTTGGAAGCCGCTCCGCCGTCGCGCCCTCGCCCGGGCCGAGGCGTGGATCCTGGAACGCCAGGAGGCCGACGGGTCGTGGGGGGGGATCCAACCGCCTTGGGTCTACTCCCTGATCGCGTTGAAACTGCGGGGCCACGCCCTCGACGGCGGACCGCTGGCGAAGGGGTTCGCCGGCGTCTACGGCGACACGGGCTTCGCGATCGAGGGGGACGGTTCGTTCCGCCTCCAGTCCTGCCTGTCGCCGGTCTGGGACTCCGGCCTCGCGCTGATGGCGCTCCGAGACGCGGGGCTCCCTTCGGACCACCCGGGGATCGCGCGCGTCGTCCGGTGGCTGCTCGACGAACAGGTCCTCACCGGAGGGGATTGGCAGGTCCGCTGCGACGCCCGGCCCGGCGGCTGGGCGTTCGAGTTCGCCAACGACGTCTATCCGGACACCGACGACACGGCGGTCGTCATGATGGGGCTCCTCGGCGATCCTCTCACGGAGGAGGCCGTCGCCCGCGGCGAGGAGTGGCTCCTCAGCATGCAGAGCCGAAACGGCGGCTGGGGCGCGTTCGATCGGAACAACACGCAGGCCTGGACGCGGCAGATCCCGTTCTGCGACTTCGGCGAGGTGATCGACCCGCCGTCGGCCGACGTGACCGGACACGTCGTCGAGTGCCTCGGCCGGCTCGGGCGCCGGATCGGGGACCGCGCCGTCGATCGAGCCGTCGCCTACCTGAAGCGGGAGCAGGATCCGGACGGCGCTTGGTTCGGACGGTGGGGCGTCAACCTGACCTACGGGCTCGGGAGCGTCCTCCCCGGTCTGGAGGCGGTCGGCGAGGACATGGGCTCCGCCTACGTCCGGCGGGCCGTCGGCTGGCTGATCGCGCACCAGAACGAGGACGGCGGCTGGGGCGAGCGGATCGAGGGGTACGACGACCCGGCGTGGCGCGGCCGCGGGCCGTCGACCCCCTCGCAGACGGCGTGGGCCGTTCTCGCCCTCCTCGCGGCCGGAGAGGTCGACCACCCGGCGACGCGGCGCGGCGTCGAGCACCTCGCCCGGATCCAGAACGGTTCGGGCGGCTGGAACGAGCCCCAGTTCACCGGAAGCGGCTTCCCGACCGACTTCATGATCCGCTATCACCTCTACCGGGACGTCTTTCCGCTGATGACCCTCGGTCGGTATCGCCGCGCATTGAGGGAGGCGGAATGAACATCGACAAGGCGAAGGTCCTCGGCTTCTGCGGCGGCGTCCGCCGCGCGGTGCAGATGATCGAGTCCGAGCTCGCCGAGCGCGGGCCGCTGCACACGCTCGGGGCGATCGTCCACAACGCCCACGTCGTCGATGCCCTCGCCGCGAAAGGCGCGAGGATGGCGACCGATCTCGACGAGGTTCCGGAGAACGGGACCGTCGCGATCACCGCCCACGGCGCCGGCGAGGAGGTCTTCGCCGAGATCGAGCGGCGGGGACTCCGGCTCGTCGACACGACCTGTCCGATCGTCCGCCGCGCGCAGGAGACGGCGGCACGACTCGTCGAAGAAGGGTTCACCGTCGTCCTCTACGGCGAGGCCGAGCATCCCGAGGTGCGCGGGATCCTGTCTTGGACGCGCGGACGAGGCACGGCGACGCAGTCGCCGGACGTCGAGGTCCCGATCGGCGAGCGGGGAATCGCGTTGATCGCGCAGACGACGAAGAACCCGACCCGGTTCGCCGAGTTCGCCCAGACGCTCGTCCGACGCTTCACCGGGGCGGCACAGGAGATCCGGATCATCGACACAACGTGTCCCGAGACCGGACGACGTTACCAGGCGGCGAAGGAGCTCGCCGACACGGTCGAGGCGCTGATCGTGGTCGGAAGCCGAACGTCGGCCAACACGCGGAAGCTGGCCGAGACCTGTCGCGAGACGGGGGCCCCTACGTACCCCATCGAATCCGCCGAGGAGATCGACGATGCCTGGTTGGACGGACTGCGTCGAATCGGCGTCACGGCCGGCGCCTCGACACCGGACGACGTGATCAACGCCGTCGTCGGACGGCTGCAGAGCCGGAGCTCTTAAAGGAATCCGGGGGGAGGAGAGGAGCATGAGAACATCGATGGAAGAGCGAGTAGGGATGAAGCTTCACCGACGCGTGATCGAGCGCGAGGCGTCCGGAGCGCCGGAGTTCATCGACATCACCGACGAGGTCCTCGCCGCCGTGGAGGCGTCCGAGGTCCGCGAGGGGGCGGTGACCGTCTTCTCCCGGCACACGACCGCCGCGGTGAAGATCAACGAGAACGAGCCGCTGCTCCTGGAGGACATGGCGCGCTTCCTCGAGCGGGCCGCGCCGCGGGAGGCCGACTACCGGCACAACGACTTCGTCATCCGCACCGTCAACATGACCGAAGACGAGTGCCCGAACGGCCATTCCCACTGCCAGCACCTCCTGCTTTCGGCGAGCGAGACGATCCCGATCTCCGAAGGCACCGCGCTTCTCGGCCGGTGGCAGCGAATCTTCCTGATCGAGCTCGACCATCCCCGATTGCGCCAGGTCGTCATCCAGGTTTCCGGATGGTAGCAGCGCACGTCCGCGCGCTGCTCGAACCGCCGGCGGCGCCGGCGTCGATCGAGGAGGCGAGCCGCTTCTGCCGGAGGCTGACGCGGGCGCACTACGAGAACTTCACCGTTCTGTCGTGGCTGGCGCCGCGCGAGATGCGCCGCCACCTCGCCGCCCTGTACGCCTACTGCCGGACGGTCGACGACCTCGGCGACGAAGCCCCGGGCGACCGGGCCGCCCTTCTCGACCGGTTCGAGGACGAGCTCGACGCGGCGTTCGCGGGGCGAGCGAGACACCCCGTCCTCGTCGCTCTCCAAGAGACGATCGCCCGCTTCTCCCTCCCGCGGGACCCGTTCGCCCGGTTGATCGAGGCGAATCGGATCGACCAACGGGAAATCTCGTTTGCCACGTTCGGCGAGCTTCGGCACTACTGCGAGCATTCCGCGACCCCCGTCGGACGGCTCGTGCTGATGCTCTACGGGCACCGGAACGAGGAGCTCTTCGCCCTCTCCGACGCCACCTGCACCGCGCTTCAGCTCGCCAACTTCTGGCAGGACCTCCGGCGCGACGCCGCCGTCGGCCGCGTCTACCTTCCGGAGGACGAGATGGCCGAGTACGGCGTCGGCCGACCGGACCTGCGTGCCGACCGCGCCTCGGCGAGCCTGAGGGACTTGACGCGGTTTCAGGTCGACCGCGCGCGCTCGTATTTCCACGCCGGCCTTCCCCTGATCGACCGCGTCCGAGGCCACCTACGGATCGACCTGGCTCTCTTCTCCCTCGGCGGCCTGGCGATCCTCCGCAAGATCGAGCGACAGAACTACGACACCCTCTCCCGCCGCCCGACGCTCTCCGGTCCGGAGAAGGTCGGGCTCGCCCTCTCCGCGCTCCTCTCGGATCGATGGCGTCGGATCTGACGCGCACCTACCGCGTCTGCGCCCGCACGACGCGGCGCCACGCGCGCAACTTCTACTTCGCGTTTCTCAGCCTCCCCACGGCGCAGCGTCGCGCCGTCTACGCGCTGTACACGTTCTGCCGCGAGGCGGACTGCGTGGCGGACGACGCCGTTCCGGCGTCGTCCGCCACGAAAGAGAACGGCTCCGCCGTTCTCTCGGCGCGTGAGCCAGAGAAAGTCCCTTCTGCAACGCACAACGACACTCCAAACGATCGGGCGGTGCGCCGGGCGGGATTGAACGCGATGCGGGACCGGCTGGCGGCCGCGGCGCAAGGCAATCCGGAAACCGAACGCGACCTCGCCCTCGCCGACACCCTTGACCGGTACGGCGTCTCCGAAGCGGATCTTCGCGCCGTCCTCGACGGCGTCGAGTCGGACCTGAACCCGACGCGCATCGAGACCAACGAGGAGCTTCGAATCTACTGCTATCGCGTCGCCTCGGCCGTCGGCCTGGCGACCCTCCCGATCCTCACCGACGGAGCCCCCCCGACCGCCGGGATGCGGGAAGCGGCCGTCGATCTCGGGCTCGGGATGCAGTACGTGAACGTCCTTCGCGACATCGACGAGGACCTCGCGCTCGGGCGGATCTACCTGCCGAGCGAGGAGCTCGCCGCCCGCGGCGTCACCGAATCCGAGCTGAGATCGCGCACGATGAGCGACGGGCTCCGATCCCTGCTCGCCGCGCATGCCGAACGCGCAAGATCGTACCTCGATTCCGGTCGCCGCCTCCTCCCGGACCTCCCGCGTCGAAGCCGCGCCTGTCCGTGGCTCCTGTCGGAGATCTACGGTCGGATCCTCGCGCGGATCGTCGCGGCCGACTACCCCGTCTTCGAACGGCGCGTCTCCCTTCCTGCGACCGAGAAGCTCTGGCTGGTATTCTCTTCGTCATGGAAGCGGCTCTGAACAGCGTCATCGTCATCGGCGGCGGCTTCTCGGGAATCGCGGCCGCCTGCCGGCTCGCCGGGGAAGGCCGCCGCCCGCTCCTGCTGGAGCGGTCCCCGCGGCTCGGCGGGCGCGCCGGCTCGTTCCTCTCTCCCGATCGGGACGAAGCGCTCGACTACGGCCAGCACGTCCTGATGCGCTGCTGCACCGCCAGCATCGGCTTCCTCCTCCGGATCGGGGCTTCCGAGGCCGTGCGGTTCCAGCCGACGCTCTCGATCCCGATCGTCTGGCCGAAAGGGCGTACCGTCCTTCGCTCGTCGTTTTTGCCTGGCGTCCTCCACCTCGCCCCGTCCTTGCTGGGATACCGGCCGCTCTCCCTTCGGGACCGAATCCGGGCGGTGCGGGCCGGCTCGTCGATGAGCCTTCGGAGGATCCGAACCGACGTTCCCTTCGCCGAGTGGCTGGCGGCTCACGGACAGTCCGACCGTTCGATCGAACTGCTGTGGGACCCGATCTGCGTCGCGTCCCTGAACGCGCCGGCGCGCGCGGTCGGCGTCCGCGCCGCCCGGGTGGTCTTCCGGGAGGCGTTCTTCCGACCGGACGGGGCAAACGTGGGGTTCTTCACGGTCCCGCTCTCGGAGGTCTTCGACGAGGCCCGGCGGTACATCGAGGGGAGGGGTGGAGCGGTCCGCACGTCGGCGACCGTGGAGAAGCTCGCGATCGACCGAGCGGGCGTCCGCGGCGTCGAGCTCTCGACCGGAGAGACGATCGAATCCGAGGCCGTCGTCAGCGCGGTCCCGCCGGCCGATCTGGCGCGGCTCGTGCCCGGCGAAGGCCCGCTCGCGCCTCTGCTGGCGGAGGCGTCCCGGCTTCGCTGGTCGCCGATCGTCGACGTGCACGCGTGGTTCGACCGCCCGGTCCTCGAAGACGAGTTCGCCGTCGCCGTCGACTCCTCGGTCCAGGCCGTCTTCGACGTCACGCGGCTGCACGGAAGACCACGGAACGAGGGGCCGACGCATCTCGTCCTCTCCCAGAGCGCCGCCGAAGGTTGGATCGACCGCCCGGTCGACGAGGTGTCCGAGGTTCTCCTTTCCGCGCTCGGGGAGCTGTTCCCGAGCGTCCGGGAGGCGGAGTCCCTCGACACGCTGGTCCTCCGGCACCGGCGCGCGACGTTCGTCCCGGAGCCGGACTCCGAGCGGCTCCGGCCGCGCGCCGTGGCGCCGATTCCCGGCCTCTACCTCGCCGGCGATTGGACGTCGACCGGATGGCCATCGACGATCGAAGGAGCGGTTCGCTCGGGGATCGTCGCCGCGGCGCACGCCGAAGGGCGGCTCGCTTCGGAAGACGGGGGCTCGGAGAAGAGACGAACGGCGCACCGTTACGGTCCGGTCTCCAGTTCCGGCTAACGACCGGGCAAGCGCCTCCTCAGCCCGTCGTCGCCCTCGCCGGCGGCGAGGGCCGCGCGAGCGTGCCGCGAGACGGCGGCCCGTCCCTTCGGCGGGGACATCCGCTCCACCTTGACCGTCGTGCACCCGTTGAACGCGGCGAATCGGGCGAACGCTCTCCCCAGGTGTTCCAAGAACGTATCGGTCGCCTCGAACCCCGGCTCGAGCCACAGCTTCCGCACGATCAGCCGCTTCGCCCTCCGATCCGCCTTCGGATCGAGCCGCCCGACCAGCCGATCCCCGAACAGGATCGGCAGCACGAAATACCCGTACTTCCGCTTCGCCTCCGGGAGGTAGCACTCGATCGCGTAGTCGAAGTCGAACAGCCATTTCGTCCGTGGCCGCTGAATAATCAGACCGTCGAACGGAGAGAGGATGTGCACGCCGGGCTCTGCCGCCTCGCCGATCGGCTCCACCAGGCGCCCGGCCAGCGCGTAGCAGTCCCCGCCCTTCGCCCCCTCTACGCTGATTTCGACGACCTCGCCCGCGTCGACCAGATCGTCCAGCGCCCGGCGGACGATCGGCTTGTCGACCACCTTGACGAACTCGAGGATCTCCCGGTCCCGCGCGACACCCAGTGCCTGAAGCGCCCGGCGGACCTGGAACCGGCCGCACGCCTCGTCGGGCGGCGGCGTCCGATCGACGTCCGGCGGCAGCACCCGCTCGGTCAAGTCGTACACCTTCTGGAAGCTGCGCCGTTCGGTGATCATCAGGTCTCCCTGCCAGAAGAGGAGCTCGAGCGCCCGCTTCGCCGGCTTCCAGTCCCACCACGTCCCCCGTTTCGTTCCCGGCGGCGGCTCGAAGTCCTTCGACGTCAGCGGCCCCTCGGCGCGGATCCTCTCCAGAACCTTCTCCATGACCCCTCCGTGTTGCTCCCGCCAGCCGCGCATCCAAGGCGGTCCGTGTTCGCGGATTCGGTTCATCTGCGGAACGAAGTAGCGGTAGTCCGACATCGGCACGTAGGCCATCGCGTGCGCCCAGTACTCGAAGACGCGCCGATCGTCCGCCTGCAGCGCGTGGAGCATCTCAGGATCGTAGTCCGGACAACGGACCCAGAGCGTGTGGTGATGCGCCCGGTTGACGGCCGCGATCGTGTCGATCTGCACGTACCCGAGCCGCTCGATCGCCCGGGCGACGCCCTCCTTGCCGGCGGGCAGGGTACCGGTCCCGTCGAGGAGCTGACAACGCAGAGCCAACCTTCGTGCGTCGGTAAAGCTGAGTCGTGCGACGGGCATAGTACGCAAATTCTGACGGAAAAAAGGAACCGTTCAAGGCACCTTGCGGAGGGCGCGAGGCCCACCTACGATCTGGCGGGCAGGAGGAACAAATGGTCAACCCGATCGAGAACGCGCCGTACACGATCGACCGAACGGTCCACGGCCGGTTCGACGAGCGGCGGACGGTTTTCATGCGCCGGTACTGGGATCGCGACGCGTCGTTCTTCGAAAAGGAGTACCGGAGCGGCGCGGCGGAACGGATCGCCGCGGGAGAGCCCGGCTACTCGCGGATCGACTTCGCGCGCGTGCTTGCGTCGTGGACGGTGCACGACGCCTTCGGTGGGGCCTTCTCGTGGCAGCGGCTCGGCCAGGCGGATCCCGCGATGATGGGGCTCGGCCGGCACCCGGTCGACGACCCGGCCGGGATGAGCGCGGAGGTCAAGAAGACCGCCCGCGCGTTCGGGGCCGACCTCGTCGGGGTCTGTCGCGTCGACGAGCGGTGGATCTACTCGCACGATCGGAGCGGAGATCCTGTCGCAATCCCGCCGGAGTACCGGTACGCCATCGTGATCGGAATCGCGATGGACCGCGACGCGGTGATGACCTCGCCCGCGTACCCGTCGGCCGTTGCCACCGGAACCGGCTACTCGCGGATGGCGTTCGCGATCGCCTGCACGGCCGAGTTCCTCCGCAACCTACGATACGGCGCGATCCCGATGGGGAACGACACCGCACTCTCCGTCCCGCTGGCGATCGACGCCGGACTCGGACAGCTCGGTCGAAACGGCCTGCTGGTCACCCCCGAGTACGGCCCGTGCGTTCGGATCTGCAAGCTGTTCACAGACCTGCCGCTCGAGCCGGACGCGCCGATCGACTTCGGGCTGACCGATACGTGCCGCGACTGCTCCCGATGCGCCGACGCGTGCGAGGGGGAGGCGATCAGCGGTGCGCGCGAGCCGTCGTTCGAGGTCGCCTGCCCGTCGAACAGCCCCGGTGTCCTCCGCTGGGCGGTGAACGCCGATCGGTGTTACGGTTTCTGGACCCGGAACACCGCCGCCTGCTCGAACTGCATCGCCGTCTGTCCGTTCACGTCCGGGGCCAAGCCGAACACCAGCTGAAAGAGAAACGGCCACAAGATCCGCCCGGATCGCGTGGCCGTCTTCCTACGCTGTGCAAGATCCAGCTAGTTCAGCGTTACCCTCCAGTCCTCGCCTCGCCAGCCGGCGTTGTCGTCGTACCAGAAGCCTTCGATGATCGTCTCGCTCACGTCGAGCGTCCCACGGAGGATCAGGTCGAAACCGGCACAGGCGATCATCACTTCGCGAGTGGCCGGGTTATACGATCCGCCTGTTACGTTCTGCGTGATGAGAGCGATCGTAACGTAGCCGCTGATGCTCCCTGTCGATGCGTGACTGAGATCGAGGGCAAGCGAGAGCTGATTGAAGCCAAGGTCCGTAATGAATCCCGCCCAGAGTCCGTCGAGGCTGGCCGTGACCGTCACGGTTCGCGTGAGCGTCGCCGATTCGCCGCCGTCGTCGGTGACGGTCAGCCGGACGGTGTACTGGCCCCCCTTCTCGTACTCGTGCTTCGGGTTCGGAGAAGTGGAGCCCCCCGAATCGCCGAAGTCCCAGTTCCAAGAGACGATCCCGCCGCCGCCGAACAGGCCACCTGCATCCGTCGATAAGTCAGTGAACTGCACTTCCAATCGCGCCATCGGATCTGATGGCGTCCAGGTGAAATTGACAACCGGCGGCTGATTGAACAACGCGCAGCCGGCTACCACCGCGACGGCAGCGACCAGCAGTCCGACCTTCAACCCAATGATCGTACGTTTCATCTCGCCCCCTTAGCTCCGATACCTGAGCATTATAGCAGTGCCCGTCGACGCGGAGTAGGTTGAATGCTCCGACAGAAAGCGCAAAGCGGAGAGGAATGGACACCTCGGCTCTCTTCCTCTACTCGTCCGCGCGGAACAGGCTGTGGAGGAGGTACTGCTGCAGATCGGCCAGCTTCTCCAGCGCCGAGGCGAGCTTGATCCGGTGCTCGATCGGGAAGGCGGAGGGCCGCTTGCTGCGGATCTTGCTCAGATCGATCTGCGGAACCGGATCGTTCTCCCGCTGGCTCGCGTCGAGCGAGACGTAGCTCAGCGCCTCTCGCGCCTTGAAGATCTCGGTCAGCCCTTCTTCGGTGATGTTGACCGTTTCGGCCAGCTGTCCGAGGGAGGGGAGCCGGCCGGTTTCGCGGAGGAGGCGCGCTTCGGCGGCCTCGATCTGTCGGTTCAGATCGCGCATCCAGTACGGGATCACGGCCTGCCCGACCCGATCGCGGATGTGATTCCGGATCTCTCCCTTGACCAGGTTCTCCGCGTACTCGCGGAAGGACCTGCCGCGCGAGAGGTCGTAGTTGTAGACCGCGTTGAGGAGCCCGAGGTAGCCGGGGCGGAACAGCTCTTCGGTGGTGAATCCGCTGGCGGGAAACGTCGCGGCGATCACCTCGCCGATGATCGGCGTTCCGCGACGCAGAATCTCCTCTCGAACGGCGTCGATGTCCTCGCTCTCCTCCTTCAGGAGCCGGAGGAGGTCGTCCAGCTCCCGATCGGACAGGTCGGACCGTTCGCTCATGAGCCGAACGTGAAGTCGAACCCGAACGTCACCAGGCCGATTCCGGAGAAGTCGAACTCCGCCCTCGTGTACAGCTTGGCGCCGCAGATCGTTACGTCCGCGTAGATACACTGGTCGGCGAAACCAGCCGCGTCGAACGTGGTCAAGCTTCTGAACGTCACTGGTTCGAACGTCGCTTCGATCGCGATCAGCTGC
>Ga0180433_10009471_pt1 | contig 11918 bp, 9 predicted proteins | sample SS_ome_8_FD_132980 | JGI IMG/M metagenome (GOLD analysis project Ga0180433, IMG submission 132980) | Hypersaline lake sediment archaeal communities from the Salton Sea, California, USA - SS_1_D_1 metaG | ecosystem: Environmental > Aquatic > Non-marine Saline and Alkaline > Hypersaline > Sediment... | reverse complement strand
CACGAGGATCGCACGGAGAGTGCTCAAACGGTTTTATTTCACAGATGAAGAAATTGAAGAAGTGCTTTTTCTTGTGGAACACCATATGATCCTCAACTGGATTGACCGACTCCCCGAACACCAGATAAGATCATTATTTCATTCCCTCCATTTTCCCGCTCTTCTCGAGCTTTACCGGGCAGATCTCGAGAGCGGGTACCATTCCATTGATGGTTATTATCATGCTGCACGGGTTTACCGTGATTTTATGCGAAAAGAACGGCTCCGTACAGAAGGTGTGTACCCCTGAACCATCTCCCTCTCAAAGGATATGATGTAAATGACTGGAAATGAGTAGCGCAAGTGCACTATACTTTGAGTTGTGCCCTGGTTTATATCCTCGACTGCCATGCGGATATATGGATACTTCGTCAGTGATTTCTCTTAACCGTCTAGATACACAGGGGTAGGTGATTGGAAACAGAAAAAGCAGTGATAACTCGATCCAAAATTGGAGTGTTCCGCGTACTCGTTGTTGACGACGACGAAACGGTTCTCGGGGTTATTTCGCGGTTTCTCTCCGATCACGGATATGCGGTTGATACCACCATGAGTGGTGAAAGGGCGGTGGAGAAGCAAAGGCGAATCAAATACGATCTTGCATTACTCGATCTGAAACTGCCCGACAGCAATGGTCTGGATGTGCTCAGAGCTCTGAAACGCAAGGATCAGTCGATATCTGTATTGATTATTACAGGACATGGTACGGTGGAAACGGCTGTCGAAGCCATGAAGCTCGGGGCAGACGACTATCTTCTCAAACCTTTCAAATCCCTGGAAGTATTACAACTCGCCGTACAAAGGGCTCACAGGTACAGGGATTTGAAAACCGAGTGTGCCTTTCTCAAGGAGCAGCTCAACGAGACTGTCAGTATCGGAAATATTGTGGGAAAAAGCAAAAAGATGGCGGATATATTCCAGCTGATAAAAAAGGTCGCACCTCTGAACAGTACCGTGTTGCTGGAAGGGGAGAGTGGAACAGGGAAAGAACTCATTGCACGTGCCGTGCATCAGCAGAGCCAGAGAAGGAACAGGAGGTTCGTTGCAATCAATTGCGGGGCCATCCCGGCAAACCTGCTGGAGAGCGAACTCTTCGGTTATGAAGAAGGCGCGTTCACCGGTGCGGTCAAGGAAAAGAGAGGGCTTTTTGAAGCAGCGAACGGGGGAACAATTTTTCTCGATGAGATCAGTGAGATGGATATCACTCTTCAGGTAAAGCTTCTGCGGGTGATTCAGGAAAAAACGTTTCAAAGAATTGGAGGTACGGAGGAGAGAGCCACGGATGTGAGGATCATCGCTTCAACAAACAAAGACCTCGAGCAGGAGGTATTTCAAAAGCATTTTCGCAAAGACCTCTATTACCGCATTAATGTGATAAGAATTACGATTCCTCCACTTCGTGAAAGACCTGAGGACATCCCTCTGTTGAGTTTCCATTTTCTCAAAAAGTACAGAGAGGAGTTCGAAAAAAGTGTAAAAAGCATCTCGCCGCGTGTAATGGATGTATTCCTCCACTCCGCCTGGGACGGCAATGTCCGGGAACTGGAAAACGTCATTGAACACGCCGTTGCAATGGCGGAAGGTAGTGAAATAAAAGTCACGGATCTTCCGAGAAGCGTTGTGGAGTGTCAAAACAGGCTGAGCCGGGATGTACACATACATCCTTTTCATGTTGCAAAACAGGATTTCGAAAAACAATATCTTGAGAGTGTTTTGGAGAAAGCCGTGGGGAATGTCACAAAAGCGGCGGAGCTTTCCTCGATTCCCAGGCAGAATATTTATGAAAAGGTCAAAAAATATCAACTGGACTTAAACCGGTTCAGACGATGAAACAGACGGTGTCTCGGATATACCCGCATGTATTTTTTTGTTTTGTGTTGTAATCATAATAGGACAAGTTCCTGAATTTATGACATGAGTGAGAAACTCTCGGATGCACATTCTCACAAATATTTACGAGCATTGTGTATAAGTAAATAAATAACAATGAATTATCTCGTCGTGTCTTGACAAAGAATTTCCCGACATTTACGCACTTCAGCTGAGGCTTGGCATCTTGGTTGCATTTCATGAGAGAGAAAGGCAGAGGTGAATTTCGTACATCCAGGGAGAAAAAATGAAACGTGCGCTTCAGAATGGAATACAATTCTCCGCGGAAACAGGCACTGTAATCGATCTGAAAGAACTCGACCTTCCAGTTGAGCCGAAGATACTGGTTGTTGATGATGAGTACACCGTGATTCAGGTAATCGTCTCAATTCTCAATGCGAATGGATTCGCAGGGGACAAGGTGCAGTCAGTCAAGGATGCGTGTGCAGCGGTAATGAAGAAACGCTACGATATCGTATTCCTGGATCTCGGCCTGCCCGACGGGTCGGGTTTTGCAGTACTGGAAAAGATTGTCAGTAAAAGTCCGGATACTCTTATCGTGGTCATTACCGGAGTGCACGATATTCACACTGCGGTACACGCAATTCGGAAAGGGGCTTTTGATTATATAACGAAGCCGTTTCATCTCATGCTCTTCCAGGAACGGCTCAACACGGTAATCGAGGAGTGGAAATCCAGGGCATTCACACGCACCTATCAGAAATATCTGGAAAAGCTTTTGAAAGAGCGTACAGATGAACTTTTCAATACGGTCAACCGGATCGAGCAGATACATGATGAAACGGTGTGTGCACTCGGGGCAGCTATCGATCTGCGTGATCCGGAAACAGAAGAGCACTGCAGCAGGGTGTCTGAAAACAGCATACTTCTCGGTGAACGTATGGGCATCGAAAAAGAGGAAATGAGAGATCTGCGCTGGGGTGCCTATCTCCACGACATCGGAAAAATCGGTATACCAGAACGCATCCTGCAGAAAAAGGGATCCTTGAACTGTGATGAGATGAATATCGTGAAGAAACACTCAGCTCTCGGACATTCGATGATCAAGAACATAGATTTTCTCTCGAGGGCGAGCGAGGTTGTTCTGTACCACCACGAAAAATACGACGGGTCCGGGTATCCCTATGGCCTGAAGGGGAAGAGCATACCGCTGTTTGCCAGGATATTTGCTGTGGCGGATGCTTTTGACGCAATGGTTGCAAAACGTCCTTATAGAGAGGCAATGAGTTTCGAGGAGGGACTGCAGGAGCTGAAACGATGTGAGGGCGCACATTTCGATCCGGACATTGTCGGTGCGTTCCTACAGATACCATCTGCAAAGCTCAGAATTGAAGACCTGCAATGACATCGGTATCTTCAATACCTGGCTGATACACTTGTTCACTCCTCAGTGTCGCTGTATCCTCCTCTTTTTCTGACATAGTCATAAAAAATTTCCCATTTGTAGCAGCTTTCACTGAGCATTTCGAAACGGGCGATGTCGTCGTCGAGCACGATCTGGAAGAATGTATTGCGTTCCGTAGACCTGCCTCTGATGTGCTCAAAATCGTACGACAACGTGTGTTTGGAGGAATTCGGAAAAAATATGAGCCTGCTGTTTGTGAGATAGAGCTTTCCGTCACTCACCTTCTCCAGCCTTGGGTACACCGGCTCATGATAGAGAGTGACCGATTTCGAGCGAAGATATACTTCTTCGTGTGGGCCGAGTTCCTCACGCACCGATGTATCGAGATCCTCGTTTTCTATGGGGATGACTTCCTGTTCATCAAACATCAGATCGGCATATTCCTTGACTGTTTGCCACGTGTTTTCCCGGCTTTCTCGCATAAAGCAGTGCAGGTTTACCTCCCATTGTTTTCCGCAATTTGTACAGAGAATCGTAGTGTCGTCTTTTTCGGTCAGCGACTCAAGCGTCCTGCAAGAAGGACAACGCCAGAGAAGCCTGGTGAGTCCCTCCGCTGGCCTTTTCCCTCGTATTTTTTCAATATCCGTGAAATTGTCGTTGTTGTAGATTCCTGTCTGAATATGACGGATTATCTCTGCATCGCTGGATTTTCTTCCGAACATCACCGGTTTTGAATAATGGATCGTAATACGGCTCTTTCGCCTTTTGTTGGCCCAACGAGGGTAGGCAAGATAATTTCCTTTTGAGACGATCGTCACAAGGGGTACATTCAGAAGTTTCACGAGCTTTGCCGTCGATTTCAGCACGGGAAGGGTTTCGCCGTCCCAGTTTCTCCCTCCTTCAGGATATATCATGAGAGGATATCCCATTTTTTTCACGATATGTATCGCATACTTGATGGACTTGAAGTCAACAAATCCTTTTTTCCTGGGGAAAGCCCCCATGGCCCACATGAACCTGCGCACGAGAGGTTTTCGAAAAAACTCATTCGAAGCCATCTGGAAGACCGGCTTTCTGATCAATGCGCCGATGAAAAATGGGTCCAGAAGATGGCTGTGGTTGGCGACCATGAGATATGGACCTTCTTTTGGGAGATTTTCAAGACCCACGGCCCTGAGCCTGAAATATCTTATGTAAAAAGGTTGGAAGACTGCCAACACGAGTCTGTACCAGTACAATTTTGGAGTCTTGAATAGATCCAGCAATGTTCTTACACCTCCTGTACGAGCTAATTCGTAAAGTATTACAACTTTTGCATACAGTAAACAGGAAATTTTTTTGTAAAATATCTCGGCAGATATCGATGAAAAATGTGTTGACTCACAGTGATGAATTTTTGATAATAATGACTGAACAGTCAGTCATTATAAGAGTGCGTATGTCGAGGAAGACGGATAAAAAGGACAGGGAAAAGAAGCGCTGCATGATAATGGATGCAGCGCTGAAAATATTCTCAAAGCAGGGATTCAGTCCGGCAGTGCTTGAAGAAGTCGCCCGTGAGGCAGGTATCGCAAAGGGCACGCTCTATCTGTATTTTCAGGACAAGGAGGACCTTTTTTGCAGTACGATTATGAATGTCATCGACAAACTTGTCGCTCTCATGCAGAAGGAGATCGATGATACTCTGAGTCCCGTTCGAATATTGAGAGAGATCGCTTTCCTTCAGCTCTCCTTTTTTTCACAGAACAAGGATTTCTTCGGAATTTTTCAGACCCTCCACAACGATTTGCTTCTCTGCAGCCACAAGCGGTTGTTTCAACAACTCATGGAAAGACGGCAGGCTCTGGTTGATTATGAATACGAGCTCGTGGAAAGGGGAAAAAAACAGGGGCTCTTGAGAAAAGACATTGACACCGAAGAAATCGTAGCATGCTATGAGGGGATGGTCATGTACTCCATCAAGGAAATGGGCTGCTGTGAGCCCCATGACAGAGTGTTGAACCTGGAAAAAAAGATTGACGCGCTCATAAAAATTTTCCTGCAGGGTGTATCTGAAATGGAACAGAAAAGTGAAATCCTTCGATCACATATCGAGAAACCGAATGTGTGAGAGTTAAGGAAAAAGGAAGGGAAGATGTGCAAAGTTTTCAAACTCACGAATGCGTTTTTGTTCATTGTGCTTGCTGCGGCGTGCTGCCTGCAGGCGGAAACTCTCGAGTTGAATGTGGAAGAGGCCGTGGCACTCGGATTGCAGAACAGCACGACGTTGAAAACCAAGCTCATCGCAGTCAATGCCGCCCGTGCTGCAGTCCGGTCGTCGCGGGCTGGCTTTTACCCGACAGTAACGCTTGGTACTGTCTACACACATTATTTCGAAGAACAAAAAACCAGTGCGATGAGCGTAAACGGTTTCGATATACCAAGTCAGTACATTGGGAGTACGGACCCGCTTCTGTTCACTCTTGACCTCAATCAGACTCTCACCACATTCGGGCAGCTCAAGGACAGTGTGAAAATATCAGAGCAGAATCTCAATCTCGCGCAGATCGATCTGGAGGAAGAAAAAAGAACCCTTATCGTCAGTATCAAACGTGCGTTTTACCTCTACATATTGACGAGGGAGGTGCTGAAGGTGCAGGAGGAAACTCTCGATTTCAGGAAAGAAAGACTTGAGATCGCGAAAAAGCGGTTTTCATCAGGCCTTGTTCCGGATTATGAGGTGCTCAGTGCGGAAACGGATGTCGAGAGTTTCAGGCCGGATCTGATCTCAGCTGAAAATCAGGTCCAGTTTGCGCTTCTTGCAGTCAAAGATCTTCTCAACGTCGAAGACGAAGAGGGATTTGATCTCAAGCTCATGGGCGACCTTCACGTCTCTGAGATCGGACTGGAGAAGAGCGAGCTCATTGAGCTGGCAATGGAAAACCGGTACGATATCGAGCAATACAGGAAAAACCTCAGACTGATGGAAATTTCAAATCGCGTAACCAGAAACCAGAAGCTGCCGGTTGTTCGCGGATTCGTGCAGTACCAGGCGCAGAGCGGATATGATTCCGCAACTGGAAGAGCAAGGTATGTTGGGGAAGATTCGTGGGACGGAGACCTGACTGCAGGGGTGAGCCTACAGTGGCAGTTATCGGGTGTTTTTCCGTGGAGCAGGGAGAATGCAGATATCGTCGAAGCATCACTCGACCTGGAAGGGATGCGTCTCGGGCTGAAGAGTCTGGAAAGCAGTGTGAAACTCAAGATAGAAAACCTTTTGTTGCAAATAGAAGAAGAAAAGGCAAAGATTGCGTCACGAAACAAAGGTGTTGAACTTGCATCGAAGTTGTACGGGTCCGCACGTGAGCGATACGCAAAGGGCTTCATCTCCAGTACTGAATTGAATGAATCACTCATAACGCTGAATACGGCAAGGCTCGGGTATCTGGAATCAATATACAGCTACATGGAGGCGCGGTTCGATCTGATGGATGCGGTCGGGGTTTATCATTTCTAGCTCGTCAACCGGAGGGTGCAGATGAAAAAATGGGCAAAGGCTGTTGTCGTTGTATTGATACTTGTTGTGGTGTTCGGAGCGCTTGGTGGTGTCGCATACTACAGGTACGGGGAAAAACTCAAGCTCCTTATGGGCAAAAAACAAGAGGAGCTGGACCTCGCAACACCTGTTGCGGTGAGTACGGCGAAAACCGACAGCATCACTGAAGCTCTCATGCTCAATGGTGAAGTGGTTCCAAAAATGGAGGTGAACATCTATTCAACGGTAAACGGGAAAATACAAAAGACAATGGTCGAGGAAGGGGAAAAAGTAAAAAAGGATGATGTGCTCGCCTATGTCGACAGAAGTGAAGCGGGTTTGACATATGAACCGGCACCGGTCGAGTCGACAATTGACGGAGTGGTAAAAGAAATGTACATCGATCTCGGAGACTACATTACTCCACAGGTTCCGCTGTTTCAAATCGTTGATATGGATGAAGTTGAAGTGGTCGTACACGTACCGGAAAAGTACATTGCAAAGCTCAGGCACGGACTTTTTTCGGAAATCACCTTCGTCGCCTACCCGGAAAGACGTTTCTATGGAAGGGTAAAGAAAATCAGCCCTGCGCTCGATCCTGCTTCTCGAACCGTTGAGGCTCGGATACTCGTCCAGAACCGTAATCATGTCGTGAAACCGGGTATGTACGGTGAAGTGAGAATTGTACTTCGGAAAAAGCGGAATGCAGTCATAATTCCGATTTCCGCGGTTATCGAAAGGGACGGCAGAAACGTGGTTTTTATCGAGGATGACGGTGTGGCAAAACAGGTTGAACCGGTTTTTGACATCACCGAGGGTGACAGAATTTCCGTTTCAGAAGGGATCGAGGAAGAGCAACGTGTGCTCGTGATAGGGCAGCACAACGTATCCACAGGCGACAGGATAACCGTCACGGAGGTTATCGAATGAAAATTTCCGAACTCGCCGTCAACCGTCCGGTGACAACGGTCGTCATCTTTCTCGCTCTGATCGTGCTGGGCGTATACTCGCTGGGAAATCTCGCGATCGATCTCATTCCCGATATTTCCTTCCCTGTAATTGCCGTTTTTTCAGACTACCCCGGAGTTGCGCCCGCAGAGGTCGAGGAAAATCTTACCAAAGTGTTGGAGAATGCCGCAGCTCAAGCCACAAACGTGAAGAAGATCACCTCGAATTCCAGGGAAGGGCAAAGTCTTGTGACGGTGGAGTACGAGTGGGGTACAGACATGGGCGAGGCTGCGGCGGAACTCAGAGAAAAGCTCGATCTCGTCAGAGATTTCCTTCCGGACGACGCCACTCAGCCGGTCATCTTCAAGTTCGACCCATCGATGATCCCTGTGATGATACTCGTGGTGGAGGGGAAACGTGACTTGAAAAGTCTTCGCTACATTGCGGACAACGATATCAAGAACAATTTCGAGCAGATCGACGGTGTGGCGCGGGTGCAGGTGTGGGGAGGCAGGCAGCGGCAGGTACATATCGATGTAGACAGAACGATACTCGCGTCGCACGGGATGACGATTTCCCAGGTAGTGAACACAGTCAGAGCAGAGCACATGAACGTCGCGGGCGGCACAGTGGACGAGGGCAATTCCACGTATGCCCTCAGAACCGTGGGGAAATTTCAGGATCTCCAGGAGATTGAGAACGTGATCGTTGCAACCAGAAACGGGATACCATTGCACCTCAAGGATATCGCGCATGTCTACGACGGATATGTAGAAGAGGACATGGATGCACTGCTCGAACGAAACGACGCAATCATCATGGTGGTGCAGAAACAGTCCGGCACAAATACGGTGCAGATCGCAAACCTCATCGAGAAGAAACTCGATGCGCTCGGAGGGTCTCTTCCCTCGGATATCAGAATCGAAAAGTTCTATTCACCCGCCGATTTTATCAAGGATTCGATCACAAACGTCTGGCAGGTCGCGCTCATCGGTGGGGTGCTCGCGGTGTTCGTTCTGCTCATTTTTCTGCGCAATCTTCCCACCACGCTCATCATATCCGTGTCCATACCGCTTTCCCTTATCACGACCTTCATTTTTATGTACCTGTTCGATCTCACCATCAACATGATGTCTCTCGGAGGCCTTGCCCTGGGTATAGGAATGCTCGTCGACAACTCGATCGTGGTGCTCGAGAACATCTTTCGCTACCGGGAGTTCGGAGCAAAACCGGGAGAGGCAGCAAAGCTCGGTTCACAGGAGATGTCCAATGCGATCATCGCCTCGACGTTCACCACGATCACCGTGTTCCTCCCACTCGTGCTCTTCATAAAGGGACTTGCGAGTGAGCTCTTCAGGGACCTCGCGTTTACCGTAACATTTGCTCTTCTTTCCTCTTTGCTCGTCGCACTGACGATCATTCCCATGCTCTCGAGCAGAATACGACGCGTGCGCCTCAAAGCGAAAGCGGACTCTCTCAGGGATCTGGAATCAGAGCTGAAATCCCGTGGAAGAGTGATGCGCTTGCTCGATGGCGTGTACAGGGATGTACTGGGATGGGCGCTTTCCCATCGATGGGTGTTCGTAGGACTCGATATATGCGTGCTTGGGGGAAGCGGCCTGCTTCTCCGGGTCATCGGCGTTGAGTTCATGCCTCAGTCGGATGAAAGTTTTATACAGATACAACTGAAGACCCCAATCGGGACGAACATCGACACGACCAGGGAAACCGTACGGCAGGTGTTCAACATAATAGAGGATGAAGTTCCGGAGAGGGACATCACTTTCACGCAGGTCGGAAGAAGCGGGGAAATGGAAGGCTATGTTGCTCCACACAGGGCGGAGCTATGGATGACTCTCGTTGATGTAAACGAGCGTTCGAGAAGCGACAGGGAGATCATCGAAAGCCTTCGTCAGAAGTTGTCACAAATTCCCGGGCTTACGGCGAGGTTTTCCACAGGCGGCGGTCCCACAGGAGACACGGGTAATCTCACGGTTATCATCTCAGGGTATGATCTGAAGCAGAGCAGCAATCTGGCCGAGACGCTGAAAGGCATCATGGAAGGTGTCGGCAACATCCGGGATGTACGCATTTCACGTGAGGAGGGGCTTCCAGAGCTGCGGATACGCGCGGACAGGGACAGAGCAGCGCTTTTCGGTGTATCCGTGGCGCAGGTTGGTGAGGCGATAAAAGCAAGCTTCGCGGGAGAGGAGATCGGGGATGTAGTGCTCAAGGGAGAGGAGGTTGGTGTGCTTGTCAGACTGGAGGAACCCGACCGTCTCACGCCGGATGACCTCGAGCTCATCACCGTCGTCGGTCATTCTGGTGTGCAAATTCCTCTTTCAAACATGGCGTACATCGAAAAAGGGTACGGGCCGGTCGAGCTCGAGCGTGAGCGGCAGCGAAGGGTCGTGTACGTAAATGCACGTGTGATCGGAGACGTGAAGGGTGCCGTTGATTCGATACGCGCGGAAGTGGACAAAATTGCACTCCCCGCGGGATTCAGCATTGAATACGGCGGATCGTGGGAGGACTGGCAGGAAACGGTGCGCGACCTGATTCTTGTCATGCTGCTCGCAATTGTGCTGATTTACTTCATCATGGCGGCACTTTTCGAGAGCTTTTTCGATCCCTTCATCATCATGTTCACCCTTCCGCTCACTTTCATCGGAGTCGTGTGGATGCACGTATTCACGGGAAACACGTTTAATGCGATTTCAGGTATTGGAGTGGTCATGCTTGCAGGAATCGTCGTGAACAACGGGATCATCCTCGTTGCATACACAAATCTCCTGCGAAAGCGCGGGTTCGATCTGCTGGATGCAGTGATGTATGCGGGACGAACGAGATTACGCCCCATACTCATGACACTTTCTACGACAGTTCTGGCGCTCGTCCCCATGGCGTTTGCAATGGGGGAGGGTGCGGAAATGCGTTCTCCAATGGCGCAGACGGTCATAGGAGGCTTGATTGTATCCACACTATTCACCCTGGTGTTCATACCGGTGCTGTATGCGATGTTTGAGTCCGGGAAGCTCAAAAGAAGACAGAAGCGGACAGCAAAGGGAGAAAACCGTGAATGAAAATCGAGTAATGATCTATATCGTGTATGACAGAGCCATCGACGAAGAGGTAATTGAAACTCTTGAGGAGATCGGTCTTCACTATTACACGAAGTGGAAGGACGTGGTCGGCGTCGGAGTGCACGATCCCCATCTCGGAGATCACATCTGGCCTGGACTCAACAATGTCGTTATGGTTGCAACGGACACGGGAATGAAGGAAACGCTTTTTTCGCGTGTCAGGGATCTTCAGAGACGTTTTACTTCCGCAGGGCTCAGAACCTTCGTCGTGCCCCTTCTTGAAATGCTCTGAACACAGTGTGTGATAGGTGATGTTCTCAATAGTGATCTATACGTTGTGAGTTCCCATCTCCAGCTGGGTGCGATCCTGTGTATGAGGAGATTTGATCGCCATGCGGATGCGACAAGATAAAGCTGAAAACGCGGCTGTGCGGAACGGATATTACTCTCCTGTCGTGTCTTCGAGCTGTTTCAACGCAGTCTCATAGATCTGTTTTTCCTCGACTCTCCCCATAGACCCGAGAAGATCGATAATGTGCTTCAAGTCCTGTGTTTCCCGGTCCACGAGCATGAGCTCTCTGTTGACTTCCAGCGCCCGCTTGTAGTAGAAGAGCGCGGTTTCGAAATCCCCTGATTTCTTGTAATACGTGCCGATACGATTGAGATCGCTCGAAATACCTGCACTGTTCTCTATATATTTGTCCTCCTCCAGCGCGAGCAGATAGTAGTTCAGTGCGATCTCGGATCTTCCACCCAGCTCGTGGAGGTACCCGATGTTGTTGTATGCCGCGGCAAGCCCTGAGTGATTCTTAATTTTCTTGTACACCGGCACGGATGATTCGATGACATCCAGCGCCTCCTCGTATCTTCCTGTCTTGATGTAAATGGTTCCGATGTTGTTCCTGGTGGTCGCGACCCCACGGTCGTTTCTTTCAGCCTTGTAGAGCTCGAGGCTTTTTTGTAACAGCTCGAGAGCCTCGGGGTACTGTTTCTGCTGTTTCCTGATGGAGGCAAGAAGAGAGTAGTCGTCCGCCACTCCGCTACTGTTCCCTATGTGTGTGTTAATCGTAAGGGCTTCTCTCAGAACTTTCTCGGCATT
>Ga0180433_10009470_pt1 | contig 11919 bp, 12 predicted proteins | sample SS_ome_8_FD_132980 | JGI IMG/M metagenome (GOLD analysis project Ga0180433, IMG submission 132980) | Hypersaline lake sediment archaeal communities from the Salton Sea, California, USA - SS_1_D_1 metaG | ecosystem: Environmental > Aquatic > Non-marine Saline and Alkaline > Hypersaline >... | reverse complement strand
GCCATCGATACGGAACTCAAGAAAAGCGGAGATGATTCCGTATTTCTCGATATAACCCACAAAAATGCCGATTTTATAAAAGAACGCTTTCCGAATTTATATGAAAAATGTCTTACCTTTGGCTTTGATATGACAAAGGAACCTATCCCTGTTGTTCCCGCTGCACATTACCTGTGTGGCGGCGTTGCCACCGGCATGTTCGGCAGAACGGATTTGCGTCGGCTCTATGCCGTGGGTGAAACGGCTTGCACCGGACTTCACGGGGCTAACAGACTCGCAAGCAATTCACTGGTCGAGGCCCTGGTTTATGCCCATACAGCCGCTATACGGGCGGTTAAGGACCTTGATGAATTGGATTTTAGTTCCACTCCTGACCCACCGCCATGGGATGAAGTCGGCACCACGGACAGTGATGAAGTTATTATGGTTTCACATAACTGGGATGAGATCAGGCGATTTATGTGGAACTATGTCGGAATCGTCCGATCGGACAAACGTTTGGCCAGGGCACAAAGGCGAATTGAAATCATTCAGAGTGAAATCCATGAATATTACTGGAATTTCAGGGTTTCCGCAGACCTTGTTGAACTTAGAAACATAGCAATCGTGGCTGAACTTATTATCAAATGCGCCAGTCACAGGAAAGAAAGCCGCGGGCTTCATTACAACATTGAATACCCCAGTCGGGACGACCTGCGGTGGCAAAAGGATACTATTATTCGGAGACCGTTTGTGGGTTAGGACGAGACCTTTGAAAATTCTAAGATAAAGGTCTCAGGATGTCAGGCGGCAATCCCTCTTTGATCCAAAATCATAAATTTTTAAATCCCAATTCTTCATTGACAACACCGGTTTTTGTATTATTTTCTTAAACTAACATATATGGACTTTTCTTTTTACCGATTTGCTTTATTAACATAAGACTTGTGATCTTGATTCCGTTTATCGCGGAATACAGGTCCAGAGACGTTTCTGTAGATGACTAGCAAACGAGATTACTACGAGGTTTTAGGCGTAGACCGTAATGCGGATGATAGCGAGTTAAAGGCTCACTACCGAAAGCTGGCTTTAAAACATCATCCGGATCGGAATCCCGGAGATAAAGAGGCTGAAGAAAAATTCAAGGAGGCTTCCGAGGCTTACGAGGTGCTTCGAGACCCTCACAAACGGAGTATTTATGATCAGTTTGGCCATCAGGGCCTTGAAGGATCGGGTTTTTCCGGATTTAGAGGTTTTGAAGATATTTTTTCCAGTTTCGGAGGAATTTTTGAAGATTTTTTCGGATTCGGCTCTGGACGTCGTTCCAGAAGCAGGGTACATAAGGGAAATGATCTTCGGTACGACCTTACCCTTGGCTTTATGGAAGCCGCTTTTGGAACAGAGACCGAAATAGGATTAGAAAAGGTGGAGGGCTGCCCTACATGCGGGGGGAATGGTTGCGAACCGGGCACCCATCCGGAAATCTGCAGACAGTGTAACGGAACGGGCCAGGTTACCCGAAGCCAGGGGTTTTTTACGGTGAGGACCACATGCCACCAATGTCAGGGCAATGGCCAAACCATACCGCATCCATGTGTTGCTTGTAACGGATCCGGACAGATTCGAGTTAAAAAAAAGGTGGCCGTAAAAGTTCCGGCCGGTGTGGATAACGGATCCAGGCTCCGTTTGACAGGCGAAGGCGAAGCAGGTTTTTATGGCGGACCTCCGGGAGATCTTTATGTTTTTATTCATGTGGAGCCCCATGACTTCTTTGAGCGAGACAACACAAACGTCATCTGCCAGGTGGGAATTTCCTTTATACAGGCGGCCCTTGGCGATACTATAGAAGTGCCGACCTTAAACGGCAGAAAGGAACTTAAAATTCCAAAAGGCACCCAGCCCGGTGACCTGTTTCGTTTGCGCGGCGAGGGAATTCCGTCTCTCAGGAACGGCAGACGGGGGGATCAAATAATCCAAACTCTAATAAAAACACCTGTCAACCTCAACAAAAAGCAGGAAGCGCTTCTGAAAGAATTCGCAAAAATCGAATCGGGAAAGCTGTCGAACAAATTAAAAAATATTCTTAAAAGCGGCAATGCCGGTGCCTCCTGATTAACGGATCTTAAGGCCGATGGTGATGAATTCATAAATTTAACTAGTGTCCATCCAGAAATGGTAGATTTTGGTTTCCGGCAAGGCCCGAGCGAGTTTTCAACCGCAGGCATAGCGCGCTATTTCGAGGATTGAAAACGAGCGAGAACGCCGCCGGCGGCCGAAAGATGCCGTTTCTGGATGGACACTAGTTAAGAGGATGGGACATCATGTATGAGTTAAAAGTTGTTACTCATTTTGCGGCCGCTCATCAACTCAAGATGGTGGCCAAAAAATGTGAAAACCTGCACGGGCACAACTGGAAGATAGAAATTTGCGTGGCCGGCGAAACTCTCAATGATGCCGGCGTACTGATAGATTTTGGCGAGTTAAAACAGCATGTCTCTGAAATCATAACAAGTCTGGATCACAAGTTTTTAAATGAACTGGACTACTTTGATGATAGCCATCCCCCATCTTCGGAAAACATTTCCTATTATATTGCAACCTCCCTTCAAACGCTGTTAAAAGATTCCAATGTAGAAGTTACCCGTGTAACCGCCTGGGAATCGGAGGATGCCTGCGCAACGTATATTATATCCTGACGAATTGATACAAGGAAAAAAAACAGGGATAAGGAATTGGATATGCCTGAAAAATGTATTCTTATCCTGCTCGATGGACTTGGAGACAGATCATACCGGGAACTTGATTTTAAGACACCGCTTCAGGCTGCCAAAACCCCTGTCTTAGACAGACTGGCAGTGGCGTCTGCCAATGGGGTGTACCATGCCGCCTGCATGGGCCAGGCGCTACCCAGTGAAAATGCCCATTTTATTATGTTCGGTTATGATATCAAGGAGCTTCCGGGCAGGGGGGCGCTGGAAGCATTGGGCGCAGAGATTGAATTTCAACACAAAGATGTCGCGATTTTATCTCATTTTGCCAGTATAACAGAATCTGAAAAAAAATTTGTCCTTGAAGAGGGGAAACCGGTAGTTTCAGACGGGGAGATTGCAGAATTTGTTGAGGTTGTTCGAGAATTTGAAACAGGGGGAGTGAGAATACGCTTTAATCCCACAGGCGGGATTCGCGGTATTGTTACGCTTCACGGGAGTGTGTCCCCTTTTATTACAGACTCGGATCCGTTTGTAAATAACAGGCCGTTGATTAATATACAGCCATGGACCGAATACCGGGATGACCCGGCAACTGAAAATACCGCTTTGGCCTTAAAAAAATATCTCATTCGTGTTTATCATGCGCTTCGCGTGCATCCCGTTAATCAGGCAAGGATTAAAAATGGTAAACTTGCCGTCAACTGTCTTGTTACCCAGAGGGCAGGGCAGCTGAAACATGTAACTCCTTTTAAGGATCGATACGGGCTGCGCGGGCTGTTCATGGCATCTGGCCTGGTGTACTGGGGTCTTGGCAGATATATCGGTATCGATGTTAAAAAAGTTACGGATACCGGAAATCCCGGAGAAGATCTGGCCGAGCGAATCCGTATGGCTCATGAATACTCAAACCAATATGATTTTATTCATGTACACACCAAAACACCGGATGAGGCTGCACATACAAAAGATCCCCTGGCCAAAAAATTCGTCATTGAATCCCTGGATAAAGGTATTGGAAAGGTGATTCAACCCCTGCTGGAAGATCCGGACCTGCTGGTTATCGTAACTGCCGATCATTCCACACCCAGCTCGGGTCCGTTGATCCATTCCGGTGAAAGCGTTCCCATCCTGTTTCATGGCAGTGGCGTAAGGCGAGACCGGGTCGGACAGTTTGATGAAATTAGTGCGGCTTCCGGTGCTTTGGGATCGCTCAGAGGCAACGAACTGATATATATGGTTTTGAATCATTTAAACCGGTCAAAACTTCACGGAATAATGGATACGCCCGTTGATCAACCCTACTGGCCGGGAAAGTATACGTTCTTTGAGATGGACTAGCTGATCCCCCTTATTGAAACCATGAGCATCATCTTAGAAAAAAAGAGGTCGGTTCAGACGGCCGAAACCGGCGTCATTCATGGAAGATTCCAGATTCTTCATAATGACCATGTTAAGTATCTTCTGGCGGGAAAACAGTTTTGCCGGCATCTGGTTGTGGGAATTACCAATTCCGATCCCACCTTAAGCAAAAAAGAACCGGAAGATTCTCAAAGAGACAGTCCTTTGTCCAACCCGCTGACTTATTATGAGCGATATATTCTGGTGAATGAGGCATTACAGGCCGACGGGGTAACACCCAAGGAGTTTTCCGTTGTTCCGTTTCCCATCAGTATGCCCGAGCTTTATAAGTATTATGTACCTCTGGATGGTTTATTTTTCTTGACTATTTACGATGACTGGGGAAGAAAGAAACTCAGCATTTTTAACTCCCTCGGACTCAAGACCCATGTCCTGTGGGAAGTGCCGCCCGAGAAAAAAGGCATCAGTTCCGCTGAAATTCGCCGCCTTATGGTGGACGAAAAACCGTGGGAGCATATGGTGCCTCCCCGTGTGTCACATTTTTTGAAAAAATGGGACATTCCCTGCCGCATTAAAGAAATAATTGAGAAGTCTGCTTAAATAATGAAACGGTTCTCTCCGCAGAAAATATACAATCCGCCACCTTTGGCCAGACATGCCAACGTCATGCTTAATTTGGATGCCAGTTCCACGGCCAGTGATGTGGGTCGAGAAAAAGCCAATATGAGAGGGATGCGGGCCCGTGCAGCTTTCTGTACCAGTTCATAGCTGATTCTTGAAGAAAGGATCAAGAGTGACGCCTTGTCAAGAGTATGATTAAGAAAAACCTTTCCGATGGCTTTATCAAGTGCGTTGTGTCGGCCGACATCTTCTGCCGCCGATAACAGCTTAAAATCAGACGTGTAAAGGGCGGCGGCGTGAGATGCACGGGTCAGATTACGCAACGGCTGGTGGTTGGAAAGATTTTCAAGGGATTCCAGTGCTGTCCCCGCGTCAATCTGAACATTGTTTTTTATGGGTTGAATTGACTGGTAAAGATCTTTGACGATCTCCTTGCCGCAAATCCCGCAGCTGGTCTGGCTGATAAAGCCGCGTCTTTCCAAAACCTCGGTGATTTTGCTCTGACGCGATTCTGCAAGAGTAATGGTGACCACATTAGAATCCGTTCCGTCGCAACATGAGATAACCTTAATATCCTCGGGAGTATCAATAATTCCTTCGGCGAGACAGAAACCCGCAGCATGGGCCGATTCATCACCCGGAGTCCGCATAACCACAGAATACGGTTTCCCTTGAACACGGATCGAGAGCGGTTCTTCGCCGATCAGTTGGTGCCGGGAAGATGTATAGATCTCTTTATTCCAGTGTATAACCCCATGAGTTAGATATGGTTCCAAAAAGAGCCTCCTTCAGCCGGGATATAGATTATTTGTCCGCGAAGCACGAAGATTTTATTTTTACCCTACGAGGACTTCGTGTGCTCGTGGTAAAAACTTAAATTTTATCTTGACAAATTTTTGTGATAGATTAAAATTGAACATTTTATATTTGAGAATTAAGATCAGTTACCTTGAGGGGGATCGAATAAATGTATGCTATCGTTAATACAGGCGGAAAGCAATATAAAATTCAGCAGGGCGATATTTTGAGGGTAGAAAAAATTCCCGGGGAAGTCGGCAGTTCGGTTTCCTTTGACAAAGTTCTTATGTTTTCAGACGGAGAGAACGTGAGTGTCGGTCGTCCGGTTCTTGACAATGTAGCCGTAAAAGGCCACATCATTGAGCAGGGCAAGGCAAAAAAGATTATCGTTTTTAAGTACAAACGAAGAAAAAGATATCGACGCAAGCTGGGACATCGACAGCAGTATACTGCGATCAAAATTGACAGCATTGAAGCGTGACGGTCTCGTAAAAAGTCCAACTTCTGCGTTGTGCTGCATTTCGCAATCATTCAACGTACGACAAGTACTCTTCATGATTACAAAATTTGCACGCCTTGAATTTGAACTTTTTACAAAACCGTCTAAATCGGTTTTTTTACGAGTTCCTTAAGCGTGACAGCAGGAAAAACTTTAGATTTCTGAAAATGGTATTGCTTATGGCAAGTCCATTGGGTTCAAAGAACCAAACCATTACAAAAAAAGACATCGCGGAGGTAATACCGTAACGAGGTCTGAACAAGGAGTTTTTATAATGGCACATAAAAAAGCAGGCGGCAGTTCCAGAAACGGTCGTGACAGCCAGGGACAACGCAGGGGCATAAAGCGATACGGCGGTCAAAAAGTTAACGCCGGTAGTATTCTGGTTCGCCAGCTGGGAACAAAAATCCATCCCGGAGACAACGTGGGCATGGGCAGGGATTACACTCTATTTGCCAAAATTGATGGGGTTGTTGCTTTTGAACGGCTGGGTCGTTCTCGGAAAAAAGTAAGCGTTCATGCAGCGTGAAATTTATAGATGAAGCAATTATTACCGTTCAGTCCGGTGATGGCGGCAGAGGATGTGTGAGTTTCAGACGGGAAAAGTTTATTCCACGCGGAGGACCGGACGGCGGAGACGGGGGCAAGGGCGGTGATATTGTTTTAAAGACAACATCAAGAAAGCGAACCCTGTATCAGTTTCGATTCAAAAAACATTTCAAAGCCGAAAACGGTTCCCATGGTCAGGGCCAACAAAAGACCGGGAAAAACGGTCAAGACCTGACCATAGAACTCCCTCCCGGCACCCTGATAACCGATGCCGACACCGGGCAGGTGATAACCGACTTAATCAAATGTGACGAAACCGTTGTGCTGGCAAGAGGCGGTCGAGGGGGTCGGGGCAATGCACGATTTAAAACTTCAACAAACCGGGCCCCCCGGTTTGCCCAGCCCGGTGAACCGGGTGAAAGCAAAACCTTAAGACTGGAACTCAAGCTTCTGGCGGATGTCGGTATCATAGGTCTTCCCAATGCAGGTAAATCCACCCTTATTACTGCGGTTTCTTCAGCGCGTCCCAAGATAGGCAATTACCCGTTTACTACCCTTTTCCCCAGCCTGGGCGTTGTTCAAACCGACTGGGCGGAGCCTTTTGTAGTGGCAGATATCCCCGGTTTAATTGAGGGTGCACATAAAGGAACCGGGCTGGGCATCAGGTTTCTGCGCCACATTGAACGCACTCGCATTCTTATTCACCTGATCGATGTGTCGGCTATGGATACGGAGAATCTCCTGAAAGCCTATGACACCGTTAATAAAGAGCTTGCCATGTATAACCAAAAACTTACGGAAAAGCCTCAACTTGTGGTTCTTAACAAGATGGATTTGCCGGATGTCCGGGAAGCGGCAAAGAAATTTCAAACCGCCCTAAAGGGAAAACAAGTCATATTCATTTCAGCGCTTACCGGTCAGGGCATCGAAAATTTAAAATCAAAAATCATTCAATTACTGGACAGCCTCGGTGGATGATAACAGAAAATCTATTTTTAAGAGTGCCAAGCGTATTGTGGTTAAGGTCGGCAGTAATGTTCTGACCGAGGACCAGGGGTTGAATCTAAAAGCCATTCGATCCGTCAGCAGACAGATATGCCGGCTGATTGACGGCGGGCGGGAGGTTATTCTTGTTTCTTCCGGGGCCATGGCCTCGGGCGTAAAGAAACTGGGTCTTGACAAAAGGCCGGATGAGATTCCAAAACGACAGGCGGTTGCGGCCGTGGGGCAGGCCGGACTTATCATGGAATATGAAAAAGCTTTCGCGCGGGATTATAAACGGGTGGCTCAGATTTTGCTGACCGGCGATGACCTTAACAACCGAAAAAGATACTTGAATGCGCGTAACGCCATCTTGATGCTATTATCATGGCACGTTGTTCCCATCGTCAATGAAAACGATACCGTGATGACCGAAGAGATTCAGTTTGGAGACAATGACAACCTGGCGGCAATGATTACACTCCTGATGGATGCGGATATTCTGATCAATCTTACGGATATTGATGGTCTTTACACCAAAGATCCCCGCACCAACCCCGATGCGGCGTTGATTCCGGTTGTGTCCACCATGGGAAAGGACATTATAAAATTTGCCGGAGACATCCCGGGGCCTCTGGGTACCGGCGGCATGCTCAGCAAAATAAAGGCTGCCGCAAAGGTCACGGCATCCGGAATTCCAATGGTTATCGCAAATGGCGGGAAACGTGATATTCTGAGAAAACTTTTTTCCGCCAGGGAACCCGGGACTTTTTTTGTACCCAAAAAGAAAAAGCTGAAAAGCCGAAAATGTTGGATAGCCTTCACCTTAAAACCCAAAGGGGTGCTTACGATCGATGACGGTGCCGCCTCTGCAATTATGAACAGAGGCAAAAGCCTTCTGCCCAGCGGTATTGTTAATGTGGAAGGGGAGTTCGATGTGGGCGCACCGGTGGAATTCCGAAAAGGGAACCATGAGATACTGGGCACCGGTCTTGTCAACTACAGCTCCACCGATATTCGCAAAATCATTGGGCTCAAATCCAACCAGATTAAAAAGCGTCTCGGGTATAAGCTGTATGATGATGTAATTCACAGAGATAATCTGGCCGTTACAGCCGAGAATGATTAATTTCCTGGTTGCAGATTTTGTTCTTTTTATGGCAAAAAAATCTAAACCTCAAAAAAAGTGTGAAGTGATCTAAAGTGATCTAAAATGCCTAAAGTAATGGAATTCTGCCAATTTTATATGAATGGATGGAGCGAAGCGACACCTTAACTTTAGGCACTTCAAACTTTAGGCACTTCAAACTAAATCCGCCACCGTACTTTGGCGGATTTAGTTCACTTTAGTCACTTTTCAGGTTTGTACGGCTTAGGCTGTTTATAAATAGTTTTAACTATGAGAGGTGAGATGTCTATTGAATCGACAATAGTGAAGATGGCCAAAGAAGCCCGAGCGGCTTCCATGGAGATTGCCCGATGTTCTTCAAACAAGAAAAACGAGGTTCTGCTTAAAATAGCAGATAAAATTGAGTCCCGGGCCACGCATATCCAGGAAGAGAACCAAAAGGATCTTGCCTTGGCAAAGGAAATGGGTCTGTCGGATGCCATGATGGATCGACTTACCGTAACGGATGCAACCGTTACATCCATGGCAAAAGGGCTAAGGGAGGTCTCCCTGCTCGATGATCCCGTGGGTTCCAAAAGCAAATCATGGCTGAGACCCAACGGACTGGAAGTTTCACGGATGCGCATTCCCCTCGGTGTGATCGGCATTATCTATGAATCGCGCCCCAATGTCACAATAGATGCGGCGGGCCTTTGTCTGAAGGCCGGGAATGCGGTCATTCTCCGAGGAGGATCAGAAGCCCTTCATTCAAACCAGGCTCTGGCAGGGATTATCAGCCGGGCACTTGCTGAAACCGGCCTTCCTGCAAAAGCTGTCCAGGTCGTCCCCATCAGAGACCGGGATGCTGTCACGGTTCTCTTGAGTCAAGAGGAATTTATCGATCTCATTATTCCACGCGGCGGGGAAGGATTGATTCGCTTTGTTGTGGAGAATTCAACCATACCGGTGTTAAAACATTACAAAGGGGTATGTCATGTCTATGTGGATGACGGAGCGGATCTGAAAATGGCTCAAAATATTTGTTTCAATGCCAAGGTTCAGCGCCCCGGTGTATGTAATTCCATGGAAACCCTGCTGGTACACCGGTCAATCTCCCGGGAATTTCTCACAAAAATGGCCCAGCGCTTTGTAAAGGCCGGTGTTGAAATCAGAGGCTGCCCCGAAACCTGCAGAATATTGCCGGATGCCCGGAAGGCTGACCCGGCGGATTGGCCGGAGGAATACTTAGATCTTATTCTGGCGGTCAAAATTGTTGAAGATATGGATCAGGCCGTCTCTCATATTGCAAGATACGGCTCCAGCCATACGGAAGCCATTGTCACGAGTGATTATGAGAGGGCGAGGCGTTTTGTACGTGACGTGGATTCTTCCGTTGTTCTGGTAAATGCTTCCACACGTTTCAACGATGGCGGGGAACTCGGACTGGGTGCCGAGATCGGTATCAGCACCTCAAAGCTTCATGCCTTCGGACCTATGGGGGTGGAGGAGCTTACCACAACCAAGTTTGTTGTTTTCGGAGACGGCCAGATAAGAACTTAGTGCTCTAATTCATAAATACGATTACGTATTTTTGTATGGTCACTATTACGTATAAGGTGAAGTCCAAAAGTTTGAAGTTTGAAGTGCCTAAAGTGAGCTAAAGTTGAGGAACGCGCTTTCAGCGCGATCAATTATAATTAAAAATGGATAGAATACCTTAACTTTAGGCACTTTAGTTCACTTTAGGCACTTTAAACTTTTGCATAAATAGAATAAATAAACCAAGGTATAAGTACGTGACCGTATTTACGAATACATGTAATTAGTAAGAACTTAGACGGAGAATTTTTGAAACTTATAGGACTCTTCGGCGGTACATTCAATCCGATTCATTCAGGACATATCCGGGTGGTTCAGGAGGTTAAAAAGGGGTTTGGTCTGGATAAAATATTTATTATTCCTTCGGCACTTCCACCCCACAAAACACCGAACGCTCTGGTGGATGCCGAAGACCGGATAGAGATGATCCGCCTGTCATTTTCAAACCATCCTGAATTTTCGGTTTCCGATGTTGAACTGAACCGTTCCGGGCCGTCATATACCATTGACACGGTTCGCCATTTTAAGTCGATTCTGCCCCAGGATGCCAAGCTTTTTCTGATTTTGGGGTCGGATGCTTTTTTAGAGATAGACACATGGAAATCCTATAAAGATCTTTTTCTGCTGATTTGTTTTATTGTCATGCCCCGAGGCGCTGAAGGAAAAAACGGCAGGATGTTTGTGCGAAAGACCGTTGGTGATTATCTTAAATCCAAAATTTCAGAAGGATATAATCTATCAGCTTCGCAGTCGTCTTACATTCATAAAGAAAAACAGCCGGTCTATGTTTTTGATGTGACTCCCATTGATATTTCATCCACGAAAATTCGCAGGCTTATCAAAAACGGAAGGCCGATTAAATCTCTGGTACCTGAAAACGTCGAAGCCTTCATAAAAAGCAAAGGACTTTATTTATGACAGATCTTCCCGATCCTTATCCGGCCCGATCCCTTAATCTTTATATCCAAGCCGCTTTGGGTAAAAAAGCAATCGATCTTGTTGTGCTTGATGTTCGAAAATTATCTTCTATTGCCGATGTTTTTATCATCTGCAGCGGCCGTTCCAATCGCCAGGTTGCGGCAATAGCGGAACATATTCAGGTGGAGCTAAAGAATCACGGGATAACGCCGTTAAGTGTGGAAGGCAAAAAACAAGGGCACTGGGTGTTGCTTGATTATGGTCATGTGATCATTCATGTTTTTTATGAACCGGTTCGTGACTTTTATGACCTTGAAGGACTCTGGATAGATGCGGAAAGAATCGAGACCGGAAACCTTGTTCACACCAATGGAGAAAAATTAAACAGCGACGTACCCGCTTAATTCTTTGGAATTAGGGCAAAGATAGATAGTTCTGCCTTGGAATTTTATGTCTAAAATCACAAATTCCAAGCACCCCGCCAAAAGGACGGCGGGCAGGCAAATTACAAATAAATCACAAATTCCAATATTCAACACGCGGCGCAAGCGCCTGCGCTGCGCGTGACCAAAACTTTCCAGGACGAAACATTGTTTGGATTTTCGAATTTCGGTCATTGGGATTTGTTTGATGTTTGGTATTTGATATTTGGAATTTCAATAAGTCAATGAACTTTCAATAAAGCAAATCCCCTCTAATGACAACCAAAACCTGGTTATTTGAACCGGGATTTTTTACTTACCGGCTACTTCATTCCCGCAGTGCTTGCAGATTTTTGCTCTTTTCTTTATGATTTC
>Ga0180433_10009469_pt1 | contig 11919 bp, 9 predicted proteins | sample SS_ome_8_FD_132980 | JGI IMG/M metagenome (GOLD analysis project Ga0180433, IMG submission 132980) | Hypersaline lake sediment archaeal communities from the Salton Sea, California, USA - SS_1_D_1 metaG | ecosystem: Environmental > Aquatic > Non-marine Saline and Alkaline > Hypersaline > Sediment... | reverse complement strand
GCAATTTTATTTATAAAATTATTTTGGATTTAATTTAATATCATATGTGTTCAGTTTTTTTTTATTTTAACCAGGTTTCCCGAGTGGTCAAAGGGGTGGTGCTTAAGACACTATGCGCAATGCTTCATGGGTTCGAATCCCATACCTGGTACTTTAGGAATATTAACAGCAATTATATCATACACAAACTGTTTTTATTTGTCCGTATCAATAGTATTCCGTTTTATTATATTTAATAAAATATAATAAAACTTATTTTTTCATAAGTTTTTATCTTTAAGAACATTAACAGCAATTTATTTATGAGTTCGATTCTCATAAAAAACTTTTTAGTTTTTTTAAGGTTAAATATATATGTGTTCTGATTTATAATATATAAAAAAAAGGTCATATAGCATAATCAGGTTAATGCAGTTGTCTAATAAGCAAAAGATAGGCGGTTCAAATCCGTCTATGACCACTTAAGTTTTAATAAATTATATTTAAAGAGATATTTTTAAATTTAATTAATATAAAATGGATATTGAGAAATATAGGAAATTATTATTAAACTGTATTGATAATACAGATGGTTCAGAAGACATTAATGAATTATGTGGAATTTTTATTAATGAAATTCATGAAATAGGTACCGATGAGATAATAAATGAATTAATGCCAATATTAAAATATTATATAAGAAATAATCTACATAATTTTGATGGTGTTGATATGTATGGAGTAACAGGAAACTTAAAATTATTTAGGTATTTATTATCATTTTCTGATGAAATAGATGTAATAGAATTAATGAGAGAAAATGAAGATGGTGCTGAATGTTTGATGAATATAATTGAATTGATATATAAAAATAAATTAATAATATCAAAAAAGTTAATTGACAAACATTTCAATGATGATAATTTGAAATGGTGTGGATGGTATGAACAAGCTGATGAATTAAGGAACTTGTTTAATAAATAATATACAATTATAAATAAAATTACTAAGTTTTATTTAGAGCGTTGCGTATTTTAAATGCCACTTTTATATTTTTTAATTTTCTTAGTTTTGTTGATGCTTTTCTTATCTTATTTTTATAATAATCTTTATTATAAGCATAAATAAAATAATTTAAAAAGAATATTCCTGGAAGCAGAGTAAACTGCTTAAAAAAAATTCAGTGTTGAATTATAATAATTTAATTTTTATGTAATTCATCACATAAATCTTCCAAAAATTTAATTCCACCATCACCTTTTGGTACTAAATATGTATGAACCCCTATATCAAGTGATGCTACAGAATTAACATGGTCAGGAGCATCGTCAAAAAAATATACTTCTTCTTTTTCATTTTTAGACCATTCTGCTAATTTATTTATAATATATGCTTTACTTCCTGTTTCCACACAAACATTTCTACTTATATCATCTGGGTCATCAGAACTTCTCTTATTCTTCTTTGGTCGTTTTCCTCTTTTTGAACAAATTATCCCAAAAGTAATTTGTCCAGATTTTATACGTTCTTGCATATCAGGTACCAATGCTCTACCAATTTCTCCATCAGGATTACCTACCCAGGATACACATATACGTATTCCATTCAATTTTTGAAAAGGTATCTCAGCATTATCAACAAATAAATCTAATACATTATGCATATCAATTACATTTATTTGACCTTCATGATTACCCATTATCTTCATAATGCGTTTTACCGCCTTATCTTTACCTCTTGGTTTAAGGTCATTTGTTACTTTACTAGCTCCTTGCTCAGTAACTATAACAACAGGTTTTTCAAATTTAGCCGTAGGTTGCTTGCTTTTTCTTGATTTATTATTTGACATTAGATATTAATATATATATGTATGTTTTTAAGTTAAAATATTTTTTTTTTTATAAATATTTACACCATAAAGTTTTAAAATGACCTAAAATAACTTAAAGAAATAAATGTAATTTCATTACATTATAAAAAAAATTATTTTGCAGAATTACCTATTTTCAACGCTATGAATAACATTAATACTTTTCACCAATGAATCAGGTGTTACGGATATTGTATCAATTCCCTGTTCTACAAGAAAACCCGCCAACTCTGGGTAATCACTTGGTCCTTGTCCACAAATGCCAATTTTAATACCATTTCTCTTACAAGATTGGATTGCACTTTTAAGCATGTGTTTAACACTTTCATCTCTTTCATCATAAATATGTTGAACAAGTTCTGAGTCACGGTCTAAACCAAGCATTAATTGAGTCAAATCATTTGAACCAATAGAATAACCATCAATATGTTTACTGAATTGGTCAGCAAGAACAACATTTGAAGGAATTTCACACATAAGATAAACTTTCAAACCATTCACTCCTCTTTCCAAACCATATTCTTTCATTACTTCTTGAACAGATAAACATTCTTTAACTGTTCTACAGAATGGTATCATAACAACGACATTATCTAAACCCATAACTTCTCTTAAATATTTAATAGCTTTACATTCTAAACCAAAAGCTTCTTTATAATTTTCTGAATAATATCTTGAAGCTCCTCTCCATCCAATCATTGGGTTTTCTTCTTTTGGTTCAAAATACTTACCTCCAAGAAGATTATAATATTCATTTGATTTGAAATCAGAAAATCTGACAATAACTTCGTTTGGATAAAATGTTGTTGCTATTTTCGCTAAACCATAAGCCAATTTTTTAATAAAATAATCAACTTCATCCTTGAAACCAACCCATAATTTATTTATGCTTTCAGTTAATTCTGCATCACCTAATTCTTTATGTTTTAGTAATGCCAAAGGATGAACCTTAATATAATTATTAAAAATGAATTCTTCACGAACTAAACCAACACCTTTAACTGGATATGAATGATAATTAAAAGTCTTTTCAGGTGAAGCTACATTTAGTAGTAGTTTAGTTTTGATTTCAGGTAATTTAGTTATATCAATTTCCTTTTCTTCATAATCAACAGTACCTTCATATATCTTTCCAATTTCTCCCTCTGCACAAGATAAAGTAATATCCATATCATCCTCTAAAACATCAGTACCATTAAGAGTACCTACAACAGCAGGAACACCAAGTTCACGGGCTACAATAGATGCGTGACAAGTTCTACCACCTCTATTAGTAATAATACCAGATGATATTTTCATAATAGGTTCCCAATCAGGGTCAGTCATATCAGTAACTAGGATATCGCCAGGTTTAAAGTTATTATGTCCATTAACGCTATCTCTACTATCAATATTCCACATCTTTTTAACACAACCAGTTGAAATTTTATTACCAACAGCAACTCCTTCTAACAAAATTTTATTATTATTAGCTTTCATATGATATTCATGAATAATATCTCTATTTTTCCTGGAATAAATAGTTTCAGGACGAGCTTGAACTAAATAGAGTTCATTACTTAAACCATCAATTGCCCATTCAATATCTAATGGACACCATTTATTATATAATTTTGAGTAATACTTTTCTAATTCAATAACCCATTTACTTAATTGTAAAATCTTTTCACTATTTATACACATCTTATTTTGATAGGATTTATCTAAACCAATAATTTCAACTTTTTCATCAGGATTAGTTCCATAAACCATTTTAATATTCTTTTGACCAATTTTCCTTTCAATAATTGGTTTGTGAATACCATCTACTTTGTCTTTGAAAACTAATATTTCATCAGGTTTGATTTTACCACTAACAACTAACTCACCTAATCCAAAAGCACCATTAATTAAAATAACTTTATCAAAACCAGTTTCAGAATCAATTGAGAAGGCTACACCAGCACTTCCCAAATCAGACCTAACCATCTTTTGAACACCAACTGAAATTTTAATTACACCATCTAAGTTCTTAGTTACTCTATAAGATATAGCTCTATCAGTATATAAAGAAGCAAAACATTTAATCACACAATTCAAAACATCATTAATATTTCTGACATTTAAATATGTTTCTTGTTGTCCTGCAAAACTAGCATCTGGTAGGTCTTCCATTGTTCCTGATGAACGAATTGCTACATCTGTATTATCTTGTTGGATACCATCTGTATCTTTATATCTTCTTGATAATTTAAGATATGCACTACTAATTAAATCATCAAGTTCTTTATCAAAACGGCAACTAAGTATTTTATTTCTAATTTTCATTCCAGTTCTTTTTAAATTCACTAAGGTATAATCATTACTCAATTCTTCTAATTTTCTATTAATATATTCATCTAATTTATTGTCCTGAATGAATTTGTCATAAGCTTTAGTAGTTACAGCAAAACCAAAAGGAACATTAATTCCTAAACTTTCCATATTTTGTATCATTTCTCCTAGAGAAGCATTTTTTCCACCAACCAAAGCTAAATCATTTAATCCGATTTCATTAAACCATTTTATATACATTTATATATAATCAAATATTAATTTATTTATTAATTTCAACTTATTTTTAAAAAAATAATAGTTATAATATATGAGTAATCAAAAACATATTCTTAATTTGATTAATAGGATTAATTCTAAAATATCTAAAAATAAAAACTTATACACAGAAAAAAAAAAAGATATTAGGGAAATCAATAAATTATTGAAAATAATAAATTTGAAAGGTGGAGCTAAAATTTTACCAAAAGGTAAAAAATCTAAAAAAGTAAATAATTTGAGAGTTCCTAATTTAAATAAATCAGGAAAAAGAAATACATATGTTGATCCTAAAGATTTATTTGAGAAGAAAGGTATATTAGACCCAGAGGGAAAAGCACCAAATCCTTTTACTGGATTACCTTATGAGAATTTATATGAAAATGCCGATAAAAAACCTGATACATATGCTGGTTATGGTTCTGGTGAGAAAGGATGGTGTAAATTACCTATGTATTCTAAAAGTGAAAAAGTTATTCAGGAAATATATGATAATCAAATCATCTTTATTATTTCTGGAACTGGAAGTGGTAAAACTGTTTTAACTCCTAAATTGGCATTACACGCTTTAAATTATCAAGGTAAAATTTTAATCACTAATCCAAAGAAAACTCCATCAGAAGAAAATGCTGAATATGCTGCTAAAACTTTAGATGTTAAATTAGGAGATGAAGTTGGTGTTAAATATAAAGATAGTAAACCAGAATTATATTCTAAGGAAAAGAGTAAATTAATTTATTGTACTGATGGATGGGTTTTAGCAAAAATGGTAAATGACCCAATGATGACAGATTTTGATTGTTTGATTATTGATGAAGCTCATGAACGTAATGTAAGAATTGATATGTTATTGTTAGAAACTAAAGAATTAATAGAAAGAAGACCTGATTTTAAATTAATAATTATGAGTGCAACCATTAATCCAGATATCTTTAGAAATTATTTCCCAAATTCTCAATTCAAATTTGCAGAAGTAAATGCAGGTAAAAAACCAAACTTCCCAGTTAAACAATATTATTTAGATAAACCAATAAATAAATTTGATAATCAAGGAACTTTGATAAATAAAAAAGATTTTATAATAGCAATGGTTGATAGAATTATGAAAATCTTAAAAGAAAGTGATTCAGGAGATATTCTTGGATTTGTAACAGGAGCAGCTGAAGGTGCTGATGTTTGTTCTCAATTACAAGGTAGATTAAAAGAATTTAATAATAATAATAGGGAAAAAATATTTTGTAGACCATTAGATGGACAAACTAAAGGAGAAGAAAAAACATTAATTTTACATAATAGTAAATACAAAAATAAAAATGGAGGTTATGATAGAAAAGTAGTTATCGCAACAGAAGTAGCTGAATCATCATTAACAGTAGATGGATTAATTTATGTTATTGATTCTGGTTTAGTTAATGATTCACGTTATTATCCAGACACTAATATTAGTGAATTAGCTAAAAGATATATATCAAGGGCTTCACATGATCAAAGAAGAGGAAGAGTTGGAAGAACTGCTCCAGGTTTCTGTTATAATTTATTTACTGAAGCTGAATATGAAAATGATAAATTATTCCAAGAATATTCTATTCCACCAATTTTAACTGAAAATATAATTGTTTATTTATTAAAATTTTTAAATAAAACAGACTTGGTATCACATGTTGATTTACCATTTAAATATCCAAGAAAAAAAAACAAATTATCAAATACAACGCCAATTTCTTTAAATGAATATTTATTAAAATTAATTGAATCACCTCATGAAAATACTGTTTCTGAAATGGTAAATAGATTAATTGCTTTGGGGGCATTAGAAAAGAAAGGAAACAAAGCATATTTAACAGAAATTGGAAGAGCAATGAATAAGTTTGATGGATTAAATTCTGTTGAATTAAGTAGAGCTTTATTGAGTAGTTATGATTATAAATGTAGTACTGAAATGTGTAATATAGCTGCTTTAATAGAAATTATTGGTGGAAGATTTGAAGATTTATTTTTGAGATTTAAAGATGATAAGAAGAAAAGTAATCAGGAAAGGAAAGAAATGAAAGAAGATCATGAAAAAAAGAAAAAGAAATGGAGTTCAAGTGATGGAGATTTAATATCATTTTTAAAAGCTTACAAAGAGTATGAAGAGAGGAAGTATGATAAGATTAATAGAAAAACTGGAAATGTATATCAAGAGAAAAAAGGTGATGCTAAAAAATGGTGTAAAGATAATTATTTTAAAGATAGGACAATGGAAAGAATAAGAAGATTATCAAAGGATTATTCAAGAAAATTAGGTTTAACTATACGTGGTGCTAGAACAGAATTTTATAGTAATCCTAATAATAAGAATAAGGAATTTTTATATACTCATAAAGAGAAACCAATTTTAGATGAAGATAATTATAAAAGAGTTATATCCGCTTTAATTGATGGGTTATATGTAAATATTATTAGAAAGGGAAATAGAAATAGTTATGTATCCTGTTTTACAAAAAATAAAATCAGTGGTAGATTAAGTGATAGATCATTATATGATGCAATTAGAAGTAAAGCAAAATATTTATGTTATATAGAATTTGGAAGTGTATTTGGAAATACCAGTTTTAGAATTTTAACACCAGTTTCTCCAGAACATATACAGAAAATTAAAAATAATCCAGAACAGGCTGAACATTTATCTTTTTGTTTATCAAATTCTAAGTTTGATAAGATATTAAGTAGTCAATCTCAAAGTAAACAAAAAAAATCGGGAAAAAAGAACTATAAGAAAGTTAAAAAGAAAAAGAAATACAAAGTTAAATCATGGTAGAAGATGAAATATCTTTTATAAAAGATATTTTCCACATTAAGTGACATTTATTTATAATATTCTTAGTATATTCCATACCTTTGTATTTACCATCAAATGCAAAGATATTTTTTGCTTTGCCTCTAACAGTTTTATAATTTTCAAACCAATGTTTGACAGCACCTAAACAACCTGGTTTATAGTGTTCTACATCATCTAAACTATTTATATTTTCAGAATTTGGATCATTGATATTTATAGCAATTACTTTCCAATCAGTTTCACCTCCATCTATTAAAGCTAATATTCCTATAACTTTAACTTTGTAAACTAATCCTACAATTGCTTGATAATCACCAATATCAATTACATCAAGGGGGTCATCATCGCCGTATTTAAGAGTGCTTTCACAAAGTATATTAGGATTTTCCCATGTTTGAGGAATAGCACCGTAATTAAATAACATGTCACCATAAAGATATTCTCTTGGTTTTCCATTTATAGTATCTTGTAAAATTGGATTATTTTTTAATTTAGTATTTATTTCAAATTTTTTACGAGTATATCTTGGTATTTCACAAATCATATTTATAGTATTATCTTCGTTTAAATATTGAATGTCGTGCCAAGGTGAAATTATTTCATTATTTCTTGTGAAATAAATTTCTTTATTATTTGAGTTTAAATTATCAACTAATTTAATTTCTTGATTTATTGAAAAAAGATTATTTCTTGCCATATAATTTTATTTAGATTAAAAAAAAAACACATTACCGTAAAAAAATATTTGTAATAATATAAAAATGAGTAATGTCCCAAAAAATAAAAATGAGGAAAAGAGAAGAAAAGAATTAAAAAATTACGAGGCAAGTATTTTTAGAGGTTTAAGTAAAAATTTAATACACTCTAATAAAGAATTAGCCGCGTTACAAAAAGAAATTAGTAATATGGGAAATGCTTCGAAAATGAATAATGCAAATAAAAAAGAGTTAGAAAGAATGAAAAAAAGAATAAATACTCTTAAAAAAAGTATGTCTAATACTACAAAAATTTTAGAACAAAATAAGCTAAATACAACAAATATAAAAACTATTTACAGAGATGTAAGAAATAATTTAAAACAACTTTTAGAAGTTTTAATTGTAGCATTACATGAAAAACATAAAGCAGGGTTTATGAATATGAGATATGGTGGTTTTGAGAATGAAGCAAAAAAATTAAAAAAAGAATTAAGTAAAGGTGCTAATAATGTCAAAGATGAATATACATTTATAGGAAATATGACTAAATTATTTAATAAAATAATTAAATTCTTACATAAAATTAAACCACATATTGAAAAATCATTAAGAAAAGATAGAAAGGGGAAAGAAGCTTCTAAACAAGTTTTAGCATCTAGACAAATTGGTCATGCTTATTTAAATATTGTTGCATATTTGAAATCCTTAAACTTAATTAATAAAAATAGGAAGATTAATGAAATTAAAAATTTAAATAAAAATGTAAAAAATAAATTACAAAGTTTTGTAAATGCAAATGCAACAAATAATAATGCTATAGGATTAGCAGCATCTATGTTTTCACAAGCTAATGCTAGAGCAAGAAATGAAAATATAACTAGCCCAGCAGCTCAAAGAGCTATTTCTTTAGCACAAAAACAAACAAGAAATAATAAAGCAAAAAAGGCAACAAATATTCAAAGAATTTTCAGAGGTTTTAGAAATAGACAAAAATTTAAAGTATTAAAAAACATTGCTAAACTTGTTAAAGCAAATGAGATTAGAGAAGAAGATTTAGAAAAAGCTGAAAAAATTATCAAAAAAAATAATAAAACAAAAAAAGGTTATTGGAATAAAATGAAGAAAATTGGATGGGAACCTGGAGGTGTAATGGCTAGTGCTTTTGCATTAATAGCAATTAGGCAATTACTTAATGAAAGAGGTATATCAGATAAAGTTATTATTAGAGGAGGTAGTGCTTTAAAGAGAGAAATAAATGAAAAAGTTTTTAAACAATTAAATGCACAAAGAAACGCACAAAGTAATCAACCTTATCCAGCACAAGATATCATACCAATAGTAGATAATATCATACCAATAGTAGATGATATGGCAGAAGGAATAGAAAATATTGATAAAAAACAACGAAGTGGTTTTTGTCAAAAAGTTACTAATAGAGTTGGAGAATATTTTGGTAATTTATGGGGAGTAGTAGGAGATGTAGTAGGAGCTGCCCCAGGAGCACTCGCCAGAACTGCTGAAAGGGCAATTGGATATAGAAATCAATATGGTCAACTACATAATCAAAATGGATTAACAACAAATTTATTAAATCAACAAAATTTTGTTGAATGGCAAGTTAAACCACCAATGAATGATCCAGAACAAAAACAAGAAGTTACAGTTGCTGAAGTTATTAAAAATAATCAACAAAATAATAATACACAAAATCAGAGAAATGTTTCTTATTACATTAATGGTATACTTTATAATAGAAGTGGTAAACCTATAACAGGTGGTTCAAGAACTGCCCACATTAAAGGTGTTGGTAAAAGAGTTGTCAGACAAACAAAAACTGGTAGAAGTTATGTTATTGTCAATAAAATGAAAAGATATCTAAATTAATTTAATCTTATAAAAACTTAGAAAAATTATAATAGTAAATAAAAATTTATTATTATATTTTATTGTCTTTATTACCAAAACAAGAAAATTAAAAGAATTAACTTCATTCAGAAAACCGTAACAAAGCTAATATATATTTATTACTATATAATACATTTATTTTTTTAAGTATTTTTGTTAAAAAAATTTTTATATTTTTTTAATAATTTTTTTTTATAATTTTTAATTTATTTTTAATTTATTTTTTCTTTTCCATTTTTTGGACAAATTTCATGTCTCTGGTGTATTTATTATATTTAGTTTTGTTAGATTTACTAAGAATTCTAACATAGTTAATTTTTTTGACAACTTTTCCTGGACCGTATTTTTTAACTGCTTTTTTGAGAGCTTTTTCTCTAGATTCTACTTTGTCTTTTAAGTGATATCCAAGTTTAGTTAACATACCAACATCTTTATTTGGAATTGGTGGTAAGATTTTTGGACCTTTTCCTTTTTTACCTTTATCTTTAATACAAACTGGGGGTACAACAGTACTTTTTACTTTTGTACCATTTTTTTTGATATAACCTTTTCTAATATAACCTGATTTACAGACTTTATTAGGAGAGCAATTACAAGGTTTTGTCATTATTATAATTTAGTTTAGAAAAAAAAATTAAACGCAGAAAATTATAAAGTATATTTCTTGGAAAAATTATTTTATTTTATATATTATAAAATGGAATATTTAGTATCATTATGTGTAATTGCTATTGTTGTAGTTATAGGAATGGCATTCATGCAAAATGAAAATAACAAAGTAATGGATGATACATTTGGCGTATATTGTCCTGATTGTAATAGAAATGATTGGATGGGTGAAACTGATTGTTATAGTTGTACCAATTGTGGTTGGTGTATTGACCCAAATGGAAATGGCTCTTGTGGAATAGGAAATGCGTCAGGACCTTTATTTAAAGATTGTAGAAGTTGGTATTATAATGGTCAATGTATGTGGGGACCAGAATGTGATTATATAGGCCCAATTTACTATGACAATGATTATTGGGATACTCCTTGGTACTCTAATTGGTGGTATTGGGGATGGGGAGGTCCAAGAAGAAAATATAGAAGAGGAAGACATCCTAGAAGAAGATATTCAAGAGGACAAAGAGGTTTAAGTCCTAGAAGAAGAGGAGGTAGACGCAGAAATATGAATAGAATGGCTTTGAGACGTAATATGGCCAGGTCACCTACAAGAAGAGCAGGTGGAGCTAGAGCTATGGGAGGTAGAGGTGCTGGAGCTAGAGCTATGGGTAGAAGAGGAGCAAGTGCTAGAACTATAGGAGGTAGAGGTGCTGGAAGCAGATAAAAAAAAATGATGCAAAAAAAAACCAGAATAAAATTTTTATATATTAATTAATTAAAAAATACAAAATTGATTGTAACGTTTATTGAGTTTTCAAATTTTCTTTGTAGATTTTTTACAAAAAAAAAGACTTAACAACAAAAAAACCAAAATCATGGCAACCCGAGGAATTGTTCTCAATGGATGTTATGGTGGGTTCAGTCTTACGGAAAAAGCAAAGGAATTGCTTATTCAGAAAGGAATGAGCAAAAAGAAAGTTCAGGAAATAGACTACAATGATGTCCTGAGTGACCGTATGAACCCTCTACTCGTTTCTTTGGTGAAACGGAAACCAGAGGTCTTTAAGTGTTATAGTGCTTCTCTATACGTTGACGAAATTCCAGTTGATGCTATCAATGCTGATGCTGTCTTAATTAATGAATACGACGGCGCTGAGAATGTGGAGATAAATTGGGAAAAAGTTACTCTTTGGAAGAAGAGTAATGAACAGTCCAAGAAGTTTGCTACCCTTGAGGCGGCAATCATCAGTGACGCCCCCAAGGCTGAAGTGATGCGTCTTTTGGAGGAATTCGAGAAGACTATTCCAGAACCGATGCCGTCTAAGCAAGTTCCTGATGAACTTCCCTGTTCTGATAGTGAAAATGATGAGTAGGTAGGATGATTATAATAAAAAAAAAAAAAAGAAAATTAATTTAAGTAAAAATATTTAATTAATATATAAAAATATATATAAAATATTTAAAAATAT
>Ga0180433_10009467_pt1 | contig 11920 bp, 10 predicted proteins | sample SS_ome_8_FD_132980 | JGI IMG/M metagenome (GOLD analysis project Ga0180433, IMG submission 132980) | Hypersaline lake sediment archaeal communities from the Salton Sea, California, USA - SS_1_D_1 metaG | ecosystem: Environmental > Aquatic > Non-marine Saline and Alkaline > Hypersaline >... | reverse complement strand
GATGCTTTTGCCGAGCATACCAATAATGCCGATTGGACCGACGGTGCCGGTGTAGCCTTCTTGTTCAAGAAATTGGATGAGGCGCTCCTTCATGCGGAAGCGGCCTAGTCGCGCTTGTATTTTTTCTTGCGTTGTACAGTGAATACAGCTGGTTAGATACCAGATAATACCGTAGGAGAGTAGGAAGTTGCAGAGCACGCCGGCGCTGAGGATGGCCAGATTGACCAGGTATGATCGCTGGTCGAGTGCTATGTGATCAATTGATACGTAGCCACCAAGTGGTAGTGCAGCGATTTGAAAGAGTGTTTGGCCAATCTGTCGACCGATTAATTGCGGGCCGAAGCCGATTGAAAAGACCGGTGTGGCGATGCCAAATAGATTAGCAGTCAGAAAGTGGCCAAGTTCATGTATGAGCACTACAAAGTTGATGCTGACTAGTCCAACAATGGCGACGATGAACTTCTGTAAGATAGAGCGTTGTTGTGGCATGGTAAACTCCTTTTTTGTTTACCATACTGATGTTATTGTGTTGTAGGCAATGATAAGCCAACCTGCATGCAACAACGCGCGCGGGTTGGCTTGTTTCTGAGTAGTGCTGCAAACTTACCTGTCTTTGCCTAGCGGCTACGCTGTTGTTTTAGTAGAAGTCCTTGCTTAGGTAGGCGCGTCCCGAGTCGCCGAAGATCATGACGGCGCGGGAGTTTTCATCGAGATTACTGGCGTACTTTTGTAGTCCAGCGGCAACGGCGCCACTACTTGGACCTGTTAAAAGGCCGTGTTTAGATGCCAGGAGCTTGAGCATATCGATTGCATCTTCATCAGAAACGGTGACCACTTCGTCAATGACATCGTAGTCCATGACTGGCGAATCGAAATCAATGCCCATACCTTCAACCTTGTATGGTTTTGGGCAGCCACCGGTTGCACGATACGAGTTGACTGAGTCGAGCGCGATGACTTTCACATCAGGATTTTGTTTTTTCAGATATCTTCCCACACCGCTGATGGTACCGCCGGTGCCAGCGCCTGCAAAAAAGTGAGTGATCGTGCCATTTGTTTGCTTCCAGATTTCTGGTCCAAGACTTGATTGATGAGCGTCGCGGTTGTCGGTGTTGTAGTATTGGTTAGGCATGAATGAGTTGGGCGTTTCTTTATGTATGCGGAATGCTTGGCTATGATAGCTCTGCGGGTCATCAATAAAGGCAGTTGCTGGGCACATAACGACTTTAGCACCGTATGCTTTTATTGTTTTTAATTTTTCTTGGCTGATCTTCTCCGAGACGGTGATGATGACGTTGTATCCTTTAAGTGCACCGATCATAGCGGCTGCGATGCCCTGGTTACCAGAAGAAGCATCGATGATAGTACCTCCTGGTTTTAGGTCGCCGCGCCTCTCGGCTTCTTCGATCATGTAGCGTGCCGAGCGGTCTTTGACGCTGCCGCCTGGATTGAGATATTCGAGCTTGGCGTAGCAGCGTGCAGGATTGTCGAGTTTGACGCGAACGAGCGGGGTATTACCTACGGCGTCGGCTATGTTCTCATACATGGTGTTGGTGCTCCTGAGATGTGTGAAGAACCGAAAGATGCTTCTTAGTACGCGTATACTATAGTCCTCGGGGGGGCTGTTGTCACGGGTGGTACTTCTGGTGTATTGGAAGTGCGTAGAAACCATCGCTTTTTCCTAATCAGGATAATTGTATGAAAACACGAGACCTGGGGTGGTGCCTTTTGGGGATCGTTGTTTGTGTGGTTAGCACGCACGAGGTATCGGCCATGCAGATGCCAAAACGTCGACGCGTTGATCAGGCGGCATTGGATGGGAAATTGTTAGGTGCCATTGCTGCCGATAATATACAGCAGGTACGATATTGGCTATTGGCTGGCGCCAATGCTAATTGTCGATGGGGATATGACAATAGTTCACCTCTACATGTTGCTGTGGAGTATGGTGGTAAGGGTGAAATAGCACAGCTTTTGATTGATGCTGGTGCCGATATTCATGCATGTGATGATACAGGGTATACGCCCTTTCTGCAGGCGGGTTGGTTGGGTCATGCGAATATAAAAGCGTTAGATGTACTGCTTGCTGCAGGAGCCGATCCAAATTACCGTGATCTATGTGGATGGAATGCATTACACTTGCTTGTCGGAGGCGGGGTTATCGGCCTCCTTTCTGGCCTACTTGATGCGGGAACGGACTCAGAAGCACGGGATGATTTTCACCAGACACCGTTGGAGAGCTGCGCAGACAGGGTGTGTGCTGTATTTGCCGGTCGTATGGTTCGCGCACTGCTTGCCGCTGGTGTGAGGTTTGCAAATGAGCTGCCGCATCACTTATATCGTTGGTAAGGTACATTACTCGTCAGGAAATTGTGTATGAAAGTTATGCGTAAGCTCATATTGTTGGTATGCAACAGCATTATTCTCATGTCCGGACTGCTGCGCGCTGCCGGAGAGGTAACAGATGTCGGCATTATGCCACACCAGCAAGATGGCCGGTACTTTCTGCGTACTGCGCATAAGCCGTTGCAGTTTTACTGGCATAATGCGCCGGTTTCGTGCTTGTTGTTGGGAAACAAGCTATGGCGGCGTCTTTCTGGAACAGGTAGCGTGTCTGAAGATCAGCTCAATGCGTGGTTGCAACGTGATGAACCCGTGGCACGAAGTACGCATCCTGCGATTACCTGGATAGGCCACTCTTCTTTCTTGATACAGGTTGGGGGTTTCAATATTTTGACCGATCCTGTCCTTGGTGATATCTCGTTGTATCCTCGGCTTTTGCCGCCCGGCATATTGACTGAGCAATTGCCGCCAATCGATCTGGTGCTTATTTCACACAATCATCGTGACCATATGGATGAGACAAGTTTACGCTTAGTTCTTGCGCGTAACCCTCAGGTCAAAGCACTGGTACCGGTGGGTAACAAACAGTGGTTTGATCGTGCTGGATTTGTCGACGTGGTTGAGCATACCTGGTGGGAAGATACCAGTATTGGTAGTGATGCCTGTGGTGGCGTGCTCAGCTGCACCTTTGTGCCAGCCGATCACTGGTCGCAGCGTGGCTTGCGTGATTACAATACCTCTTTGTGGGGTGGTTGGATTATGCGCCATGGAGACCAGACGATTTACTTTGCAGGTGACACGGCATACGACGAACAGATATTCGATGAGATTGCGCAAAAGTTTGCTCCGATCATGACAGCACTTATGCCGATTAGTCCTTGCCGTCCGGCGGCGCTGCGATCACATCACATGAATGCAGCAGAGTCGGTTGGCGCCTTTGTACGTCTTGGGGCCCGTCATCTTGTGCCAACGCATTGGGCTGCATTTGCTATGGGTACTGATGAGTTCGAAGCGCCAGTTCGCGAGCTTAAATCTGCTTGGCTGTGGCGACGTGAGGACCTCATCAATTGTCAGCTGTGCATGGTCAAGGCCGGTCAGCGGCTGGTTTTTGAATGACCTTAGTGCTGTTTAAGAAGTGGGATCGGATGGGTTTTAGGTAAGCGGCATGATGTTATTTTTGGGGCCTATTCATATAGGCCCAGTTTATTTACGTTTTTCATGCTATTGGAGGGGGTTATAGGCCTGCTTGTGCCTAAACGTGAGCTATTATGGGGGGTGTGGTAAAGCCTTTGGTTTAATTGCATACTGTTAACAACAATGTCTCTAAAGAGTCGTTATTGGGGCTTAATTAGGGCAATTAGGGGTAGGTGGTATTTTTTTACAGAATAGAGGATTTTTTATGGAGTTTATTACTAAGCGTATAACGCTTGTCTGTATGGCTAGTATAGGTGTGTTTATGCCTGGTTTATTGCATGCCATGGATATGCAGCAGCAGGTAGCAACGAGTTGTGAACAATCTGAGGATGCGGCCATCTCTGATGAAGTGGGTATGAGTGATGAGTTCGTTGCAGGTTTTGACGAGGGAGATGTAGAACGTGTTGAGCGTGTGATAGCTGCAGGTTTTGATATTTGTTCTTTTGATAGAGAGCTTGAAGCAGCAGGAGAATCACTACTGTCTCAAGCGATTTTGCTGCGTCATCTGCAGTTTGTGCCGGTACTTCTAGAAGCAGGTGCTTTGCGTAATCCAAATATCAAAGACGAAAGGCCGCTTTATATGGCTGCGAAGAATGGTGATGTCGAGGTGGTGCGGCATTTGTTAGCTGCTGGCGCTCGACATGATATACGCTCATATGGAGAAACAGCGCTGTATGCAGCGGTACGTGCTGGACATTTGGAAACCGTAAGGGAATTGCTTAAGGCAGGGGCGGATTCGAATGCTCGTATGGCTATGTCATATGATACGTCACAGAACATCGCTCTTAAAAGAGGATACACTGCTATAGCACAGCTACTACTGGAGCATGGAGCTGATAGGAATGTTTCGGATTCTCTTTCTCAGCGTGTCAGACGTGCGCCTTATTTGGCACGAGTTCAAAAGCAAGCGGTGATCTTTCGTACATGGCCGACTGTGGGTAAAGATGCGCTTTGTTGTTCTGCTCAATAAAGATAGTAGATCGTGGTGATGACGAGTGCCATCAGCAGTACAGGCCAGTAGAGAAGGCGACTAATTAAATTCTTCCGGTATCGAATAAACCAGATGCTTGTGCCGAGCTGGTAGAGCGTTGCCAATGCTACGACGATAAAGATGGCAGCATATACCGCGAAGAAAAAGGTTTCAAAGTAGACAACGGCATATGCTGGAATCTTTTCACGGAATCTCATGTGTGAAAAGACAGTACCAAAAAAGACACTTGCCATGGCGCCAATCGAGGCATAGCCCCATTCGCCGCTGGCGACAAAGGTGGCAAACAGCAGCAGCGCAACAACGATTAGTGGCAGCAGGTCTGCAAAGAGGGTTTCGGCGAGACGGCGTTCTGCACGGATATTGAATGAGAGGTTTGGAATATCTGATTTAACCACCTGCCGGTAGATGCCAAAGAGTCCACGATTATACATGCCAAAGAGTGCGCGGTGACGTTGTTCAAGGTAGCCGAAAGCACTATCGGTGAGACGCCAGCCTTCAAGATATGCTTCTTCACCGAGTCCTGGCTTGGAACGTGGGTTGAGCAGGCGATAAGAATCGAGGTCGGGCAGCAGAAGTACATTCTGATCGAAGTCGGCATGCCACATCTCGATTTCAAGCAGTTTGCTGTCAAATGGATAGGTACGGTAGTTCAGCCGTTGATTAATGGTTGCCTCAACGCTCCAAAGTATTGTTTCAGTTCCTCCTTCCGACTTGCGATACAGCTCTTTGATGTTGGTATTGATCGCCTGTGGTAAGACAAAACCGCGTGTTGTTTTGCTATGTGTTTTGTCGACGTATCGTTGCCAGATATAGCCGACGATTGAGACTTGGCTTGGATTAATGAATTGTAGATCGGTCAGGAAGATACCGGTTGGTACATGGCGGGTTGTGCTGTAGTAGGCGGTTATCTCACGCAGCTGATCGACGGCAGTTTGCTCAGTGGTCCCTTCTTTAGTTGATTTTGCAACGAGAGGTATTGTCTCCTCGCCATCATATTTTTGGGCCAGCTGGTAGAGCTCATCTTTACCGCGTACTTGTTTAACATGCTTGCTGCTCGGGGCGTAGTGCTGTGCGACATACCACAGCGAGCCAATTCCGGCGGCGAGTGTGAATGAAGCAATTGATGATGCGAGCCAGAGTGCCGAGCTTTTGGTGTAGGCGTAGGTTAACGCAAGTAGCACCATCAGCAGCAATGTTAGTAGAGTGCTGCTGATGACGAGCATGAGGCTGCGGCGCAGTTCATCTTTTTCAAAGGGGAGTTCGCTTTTGTCGAATACACGGCAGAGCACCCATCCGGTTGTTTGAATTGGCTCGCCAAAAAGATATGACGGTGCACCAGAGAGTTCATTACGGTAGTTTGTCATGACACTCTTGCCAGTAATTGCCTTTTGGCCGGTATCGTGCAGTGCGCTGTTGCCCAGTTGTTTGGCTATATCGAAGATGGTAACGCTTTTGTCGGCGAGGGCCTTGTTAGGGTGTGCAATGATGCTTCCATTGCGTGCCAGAATGAACCAGTAACCGGTAGCGCCGGAATAAAGTGTTGAGAGGATGTGATTGAGGTGACCAACTGACTGGTTGGCAAAGACAACGCCAGAAGGTTCTTTGTGGCCAGCCTCTTGTACGCCTGGTAGGTAAAACGGCACGGCATATTCGGTTATGGTTGCTTGGCTGGCACGGCCACGATACGGCTCGAGGAATTGTGCGCCGCTGACCATTGCTTTGTTAAACCAGCTTTCTTTGCCAGTGGCATATTCGTATTCAAGGCCAACGTCTAGCAAATGATTTTCTCCTTCTAGTTCTAAATAGTAGGGTGCATAGAGTTCCTGGTCGGCCGAGTATTGATAAGGTGCAAAGGCAATACCAAGACCGTATAGTTCGACTGGCTTAGTGCGTAGTTTTTTTTCTATCTCTTTTCTAGATAGTTTCTTTGTACCCAATTCATCGGCAAGGCTTTGCGCAGCTGGAATCAGCGAGGCGATGACTTCATTTAGTTTTTCTGCTGCTTCTTTGGTCTCGGCTGCAGCTTCTTGCTGGGTACGGAGCATTACGGCGTTGTGTATCTGTTGGTGGCGATAGAGCAAATAGCTGGTACAGACAAATCCGAGGCCAGCACAGACTGCAAAGGCCAGTTGCAGATGGCGTCGTGTAATCTCAGGCATGGCATACTCCTTTTTTTTTGTGCATCATTACATGCGCAAAATGGTTGCACGATTCGCTATCGCTGTCTAGCAGTATGCATGGCTTGAGTTCAAAATGATGCTGTAATGGGCTAGCGGGAGAAAAGGAGAATCAAGGAAATCAAAACAGGATAGATGGCGCATGTTTCGATAAGCCCCTGTGCGAACATGCTCGCACGTGAGACAATGGGATGCAGGGTCGGCTGCAGTGCTATCTGACGACATGCCGATGCGGCGGTGCGGCCGGAACTGATGCCGGGACCGATTGTGCCAATGCTGGTACACAGGGCTGCAGCGAAGAAGATGATGCTATCAATAAAGTTTTCGTAACGACTGCTGGGAACGATAAAGAGCAAGATGATTGAAATAACAAGCGAGAAGATAATGGGCGTCTCAATAATCGCCTGACTGACGAAGGTGAATGATAGTAGTTTGCCATATGCATTACGGTTGAGGCCAATTCCGGTGCAGGCTGCTTTGGCAAAAAGAGCTAGGCCAATCGATGGTCCTGCACTTCCCAAGCCGATGCACAGACCGCTTGAAAAGAGGCGCATGCTTTCGCGCATGGTTGTTACCGTTGCCAGCTGTCCCTGTATGACGAGCGCGACGATTAAGCCGAAAATGATTGGTGTTTGAATAAGCGATAGTGAAATGAGCATGAAGCGTAGGATACGTTGTGCAAAAAAAGGTTGCCGTGCAATTGCTTGGCAAGCGGCGCGGGTTGGTAAGCTTGAAACCACGCCAATGGTAACTCCAGAAATACACATGGCCAGTGCTATGCCTAACTGCGAAAGACTTACATAGGGTGTTTGGGCGGCGGTTTGTGGGCCGAACAAAAGAAGCAATGAAACGAATGTCCCCATGATTGCTGATGTTTCAATCAACGCCATGGCCAGTACTGCGGTTTTGGCTATGCCGTCGCGTGCGGCGGGTTGTTGGTTCATCGAACCTATGGCGCCTGAGGTCGTTAACCCCTGACCAATACCAACACCAACGGCATTGAGTGCGACGGTCAGGGCGACTGTTGCGTAATAACCAAGTCCTGCTAATTCCAGCATAGTTTGCTACCCAATATGGTTAGTGGCCGCCACCATCTTTTTGCATGGCAATTGCCAGGTAGGTGAGCGTGAGCATGGTGAATACAAATGCCTGGAGGTATCCCTCAAAAAGGCAGAAGAACACTTTCAAGATTAGGTTGATGCCAGTAATAATTCCACCAAGTTCCAGCCAGAATGATCCTTCGATGGCTTTGAAGTAGATTTCAGAAATCAAAAAGCCGCCAAATATGTTGCCAAACAGGCGGAATGACAGTGAGACGACGGTGGCGAGCTTACCCACTACGTTCAGAGGCATCATCAAAAAGAATGGTGCAAAGTAACTTTTAATGTAGTTCCAGACTCCCTGTGTTTTGATCGCAGTTGTTTGGATGTAGAAAAAGGCGGTAAGGCCAAGTGCTAGCGTGGTATTTGGGTTTGCTGTTGGCTCTTCGATCCATGGTATGAGCGAGATGACGTTGCACAGGAAGATAAAAATGAAGATGGTTGCTACAAAACAAAAGTGGGAGAAGGTGAAGTCGGGCAATGCCTGACGTGCCATATCTAAGAGTGTGTTGGTCGATGATACAACGACGAATTGGCCGAAAGTATCTTTCTTGCGCAACATTGTTCTGGCGACAAGTAGGCCAACAAACAGAATCGCCAAGACGATCCAGGTATAGGTAACGATATATAGGTCAACCGTCAGCACGGGATGACCATAGCCGGTAACTAGCGGTGAGGGCTGATCTATTTGGGCGGTCTCTAATTCAAGCACAGCGACAGGCTTTCGATTTGGTGACAACAAGCCAAAACATCATGCCAAACGAGGCGAAAAAGAGTATAGGGTTGATTTGGGGCGACCGCAACAGAGCTACAAGGCAAATGGCAAGAATGACGATTCTCAGTGTGCCATGGAGCATGCAGCCGATTGGGTGTCGGGGTGGTGTATGTCCATCCTTTAAAACAAAAGTGCTCCTCTGCTGTAAGGCAAAGGAGCACCCATATAAAAGTCCTGTTGTAAGCCCGATACTAAGTGAGATCAGGCTGTTGTACATTATGAATCAGCTTGTTGTGTTTTCTTGATCCCTTTGTGATGCCAGTAGTCGGCAACGACTTCTGCCGAGCCGGTAGCAACAACAAGGCCATGTCGTTCATCGACTGTCTTGCGTGCAGCTTCGAATGCTTCGGCGAAGCTCTTTTTCGGTACCGTTTTGACCTTCATATTTCTGATTTCATTAGCAATTGTTTCAATATCCCATGTTTGGCCACGTGTGTTTGCTGCTGTTGGCTGTGCTTCATAGACGAATACGTTGCCCGATGTCTTTTTAAAGAAGTAGCGCAGCAACTTCAGGAACTCAGGAGTGTTTAAGCATGGGTTGTTGTTGCCGATGATCAGCGATAGGCCCTTGAGCGGACGTTGATAGTGAAGCAAGCGAATGCCTAAAAGTAGGTTTTGGAATGCGTCCAAGTCGTCTGCGTTATCCAGGAGGATGCTTGGCTTTTCTTTGTCGAGTAACTGAAAGCGTCCTGGCAGGGTGCTAAGCGAATCTTTCCAGAATTGTTCCAGCGTTCGTCGTGGATGCATTTCTGCTTGGCGCTTTGCTTCAAGCGTTGGACGACCGCGTTGGCCTTTTTTCTTGGTGAGCAGACTGCTTTCAACGATGATTGCGTCACTGTTTGCGAATGAGTTTACATAGATATGGGCAATACGTTCGGCAAGTGCCGCACATCGCCCGTGTAACTGTTCGAATGGGTATGGAAGTGGCGCTAACTTTCTGATTGGCATTACCCAAGTGCCACCTTGTTCTTCGGTAACTGTTTGCATCAGCTGCAAGTTGAGTTTTCCTTGGTCAGCAGATACAACATGTACACCAGCTTTGATGGTTGCCAGGTGCTCGCGGATACGTGCTTCATCAGCACGGTTACCTTGCATGCCATTGTCATCGGTCACACGAGTGAGCGCAACAATCTTTGGTGTGCAGATGTGGGCTGGATGCATGTTTCCTTCATGACCAACCTCGATCAAGGCGACGTCGATATTGTTATCGCTGAAATGAACCAGTGCCATCATGGTCAAAAGGTCGAGCGAATTTGCTTCAAGACCATTTGCTTCGGCAACGCCAATAACCTTGTTTGCAAGATCGGTGAAGGCGCGGTTTGAAATGAGGTCGCCATTCAGATGCAGACGCTCATTGTAAGTTAGGATATGTGGATCTTGGAGGATGCCTGTTGTCAGACCTTCTTCTTTCAAAAGCTTGGCTGCAAAATGCGCGGTCAAACTTTTGCCGTTGCTTCCGCGAAGTAAAACGACATCCACTTTTGAGGATACTAACCCAAGCGCCTTATCAAGTTGCTTGATGCAGGAAAAGGAGTTGTCATTTTGATTGGAGGTCCAGTGTGTGTCGAGATATTCAACAACCTCATTATAGCTGCGTTGCTTGGCAACGGCCGCCTTAGTGGCGGTACGTTTTTGTACTCTCTCAGATTTCATAGCCTTTTCCTGTCTTATGTTGTAGTGGCTTTACCATTTCTCGTCCCCACCTAGTTCTAGCCCCTTGAGGCCCAATTCCTGTTCTCGTTCAAATTGCGAGTACGTGGGTTTTCTCCAAATATACAACTACTATATACTATTATGCGAAAATATAAAAATGGGTAATTGGATGCGCGCTATTATGCGCTTATTTACAGAGAGTAAGATTATGGCGGGGTATATTTGCTGGGATGATACAGGATGGATAGGCCGTGTTAGGCCGTTATTACGTGGTAGTGGCGTGGTGGTTAGCCCAACCGATACGGTGCCGGGCCTGTTGGCCTTGGCGACGCCTGCAGGGGCCATGGCGCTTGATCAAGTTAAGGATCGCTCTCGCGGAAAACCGTACTTGGTTTTGGTTGGTTCACGTCAACAGGCATATGAGCTGATGGATGAGCAGAAGGTGGCTAAAAACCCCGCAATTAAGACGTTGATGGAGCGGTGCTGGCCTGGACCTCTGACGTTGATTGTTCCTGCCCACCCGTCGGTGCCATCCTCTATAACCTTGAACGGTTTCATTGCGATTCGTATGCCGGATCATGCGCAGTTGCGGGAGCTTGCATTGGCAGTTGGTCCGCTTTTTTCGACCAGTGCAAACAAGGAGGGTGAGCCAACACCACGCTGCATGGACGAGGTTGACGAAGCGCTCAGGGTGCAGGCAACGGCTGTTATTTCGGGTGCTATGCAGTTGGGCTGTAATGCCAGGCCGTCGACTATTTTAGAATGTACCGGTGAGGTGATTCGCCTTGTTCGTGCGGGTGCTTATTCGCTCGATCAATTGGTCGATATTGTGCCTATTTCTACCTAATCGTTGGGCGGCCAAGGTCGTTGACAAGCAGCTTTTGTTGTGACTATTCTGACCGATGTAAAAGGTATCCGATTTGCCGCAAGGACAGGTAAGGAGAGGGTATGAAGAACAAGGCGTTCTCGCTCATTGAGCTGATGGTCGTCATTGCCATAATCGCCATCGTGGCAATGATTGCTGTGCCAAATTTGATGCGTTATCTGTCCAAGGCCAAACGCGCCGAGGCATATACCAATCTTAATGCGATCTACACCGCACAAAAGGTCTATTGGGCCGAGAATGGGCGTTATGCTGATGCGTTGAGTGGGCCAAACGGTATTGGTTGGCAGCCAGATGGTTACAAGGCTGGTACTACACCAAACATCTACTACACCTATGGCTTCGCGCATGGTGCCGATGGTGTCAACTACTACACCGGTAGTTTGAAAACATCACATACTAATCTCAGTCGTTCGTATGCTGATGAGCGTGGTTTTGTGGTTAGTGCGGCAGGGGATATTGATGCTGACGGCAAGCCAGATGTTTTGACGGTTGATGAGACCGGTACAATTCGCGTTGTCGAGGATGACCTGGCAGATTAGCCTTCTTCAGAATCAGATAAATTGTCTGAACAGGACGTCCTTCATTGTGTTGGTGGCCAGATAGGGGCACGTTCAAGTTTGAATTGCAACAATGCGATTTAACTTCTCTGTAAATACTTCGACTGGAGTCTTCCAGCTTAGTTTTTACGTGGAGTTGAATTATAGCAGTTCAGTATTCTAGGTGCCAAATTGTGCTTAATGTAGGAGCAAAGTGAAAAGTTCCCCATTAAGAGCAAAATAAAAAGTTCCGGTTTTGAGGCAG
>Ga0180433_10009466_pt1 | contig 11921 bp, 19 predicted proteins | sample SS_ome_8_FD_132980 | JGI IMG/M metagenome (GOLD analysis project Ga0180433, IMG submission 132980) | Hypersaline lake sediment archaeal communities from the Salton Sea, California, USA - SS_1_D_1 metaG | ecosystem: Environmental > Aquatic > Non-marine Saline and Alkaline > Hypersaline >... | reverse complement strand
TGTTCGGCTTCTTCCGTTTTGGCTTCTGCCGTGGACATGAAATCCTTGAAGGCGCTGCCGCACTTGACGTATTCGGCATCCTGCATGATCGCTTCGGGTGCCACGCCCTGTGATTGCAGTTGGGCGACCCTCTTCTTCCCCATCGCTTGGGCACCTGCCATCAATTTCTTCTGCTTCTCGATGTCTTCTTCGAGTTGCTTGAGGCGGGCCTTCTTCTTCTCCTGCACACCCATGATGGAAGCGACGGCCCGCTTCACCTGATGGATGCTCTTCGTGTGTTGCGACTTGATGTCGTCGTAGCTGGCGGCGATAGCCCCTGGTGACGACCCCCACACTTCCGAGATCTTGTTGAGTTGGAAGGTGATGAGGTAAATGAACGACTTGAACAACCTTCCCAATGCTTTGAACATACTGGTCTCCTTAAACGGTTTGAGGACGAAATCCGTGTTGGGATCACGGAATCGAGTTTGGGGGTAGTCTCGATGCTAGAATTGTAGCCCAGGAAAAATCCTTTGTAAACTGGAGCATATTTTGAAAATCAGATGCCGCCACCTTGGTGAACGGCGGCAGCCTGTTGTTGTGCGGCCTGTTGTATCGCCTGCGTCAAAGCCTGAACTTGCTGGCCCAAGGCGTTTTTCGTGTTTTGATCCTGGAGTCCGTTGATGGCTTGGCCTAGTTGACCCAATTGTTGATTGAGTTGTTGAAGTGTCGTCACATCTTGCGGCTGTTGTCCTTGGGCCTGTTGTCCTCGATAAGGGTTTGCCGGATCGGCACCCATTTGCACCATTTGTTGTCTTATTTGTTCTGCGCCCTGTTCATCTCCAGTTTGTCGTTTTTGTTGCCACTGCGCCTGCAATTGATTCAGGCGAGCATTGTCGGCAGTCACACGATTGTCTTGTGGTTGAAGAGCATTGTTCATTCTCTGGCCGAGAGTCCAATTCGCCATGGGGCGAGAGCCATCTTGTGCTTGTGGCCCCCACACTGCTCTCTTGGCAAAGTTGCCCACGGCATTTGCAGCATTCTGCCAGAACCCTTCTGCTATTAACCGCTCTTCGATCTCTCGAAGTTGTTCTTTAATTTCTTGGACTTTCTTTTCTTCAACCCGTTGGTTCAACTCGAAAAAATTCATCGCATGGTCTCCCTTTGCAGTATATAGAAGCACTCATGCGGTTTCTTCATAACTCGTTAGACCCTGGTAGACAGAAAATGTCTCCCCATTGAAAGGAAGCACCAATCGATCTCCCTCTTGTGAGACATAGGCAACCGGAGTGCCTTTCTTAACGCTGGCTATGTGCTCCATCCCCTTGCCCTTATCCACGCTCTCGTAAAGAGGCATGCCCACCAAATCTCCATCGCCTGTGCGAAGTATGCTAAGATCAGATTGAACAACAACCGAATTCTTGTGTCGAGCGCTTCCCTCTTCATCCGGCCAAGGTGTCTCCAATTTCTTTCGTGTCTCGGATATTAACGCCGCCAATTTCTTCTTGGACAGCCGGTTTTTGTTCTGGTCGTACAGTTCTCGAAGCTGCCGTATATCCTCGATGGTCAAATTACTGGAGGCTTTGAGATTGTTGCAAACCGAACACATGGTTTGGTAATTCGAGTGCCTGTCTTCCCCGCCACAACTCTTGGCATGAATGTGGTCTTTCGTCATAAGCACAAGCTGGCCGTCTTCCTCCGCATACAGGTTAAAATGCGGGGATTTATCATTAGGGTGTTGCTCCAATAACATCTTGATGCCTTCCAGCCCACAAGAAACGCATTTGCGACTGGAGCGGAAAACGAAGTATCGGTGAGAATTCATGCGGACGAAAAATTGCTTTTTCCCAACTCTATATTCCCTTTTCTCGTCTGAGCTAGTGACGTAGGGAAGTACGTCCTCGGGACTGAATTCACCGAGGATCATGTGGGACCGTCCCCTCTTCTTGCACTTGTCCACCTTAGCAATGCGAACAGATACATCGCCAGATAGCATTTTCGAAATTTCATCGTGTGCAAACTTGAAGGGATTCTGCTCATTTTCGCCTAGCTCAAATTCCCATTGAACAACGGCTGTGGCTTTGTACCTTTTTGTCATGTTTGCATAGTTATCTATCTATTCCCCTACCAATCTCTTGCAGCCAATATACTTTTCATTTGGTGTTCAAGTCAAGCAAAACGTGCGTTGTGGCACTCTCTGCTACAAAGTAGTTCCCATTTGCAAAATATGCATGGTCCACACGAGACATGCGAAATGGATAAATTGATCCAATCCGATGACTGTGAAGAATCCCCACACATTCTTAACATTCCACAATTTGTGGGTAATGCGGCTGGTCACAGCGTCTATCGAAGCATGCAGAAAAGCATTCACAAACGCAAAAATAGCCGCTTCTTTCATTGAGTGTACGACAACATGAGCGAACAGGACATGACTCAATTCATTTGCCCGCCACATGAAGACCCACACGAACAGGGTGAATCCGTAGACCGCGGCGTGTGCCAGCAGCGCCCAAAGATTGTGAGATTTATTTTCTCCCATCCACCGGTGCTGTAGGACAAAATCCCCCACCCAATGGCCGAACATGATATAGATCAGCATCCATGCATCAACCACGACAGGAAATCCCCCCACCAGAGAATGAGTGTTGCCGTTGTGTGGCCTGTCACAACAAACGCAATCAAAAAAGGATCAATCATAAATGGTCTCGCTCTGCCACTTCTTGTGGCCTCGGGGCGCATCGGGGAAGTCACGCCAGTAAATGATTGGATGTCGCCACGAATCGGTCATCCACATACCATTGTATTGTGATGAAGCATCCCTTTCCCGATAATTGTCGTGAATGAATGTCTTGATTGTCCAATAAGCGGTCTTCTCGTTCTCGATCCACACGAGATATGTGCCGCTCTCGCTTGGCTGGGACCAATAAGGTCGAATGTCAGGACCAAGACGCAAGGTCCAAACGCATTGATCCTTCTCAATCATCAACCTCTGACGCATTTGGGCGTAGCTTACCTTCTCTTCATTGCCCAAAGCGTTGGCGATTGAGATGATTGCCGCCCACCAAATCACATCCCGCTCGTCAGAGTGCCAGTAGTAGACAAGGTTTTCCCACGCCTCTTCAAGTCTTCCCTGCTCGATGTTGTGCTCGAATTCCTCCCTCTGGTCCTGCTCGTCCCAAGGGCAGTCTTTGGCACACTCTTGTAATTTGGCGGGAATGTCAATCATCCATCATTTCCCTGTATTTAATGGCGAGACGACGGGCTTCCTCGCAGCCATGTTCACGAACTGAGAATTTTCTGTCTTTGCGTTGACCATCCTCAACCCATGTTGCCACCCAGCAATCTACGGTCCTCGTGTACCAACAATCGTACCGAGGATCGTATTGTTCCATTGTATAGGTAGTTCGATGGACGCCGTTTACACCAGATCGGTTGTTGGTTTGTTTTTTACGCATTTTAGAAGAAGTCCGCATGATCGACATATTGAAAACCCAGACGAGTTGCCCACGTTTTGTCTTTCGTTTGGTCTCCCACCATAATGCACTCTGCGGGGTTGAGAAGGTGTTTCCTGATAAAGTAAACTCCCATGCCACTCTGCGGCTTGACACAGTAGCACGAATCGCCGGGCGGACGGTGAGGACAGTACATCAATTCCTCGGGATTCACACCCAACTGACGATGCGTTTCCTCAAACGCTTCATCGACGCCAGCTTTGGTCACGTCACCCTTCTTGATTCCAGATTGGTTGGAAGCACCCAGGATGATATAGCCGTCAGCAAAATATCGCTGTATCATTCTCCCACACCCAGGGAACACACGCACTTCACTGGCGCTGCCAGGATACTTGCCGTTGCCCCCAACCGTCTCACGGAGAGTGCCATCGTAGTCGAGAATGAGAGCCTTGTTTTTAAACTCGGCAGGCAAAGGCTTCCGCTTGAACTTGACCTTCTCGACCTTGGCAAAGCCCTCGCCGGTCGTTGGGGCCTTATATTCCTTGCGATAGCGGAAAAGAACCACCGGAGGGAAGATATTGGGATCGCTCTTCGCCTTCTTGTGTTCTTTAATTTCTGCTGCGGTCATGAAGACCTGCCCATACCGGTCCCACATGCGATGGAGAGCGTTGATCTGAGCGTCTTCGATTTTGCAATCCATGATAACGCAACGGATCTCTACTCCCGCTGCCTTGCACGCATCCACGAATTGTTTGCGAACCTCGGGCGTGGGGAAAGTGTTGTCGAGAACAACGCTGTGGCCGTTCCTCAACTCGGCTTCCATCATCGGAACAAGGGCGGGAATCGTGCCGCCTTTGGCGTCACGATTCACATGAACGTATCCCTGCTTAATCAGATCTTGGCTGATTGTGGTCTTGCCGGAAGCTTGGGGACCAACCACCATAACAACTTCTTGGGACATAATCGCCTCCTACCATCTATGCCATCCATAACCGTGGTTGTGGATGCCATTGGACCAAACACGACCTTGATAAGGGTAACCACGGCCATAACGAGGATAGCCCCAGCCACCATTCATGGATCGCCAGAACATTTGATTGGCGAGCCGGGACGAATAGTTCAGTTGTGCCACCTTTTGCCTCTCGGAGGCTATTTTCATATCAAACTCTCGCTTCAGGTGGTCCCTGTAAGCCTGTGCCCTCTGGAGGTTCAGCTTCGCTTGATTCAAGGCCATCTGTTGCTGCACCTTCTGCTGTTGCGCCTTATACTGATCTTGCGAAGCCTTGGCCTGCTTGTAATACTCAACCATCATGTTAACACGCTCGGGCGGCAGCTTATTCACCTGCTCTTCAACTTTGGCGAATGCTTCGGGCGTGTAGTTGCCTGCCATCTGCATGTCCACCATGAACCGAGACAAGAACCACTCACGGTTCTGCTGGGCTCGAATGGCAACATCGGCGGCAACGGGATCAGCGGCAGGAGCCTGACCACACAAACAGATTGCTACGATTAAACCGGTCATTTGAGTACCTCCATTGTTTTGGCAACGATGTCTTCGATACGGGCCATCGCTCCTTCGCCTTCGTCTCCACACGCCAGTTCCTTGGCAATGGGCGGCACTAAATGCCAACCCCACTGTTTCAACTCAACTACTTGGTTGAACGTCAGGGACTTCTTCCACATGTGCGTGTTCATGGCAGGCGCAAACACAACTGGTTTACTTTCATCCCAAGCACGCACGACACTGGTGAGAAGATTGTCGCACAGGCCGCAAACGATCTTAGCCATCGTATTGGCGGTGAGAGGGGCAAGCACGAGAACATCGGCCCAATCTCTCAAATCAATATGTACGACCGGATCGCCCTTCTTCTTCCATTTCTTCGGCTGATTGGATTCACTCAAGAGGATGGGGCTGTCAAGACCACAGCGTTCGTACCACTCGTCTTCGTCACGCCAGAACTTTACGTCCCTATAAAGTTCAAAAACTTCATGCTCCTTGAAGAAGTAACGTCCCCATTGGGTGGCGCAGACTTGCACCGGTCCTAACGCCGAAAACAACTCGTGTGTTAGCTTCGGCGTTAGGGTTGCCGCCACACTTCCGGTTACACCCAGCAGTACGTTTTTCATTTCATTTCCTCAATAGCCACCACGCCAGCAGGAATGTTCCAGCTACCGCCAGGACGAGCGGTAGCTGGAACAAATGCAGCAGCAAGATGAATCTCAGGATCGGGTCCATCTCACTCACTTGGCGAGGTACATTTCCGAAACGGCCTTGAATTCCTGCATCCAGTCCCACTTGTTCATGATGAAGCAGCGGAATTCGGTGGTATTCAGTTCGACTTCTTCACGAGTCTCCCACTCCATCATCTGGATAGCCTGATCGTAGGCATCCACGAAGTTGCGAGGGGCGGTGAGGGTGAACGAAATCCCCTTGCAGAAGACAATCGTGTCTTGTGCTTTCGTGGGATCGAAGGTCTCCAGTTCACGCTGCGTCCGCTGGTAAGCTTTTTGCAGTTCGCCCTTGGCCTTCTCGAATTCGCCTTCCAATCGCTTGCGGGCTTCTTCGAGGTAGCCAGCGACCGCCTCCTCGTACTCCTTGACGTGTTCTTCCCGGTTCTTCTTGAGCGTTTCAAGAAGTTCGGCGGTCTTCACCATTGTGGTGCGTTCGCTCTCGTCGCCCATATTTCGCATGTTACGCATCGGTCTCTCCTTCGGGTTTGGGGGTCTCTCTCCAATCGCCTTCGGGGCGATACTTCTCAATCTGTTCTTGGGTCATGGTGCCATCGGCACCCAAATCCCTTTGCAGGGCGTCCCACTCATCATTGGTCAGAGTGTTCTTGTGCCAGTTGCTCCACCACCTATACCACTTCCAGTAGTCTTCAGTGGCACGGTTGCTTTCATCCAGCGGCTTCTCGACGCCGAAGCGAGGCAAGCATTTCACAAGACGAACTTGCTGCTGTTTCGCCCGCTCGATGTCTTTGTCAATGGCCGCATGGTGCTGTTGTTCAATACGGCCATGGGCCATCTCGTGATTCATCCTCCAAGAAAAGGCACCGATCTGGTCGATGAAGAAGTACACCATCAACTCGGGACCGTTTTCAATAACATCCTGAAGTGCTTCTTCCTTAAACATCAGAGCATCCTTCCAATCATAATTCCGAAAATGGTCCCCACGACAAAAGCCCCAATCACCCAAAGAATGGGGCCCCACTTCGCCATGTTGATGGTAATGATCTTGCGTTCGTAACGCTCCACATTGGGAGCGGCACTGGCTCTGCGGTCCACCGACTTACAAGAAATCTTCGTCACGAAGTAACCCATCTGGCGGATCGTGGCTTGCGCCTCTTCCTCGCTGGTCGCATCAATCGTGTCTCGGATTTCCTGGCCGGTGGCATCCATCGCCTCAAATTGATACGTGGTCATTATTGCACCTTTTCAACTGCAAGACATTGTATTTGCTGAATCAACAGTTCGGCAATGTGTGGACCGTCAAGGGTCTTCAACAAGCCATCCTTGGTGAATAAGTGCAACCGATGAGCACCCATTTTCAGGTCACGCATATCGTTCGCCACAACAAGGTCCGATCCGGCACTGTCGATTTGCTTCTTAGCGGCTGCCGCCAAATCTTCCTCCGAGGCATCCACAAGCAGCTTAAATCCAACCAGAAACACGTCGGGATTCCACTGCTTCACCTGGGCGATGATCTTAGGCAACGGCTTGAGACGAATTGTCAATTCATCCTGGCTGGATGAAATTTTGCCTCTGGGAATTCGGCAGTCATCGAGGGGGCCGGTTTCGGGGCCATAATCACTCACGGCTGCCGCCAAGAGCACTACGTCAGGCTTGCCACCTTTGACCAGAGATTCCACATGTCGATGATATTCGTAAAACGTTTTGTATTTCAAGGACGTGTAACGACCGCCAAGACTCCTGGCGAAAGCATCCATGTCCAAGATCTGACGAATCATCCACATGTGGTTTTTGTCTGCGGCGAAACTAAAAGACAGATCGAGCGGCGTCACTGAATTGCGGGCGTACAGAAAGTCAACGGCATGTCCCTTTTCCAGGGCTGCCTTGGCAATCTTCGATCCAAAACGACCACTACTCATATTCTGGATGCGGCGGACTTCATCCAAAGGAACGATAGTTCCGCCACTCGTCACGAGGAACTTCATATCGCACTTCCTTGAGGAATGGTTTCCACCTCGGGCTTCACCGGTTCCGGCGTGGGCGTCGTAGGTGTCACCTCTACCGGCATCGTTTGCACAGGCTCGCTCGGTATGTGCTCGATGAACTTGGTGATCTTGTCGTTGTTCCAAGCTTTCACCTTGTACCACTCATTCATCTGCAACTGGTTGTAGATACTGGCATACGTGGAGTACGTAATCTTGCTGCCGTCCTCAAACGTCAGTTCGATCCAATGCTCTTTGCCGTACTCGCCCTGGCCGATCTGCTTGAGGGTCACTTGGCCGACGACTTCTTCGCCGCCAAACAGTGCGCCGAGACCACCGATTAGGAGCATTGCCAAGATGGCAATGATGGCAATCACCACCAACAGTTCCACTAGGGTAAATGCTTTTCTCATTGTGCCGTCCTTTCATTTCTGAATTTTAAGGTGACCATTTTCAGCCACCTCAAGAACTTTTGCATAACCGGAAAGGTTGTGCCCGCACTCCCATTCCACCGTATCGCCGGGTTTAATCGGACCCCCAGCATATTCAACAAAGGCAAGGCCGGGCTCACCCCTATCGAACTTTTGGAAGTCTCCCAGCAATACGGCTACCAAGGGTACGGCCATGTTACATCAGTTGGTCCTTGACCAAATTGAAGAGCCGTGGTTGGAGCGACGGCACCTCATTAAACCGAGGGTGACTATTGTCAAAGTTGTGGAACGAATCCCCACATAACCGATCCAGGTGAGTGGTCCGCTCCAAATGCATTTCACTCAAAAGATCAATCAACTCGTCCCGCTCTCTGCGTTCTTCTTCGTTCAATTGCACAGTCGCCTCCTTACTTGATCTTGAATGCCTCACAGAAGTCGTCTGCGGTTTTCAAAATCATGTCTGCTTGGTCGAGTGTTTCGACCAACGGTTTGGGGAAAATACTCTCGCCGTTATACGCACCCAACATGGCACCCAACATTGCGCCATTGGTATCGGCATCACCCCCTGCCGAAACCACGTCGTACAAGGCATCCATACTCTTGGGGTTGCGAAGGAAAAACATGTACGTAAACGGCAGGCTGTTGTAGCAGTAGCAACTGCCCCCACCGAATTCTTCAACGCAGCGGGTCGCATCATAATCCCTATAATCCTTGAGGAGTTGAAGTCGTTCGGCAAGGTCATCATCCTCTTTGCCCTTCTTCCACTCCTTGGCCTTGATTGCTGCGGCGGCAACCGCCGCAGCAATCGTGTCCGGATCATCGCCCTTGAAGCAACGAGATACGGCCACGATTTGAGCGAAACCAGCAACCACTGCCATCTGCGTGGGATGCGTCATGATGGCGAGATCACGGGCAAACTCGAAGATGGTTTGGTTGGCAATCATCTTGTCGTGTTCGGTGAACCCTTCGCTCGTTTGCGTCCAACGCAAATATGCAGCTACCGGAGCAATTTTCATCGGCACGCCGTTACCCTTGCCACCCCTCGGACCAGTCTCGCCGCTTTTGGTGTGAGGTGTTCCATTGGCCAGACGACGGATGGAATCTTTGGTGCTCTTGCCCCACCCCGCCGTATTGTCTTTCAATGCAGCGATATGGCATTTGATCTGCGATTGAATGTCCGGACCCTTTGCCTCTACCAACCCTTGACCCACCGCCAAGGTAAGCTGCGTGTCATCAGTCCAGGTGCCAGCTTCTCGACCATCGAACCACTTATGGCCAGTGGGCACAAGGTATTCGGTGATAATGCCCCCAGTCTCGGGATATTTTTCGAGGATTTTCTTGGGACTAAAGGTTTCGACGGGCATGCCGAGGGCATCGCCAACCGCCGTTCCCAGGTACATCCCTCTAACTTGGTCCTTGTTCATTTCTTTCCTTCCAACTCCTGGACCAGTTTTTCCAACTGGTTTTCAGGCAGGTTTGTAAATGTGAACGAACGATTTCGGGGATCATCAATTTGTTGGCACGACTCTTGTGGTCTTGCAACCACAGTAAAGCAAGGCTCCAAACAAACCCCTTCCTGGTGGCTTGCTTCTCCATCCTGGTCAGGTCATTCAAGCCCGTTCTAAACTCGTGTAGCAAGTTGGTAACCCGACGCATGGAACGAGGGTGTTCATTAACTAATCTCGCCAACACAACCTCACAGGGATTGGTCCCCAACGTCCCCGAATCAACGTTTCTTTTTCTTTCGGACATACGGCCTTGTCTTTCCTCGACCCGCTTCTGCCTTTACCTCTAGGGGCCTGTAGGTCTGCTTAATCTCTCCCCAGTTAAACTTCTTGCCGAGCTTACGCATTTCTGCTTCCGTCATCACCATGACGTTTTTGGTTTCTTCATCCAGTATCACCACCAATGTCTTGCCGTTATCGGCTGAAAAACCCCCTATTTTTTTCAGGCCGAACTTCTTTTCCTCAATTGCTGTTGTTATGGCTTTGGCGATAGTGTCCAAACCGGAACAGGCATGTGCTTTTTGCGTAACGGTGACAGTCCAACCCTTGGCCACCCCCTCACGCATTTCAATCCACTTCTCACTTTCAGTCCTGTCGCTGGGCATCGGCAACGGCGTTCGCAGGGGGACGGAGGGCTGTTGTTTTCCCTGCTCCCTGAGGCGCTTCAACTCGGAAACCAAGTCCACCTTCACGTTTGTACTCCTTCATTTCGTCAGGTGTGCAAGCGAGAATTCTTTTCGTCTCAGCGTGCATCACGATCCAAAACTTCTGCCCATTGTCTGCCGTCACTTCCGCCCAGGGCTCGTCATCCCTGGCGTGGTTCATGGCAAACTCGGCCCCTTTCGCAATTTCAAAATAATCCAGGCCGGTGTCCTGCATCGGTTTCGAGATTACCAAGGTCCAAGCTTCACTCATTGTCTCGGCCATTTCTGAAATGGATATGCTCGCTGACAAAACTCTGCCCAAGCTTTTCGAAAATCGTCGCCGAAGTAGGCCGTCTTTAAGTCCACCTGTCCGGTTTCCGAGTCGAAGGTTCCCACAAGATATTCACCCAGCGAATTGACGACCTGCAAGAACACAACCCAACTTTCAATCGAGTCTTCCTTGCCGGTGGTTCGGGGCGCAACACCAAGCGCCGTGTTGGGGACGCCGTTGTCTCGCCCCCAAACAACCAGCAATTCGGCGACCTGCTTGGCCGTCAAGCTTTCGGTGAACAGACTCATACGAAACTATCAATCGCCTCGGGGCAGTACGCCCACAACTGGATGAAGGGCCAAGACTTCGCCGACATGTAAGTGTCATGCTTGGAAAGAAGCTCAGCAGCCTCCTGGGAGGTCAAAAACAGCGGCTCGATGTCTTCGGTCAACTCGGGTGAGGCACCATCAGGATGGGGCTCGACGATTGCGATAACCGTCGCCGTAGTCTCGTCGGTCATGCCTGCGGAGGAAAAGAGGGGCGGCGAAACAGCAATCACCTCTTTGATTTGGTAACCCACCTCTTCTTGTAGTTCACGGTTGGCAGCGGTGGCGGGATCTTCCCCTTTGTCCAACTTGCCAGCCGGGCAGGCAACCTCACGAGTGCCGAGCGGGATGCGGAATTCATCATTCAGCAATAGGCGGCGGGGCTCTTCGTCGGTGATAGCGACCACTTGAACGGCATCGGCGTCGAGTGCGGCGAGGGGAATGGGGGCACCATTGTCCATCACCTTGGCTGCCAACGGGGTTTTCAGCCGAGAAGCCAGCAGCCAAGGCAGGGCCTTCCCACCCCTGCTATACGTCACCTTGAACAGATTGAGATAATTGTTCGGCGGTGGGCTCACACAGTCGAGGCTTAAAAACTCGGTCGTCTTTGTCATTGCTATCCTTCTCTTCCCATTCGATACCCAGTTCTTTCATCAAACTGGTTGTGGCCAAGATGGTGTCATCCCCCCTCGGCCTACTGACCGTAGTGATCGCCGAAAAGACCATGGCATTGGCGCTGTACCAATATCTGATGGCTTCCAATGCGGCGTGCTTCTCATTTTCAGGGGGCCTTTTTTCTACGTGCAGGCTCAAAGTCCCGCACCGCACAAGATATTTGGGCATGCGTATCCTCCGTGAGTAATACCAACGCATGCCTATTATTGCATGAAACCGGCTCCTTTAGCAATAACAACACACCCACCCCGCATTCTGCGGGGTGGGTGCTATCACTGCCTTACTGGTGTTTCTTGACGACCACTTCGTCGCTCGTGCCGTCGAAGTCGTAGGTGACCACACCGGGACCACCAATGTTGCATTCGCCCAACACCTTGGCCGTGACACGCACGTTGCTGGCGTAGTCAACGGTGTACGTGGTAACCGGCTGTGTGGTCGCACGCTTGCTCAACACCAACACGTC
>Ga0180433_10009465_pt1 | contig 11922 bp, 16 predicted proteins | sample SS_ome_8_FD_132980 | JGI IMG/M metagenome (GOLD analysis project Ga0180433, IMG submission 132980) | Hypersaline lake sediment archaeal communities from the Salton Sea, California, USA - SS_1_D_1 metaG | ecosystem: Environmental > Aquatic > Non-marine Saline and Alkaline > Hypersaline >... | reverse complement strand
TCCTGCTTCAGCGATCTGCCCGATGCCCGTTTGACCTTCATGTCGAGCAATCGCTCGATCTCCTTCATCACCGCCCCGATGCCGCCGGCGAGGTCAAGATCCTCGATGCGGTACTCACCCGCCGGGCTCAGCTTGGACAGGTGCGGTGTGCTGTCGCTGATATCGTTTATCTCCGGCAGCGGGAACTCCAGCCCTGCCTCATGGGCGATGGCGATGAGATGCAGCACCGAGTTGGTGCTGCCGCCCAGTGCCATGTCCACCGCGAAGGCGTTCCGGAATGCGGCTTTGGTCAGTATATCGCGGGGGCACACGTTCTTCTCCAGCAGCTGCATCACCTGCATGCCCGTGTCCCGCGCCAGCCCGATGCGCCGTGCGTCCACCGCCGGTATTGTGCCGCTGCCCGGCAGCGATATGCCCAGCGCCTCGGTGAGGCAGTTCATGGTATTGGCGGTGAACATGCCGGCGCAACTGCCGCAGCCGGGGCAGGCGATCCGCTCCAGCTCGTCGAGCTCCCCCTCGCTCATCTCACCGGCGCTCACCCGGCCAACGCCGACGAAGATGGTATTGACGTCGAACTTCTCCCCCGGCCTGCTCCCCAGCCTGCCGGCCAGCATCGGCCCGCCGCTGACGAAGATCGCGGGTATGTTCAGCCGCGCCGCCGCCATCAGCATCCCCGGGATTATCTTGTCGCAGTTGGGGATGAACACCAGGGCATCGAAGGCATGCGCCTGCGCCATGATCTCCACCGAGTCGGCGATCAACTCGCGGCTGGGCAGGCTGTATTTCATCCCCAGGTGGCCCATGGCGATGCCGTCGCACACCCCGATGGTGTTGAACTCGAGGGGGGTTCCGCCGGCGTTCCTCACCCCTCCCTTGACCGCAGCCGCGATCGAGTTCAGGTTGATATGGCCGGGGACCACTTCGTTGAAGCTGTTGACGATGCCGATGAACGGCTGGTCAAGGTCACGGTCGGTGAGGCCCACCGCCCGCAGCAGCGACCGGTGTGGAGCCCTCGCTGTCCCTCTCTTGACTGAATCGCTTCTCAATTCATGCTCCTCGTGCAGTTATCGGGTGATTATTGGCAAAAGGTATCACAGCGCCCACTTATTGTCAAGCAGAGGCGGCTGCGCCTATCAGCTCGGCGATGTCCTCCACCCCCTGGCGCTCCATGAAATCGACAACGCCGTCGAGGACATCGAACGGCGCGTTGGGATCGACCAGCACGCCGGTGCTGACCCAGAATGCGCTGGCTCCCGCCATGATGAACTCGATGGCATCGCGGGCCGATATGATGCCGCCGCCGCCGATCACCGGCACCCTGACCGCCTGCGCCACGCGGTACACCATGTACAGCGCCACCGGCTTTATCGCCGGCCCGGAGAGGCCTCCGGTGACCCCGCCGAGGAACGGCTTCCGCGCCTCGACATCGATGGCCATGCCCCTCAGCGTGTTGACCAGCGATATGGCATCGGCGCCCGCTTCCTCTACCGCGCAAGCGATCTCGGCGATATCGGTCACGTTCGGCGTGAGCTTGACGACAATCGGTAAGCTGGTATGCCCCTTCACCGCCCGGGTCACCGCGGCGGCGTCCTTCGCGCTGGTGCCGAACTCCATGCCGCCGCGCGCCACGTTGGGGCAGCTGATGTTCACCTCGATGCCGCTCACCCCCGCCACGCCGTCCAGCGCGTACGCCAGCTCGGCATAGTCATCCACCCCGTCCCCGGCGATGTTCACCAGCACCGGCACGTTCCATGTGGCCCAGACCGGCGCCTCCTCGGCGATGACCGCCTCGATGCCCTTGTTCTCCAGCCCCACCGAGTTGAGCAGCCCCGATGCCGTCTCGCACAGGCGCGGCTGCGGGTTGCCGGGTCGCGGCTTGAGGGTGGTCCCCTTGGACACCACTGCCCCCAGCCGGTTTATATCCACCAGTTCGGCATACTCCGTCCCGTAGCCGATGGTGCCGGATGCCGCCACCACCGGGTTCTTCAACTCGAGCCCCCGTTCGTTACCGGGGGCGATCTGTACAGCCAGCTTCACTATGAGGCCTCCGTTACTCCCCCATATGATACTCTTTCCCTATGTGCCATTCAACCCATCGCTTGACATCGGCGCAGGGTCGGTTAAACTTAATCGGGGGAAACTGTAATGACACGCTTGCTCGAGCTGCTGCTGACGCTGATGGTGGCGCTGCTGCTCTTCTTCGCCGGTTACGCCGGGTATTTCTACGGTCATCAGGACGGCTATGATGAAGGGTACCGGGTCGGCTCCATCGAGGGGGCGGGCAGTGGCTACACCCTGAGGAACCCCACCTACCACGAGCTGATGGACTTCCTGGCGCGGGACACCACCGACCAGAACGAGTACCTCGAGGGGGTGTACACCTGCGTAGATTTCGTCGGTGAACTGAACAACAAGGCCGAGGCCAACGGCTTGCGCTCCGCATACGTCTACATGGAGTTCCCCGTCGACCGCGCTCACGCCATAGCCGCCTTCGAGACGGTGGACCGGGGGCTGGTCTTCATCGAGCCCCAGTTCGACGATGAGGTGGTATTGGTGCTGGGTGACAGCTACTCAGGGAATAACGGCTACGAGAAACCGGATTACGATGATACCGTTATCAGGTATAACATAGTGTGGTAGCGAGCGGGGCATAGGGCGGCTATATCTGATAATCGCCGACGCTATTCTGGTCTGAACCGTCGCCGGCGGCCTGCTGACGCTTCCCCACCTTGTCGATGGATAGAGCCAGCAGCACGATGCCTATAATGAACAGTATCGATGCCGCAGGGGCGGAAATGTGTTGTGCCCCCATCACCGCACCAGCGATGAAGAGCCCCAGGCCTGCGCCCGCCATAACCCAGTATTTCATACCTGCACCTCGCTGTTATTATACCATGATTGTGCAAGCGGGTTGACAAATGCGGCTCCATGCTGTATCCTCTTGTAATTTTGCGCAGGCAGGTGGGGAAGGAAGCGGAGGACATAATGGAGACATTCGGGATAGTTCTGATGGCGCTGGGGGTATGCTTCTGTATACTGAAGCTGCCGCTGCCGCTCAACATGGAGATGGGCGCGTTCAGGGGCGCCTGGGTGGTGGGCCCCATGTTCATAGTCATCGGGGCACTGATATGGTGGGCATTTTAATCGGAGCATAGCGATGAGATATGTTAAGGTCACGGGTCTGGCTGCCATGCTGCTCGTCAGCATGCTGTTTCTGACCGGGGCGTTGTGCCAGAGCGGGCAGGGGGCGCAGCCGACGGCCACGCCGACGCAGATGGCTACAGCGACTCTGACGACTAAACCGCAATCGACACCCACGGCCACGATGATAGTCACAGCGTCCCCCTTCCCCACGGGAACATCGCTCCCGGTGGTTACGCCCAACTGGTCGTGGCCGGGGCCCACCGCCACCCTCGGGCCTGAGGGCTGCGTCTATGACAGGGACGCTATCCAAGATGCGATCTACTCCTACAACGCATCACATGGGGAATGGCCCACCGCCGACGGCAGGCCGGGTGCCATAATCTGGTCCAAGCTGGTCAATGGTTACCTTCCGTACCATCCGTACACCAGGGTCCATTGCTACTGGCAGGTGAACAGCTACCCGGAGGGCGAGGTGTGCGTGCCCCCGGAATATATGTGCTGACTGTGCAAGTGTGGCACGGTGTGCTCACAGGAATAAGCAACATACAGGACAGCTATCCCCAACTCAACGCAGTTCGATAGAGATGCCGTAGCAGTGTACGGTTTCGCCACAGGAAGTTGAGCAGGGCTGTTAGTACGATGCGGAATTGTACCCGGGGACTCAGGATTTCGCTGACACTAACTTAAAGTATCGTATCCCTCATGGGGGAGCCGCCCTCTTATCGCTTCAACAAATGCCGCAGCGCCTCTTCGATTTGCGGATGCTCAAACTCGAACCCCGAATCGGTCAGCTTCTGCGGAACCGCGCGCGTACTGTAGAGGAGTTCCTCATCGGCCATCTCGCCAAACGCCGCCTTCAGTACGAAGGCCGGGATGCGGAGCAGCGTCGGCCGTTTCAATACACGATTCAATGCCTTGGTGAACTCGCGGTTGGTGACCGGATTGGGCGAGCACATGTTCACCGGCCCGGACAGCGACTCGGTGCGGAGTATGTGTTCGATAGCGGCAACGAAATCGTCGATAGCTATCCAGCTGATGTACTGATTCCCCGACCCCATAGCTGCGCCCATCCCAAACCTGAACAGGGGCAGCAGGCGGCGCAGCATGCCCCCCTCCGAACTGAGCACCGGGCTTATGCGCAGATATACCACTCTTATCCCGGCCTGTTGGGCGGGCAGGGCGCAAGCCTCCCAATCCCGGGATACACCGGCCAGGAATCCATCGCCCTTCGGACTATCTTCATTGATAATGACATCACCGGAATTGCCGTAGAGACCAATGCCTGATGCCGAGATAAACGCCTTCAGCCCCGGATTCTGTTCGGCGACCGTTCTCGCCAGCAGGGAGGTGGTATCGATGCGGCTGGATAAGATACTCTCTTTCCTCCGCTTCGTCCATCGTCCTTCGGCGATATTCTCTCCTGAAAGGTTTATCACGGCTTCTATATCGACATCCGGAGGCAGTTCGATAATGCCAGCCGGTGGGTCCCAGAACACGCCCTGCTTCGACCTGTCGCGAACGAGCCTGACGGCTGTATGCCCCTGCGATTCAAGATACGGGACCAGCGCCGAGCCTATCAGCCCCGAGGCGCCTGAGATGAGTATCTTCATTTCGCAAGCCCTGACATGATCTGCTGAATGGTACACTGGCGGTAGGTGAAGATGCGCTTGAGCTGAGCCCTTACCAGCGGATAAGCTATCTCGCCCAGCGGCCACAGCGGCAATCCATATGATACATCATCCTCTACGATTGTACCTTCGCGGTCGGGATAGAAATTGTGTGTATGTTTCCAGAGGCTGTACGGCCCGGATACCTGCTCGTCAACGAACCTGTTGGGCGGATCCCACGTCGATATGACGGAACGCCACCTGAACGGTATGCCGAACAGCTTGAGGCGGTAATCGACTATGGCTCCCAGCTCTATCTTGATGGGCTGTGGCGTCATTACTTTGAAATCGAGCTCGGAGGGGGTTATCCTCTGCAGGTTCGTCACATCGTAGAAAAAAGGGAACACCTTCTCGATACTTACGGGAACACGCACGCTGGTCTTAATCCTGTGGAACTTCATGGGTTTTCCTCTTAACAGCCATCGGCATTAGACTGGCAACATTATGAATGGCCCACGGGCAGCAGTATGTAACCTTTGTCACATGTCACACGGTTCGATATCAGCCGAATGATACCATACATTAATACGCATTCGAGACTTTGTCAAGCTTAAGAGCGCTGACGTGTACACCGGATTTCACAGGATAACTGGATAGGGCCGGGCTGTGGATGACACTCGCTACCACGTATGTCATACCTTATCCAGCCTTATGCTACTGCGCGGCTAAGCCAGAGGTCATTTCAGGGGCGCTGGGACACAGCTCAGCAGCCTTTACAACGGACGTTTACAGCTACCCGGAGGGCAAGGTGTGTGTGCCCCCGGAGAAGATGTGCTGACTGTGCAAGTGTGGCACGGCGTGCTCACAGGAATAACGGCCCGGCAGAGCGGCCACCCCCGCTCCAGCGCAGGTTGACAAACCCAGCATTTGAACGGGGAATCTCAAAATCTGTGGGGGAGTGTTTACACCATGAATACCCCCACCCTCTCTAAGGGATGCCTGTATGATGGTGGTGCTAGAGACAGTGTAGCCCCTACGCCATTGCTCCCAACGTATCGAGCGGTACCTTTTTTATAGCAAAGCTATAAAGCAACGGCACTAGGAAGAGCTTGATGCCCTTACTTAATTGGTAGGGCAACCACTGTATATGCTCACCTGAAACTATATCCCATCGGTCTAATGGGATTATCCAGACACACCAGAGAGCGACCCACACGAGGAACAACACTACAGTATATCGAGTGGGGTATAGCTTGTATAACGGCACGACCAGCAGGAAAGGGATGACCATAAGGCACTGCTGCATCAAGAATGAGCTTGTGTAAGTTAAATCAGCCAACGGGCGGGTGAGGAGATACGGTATCTCGAAAACACTTATCATAAAAGCCCCTGTGATTACTGATATCAGGACTGCTTGTGCCTCCCCCATACCCCCCCCCCCCCGGCATACTTCCGCATAAGCATTAACATTAACAAAGCCACTGTTATAAGAGTGGTTGGGTAAGCCCAAGTTAGGGCTGAATGAACATTCGTGATTATCAGGTGCAGTAGCAAGCCAAATGTAATAACGAGTATGATGCCAGTTGCTATATCAATAGTTATCCAGCTTGTTAGGAAAGACTCAGGGCGATAGTGGAGATATAAGAGAATGGCAAGGGCTATCCAAGGCAAGCAGACAAACACCGCAGCAACATCCAGCAGGTCTTGAGGTATGGGTAGTGTATGTGCCATCGGCACGAACAGCACTATGGCGCACCAGACCCCGAACGCTACCCATACCTTTTTCATGGCGCCTCTACGCCATTATAGCACTTACATCGCAGGGCAAAGTATAGCCATATGAGCAATAGACCTCACCCCCAAACTGTGACTTGTAACACCCCTTTTCCTTTGTGCTATACTATGCTGTGAACGCCAGCGTAGCTCAGAGGTAGAGCAGCGGTTTCGTAAACCGCCGGTCGTCGGTTCAATTCCGACCGCTGGCTCTTAAGAAGAAACTGGAGGGCACGTGAGCAAACTCCTCGATAAATTGGAGCAGACATCAAAGGGCGCAAACAAGCCGCTGGGCTTCAGGGCGGCCGCCGCCAAGCGGGAAACCCCGCGCATGGTGCTGGTTGCCGCACTGGATGACGCCGACAGCGCGGCCGCCGAGGCGGCCCGGGAATACGCCGACGCGGCGCTGCTGACCAGGGCGGAGGGGGCGCAGAAGCTGGTATCCTCATTGGGTGACCTCCCCTGGGGGGTGTTCCTCGCCGAGGCGGCGGAGGGGCAGCTCGACCGGCTCAAGAAGGACGGCGGCGATTTCTACGTGTTCGACTCGGCGACGGCGCCGCTATCATTCCTCAAGGACGAAGGGATAGGCCGTATCGTGGAGATATCACCATCGCTCACTGACGGCCTGATACGGGCGGCGTCGCAACTGCCGGTGGATGCCGTGCTCATCGGGGGGGACAGCCCGATGTCGGTGCAGCGGCTGATGGCTTGCCAGCATATCGTCAACCTTTCCAGCAGCCCGGTGATGGCAAGGGCCCCCGTCGGCATGTCTGAGGACGACGTCCGCGAGCTGTGGGAGACCGGGGTGTGCGGGACAGTGGTGCAGGTGGCGGGACGTGACCGGGAAGGGCTCAAGGCGCTGATGCAAGCGGTCAATGCCCTGCCCGCCCGGCGGAGGGCAAGGAGCGTCAGAACCGAGGCCACCCTGCCCTTTGTCGGCGGCGACGTGTTGCCAGAGGAAGACTACGAAGACGAATAAGGCGGGGTCGCTTACCTGAGCCGCCTCAACCCGGGGAGCAGCGCCGCCATCGCCACGGTGAACAGCGCAACGACGATACCCCCGGCGCCTATGGCCACCGGCGCGCCGACGGCATCGGTGATGGCCCCCAGCGGCAGCGTCCCCAGCGGCATCAGGGAGAAGGTCATCACATAAATGCTCATCACCCGCCCCAGCATCCTGTGGGGCACTGTGTTCTGGATCAGGGTGTTGTTCAGCGCCAGGTAGCCGGTGCCGAGCAGGCCTACCGCCACCAGCAGCGCCAGCGCCAGCGGGTAGGAGCCGGAGAAGGCGAACAGCGCCACCGAGACCCCGAACCCGAAAGCCAGCACCAGAAGGAGCAAGCCCTTCTTCTTGAAGTCCCCCATAGATGCGATGATGAGCGACCCTACGAGCGCGCCCAGCCCTGCCGCGCCCAGCAGGAACCCCAGCCCCGACTCACCCACATCGAACACGTCCACGGCGAAGACGGGCATGATGTTCATGTATGGCAGTCCGAAGCCGATGGACACGAAGGCCATGGCCAGCAGCGTGCGTATAATCGTGTTGCGGTGGATGTAGCGCAGGCCCTCCACCAGGTCGGTGCGGATCGAGGTGACGGCCGTCTTAGCCGCCGACTCCACCTTGGGCAGCATGAGCAGCAGACCCGCCGACAGGAAGAAGGCGGCCACCACCATGAAGTACACGCCGGCCACGCCGATGACCGCCAGCAGCAGCCCGCCGATTGCGAAGCCGAGGAACCGCGACAGGTTCATGCCGGTGGCGTTCAGGGCGATGGCGTTGAGCACCTCCCGCTGCTTCACCAGCTCGGGGATGATGGCCAGGCGCGCCGGCACGTGGAAGGCGAATATGATGCCGGTGACGGCTGCGGCCAGGATCAGGTGCCATATCTGGATGGCGTCGGTGGCTATCAGCACGGCGATGATAAGGGTGATGGCGCCGTTGGCCACCTGTGTCCAGACCAGCAGGTCACGCTTCTTGACGCGGTCGGCGATGGCCCCGCCGTAGAGCGAGAGCAGCAGTATAGGCAGGCCCCAGGCGGCGATCACGATTCCCAGCCACAGCGCGGAGCCGGTCATCTCGTACACCAGCCAGTTCCGCGCTACCAGCTGCAGGTGTATGCCGACGAAAGAGGCCAGCATCCCCAGCCAGAACCAGCGGTAGTGGCGATTCTTCAGAGAGGCGAAGGTGGTTACCCTGCCTGTGTCGGGGGGCAGCACCTCCAGTTCGCTCTCCCCCAGCGGGGCACGGGGTTGGAAATCCGACATGGGTTCTCCTGCAGGATATCTCCCCCATCGTCCGCTGTCAAGCTGATATCCTTGACACCGCGCTCGTCGGGAGCGTAGAATCTTAGCGAGCGGCAACTTCTATGGGTGAGAAACTCCTCTTCGGCATCGCCGGCATACCCCCCGGCTCCAAGCCGATGACCACCGAACGGGGCATAGAGCGCCTGACCGAGCTGGGCATCAGCTGCATGGAGCTGCAGTTCGGGCACGGGGTGAGGATGAGCGGGCGCATGGCTGAGCAGGTGGGACAGATGGCCGAAGAGCGCAACATCGGGCTGACGGCTCATGCCCCTTACTTCATCAATCTCAACGCCCATGAGGAACAGAAGGTGGTCAACAGCCAGCAGATGCTGGTCCACAGCGCACATATCGCTTCCCTCCTCCGGGCGGAGGCCATTATATTCCACCCCGCTTTCTATCTGAAAGACCCGCCCAACGAGGTATATGTCAGGGTCAGGGAAAAGCTGAAGGAGACGGTGGCGCTGCTCCACGGGGAGGGGAACCACGTCCTTCTGCGCGCCGAGACCACCGGCAAGGGGAGCCAGTTCGGCAGCCTGGAGGAGACGCTGGAGCTCAGCGCGGATATAGACGGCGTTGCCCCGTGCATCGATTTCGCCCACCTGCACGCCCGAACCGGCAAATACAACTCCTACGCCGAATTCGTCGGCATCCTCAATACGGTAGCGGCCAAGCTGGGGTGGCAGGCATTGGGGCACATGCACATCCACCTGTCGGGGATCAAGTACGGCGCCAAGGGGGAGCTGGAGCACCTGGGGCTGAGGGATTCCGACCTCAGGTTTGTGGACCTGCTGCGGGCGCTTAAGGACCTGGAGGCCGGGGGGCGCGTCATCTGCGAGAGCCCGGATGATGTCCGCGAGGCGGATACCCTGCTCCTGATGGAGACCTACGCATCGCTATAGCCCTATTGTTTCCCGATCGGTTTTGGCCTTCTCCCTGGCGATGATAGCGTTTATCTCGTCTGCCGCCCTCCCGACCTCGTCGTTCACCACCACATAGTCGAACAGACGTTGCTCATCCATCTCCTGGCGGGCGGTGTCGATGCGCCGCTTCAGATCGGAAGCGGATTCGGTGCTGCGCTTGTGGAGCCGTCTCTCGAGCGCCTCCATCGACGGCGGGCTGACGAATATGAGGAGCGCCTGCGGCACCAGGCGCTTGATGGACTCCGCCCCCTGAACGTCCACCTTGATCACCGCATCGCGGCCCTGTCGCAGGGCCTCCCGCACCTGGTTTCTGGGCACCCCGTAGAGATTGCCGTAGACCTCGGCCCATTCCAGCAGCTCCCCGCTGTCGATCATCGATTGGAATTCATCGCGGGGGACGAAGTGGTAGTCCACGCCGTCGGCCTCCTGGCTGCGCCGCGGGCGCGTGGTCGCGGTGACCGCGAAGTACATAGAGCCGCCCGACCGTTTCATCCGGTTCAGCACCGTGTCCTTGCCCACGCCCGATGGCCCGGAGACCACGATGACCATCGGCTCGGTGCTTGCCGGGGGGTGGTTCACCTTCAGGCCTGGCCTCCGCCGCTGGCGCCTACCCTGCCGGCGATGGTCTCGGGGGCGAGGGCCGCCAGCACGATATGGCCGCTGTCAAGCACCAGCACCGTCTTCGTTCTCCTGCCGCTGGTCATGTCGATGACTTTACCCCCCTCCCTGGCCTCTTGAACCATGCGCTTGGTGGGAGCCGAGGTGGGGGATAATATAGCGATCACCCGGTTAACCGCCAGGATATTGCCGAAGCCTATATGCACCAGATCCGCACTCATGCTCGGTTACCACCTTCGCCCCCGGACAGCCTCTCCATATCCTCCCAGAAACCGGGATAGGAAACGTCCACTGCCTCGGCATCATGGATCACCGTTTCACCTCTGGCCACCAGCGCCGCGACGCCCAGCATCATGGCCAGACGGTGGTCGTGGTGGCTAGAGCACTCCGCGCCCACGGGTTGACGCCCGCCGCGGATCACCATTCCCTCCGGCAGCTCCTGGATGTCGATCCCCAGCCGGGACAGCTCCCTGACGGTGGTGCCGATCCGGTCCGATTCCTTGACCCGCAGCTCCTGAGCGTCCATCACCGTAGTCGATCCGCGGGCGAAGGCGCCGGCGAGGGCGATGAGCGGCAGCTCATCGATGATCCGGGGTATCAGCTTGCCCCTGATTTGGGTTCCCACCAGCTCGCTGGACTCGACAGAGATATCGGCCACGGGTTCGCCGACCTCGTTTCTGGGCCACTCCACGGTGATCCTGGCGCCCATGCCTTGAAGCACCTCAATGATCCCGCTCCTGGTGGGATTGACCCCGGTATTGATCAGCTTGATGCGGGCATCGGGGTGTATCGCCGCGGCGACCATCCAGAAGGCGGCTGAGCTAAGGTCGCCGGGCACGCGAACGTCTATCGTCGAACGCGGGGCCGGGGGAGCGATATCGATCCGTGCTCCCTTCCTGCGGATGTTCACCCCCATGGCCTTCATCATCCGCTCCGTGTGGTCCCGCGACGGGGCCGGCTCGATGACGGTGGTTTTCCCTTTGGCGAAGAGGGCGGCCAGCAGTATGGCCGACTTTATCTGGGCGCTGGCCACCGGCAACTGGTATGTTATGCCCTTCAGCTTGCCGCCCCTGACCGCCAGCGGGGCCAGGGAATCGTTGCCGCGCCCCCAGATGTCCGCGCCCATCTGGCGCAGGGGCTCAATCAGCCTCGCCATAGGCCGCGACCGCAGCGACTGGTCGCCGGTAATGACCGACGTGAAGGGCTGTGCCGCCAGCAGCCCGGCCATCAGGCGCGTGGTGGTGCCGCTGTTGCCGGCATACAGGACGTCTGACGGCTCGGTTAAACCGCCCGGGCCGGCGCCGGATATAACGAATAGCCCGTCCTCCTCGGTTATGGACACCCCCAGGGCCTGCAAACAGGCTATGGTGGCACGGGCATCCTCGCCGGGGGCCAGGTTGTCGATCTTGGCCTTCCCCTCGGCGATGCTGTTGAGGATCAGGGCGCGATGGGATATGGACTTATCGCCCGGCGGCATGATCTCGCCGCGGAGCCTCGAGCAAGCGGCTATTATACGTTCCATGATATCAATTCCCCTTCATCCGCAGCCAGGCCTC
>Ga0180433_10009463_pt1 | contig 11927 bp, 7 predicted proteins | sample SS_ome_8_FD_132980 | JGI IMG/M metagenome (GOLD analysis project Ga0180433, IMG submission 132980) | Hypersaline lake sediment archaeal communities from the Salton Sea, California, USA - SS_1_D_1 metaG | ecosystem: Environmental > Aquatic > Non-marine Saline and Alkaline > Hypersaline > Sediment... | reverse complement strand
GATGGCTAATGCCACAAAGTTGTTCAAGGAGAGGCCCATGGTAGGGTCTGAGCAAGAGAAGATCATCGGAAAACCGCTCTCTTGGGCGGGAAATTGGCGGACATCCTACCCCAAGGATTGCGTGTTCATGGTGGGAGTGGAGAGCAAGCTGGTCCGGGGGTTTGTCTCGGATCGGATGGGGCTTGTCAAGAGGGGAATGTACGTGGCTCCCCACATTCCAGGGTTGACCACGGCTGAGGAGGAGGTGGTCCCGGTGAGGTTCAAGACGGTGTGCTCCATATTTAGAGGCATGGCTTTGGCCAGATCTAGGACGGTGAGGATGGCCGATTAAGGTTATAGTAACTCGTACTTTGGATATAACGAGATTTTGACCTATTTTATCAGGAGGTTGTGATGGCGAAAAAAGGGGGTCCAGTGAGGGCCGGTGTTTTGCGGGGGTCTTTGGTGAAGGCCGGGGTGATCAAGAGCAACGCTCAGGTCACGAAATCCAAGGGGTTGATCGGGAATACGTCCACTTATGCCCGGTTTGCGGAGGCCGGGAAGGCGTTTGGTAAGGGTATGAGTGCCGTGGGCTTCACCGTGAAGGAGTTGGAGGAGGCGTTTCGGAGGATGAACGGGGTGTTGACGCCGGAGGGAACCGTGTGGGAGCGTGGAGCGGAGTATCACATTAAGAAGCTCATCAGCGTGGTGATGGATCTGGACGTAGATCCGAAAGCCAAGATCGAATCGGTACAGAAGGCCGTCGAATTCGGACTCATCTCCCCTTCCGGCGTGGAGGTCTTGATGGAGAGGGTGGAGAAGCTCCATCCCAAAGCAGTGGTGAAGGATCTTGGAGCCTCTCATGAGACGGCGGCGGAGTTGCTCAGGTCAGGGATCATCACGCCCAATGAAGCCCGTAAGATGCTTGGCTTGGGAGCGCCCCATACCTCCGTACACACCGTCCCGGCGGCGGCTGACATGCTCCTTGACATCAAGCCTCTCAAGGGAGGGTTTGACCCTGCCATGATGGTCAATCCGGAGCAGTTTCGGACCGCATGGGACCGTGACGGCAACCTCTTGGGGGTGATGCCCCTGGACGCCAAGGGAGCGGTGAGGTTGGCCAACGCTAAGGTGAAGGCTCCTGATCCTGGAGGGGTACGGAGGGCTTATGCCAGCGTTATCAATAGGTTAAGACGCGCACATATGTGCAACTGATTTTTGATGCACATATGTGCCTAAAAATAGGATGCACACGTGTGCATTTTTAGCTGATTGCACACGTGTGCAATGGATTTGGAGGGTGAATGGCTGAGGCGGATGCCATTTTTGACGGGCTGACACCGGAGGAGCAAGCCGTGGTGGTCCAGATTGCCACGGAGATGGAGGATGAGGGTCGTTCCGTGACTCTGGAGGCCATGTTGGGCATGGAGTATGACTACTTCCTACCTGATATGGAGACCTTCCTCACGGATGACTACTATATGGGACAGACTGGCCGGAGCCTCTACCCCAAGCTCCTGGATGACCTCATTGAAATCTTTGAGGGAGGCCCGTACATCGAAATCCACCTCACCGGAGGCATTGGGTGGGGTAAATCCACGGTGGCGGAGTTCATAATGGCCCGGATGATAGCCGAATGTTGGGTCCACAAAGACCCGGCGGCTGCTTTTGGACTCATGCCGGGGTCAACCATCTCGTTCGTGAACATCTCAGTGAGTGAATCTCAGGCCCGGAGGGTCATTTTCAAGGGCCTCTACCAAAAAGTGGCCAGATCGCCGTTTTTCAAGGAGCATTGCCGGTCAGACCCCCGAGTGGTGACGGAATTGCGCTTCCCCAAGGAGCTTTGGATGGCCCCGGTGGCCTCTACGGACAGTTCAGTGCTCGGATTGGACCTTTGGGGAGGGATTATGGATGAGTGCGTGACTGGAGACTCCCTGATTTTGATGGGGGATGGTACGCAAAAACGGGCTGACGCCGTGAGGACCGGTGAATTGGTCCAGTCGGTGGATTTTAAGTCCGGAAGGTCCGTGAGCGGGGAGGTGGAGGTTCGTAAGTCTACGGTTCAGGAGTGTGTGGAGCTTGAGCTTGACAACGGGAGCGTTCTCAGGGGATCGTTGGACCATCCCATACTTGTGGTTCGTGATGGGAAGTTGACTTTTGAATTATTGGGCGCTATCATTGATGAGAGTGTGGTAGTATTAAAGGAGGCGTTCAATGAACAAGTCGGAGAAGATATCCAGAGCTATGAAAGCAAAGTGGGCGGACCCGGAATACCGGGAGAAGATGTCCAAGATGCGCCGGGAACGGAAAGACCTTGTGGCGATATCCAAGGAGAACCTTCCCAAAACCGGGAGGGGGGAGGACAACCCCTTTTATGGCCGGAACCATTCTCCCGAAGCCAAGAAAAAGGTGGGGGATGCCAACCGTGGGCGCAAGGCGTCCAAGGAAACCCGTGCCAAGATGAGTGCGGCTCGCAAGGGGAAGCCTTGCCATACGGAGGAGTTCAAGGAGAGACTCAGGGAGAGAAATCGGACACGTGTTTTTCGGCATACCCCGGAATCAAGGGCCAAGATATCAAAATCGAGCGCATGGGCCTTGAGGAAGGGAGATTTTCGTTACTTGGGCAAGGCGGAGACAGTGAAAGGCGGAGTTGTGGGGTTTCGGAGCCTCTACGAGTTGCGGGCGCTGGAGCTTTTGGAGGAGTTGCTCGTGGTTCAGTCATTCAATTACGAGAGCATTTCCGTTCATTATCGTTGGGATGGGGTGGACCGTCACACCGTCCCGGATTTTGTGGCTCAAATGGGAGACAAGACCGTGGTGATCGAGGTAAAGCCCCTTGGCTACACCTATGCGAAGAAAGAAAAAGCAAAGTTGGCCGCTGTAATAGCGTATTGTCAGGCTCACGGGATGGAGTTTCAGGTCTGGACCGAAGATATACTTTGGCCCGCGTCAAATCCAAGAGGTTCTTGGGTGCCTTACCTACCTTTAGCCTATGTGTCAGACCTTGGCAAGTCTTTATTGCGAATGGAGTAGTCACTCATAACACCAATTTCATGACCGTCGTGGAGAAGTCCAAGGCCGCTGGAAGGGGAAATAAGCGGTTTGATCTTGCGGAGAGCGTCTACTACTCCATCCAGAGGAGGATGAAATCGAGGTTCATGGACGCCGGGACCATCCCCGGTAAGCTGGTGATTGTCTCCTCCAAGAACTACCCGGACACCTTCATGGAAAGGAGGATCAAAGAGGTCCGTGACACCGGTGAGGAGGGGGTTTTCATCCGAGACTATGCCACTTGGGAGCCAAAACGGTCCGGAACGTACTCAGGGGTCACTTTTCCGGTTGAGGCCGGTAGTATTTCCCACACCTCCCGGATTTTGGATGAGGAACAGGCTAAAAATTCGGTGGGCACGATTGTATGGGTGCCAGAGGAGTTCCGAAAGGACTTTGAGAGGGACATTGATCAGGCCGTGAGGGACTTGGCTGGCATCGCCACGGCCACCATCAACCCCTATTTCAAGGATTTTCGGAGGGTTTTCAACTCCATTGATGACCGAATCCACCCATTCACGGCTGAGGCTACCAATCTCCTGGACGGGGCCGACTTTATCAAGGCCGCTCTCGTGGAGCAGGAACAGCGGACCTTAAAATTCAAGCCCCGTTTGTTTCCAGAGGCTCCAAGGTGGGTCCACGTAGACCCGTCCGTCTCGGGGGACGCCACCGGCATTGCCATGGGGCATGTGGCTGGCCTCATCGAGATCGACAAGAGGGATGATGACACGGAGGAGTGGAAAAAAGAGGACGCTCCCCTCATTTGCATTGACTTTATGCTCAGGGTGGTGCCTCCTCCCGGCGGGGAGATCAGATTTGGGAGTGTACGCCAACTGGTGTATAATCTTACTGAGATGGGGTTCAACATACGTGGAGTATCCTATGACTCCTACCAGAGCCGGGAATCCCTCCAGCATTATCGGGAACGCGGTTACCAAGCGGAGCAGTTTTCCGTGGAGAAGGAGGACGCCTACAAGCTCCTCAAGGATGCGTTTTATGAAGGGCGGATCAAGTTTTACAAATACGCTCCGGTCCTCAAGGAATTGCGGCAACTTGAGCACGATGGCAAAACCGGGAAGGTGGATCATCCTCCTGGAGGCTCCAAGGACGTTGCGGACGCCCTTTGCGGCGTTGTGGTGGGCCTCATGAGGGTAATGCAAGTCTCAAGCAAGGTAAAATACGGGGTTCAGGTGTTCTAATGCCTACATGGGAGGAAGCGGTAAAAGCACGGAACTTGGCTCAACGTCTGAAGGCCAAGCAACAAGAGGATGCCACAAAGGAGGCCGACTCTCGCAAGTGCGGGAACTGTGGCAAACCCGTGAAAGCGGCTGACTCTTTTTGTTGGAATTGTGCCCACCCTTTGGAGGGTGACTGGATCAAGACGTGTAAAATATGTAAACGCCTTTTCAAGACCGTCAAGCCCAAGGAGCGGGACACGTGCAACCGGTGTGAGGGTAAGATGCGGAGAGAACAAGACGTGCCGGGGTTATTCCGGTATTAGGAGGACGCTATGGGACAGACTGGAAATCGAGGGACCAAAACTCGTAGAGGCTCTCGTGGAGCTAAAAAGACCGGAAAGCCACTTGAGAGGGTGGTAAACGCTGAGGAAGGAGTGGTGGTCAAGGTCTTGGAGTTCGGCGGAGATACTCCAGCCCGTGGATCCTCAAAACAGCTACTCCCGGACCTCTTTGAATCGGTGGTCCAGGAAGGGGAGGTGATCCGGCCTCTCTACGATCCCCTCCTTTGGGCCATGCTCCTGGAGCAAAACGTCCGCTTGAACCGGTGCATTGGGGCCATGGCTCTCAATACCGTTGGTTTGGGCTTTGAATTGGCTCCTCTCCGGGAAACCAAAGAGTTCAATGAGGAGAACGCCAAGAACATCGAGGATGAGAGGGCACGGTTGATGCCCTTGTTCAAGTACCCCAACCCCGAATACTCCTTTGAGGAGATGATGCAGTGGATCAAGACCGATGAGGAGGCTGAGGGGCAGTCCTACATGGAGGTTACCAGAGACGGGAAGGGGGAGATTGACGGGATGTACCATGCTCCCGGCCACACCATCCGCGTCATGGCCAAAGGAGAGGGCTTCCTCCAGATGAGGACGGGCATTGGGTCCGAATCATTCCTATTCTCTCCCGGAAAAACGTCCAAGGACTCCGTGGAGAAGGTCTATTTCAAGAATTTCGGGGACAAAAGGCTCATGGACAAGAACAATGGGGAGTTTGGTGAGGTGGTTCCACGGGAGGATCAGGCCAACGAGCTTATCATGTTCAAAATCTACTCTCCCCGGTCCTCCTACTACGGAGTGCCCCGTTTCGTGGCGGCTGCTCCGGCCATATCCGGTAACCGCCTAGCACAGTTGAGAAATGTGGCCTTCTTTGAGAACGACGCCACCCCGAGACTGGCCGTTATCGTGTCCGGAGGGACGCTAGATTCCGGGTCCGTGAAGATGATCCAAAATTTCATCGAAGCCAAGGGCAAGGGAGTGGCCAATTACGGACGGGTCATGGTCCTTCAGCCTGAAGCCAAGGAGGCCGTTCCAGGAGCGGAGGTAGGCAACGCCAAGATTGACCTCATGCCGCTCACCGTGGGGGTCACTGAGGACGCTTCCTTCACCCGTTACCTCATGCTCAACGATGAGATCATAAGGGAGGCGTTCGGCATCGGCAAGATTTTCTTGGGGACAGCGGATGACGTGAACCGGGCGTGTTATTCGGAGGATACTGAGACGCTTACCAAGGGCGGCTGGAAAAAGTTTGAGGAGTTGACGGGAGATGAGGAGGTGCTTGCCGTAGACCCTAAAACTGGAAAGGGGGAGTACCTTCGGCCCGACAAACTTTGTGTTTACCCCTACCAAGGGAAAATGGTGGAGGTGGAAAATAGGGGAACGTCCTTTAAGGTGACCCCCGACCATAAGGTATTATTTAGGTCCGGAACTGATGACCGGAATGGGTGGGTACAAGGAGAGGCTCAAGAGATGGCAAAATACTCTCGCTTTAGGGTGAGAGTATCCCCTGAATTCCGGGACAATGACGTTGATCAAGCGTTTTTCTTGCTCCCTGGAGTGGAAGTGAGGCACGGAGCCAACGACGCATCTCGTGAACGGAATAAGGGACCGTGGAAAATACCTACGGAGGCGTGGAGCAAGTTTATAGGGTATTTTGTGACGGAAGGCTTCCTTGGGGACGTGGAAAAGACGGGGCGGTATGTTGTTGGATTATCTCAAAATGAGCGCATTTATCCAGACAAGGTGCGAGATATCAGGGAATTTCTAGACGAATTTCCGTTGGCTTTTTCGGAGTCCTCTTATGATGACGGGATGGTGAGGTGGACCATCTCGTGGAAGGCGCTTTGGATCTATTTGGAGGCAAATTGTGGTCGTGGGGCGGAAAATAAACACCTTCCTCCTACTTTTAGGGGGTGGGGAAACCCCTCTCTTGAACGCCTTTTTTGGGCCATGGTAGATGGTGATGGCCATGTTTATCAAACAAAGGGTAAGGTGTCTGGATATTACTATTCCATATCGGGCAAATTGGTTGATGACTTTCAAGAGCTTTGCGTGTTGACTGGTAGACGGGGACAGGTTTGCTCCCTTCAAGATCCGCGTCCTAATCGCAAGCCGGGCTTCAAGGTGCATTGGGCTGAACGTGACAAAATTTCCGTCTATCAAGATTCTTGCATTGAGGTTGATTATGACGGCAAGGTGTATTGTTTCGCGCTCCCCAAGCATCACTTTTATGTGACACGACGGAACGGAAAGTTGGCAGTTCAAGGGAACACGGCGTTCACCATGAAGCAAATTACGATGGAGCAAGTCTTTGAGCCGGAGATCAAACGCTACGAGCATCGTCTCAACATCACCATCATGCGGGATCTTGGAGCCAAGTACACGAAGCTCCGGTTCAAGCGTCCCCGGATGACCGACGTGACTCAAGAGGCTCTGGCCTATGCCACGCTGGCGGCGGCTGGAGGCGTGACCCCCAATGACATCCGTGAACTTCTTGGCTTTGATGACTTTGCCGCTGATTGGGCCAACACCCCAATTTCAGTTCTCAAGATGGGTTACACGGAGGGTGACGTGGAGCAACCGCCCAACGTAGAGGAGGAGCCGGGGGCTGGCCGTCCTCCGGCGGGTCCAAAAACGGATGATCCTGAAGGGGACAGGAAACGAATTGAGAAGCTCTACGGGGAGGCTACCGGCTACCGTGGGGGACTTAATGTGATCGCTGATGGAGACCCTTTGGAGGTGTTGAAAACTCTCCGCAATATTGCGATAGAGGGGTGACTTGACAAACCCCTTGGAATGTGTTTTTATAGGTAGTGTAAAAGAGGACCACAATATTTGGTGGTTACAAACAAGGAGGAAAAGTTATGCCCAAGAATACCGCAGGATTGACCGGACCCATCGGTGGAACCGCGAAGCGTACCGGTTCCGTCATCGACACTGGCAAGCAAAACAATGACGCCATGGCGTCGCCAGATTCCAAATCGAGCAACAAAACGCCGAACCTCACCGCCCGCAAGCAGAGCCGCATGGGCGGGTAGCAGGGCCATAGACGAATGAGCCGGGGAAATGATAACCGTCTCCGGCAAGCCTCTGACAAAGTAAGATCGGAGGTCAAGCCGGGCTTCTACGGAGAAGTAGCCGTCCGGTTTAAGGTACAAGACGGTGTGATCCAAAGTGGTCAGGTTGAAAAATCCACAAGGGCGGACCGCATGGGCCGTACCATGATCGTGGAAAAGACCAAACTGGATTGATAATTAGTCGGTATTAGCCGAAGCAAATGTATTGCGGCGAGCCGCTAAGGGGACAACTGCCCCCTTGGCGGCTTTTCTTTTGGAGGTAAGGATGGCGGAACTTGATAAGACCTTTGAATTCGGCTTGACCGTTTCAAAGGCAAGACGTGATGAGAATGGGCGGATGATCGTGACGGGTTACGCCTCTGACACCCTCAAGGACAGCCACAAGGAAAAGTTTGACGCTCATGCCATGAAGGGGATGCTTGACGCCGTTCGGCGCGGAGTGCCCTTGATGACCTCTCACAAAGACTCATTCGGTTTCGGGGAATCCATTGATGGACGTGTCCTCCCGGTGGAGGAAGGTGATCTTGGCCTTGAGGTAGACTTTTTTCTCAAGGAGGAGTACCCACAATCCAAAGAACTCTTTGATGAGGTGGAAACCGGAGACTGCAAAAAGCAACTCTCCGTTGGCGGCAAGCTCCGAATGGAGAATCCCCGTTGTGCCTTCATGCTCCGGGACGGAACCAAGGTGCTCCATGATTTCGAGCTTGACCACTTTTGCACCACCCGTCCCAAGAAGGCGGCAAACAACCGGACCCATTTTAAGACGGCCATCTTCAAGTCCTTGGAGGATAGTGGGATGACTGAGGAGGTCTGGAAATCGGTGGAGATTGATGACGCCGAAGCGGCCACTATCGCAAGGGAGAACGGGGACATCGAAAAGTTTTTCATGATGATGCCCGGCTCCATGGAAGGCCGTCCCCGCCAAGACGTGGATCGGGATGATGATATCCTGGAGGGCAAGGACCGCTCCTTTGATGACCTCCCCTCCTTCAAGGATATGAGTGACCACGGCTTCAACTCCTACCAAGTTCCCCTCTATTGGGAAGGACATCCGGTGGTGACGGCGCTCCGTGACGTGAAGCAGGGGCGGAACAAGGTGGTCAAGCAACTCGGGCGCTATCCCCTAGAGGACGTGTCCGAGATGATGAAGCGTTCCGGGGTCAAGAATCCTGGGGCTGTTGCCGATGAGGGAGGCAAGGTTGGACTCTTTGCCGCTTACACCGGAGCGGAGAATCTCGATGACCGGGCCGTGGGCAAAGACCCCACCGGGACCAGAGCCGTCCGCTACTACCGGGTGTTCCCCTCTCAGGTCAACAATGAGGGAGACTCGGAGTTTGATGACATCGGAAGGCTCCAGGGAGGCGGGTTCCTTTTCGCCAAGGAAGGACGGATGCTACCCGGAGAGGATGGCTACTCCCCGTTTTGGAGAGTTCCCACCATGACGGAAGCTCAGTTGCTCATCCCGGACTCCGTGGCCAAGCTGGCGGAGACATCCAAGAACATAGAGGTGGACGCGGAGGTGGAAAAGAGCATCGAGTTGAAGCGTATCTCCTTGATGCCTCTCGGACTCCGCAAAATCAAGATTCGGACCAAACCGACTGACAACCACTCCCATGAACTGAGGATTTTCCTCAACTCCGGGAGCAAGGTGGTGGATGGGTACACGGTGGATGGCGGGAGCGAGTTCGGCCACGGACGGCGGGCACAGTCTCCTCAGCCAGTGCAAGGTGACACGGAGACGTTCCGGTTGCGGCACGATCACGTTCACACAATCGTAAGGCAGGGAGGCAAGATGGTCCTCAGTGAGGCTCTTGGCCACACCCATGCTTTTGAATTGCCCGAGATGGCAAAGGAGGTAGGGGATATGGCGTTCAAGGAAAGCGTAAGGCAAAGGGCCGTGGCTGATGGAGGCTATTTTGCCGTTGGAGAGAAGGGATCCGGAGCGGAGGTTTATGAGGAGGCTCCCAAGACCTCTGATCTCACGCAGACCGGTCAGAGTTCATACGCCCTTCTCTTGACCCACGACGGCGGACAGCACGTTCGCCAACTCGGCAAGATCTCCAAGATGGAAGCCCACCGGGCGGCGGTTGGAGCGGCCCGTCCCGGAGCCGGAAAAATCATGGTGGGCCGATCCGTTGGCCGGTTGGGGAAGCGCAACCTCTACCGGGCCTTGACCGAATTCCAGGACGGTAGCGCGGAAGCCGATAAGGTGGTGGCCTACAAGGGCTATCCGCTGGCGGACACCCGTGCGTGGAGCTTCTCCTCCGGGGAAGGCAAGGCCATCCTGGAGAATTTTGGCGGAGAGGAATCGGACCGGGCGTGGAAGGCATACGAAAACGCCCACGGTTGGGTCAATCCCGAAGCCGGAGACAACAACCCTCCCCGTGTCAGGGGAGCCTACTCCCTTCCCCACCACAAGTTGGCGGACGGGGAGATGAAAACCTTTCCCGGCGGAGTGATCGCGGCCACGGCGGCAATCAACGGGGCAAGGGGCGGAGTTACCAAAATCCCTCCGGGAGAGCGGAGAGGGGTCTACAACCATTTGGCGCGGCACTATCGCCAGATGAACATGACTCCTCCCCCGTTCCGTGGGGTTAAGGAGGAAGGCAAGGAAATTCCGGTAGGATTCGTGGATGAAGCATACGTCACGGAGATGACCGAATTCCACAAAGAGCAGGGAGTGGACGTGAGTTGGCTCCTTGAGTATTTCAAAGACGAACCAAAAAAGGATGAGGAGGTAAACAAGATGGGCGGAGAACAAGAGGAAAAGAAAACGGAGACCTCTACTCCGGAGGAAGCGGAGACCAAACCGGCGGATGCCCCCACGGACGGCAAAGAGGATGCCCCCAAAGAGGAGACCGCCAAGCCGGACGGCAAGGAGGAGGCCAGTGGTATCGCTGCCCGTCTTGGAAAAGCCGTCCTTGAAGGACTCGGCCTGAAGAAACCGGCCAACCCCAAGGTGGAGCGCACGGTATCGCTCATCGAATCAGCCAAGGAGACCTTGGCCGGCGTCGATTTGAGCGGAGACGATGCGGCCCCCTTGATCGGCCAGTTCGCGGCCCTCACTGAGACAGTGAAAGCCGCCGTGGAAGCCGGGAAAATCGACCTCGATGAGTTGCCGTCCAAGGACGCCAAGATCATCGAAGCGTTCCTCAGCGCCGGGACTCTCCCCAAAGTGGAGACCCCTTCGGAGGAGGAAAAAGAGGAAGCCCCCAAGGTGGAAACTCCCCCGGTGGAAGCTCCCAAGGAGGAAGGAGTGGACTATGACAAGCTGGCCGACGCGCTTGGCAAAAAGTTCAAACTCGTTCCCAAGGATGAAGCTCCCGAGGAGGAGGCCCCCAAAGAGGAAGGCGGAGAAGATCCTCCGGCTGACCCTCCCGCCGATGACGCTCCCACCGATGGTGGAGACGCTCCGGAGGAAAAAGGGGACAAAGAGAAATCAGACGACCCGGAAGGCACGGTGGAGAAGGACAGTGACAAGCTGGACCAGATCCTTTCCACGCTCCAGGGCCTTGAGGGCCGTGTGGAGAAGGTGGAGAACGTCTCCGGAGTATCCAAGTCTCTTGGAGGTCAGGAGACCGAAACCACGCGCAAGAAGGGCATCTTCTCCGGCGTGATCCCTCACGTGGACAAGGCCCGTGCCATCGCGGCGTCCAAGAAAACCCAGGGCTAAACTAGCCCCTTAACGAATTTTTCAGGAGGTAAGGAAAATGAGCGGAGCGAATGAAGCGTTGATTGAAAAAACCCTTGAGAGTGGGGACTTTTTTGCCGGTGGGCAGATCAATCCCACTCAACAGGCGGAATTTGTCCGTCTGGTCAAGGACTTCTCGGTAATGTTGAGCATGGTCCGGTTCGTGGACATGCCCACCAAGCGTTACCTCATCGACAAGATCCATCTCGGTGAACCCATCACCCGTGGCATTGCGGAGAACACCAATGCCATGACCAATCTGGCGCAGCCCAAAATGAACCAGATTGAGTTGACCACCGAAAAAATCAAAACGGCCTACGCCATCACCACGGAGGCTCTCCAGGTCGCCCTCACCCAGGAGGACTTGGAGGACACGGTGCTGGAACTGGTGACCAAACGGTACTCCACCGACGTGGAAATCTTGGCCATCAGCGGCGACGACTCCATCACGGCCACCGATCCCATGTCCGAACTCCGCAAGGTGCTGGACGGTTGGGACAAACTCACCGACGACGCCCAAATCGTGGACGCCGGTGCGGCCACCATCTCCAAGAGCATCTTCACGGACATGCTCCGCAAGATGCCCCAACAGTTCCTCCAGGATCCGGACCTCCGGTGGCTCGTT